>JAEEGF010008388.1_pt1 | contig 22596 bp, 18 predicted proteins | sample 9134171 | NCBI WGS metagenome assembly JAEEGF01 (sample SAMN16246542, study PRJNA631951) | gut metagenome | biome: gut microbiome; feature: rumen; material: AP-attached | host: Bos | place: Iran: Karaj | collected 2018-10 | reverse complement strand
CTCGATGCCGTGGTCGATGGTATCGTCGACGGCGCGCTCAATTTGCTCGTTGAACTTGAAAGGCAACATCGAGATGAGGACTGAGCACAAAGCGGCAATCAGCAACACTAGGTAGGCCTTGTAACCGACACCCAGTCCGATGATGGAAAAACCTTCGCCCACATCCTCGCTGGGTGTTACATCGGGTGCGTGCCTGAGTGCAATGTCATGGAAGTTGCCCGTGCGGTCCAGAAACCACAGTCCCAAGATAATGAGCAACGCGACCAGGATGCCCCACCAGCGGGACTTGAGGGTATTGAATGCGATGGCGGTGAAACAGGTGAGGAAGGGTAGCAAGGCGAACATGGTGTTGCCCAGCGTGAAACGTTGCGTGATGGTGCCAGCAGTGAAGCTGAAGCCTGTGAGCCCTCCCTGGAACGATATTTCATAGAAGGGAAGGAATATATAGCAAATCAGCGCGAGCGCAAGCAGTATGCTGGTGATAGGTTTCATGTTTAACTATCTAAAGTACAATTATTTGTAGTTCAGTAGTTCTTGTAGTTCAGTAGTTCTGCCATTACCTTTTGTGGGTGTTCAAATGACATGTTGTGTTCTGACTTTTCGGGTCGTGTCACAAAGGGCGACGGCTGAACTACAGCTACTACTGAACTACAGGACTACATTAGAAACTTGAATTATAAAAAAGTTAGTGAACTGCGAATTTAGGAATTTTCGCCCAAACTACCCTAAACACTCCCTATCTTTTAGGTTTTTTTAAAAAAATCCAAGTAGTAAGTAACTACTCAGTTCACCCTTTGTCCCCGCCATGAGCTGAGTTAAAATACCCACACCCTCAACATGTCGCCGTTGACAACCAACAGTCAGATGTTGCCGTAACAAGAACTACTTGCACTGCAACCCGAAGACACATAACGGCAGTGTCATAATGCTTGCAGGAATTGGACTAGTTTAGCCACGGCGCGGCCGCGGTGGCTGATAGCGTTCTTCTCCTCGGGTTGCATCTGGGCAAAAGTGCGTCCGTCGCCTTCCAGCGGCTGGAAGATGCTGTCGTAGCCGAAGCCGCCTGTGCCATGGCGTTCGGTAAGGATGCGGCCTTCCACCCTACCTTCGAACAAATGCTCCTCGCCGTCCATGAGCAGGCAGATGGCGGTGCGGAAATGCGCCGTGCGTTGCTCCATGGGCACGTCGGCCATCAGGCGAAGCACCTTGTCGATGTTGCGCTCGCTGTCGTGAGCCACGCCGCCATAGCGTGCCGAGTGAACGCCAGGCTCACCGTCCAAGGCATCAATCTCCAAGCCCGTGTCGTCGCTGAAGCAGTCGTAGCCGTAGTGCTCGCGGATATATTCTGCCTTCTGACGGGCGTTGCCCTCGATGGTGGGCTTGTCCTCGGGAATGTCCTCGTGGCAATTGATGTCGGCGAGGCTCAGTACCTCAAACCGCTCGCCCATGATCTGACGCAGTTCCTCCAACTTATGGGCATTGTTGGTCGCAAATACTATCTGTTTCATTGTCAGTAGTTAAGGAGTGAAGGAGTTAAAGGGAGTTAAGTAGAAAGCCATCAAATCCCGTCAAGAACCATCAAAATAATTTTGATGACCTTTGATGGTATTTGATGGCTTTGGTGTGAAGGAGGTTTATAGCACGATGTTGACGAGCTTGTTGGGCACGACAATGACTTTTTTGGGCGCGGTGCCCTCGAGCCACTTGGCCGCTCCCTCGTGCGCCAGGGCAGTCTTCTCGACCTCGGCGGTATCGGTGCCGGCGGGAACGAAGATTTCATAGCGCGGGCGACCCTTGATCATCACGGTGTACTTAATGGTCGACTCCTTGAGGTAGTCCTCGTTCCACTCGGGCCACTGCGCGTCGCACACGGTGCCTTCATGACCCAACACATGCCACAGCTCCTCGGCGACATGGGGCGCAAACGGAGCCAACAGCACAATGAACTTCTCGAAGACCTCGCGAGCGTCGCACTTGAGATCCTGCAGCTCGTTGCGGCAAATCATGAACGCCGCCACGGTGGTGTTGAACGAGAAGTTCTCGATGTCGGTGGTAACCTTCTTGATGAGCTTGTGCAGCGACTTCAATTCATCGGGTGTCGCCTTACGGTCGGTCAGACGTATCTCATCGCCCTTGAAGATGAGATTCCACAACTTCTTGATGAAGTTGTGCACACCATCGATACCATTGGTGTCCCAAGGCTTGCTGGCTTCCAGCGGGCCCAAGAACATCTCATACAGACGCAACGTGTCGGCTCCAAAGCGGTACACGATATAGTCGGGGTTGACAACATTGAACATCGACTTGGACATCTTCTCGATGGCCCAGCCGCAGATATACTTGCCGTTCTCGAGGATGAACTCGGCATTCTTGAACTCGGGGCGCCACTCACGGAACTTGTCGATGTCAAGCGCATCGTTCGTCACGATGTTCACATCCACGTGGATGGGCGTGACATCATACTGGTCCTTGAGGTTGTATGAGACAAACTTATTGGTGTCCTTGATTCGGTAGACAAAGTTGCTACGGCCCTGGATCATGCCCTGGTTGACGAGCTTGCGGAATGGTTCGCTTTCGCAAACATAGCCATAGTCATAGAGGAACTTGTTCCAGAATCGGCTGTAGATGAGGTGACCTGTGGCATGTTCGGTTCCGCCCACATATAGGTCGACCTGACGCCAATAATTGTCGGCCTCGTGCGAGACCAATGCCTGGTCGTTGTGCGGGTCCATGTAGCGGAGGTAGTAGGCACTTGAACCAGCAAAACCGGGCATGGTACACAACTCCAGCGGGCGACCGTTGTTGGCGACCCAATTCTTGGCACGGCCCAGCGGGGGCTCGCCGGTCTCGGTGGGCAGGAAAGCGTCAACCTCAGGCAGCAACAGCGGCAGTTCGCTCTCGTCCAGTGGTTGCGGCTGGCCGTCCTCGTCGTAATAGATGGGGAACGGCTCGCCCCAGTAGCGCTGGCGGCTGAAGATGGCGTCGCGCAGACGATAGTTCACCTTCACGCGGCCCAAGCCGCTCTCGGCGATGAACTGCTTGGTCTTCTCGATGGCTTCCTTGACGGTAAGGCCGTTGAGTTGCAGCAGGTCGTTGCTCGAGTTCATCATGATGCCCTCCTTGGCGTCGAAACTCTCCTCGGTTACGTCGGCACCCTCGACCAGCGGGATGATGGGCAGGTCGAAGTGGCGTGCGAAAGCGTAGTCGCGGCTGTCGTGAGCCGGCACAGCCATGATGGCGCCCGTGCCGTAGCCCGCCAGCACATAGTCGCTGACATAGATGGGAATTTCCTTGCCGGTGACGGGATTGATGGCGTAGGAGCCGGTGAACACACCGCTCACTTTCTTCTCTATCATGCGCTCGCGCTCGGTCTTGTGCTTCACCTCATCGAGGTAGTTGTCTACTGACTGGCGCTGCTCGGGGGTGACCACCTCGTCAACATAGACGCTCTCGGGGGCGAGCACCATGAAGGTCACGCCGAAGATGGTGTCGGCACGGGTGGTGAAGATAAGCAGGCTCTTGCCGGTGCCTGCGACCTCAAAGTTCATCTCGGCGCCCTCGCTGTAACCAATCCAGTTGCGCTGGGTCTCCTTGATGCTATCGGTCCACTCGATGGTGTCCAGATCGCGCAGCAGGCGGGGTGCATAGGCACTCACGCGCAAGCACCACTGGCTCATCATCTTCTGCTCCACAGGGTATCCACCGCGCACACTCACGCCCTCGCTTACCTCGTCGTTGGCAAGCACGGTACCCAGCTTGGGACACCAGTTGACCATGGTGTTGCCGCGGTAAGCAATGCGGTAGTTCATCAGCACATTTTCCTTCTCGACCTTGGTCATGGCATTCCACTGCTCGGCGGTGAACGTCTCGGTAGAGTTGGTGTGGGCATTGCAACCATCGGTGCCATACTGCTCAAAGTGGGCAATCAGCTCCTCGATGGGGCACGCCTTCTCAATGCCAGTGTTGTAGTAGCTCTTGTACATCTGCAAGAAGGCCCATTGCGTCCATTTGTAATACTTGGGGTCGCAAGTGCGTACCTCGCGGTTCCAGTCATAGCAGAATCCGATTTTGTCGAGCTGCTCGCGGTAACGGGCGATGTTCTTGACGGTAGTCACCTCAGGGTGTTGGCCCGTCTGGATGGCATACTGTTCGGCAGGAAGGCCGTAGGCGTCATAGCCCATGGGGTGAAGCACATTGAAGCCCTGCAGCCGTTTATAGCGTGCATAGATGTCGCTGGCGATGTATCCCAGCGGGTGGCCCACATGTAGTCCAGCTCCCGAGGGATAGGGGAACATGTCGAGCACATAGAATTTGGGTCGGTTGTGGTCTATCTCGGTCTGGTAGACGCGGTTGTCGCGCCACCACTGTTGCCACTTAGGTTCAAGTTCGCGAAAATTGTATTCCATATAATTCAATTGATAATTCAAAAATAGAGAATGATACCTACCACGTTTCTTGTTTTAGGTAATCAAAAAATCGTGCAAAGTTACAAATAAATTGCGACTTACGTGCCTAATCGCTTGTAAACTTGTTAAAACTGGCATTTTTAGACATAGATAGAGTTAGGCAGTTTTTAGCATTTCGTTTGAAAAGTGTAGCCCAATGACAAATATTTGAGGTTAAATTACGCAAATTCTTGGTCATTTACCAAAAAAGTTGTAACTTTGCCCCGAATACTATTCAACCGCGCAGCAAAATATGTCTTTATGTCTTTTTAGTCTCTCAACCGCAATTCACGCGAAGCAAAATATGTCTTTTTAGTCTCTCAACCGCGCAAAGCTTTTTTGTCCTTCTGTTCTTATGTCTTATTTTTTTAATCTTATGTCTTGATTATGAACGACAACGAAATCATCGAACGCATCAAGTACTTGATGCATGAATTGCACTATAAGCAGGTGGAGTTCGCTCAGAAAATCGACATTGACACCTCCAACTTGTCGAAGTACCTCAATGGCAAGCTACCCATTAGCCAGGCACTTATCAACCGCATCGTCGTCAACCTGGGTGTATCCAAGCAATGGCTTGAGGATGGTACTGACCTGCCCTTCGCCAAGCAGCTCACAACACCATCGGTCGCCGTCGTGCCCTCTGCCGCCGTCGGACAGGGCACACCGGTCTATGACATCGATGTCACTGCCGGCTCCATGCCGCGCTCACTCATGTTCACCGACGACCAGATTGTCGGGTGGATCGACCTGCCCGGCATGGACAAGAACTGCCGCATCGTCAAGGTCAGTGGCGACTCGATGAAGCCCGTCATCTGCAACGGTGACTATGTCGCCATCCGCGAGCTCACCAGCCTGCAGCACATCTTCTGGGGGCAGATTTATGTCGTGTTGCTCGACGACTACCGCCTCATCAAGTATGTGCGCCGCAACGACGACCCCCAGCTGGTGACACTGCGCAGTGCCAACAAGGACTATGACGACATGGACATCCCCCGCCGCGACATCCGCGACATGATGCTCGTCCAGCAAATCCTCCACCTCGACACACGTCTTTAAAAAGAAACAACAAGGACAACTTTTGAATGGCAAAAAAGGCGAGAAGTAAAATTCTTAATCCTTAATTCTTAATTCTCAATTAATTTATTGTAACTTTGCGGTTCATTACGAGTCTAACAGAAAAAATCATACGACAATGAAAAGACTGAGGACATATCTTACAGCGGCCATTGTGATGATGGCGATGGCGTGGAGCATGAATGGCTCGGCCCAAGTGCTGCGCGACGCCGACTACAACAGTGTGGGCCGCATCGCCGGCAATGGCTTGGTGCGCGACGCCTCGCAGCGCAGCATCGGCTCGTTTGATGCCGACGGCACAGTGCGCGACAAGGCCGGTGTGGCGCGTGGTCGCATCAACTGTCTGGAGATTTTCGACACCGAGGGTGTGCGCATCGGCTACATCAACACCGATGGCACGGTGCATGACGGCGAGAGCAACCTGCTGGGCACCATCAACCTGAGTGACGGCAAGGTGACCGACGCCAACCAGAAGGTGCTGGGCTTTGCCCGCGGCATTCGCGTCGACTGGATTGCCTGCTACTATTTCTTTGACTTCTTCAAAAAGCACTAGATAGTCTAGAATATCTAGATGCTCTAGATTATCTAGGCTGACTGATGAGGTTGTTATCACTCCTTTTTGTTGCTTGCCTGGTGGTGGGCAATGTGATGGCCGTTGGGCACCTGCCCAGCGACGCTGAGTTGCGCCGTATGGCAGCGCAGATGCTCATGGTAGGGTTCCGAGGCGACTCGGTCACCGAGTCGAGCGATGCGGCACGCTATGTGCGCGACCTGGGTGTGGGAGCCATCATCCTGTTTGATATCGACCTAACGGGCGATGCCACCATCGGTTCGCGCAACATCACCAGCAAGGAGCGGCTGCAGCGCATGACCGCCCAGTTGCAGCGCTGGGGCGGCGGCCGCTTGCTCATCGCGCTGGACCAGGAGGGAGGCCGCGTGCAGCGCCTGAAACCGCAGTATGGCTATACCCCTATCCCCTCGGCAGCCAGCATCGGCCGCATGGCTCGCGCCGACTCGACCCGCCACTATGCCCGCCTGATGGCGCAAGAGGTGGCTCAGAGTGGCGTGAACATCAACCTTGCCCCAGTGGTCGACATCCTGGACATGCACTGCCCGCCGCTGGGCGGGATAGACCGCTGCTACGCCTCGTCGCCCTCGGTGATTGCCTGGCACGCAGGCATGCTCATCGATGAGCACCACTGCCAAGGCGTGCTATGCACCCTCAAGCACTTCCCTGGTCATGGCAGCGCGCACGGCGACTCGCATTGGGGGCTGGTCGACGTGACCGACACTTGGCAACCCACCGAACTGCGCCCCTATGAGCTGCTTATCAAGCAGGGCAAAGTGGATTTAATCATGACCGCCCACATCTTCAACCACCAACTCGACTCGGTGTATCCCGCCACCTTGTCGCACAAGATGCTCACCGGCGTGCTGCGCAAGCAGTTGCATTATGATGGTGTAATCTTGAGCGATGACATGTACATGCAGGGCATCATCGATAATTACCAGATTGAGCCTGCGCTGGTGCTTGCCATCAACGCCGGCTGCGACATGTTGTGCGTGGGCAACAACATCAGCACGGGCTTTGAGGCCGACCGCCCTTTCAAGTTGGTCGACATCATTGTGAAAGCCGTGAAGGACGGGCGAATACCGTTCATGCGCATCCAAGAAGCCAACCGCCGCATCCAACAACTGAAAAACAAAATCAAACAATGAATAACGAACTGAACATCTACTGCAAGAACATCAACCAATATGTGTCTGTCAAGGGTGGAGAGTCGCTACTCGATATCTATCGTCGAATGGACCCCAAGCCTCATGAGCACCCGATGTTGGCACTGGTCAATAACAAGAGTGAGGACCTGAGCTTCAACATTTATCGTCCCAAGCAGGTCGAGTTTATCGGCGTGGAACACCCGTCGGTACAACGGGCCTACATCCGGTCGTTGTGCATGGTCATGTACAAGGCCATTAACGACCGCTATCCCGGCAAGCGACTGCGCTTCATGCACAGTGTGAGCAATGGCTACTACTGCATCCTCAAGCACGAGGAAGCACCCATCACCGAGGAGATGCTCGACCGCATCAAGTCGAAGATGGAAGAGATTATCGAACACGACATCCCCTTTGTGGGCTACGAGCGACTCACCAAAGACGTGGTCGAGATGTTCCGCCAGCAAGGGCTCAACGACAAGGTGCGCCTGCTGAGCGACGTACACCAACTTTACACCAAGTACTACCAGTTGGGCGACATCATTGACAGTTTCTATGGCCCGCTGGTCCCTTCGACAGGCTATCTCAAGGCTTTCGACCTGCAACTCTATGAGGAAGGGATGCTCTTGCTCGGCCCCGACTGGAAACAGCCCGAGCAACCTACACAGCGCACTTCGCAGCCCAAGATGTTCAAGGCATTCACCGAGTACATCCAGTTCAACGACATCATCGGTGTCGACGATGTGGGCTTCTTGAATAGTGTCATCAAGAACGGCCAATACGCTTCGTTGCTCATCAATGTCGCCGAGGCGCTGCACAACAAGAAGTTTGCCGAGATTGCTTACGAGATTGCCCAGCGCTACAAGGAAGGCGGTGCACGCGTGGTGCTCATCGCGGGCCCGTCGTCGAGTGGCAAGACCACCAGCAGCAAGCGTCTGGCTATCCAGCTGGCGACCAACTATATCCGTCCCAAAGTTATCGAACTGGACAATTACTTTGTCAACCGCGACCGCACACCACGCGACGAGACGGGCGACTATGACTACGAGTCGCTCTATGCCCTCGACCTGGAGCAGTTCAACCAGGACTTGGAGGACCTCATCGCCGGAAAGGAGGTGAAGATGCCTACCTACAACTTTACCACTGGCTCGCGCGAGTACCGCGGCAACACCCTGCGGCTCGAAAAGAACAATGTCCTGCTCATTGAGGGTATCCATGGCTTGAACCCCGAACTGACGCAGCACATTGCTGAGGAGCAGAAGTTCCGCTTGTATGTGAGTGCGCTCACCACACTCAACATCGACGACCACAACTGGATACCCACCACCGACAACCGCCTGCTGCGACGCATTGTGCGTGACGCCAAGTACCGCGGTGCCACAGCACGCGACACCATTGCCCGCTGGGGCAGTGTGCGCCGCGGCGAGCAGAAGTGGATCTTCCCCTATCAGGAGAACGCCGATGCCACATTCAACTCGTCGTTGCTGTTCGAGCTGGCTGTGATGAAAAACTTTGCCGAGCCCGTGCTGAAGCAGGTGCCTGCCGACTGCCCTGAATATGCCGAGGCATGGCGATTGCTGCGCTTCCTCAGTTACTTTGAACCCCTCGAGGAGAAGGACATTCCCAGCACCAGCCTGTTGCGCGAGTTCCTGGGCGGTTCATCGTTCCACTATTGATTTATGGAGAACAATCAGAGAATACTTTCTGCGATAGTTGTGGTGGCCGAGAATGGTGCCATAGGGCGCGACGGTGGGTTGCTGTGCCACCTACCTGCTGACTTGCGGCATTTCAAGGACTTGACCATGGGCCATTCCATTGTAATGGGGCGCCGTACGTTTGAATCATTTCCTAAGGGCGCATTGCCTGGCCGCCAGAATATTGTCATCACTCACAACAAGAATTATCACCCGCAAGGCGTGACGGTGGTGCATAGTGTCGACGAGGCGCTGCAGGCTGTCGAAATGCCGGGTGATGTGTTCATCATTGGCGGGGCACAAATTTATGCCGCCACGTTCGAGCAGGTGCAGACGCTACATCTGACGCGCCTGTATGCCACGTTTGATGATGCCGACGCCTTCTTCCCCTCTATCGACCCGTTGAAGTGGGAAGAACTCGACTGCCAGCACCATGAGCCCGATGACCGTAACCCCTATGCCTACGACTTCGTCACCTTGCGCCGAAAACAATGAGCGACAGTATCTACACGACACATACGTTGACCAATGGATTGCGGATGGTGCATGTGCGCACCAGTTCGCCAGTGGCATGGTGTGGCCTGGCGGTGAACGCCGGTAGCCGTGACGACGGCGAGGGCCAGTATGGGCTGGCACACTTTGTCGAGCACACTATTTTCAAGGGTACGACACATCGCCGCTCATGGCACATCATCAACCGCATGGAGAGCATCGGTGGAGAGCTCAATGCCTATACCACCAAGGAGAATACGATGGTCTACTCGGTGTTCCCGGCCGAGCACTTGGCGCGTGCAGTCGAATTGCTGGCCGACCTGGTATGCTGCTCAACCTTCCCTAAAGACGAGATTGAGCGTGAACGCGACGTGGTGCTCGAGGAAGCCGACAGCTATCGCGACACGCCGGGTGATGCCGTCTACGACGATGTCGAGGACATCTTGTTTGCTGGCAGTGCCTTGGGGCACAATATCCTGGGCATTGAGGAGCACCTGCGCGGTCTAGGGTCGGACCACTGCATGAACTACCTCAAGTCGCTTTATGTACCCGACAATATGGCCTTTTTCGTGGTGGGTAACATGGTACCTGAGCGGGCATTCCGTTTGGCTGAGCGTCACATGGGCGGAATGGATTGCCCCCTGCAGCGTGTGCCGCGCAAGGTACCGCGCGTCAACGCTCCTAGTCAGCACACTGTCGAGATGCACCTGCACCAGGCACACACTGTGGTGGCGATGCGGTTGCCTAGCATGTACAGCGATCAGCGGTTTGCCCTATCATTGCTTAATAATATTCTGGGCGGGCCAGGGATGAACTCATTGCTGAATGTCCAGTTGCGTGAGCGACGAGGATATGTCTACACCGTTGAGTCAACCCTATCGCTCCTGAGCGACTGCGGCATGATGCAGGTGTATATGGGTTGCGATCCCAGCGACATTCGCTCGAGTATGCGCGTGATAGACCATGTGACACGTGATTTGGCCAATAATTGTCTCACCGAGCGTCGCCTAGATGCTGCCAAGCGCCAGTATTGCGGTCAGTTGCTACTGGCTGCCGACAGTGCCGAATGGATGGCGATGAGTGCTGGTCGCAATATGCTGTGTCACGGGCAAGTGACCACGCTTGATGAGATGGTAGAGTGCATCACCGCCGTTACGCCCGAACAGGTGCGCTGTGCTGCCGAGCATATTACGCTAGATCAGGCAACTACTCTGACGTTGCGGTAGGATACTTATAAACTGTAAACTGTAAACCTTTTCTCGATAGTGAATAGAATTTTATTTGTGAGATGGGCCTTCGCCATTGTGCTGGGGGTGTTGACGAGTTGTTCAAGCAGTGATTTCACCATTCAGGCGCAGCTTGACGGTATGCCCGAGCGCATCGTGATCATTGCTTATAACGGTGACCATGGCATCGTCACCGAGCGTGTCACGCTCGAACAAGGGAACTCAGTAACTTATCATGGTAGCAGTGAGGAATACACCTTGGTGAGCATGTGGGATCAGCAAGGGCAACTTATCGCCCAACTGGTGGCGCACAATGGCGACAAGATGACTGTCAAGAGCGATGGCCTGCAGCTGCCCACCACACAAGTGAGCGGAAACGAGGTGACCGAGCAGTGGATGAAGTTCCGCAAGGACAACAACCAGGCCTATGACAGTCACGATACCGCAGCCATCGATCGCCTCATCGAGCAATATATTGGGCAACATCCCGACAAGCTGCTTTCAACAGTCTTGCTGGTGGCCGACTATGGCCAACTTGACGGCGGAAAGCGTATGCGCCAACTGCTGCAGGACATCCATGCCGAAGTGCGTCCCCAGCGATTGACAAGCACATTGGAATACTTGTTGCAGCTGCAACATGACATGCCCGAGCGCATCAGTACTCTCACCCTCTACCGGCTAGGCAAGGGTTTCGAGGACCTGAAGGCCAATGAGCGCGCGACGGTGCTACTATTCTGGTCACGCAACGACGAGTCGCGGCAAGCATGTATCGATTCGATGCGTGCAATGGCGCGTCGGGAGGGTGAAAAACTCCAATTGGCCGACGTGCTTGTCGACCCCGATACCGCGCAATGGAGCAGAACGGTCAGTAAAGACTCGTCAACATGGGTTCACTGGTGGGCTCCAGGGGGCGTCATGGACCCGATGCTGGGAGGCATACCCATTGTTCGTACACCTTTGTTTGTTGTCACCGACTCAACAGGACGCATCACACATTCTGGTCAGCAACTTCAATGAATTCACTCATCGATCAATAGAAAGAAATGAACTTTACGCCGCTTGTCAAGGGACACTTCCGCAACCGTCTGCAAGAGCAGACACGTTTCATCGACCATGCTGATGCTGTTCAGCAGGGCGAGTTGGTCAAACTTGTCGAGACTGCTGCGCTCACAGCGTTTGGCCGTCGCTATGACTTCTCGACGGTGCGCACTTATCGCGACTTTGCCACGCGTGTGCCCTTGCACCGATACGAGGATCTGCGACCTATGATCATGCGCATGGTAGATGGCGAGCAGGGCGTGTTGTGGCCTGGGCGCACGTGGAACTTTGCACAGTCGAGCGGCACTAGCGATGGGCGCAGCAAGTTCATTCCCATTACCCCTCAGGCACTCAAGCGCAACCACTATCAGGGAGCAAGTGATGTGGTGGCACACTACTTAAATCTGAATCCCCAAAGTCGCATTTTCGCTGGAAAGGCAATGATTCTGGGCGGCTCGTTCGCCACCCAGCTGAAGACCAAGCCCGGTGTGCAAGTGGGTGATCTGAGCGCCACTCTCATCCAAAATATCAACCCTCTTGCCAACCTCTTCCGTGTGCCTAGCAAGCAGGTAGCGCTCATGGCCGACTGGAACGAGAAGCTGCCTGCTCTGGTCGAAGCCAGCATCGGGCAGAATATCACCAATCTGAGCGGTGTTCCCTCATGGTTCCTTACCGTGCTGCGTCGCGTGTTGGAACGCACGGGCAAGTCGTGCATCCACGAGGTGTGGCCCAACTTGGAGGTTTTCTTCCACGGAGGCATCGCCTTTGCGCCCTATCGTGAGCAATACGAGGCCATCTGCGACATGAGCCGCATGCACTTCCTTGACACCTACAATGCTAGCGAGGGATTCTTTGCTGTGCAGACCCTCTGGGACGATACTGCTATGATGCTCTTGCTCGACATTGGCGTGTTCTATGAGTTCCTGCCCATCGAGCAGATCGACAGCAGTGAACCCGATGTGCTGCCCATCTGGGAGGTGGAGCCGGGGCGCACCTACGAACTCATCATTACTGCCTGCAACGGCTTGTGGCGCTACCGTATCGGTGACACGGTTACTGTCACGCAGCGCAACCCCGTCAAGATCAAGATTGCCGGACGCACCAAGAGCTTTATCAACGCCTTTGGCGAGGAAGTGATGGTGCACAATACCGACCAGGCCATCACCCGAGCGGCACAGGAGACCGGCGCCCAAGTGCTTAACTACACCGTCGCCCCCGTCTATGCCAGCGACCGCCAGAGCGGGCATCACCAATGGCTGGTGGAGTTTGCTGTCGAGCCCGCCGACCGTCGCCATTTCATCACGCTGGTCGACCAGTACTTGCAGGAAGGAAACAGCGACTACCAGGCCAAGCGTGCTGGAAGCATCTTCCTCGTGCCGCCAACTATGGTCGTGGCACCGCAGGGATTGTTTGACCGCTGGCTTGCATCGACAGGCAAGTTGGGTGGACAGCGAAAAGTGCCTCGCCTAAGCAACGACCGCACAATTATCGAGGCCATGCTAGCGCTGATAACAGCGACTAAGGCCTAAAGCGCACAGCGAGTTCTACCAGCCAAAGGGCGTTCTCCTAGTGCGCAGCGAGGTCTAATATAAGGTCTAAAGTCTAAAAAGAACGTTAAAAAACGTAATTTTTGTCGGTTTTCATTTTTCATAATATATATGCTGTAATATGCTCTTAGCCTTGTAGTCGTGGGAGTTGAGCAAAGGTGACCCTCTTGGAATGTTAAAGAGTGTAAATGTTTAAAGGTGTTTCACAAGGTTGCATGCTAGCCGGGTTTGCTGTACCTTTGCATCATGAAAATTTTGAACAGCATTACAAACCACGTTTCAGTGACTAAATCGACAATCATTTTTACATTAATTATATTGTCAAGCTTTGCGTTCTCGACCAGTGCGCAGGAGCTTGTTTCGCGCAAGCACGGTACTGTGCGTGAGCAGATGGAGCAGTCATCATTGCGACAGAATCATCGCAGTGTTGTCAGCGATTTGCTTGACTACGCCTTCAAGTTCCGCGGTGTGCCCTATCGACATGGTGCTATGTCACCTCGAGCATTTGACTGCTCAGGTTTTACAAGCTATGTCTTTAAGCAGTTTGGCATCAATCTGGACCGACGCAGCAGTGCGCAGATTTATGATGGACGTCGCGTGAAGCGCGAAGACCTGCAGCCTGGCGACCTCGTGTTCTTCACCGGTCGCGCTATTGGCAACCGCATCGGCCATGTGGGTATCGTCACCGAGGTCGATAAGAACGGTCAAGGTGGATTCAAGTTTATCCACGCAGCTGTCCACTCGGGAATCACCGAGAGCCACTCCAGCGAGTCCTATTATCGCCCTCGCTATCGTGGCGCCTGCCGAGTCATAGAGTAGTATTTTTCATAACGGATAGTGCTTTCCCCGCCCTCGCTGGCGGGGTTTTCTTTAGAATGGTTTACATTGACGACCATATTGATAGCCTCGATGTTGATGCGGCGCTGGCTGCCGTCGACCCAGAACGCCGTGAATATGCCTTGCGCTATAAGAACGAGCGATCTCAGCGGCAGTGCCTCGCAGCCTGGTTGCTGCTGCAGCAGGCGCTCAGGCAGGAGTATGGCATTACTGGTGCGTTAAGGCTGCTGTACAACGAGCACGGCAAGCCGTCGCTCATCGACTATCCTGACATTTACTTCAACCTGAGCCACTGCCGCGATGCCGTGGCGTGTATCGTCGGAGACAGCCCCGTGGGCGTTGATGTAGAGTGCATCGACCGCTATCGCCCTCTGCTCCTCAATTACACCATGAGCGAGCAAGAACGGCAACTGATAGCAGCCTCACCCCACCCTGCCACAGCGTTCATCCGCTTGTGGACCATGAAGGAGGCACTGCTCAAGCTAACGGGCCAGGGTATCACCAACGACCTGCACACCGTGCTTGACAACACCCAAGCCTACCGCTTCGATACCACCTTCCACCCCACCTACATTTGCACCACCTGCATGATGAAATAGGAAAACTTTTGCATCATCCACTACCTCATAGACATCTTACATTCAATGAACCTAGGACAAATTAAAGCGTATTATGAGCGTTTTAAACGCTGGCAGCTGTCGCCCACCGACTATGAGTTTGCCAGCGATGAAGTGCAGCATTGCCTGAACTGTGGGCATGACTTCGCTGGTAACTACTGCCCTTATTGCTCACAAAAGGCGGGCGAAGGCCAAATTAGCTGGCACAGCGTCCGGCAAAGCTTCATGGACATCTGGGGTTTGGGATCTCATTCGCTGCCCCGGTCGGTTTGGCATCTGTTGGTGCGTCCTGGCTACCTGATTGGCGATTACATCAGCGGCAAGCGCCAGGTGAGTTTCCCACCCGTCAAGATGCTGTTTTTCGTGGCGGTGATCATTGTGCTTCTGGATTATTTTCTGATGCCACTATTGTTTGGTAGCGCATTTGATGTTTACGGTGGGCATATGAGCAGTTACGACGGCTTTGACAATTGGAATAAGACACATTTCGCCTGGACCTACTTTGGGGTGGCCGTGTTGGGCATCTTGCCCACGTGGGTTCTATTCCGCCATGCGCCTCGACACCCCCATCACACCTTACCTCAAGGCTTCTTTATCCAGGTGTTTATGTGTGTACTCAATCTGGTGCTGTCGTTCATCATTTTGCTGCCACTCATGTTGATGGAGTTCTCGATTTACTTTATTGTCAGTTGGATAATACTCATACTCTATTACGTCATCACCTACAAGCAAGTGTTCGGTTATGGCATCTGGGGCACATTGTGGCGGGTGCTGATTGTCTTCGGCTTTATCGTTTACGCAATTGAATCGTTGATGAGTTTGCTTTTTGGAGTGTTGCCCAGCGCATTGGAACAGTCCGTGCTAGGGAGCAACAAATACCTATTTGCAAGCATTCAGCTAGGCTACGGATTAGTGCTACTAGCCCTCGGCTGGCTAATCGACCTGGTTGCCAGGAAGACAAGCCACAAAGGCAAGAAATAACTCCAATTGACCTTGGAAATCAGGAAACAATAATGCCTGCCGAGAGATTAACAGTTCGGTGGGCATTATTGTTCCATAGTGCACAAAGATTAAAGCATCTGTCCTGGAGCGAAGTAGTTGCTGCGGTCGAGGTTGCGGTAGCCAATGGCTTCCATGATGTGGTGCTGCTGGACACGAGGAGCGGCCTCGAGGTCGGCGATGGTGCGGGCAACCTTGAGGATGCGGTCATAGGCACGGGCACTCATGTTCATCCGCTCCATGGCGTCTTTTAATTTCTCCAGGCCAGCGGCATCGGGCTCGGCCCACTGGTGGAGCAGTGACGGGGTCATTTGTGCGTTGCAGTAGATGCCTTTCTCACCCTTGAAGCGCTCGGCCTGGATGGCTCGGGCGGCGATGACGCGCTCGCGGATGGCGGCGCTGGGCTCGCCAGGGGCTTTGCTGGACATCTGGTCGAAGTCAACGGGCTGCACCTCTATTTGCAAGTCGATTCGGTCAAGTAGTGGCCCACTGATTTTGCTCATGTAGTGCGAACGTTGGTAGTCGGTGCAGATGCATTGTTTCTTGGGGTGGCCGTAGTAGCCGCACGGGCACGGGTTCATACTCGCCACGAGCATGAACGAGGCTGGGTACTCTGTAGCATAGCGGGCGCGACTGATGCTGATCACGCGGTCCTCCAGCGGCTGCCTCATCACCTCCAACACTGACCTTGGAAATTCAGGGAGTTCGTCCATGAAAAGGACACCATTATGTGCTAGCGAAATCTCGCCCGGCGTGGGATAAGACCCGCCACCCACTAGGGCGACCGAAGAAATGGTATGGTGGGGAGAGCGGAAAGGGCGTTGCGTCATCAGGGTGGTGCCTGTGGGCAACTTGCCCGCCACACTGTGAATCTTGGTGGTCTCGAGGGCTTCGGTGAGTGTGAGTGGTGGCAGAATGCTGGGAAGGCGCTTTGCCATCATTGATTTGCCCGAGCCTGGACTGCCCACAAGCAGAATGTTGTGTCCGCCGGCACATGCCACCTCAAAGGCTCTCTTGACGTTCTCTTGGCCGCGTACTTCTGCAAAGTCGTATGGGAATTGCCCTTGGGCACGGGCAAATTCGGCGCGTGTGTCGACCTCGATGGGTTCCAGGTCGATGTCGCCGTTGAGAAATGCGATGACCTGCTGAATGTAATCAACACCATAGATTTTCAGGTTGTTGACTACAGCGGCCTCCATGGCATTGGCGCGTGGCAGGATGAAACCATCAAGCTGCATCTCGCGCGCTATAATGGCCATAGGCAAAGCCCCCTTGACGGCACGCAGTGTGCCATCAAGTGATAGCTCGCCCATGAGCATGTAGCGGTGCAGACGCTCGGTTGATAGTTTTTCGTCGGCGGCAAGGATGCCGATAGCCAGAGGCAGGTCGTAAGCCGAGCCCTCCTTCTTGATATCGGCTGGCGAGAGGTTGATGACTACGCTCTTGCGCGGGAACTCATAGCCAGCCTGCTGGATGGCGCATCGCACACGCTCGGCACTCTCCTTGACAGCGGTGTCGGGCAGGCCGACGATGACAAATCCCGAGCCCCAATCGACCGATACCTCAATATCAACCTTGATCGCATCGATGCCTGTGACGGCGGCGCCAATGGTGCGTGTGAGCATAGGTGTCGTCAGACGGTAAGAATCTCTTTCTCCTTGGCGGCAAAGAGTTCGTCAATCTGCTTCATGTACTTGTCGTGCAGTTTCTGCAGTTTTTCCTCGCCGTCCTTCTGCACATCCTCGCTCATGCCGTCCTTGACTGCCTTCTTGAGGCCGTCGATGCACTCGCGGCGGGCATTGCGCACGCTCACACGAGCCTTCTCGCTCTCGGCCTTGCTGTCCTTAACGAGCTGGCGGCGGCGCTCCTCGGTCAGTGGTGGAATGTTGAGGCGGATGACCTCGCCGTTGTTGATGGGCATGATGCCGATGTTGCTGTTGATGATGGCCTTCTCAATCACGGGGAACATGTTCTTTTCCCACGGCTGGATGGCAATGGTACGCTGGTCGGGTGTCGAGATGTTGGCGACATTGCCAAGTGGCACCTTTGAACCATAGTAGTCGACGCGGATGGGGTCGAGAATCTTCACGTTGGCCTTGCCAGCACGGATGTGAGCCAGCGAGTCATCGAGGAAGGCGACAGCTTCTTTCATGCTTTCCTCGGCCATGTCCAGATAGAAATTCAGGTCGTTCATTGTGTAGATATTTTGTAGTTATTATTGGTCGGTTAGACTGAATAGATTGTGCAAAGTTACAGAATCTTGTTGAAGTTGCCAAAAAAATGTTGTTTTTTGCCCGGTTATCAAAAAAAACGTTGCCAAAAACATAGTATTTTACGTTTTTGGCAACGAATTGGCATTGTGTGCCTTGCTATTTCATTTAGGACGGGCTTTTGGCGCCCATACAAGGATTATTGATTGGTTTTACCCAAGATGATGTTCACTATTGCATTGACATCCGAAACATCAACTCCATCTGCGCCATTCACATCGGCACGGCCATTATAGTTGGCTGCATTGTCCTTACCCAGGATAATGTTCACAACGATGTTGACATCGGTCACGTCAACCTTGCCGTCACCATCCACGTCACCAACGGCGTATGCGTTATTCTTGGTGATGACGAGCTTCATGTTCTCGAGATCCAAGCTCAATTTATATTCTCCTTGAGGAATCTTGTAGGCCTGGCCATTCTCGTAGGTAAGGCTGAGTTCCTTGCCCAACCATTGGTCGGTCACTTCGAAGTCTCCATTGCTCACAGCACCGAAACGGAAGGGAGCAATGTATGCCCAGCCGCCGTCATCGTTGTTCTCGGCTAGCTTGGTGGTAAAGCTGAAGTAGTTGAATCCGCTGTTGCGTCCGTCGCAAGTGATATCAGCATTGTAGAGACTAGTTTCGGAGTCATAATTCATCTGCTTACCTACATTGGGTGCCCAGCTATTATTGTCCACCTCTCCCAGGATGTAAACGGGAGTCACCCCAAGGTCTGCAATCACATTGAACTCTTTCCACTGGTCAGCAGTGCTGTAGTAGTCGTAGTCTTGAGGATATACGTGCAAGTTACAGTCAGCTTGCGGCACACCAACCCAGACATCTCCGCCCAGTCCTACATTGCCAGCTTCAGGATAAGCGTAAACATCGGCTAAGCTGGTGCAATCAATGAAAGCAATGTGGCTAATGCTATCGAGTGAAGTTGGTAAGGTGACTGTCTTCAACTGGTCGCACCAACCAAATGCATCTTGTCCGATAAATGTCACACCATGTAGGGTGACAGTCTCTAAATTGTGGCAAGAATTAAATGCATCCTGTTCGATGGTAGTCACCCCCTCAGGAATGTCAAGGGAAGTCATTGAACATTCTTTGAAAGAACCCTTACCGATGATTACCCCGGCAGGAAACGTGGAGCCCTTGCATCCAAAGATCAATGTATTAGTGGCGGTTTCAATGACGGCGTTGCAGTTGTCACGCGAATCATATTTTTGATTTCCTTCTTCTACCACAATTGTTTCCAAATTGTCGCAACCGAAGAATGGACCTCTGTTTGCTGTATTGGTTTGGCCTTTCCCGCTGATGGACACAACCGAAGCAGGGATGGTTATCGAAGTGAGTGATTTGCAATACTGGAATGCCCCAGCATCTATTATTTTCAGACCACTAGGCAGGTTAATGCTGGTCATGTTTTCGCAATGTGAGAATGCAGACCAAAAAATAGACTCCACAGTCTCGGGCAAGGTGACGGATGTCAGGCCATTGCACGACGTGAACGCTTTGCTATCGATTGCATTCACTGTATAGGTGGTTCCATTATAAGTTACTTGACTGGGAATGACCAATGCTCCATTGAGCGTGGTGGCATAGTCGTCTCCTTGAGCCACATAGACGTTGGTGTGATTAGAGGTGTTAATGCGATAGCACAAACCGTCAACTTGAAAGTCGTAGGCGTTGGCTGTGACGACAGCGCATAGTAGTGCCAGTAATAATGTAAGTTTTTTCATATTAACAGATATTGTTTAAGAGCGCGCAATGCGCTGTTAAAGTTAAATTTATTGCGCAAAGTTATATAATCTTGTCGAAGTAGCCAAAAAAATGTTATTTTTTGACCACTTTTTGTAGAGGAACGGCACATCGTAACTACTCGCGTGGAGTGAGCGGGGCGATGCGGATGGCACCATCGTAGAGGCTTTCGGGACGATAGACGCACTCGGCAAAACCCTTGGTGGACCAAATCCAGGTATCAGCACCGAAATTCTCCTTGATCTCTCGCTGGTGAGCTTCGGCCTGCTTGCGATCGAGGAAGCAGCCGGTGCAGATGCGGTAGTAGGTCTTGCCCTTGTCAACACCGCGATACACGGGGTTGAGCAAAGCGTCGGGCATGTCCTCGGCACGGGCCTTGGCAGCATCAAGTGTGCTGAAACTTAATATTACGACATAGTAGAGCGTGCGTTGCAGTGGTTTTGCCTTGGGCTTGGCACCCACGGTGACATACTTGCTGTTGACATAGCCCTTTTGGCCATCATAGTCGATATGGAGCCAGTTTCCCTGGCGATCGAGGAGCCGGGCGGGCTTGCCGCCCGTGAAGAGCACGTCGACGATAAAGGCGTTGGCGTTGGGCTCCTCACGCATGTTGACGTAACCGTCGCTAGCGTTGGCATAGACCTGTTGGGCCTGTGCCGCCGTGGCACCAATCATACCCAGTGCCACAATACATAGGATTGCAAATAGGTGTCTCATAACTATCAACTATTAACTATTAACTATTAACTATCTTAGTACTTCACTCCCAAGTTGTAGAGAATGAACGAATGGATGTCGGTGTACTCATCGATAACCTTGCTGATGGGCTTGCCACCACCATGGCCAGCATTGATGTCGACGCGAATCAGCTTCACAGCATCGCCAGTGTTGCTGGCTTGCAATTGGGCGGCATATTTGAACGAGTGAGCAGGCACCACACGGTCGTCGTGGTCGCCGCTGGTGACCAGGATGGGCGGGTATTTTGTACCGTCGTTGCGAATGGTGTGCAGCGGCGAGTAGCCCTTGAGGTACTCAAACATCTCTTTCGAGTCGTCGCTGCGGCCATAGTCAGGTGCCCAGTTCCAGCCGATGGTGAACAGGTGGTAGCGAAGCATGTCCATCACACCCACCTGTGGCACAGCAGCACCAAACAAGTCGGGACGCTGGTTGACCACAGCACCCACGAGCAAGCCGCCATTGCTGGCTCCGTTGCAGGCAATCTTCTTGGGCGTGGAGTAGCCTTCCTTGATGAGCCACTCGGCGGCGGCGATGAAGTCGTCAAACACGTTCTGCTTGTTCATCTTGGTGCCTGCCTCATGCCATTGCTCGCCATACTCGCCGCCACCGCGCAGATTGGCGAATGCGCCGATGCCGCCAGCTTCAATCAGGGCAAACGGGGTACGATAGTAGCTGAAGGCCGGGCCCAGGCTCACGTTGAAGCCGCCGTAACCATAGAGGAAGACAGGGCGCTTGCCGTCGCGCTTCATGCCTTTTTTGTAAATGAGGAACATCGGAATCTTTGTCCCGTCCTTGCTGGGATAGAACACCTGCTCGGTAACGTAGTTCTCGGGCGTGAGGGCCACCTTGGGTCGGAACAATAACTTGGATTCGCCGCTAGCCAGGTCGTAGCTGTAGACCGAGGTGGGGAAAGTGTAACTGGTAAAGCTGTAGAACACCTCGGGTTTGTCATAGTCACAGCTGAAGCCTACCGAACCGAAGGTGGGAAGTTGAATCTCGCGCACCTCACGACCTTGTGCATCATAGACGTAAGGATGGCTCGAGGCGTCGCGGTCATAGGTGAGGATGAACTGGTGATTGGCCATCTGCGCCCCGCTTAGCACCCACTCCTTCTCGGGAACGAAGTCGGTGTAGTTGTTCTCGTTGAGGTGGTTGATATCATAAGCACGAATCTTGTAGCAAGGCGCTCCGTCGTTGGTGTAGACATAGATTTTTCCATGATCCACGCCTATGGGGCTATAGGTATAGCGACGGTTGCTGGCCAGGCGCACATAGTGTGGGTTGCGGTCTTTCAAGTCCTTGACCCACAACTCGTTGCCATCGCCCTCGCTAACCCATCCGAAGATGAATCGTTCCTCGCCCATGACGGTAACTTGGTGGAAGAGCAGCGGCTCTCGCTGGTTCTGTAGCTCGATGTAGTCCTCGCTTTGTGGTGTACCCAGCTTGTGGTACATTACTTTGTGATACTCGTTCTTGGACGACTTGGCATCCTCGGGGGCATCATAGGCACTATAGAAGAAGCCGTCGCCCAGCCACTGCGCGTCGGTGAACTTTGCCCATACGATGTGGTCCTCGAGCAGTTGGTTGGTTTGTAGGTCCTTGACGTAGATTTCATTCCAGTCGCTGCCATTTCGACTGATGACATAGGCCATATAGCGACCGTCCTTCGAGAAATTGATGCCCGACAGTGCTACTGTGCCATCGCTGGAAAGGGTGTTCGGATCTAGCACCAGTCGCGGCTGGCCGTCAAGGTTGTCGCGCACATAAAGGCAACTCTGGTTCTGTAGGCCATCATTCTTGAAGAAGTAGTATTTGTCTTTAATCTTGAATGGTGCGCCCACTTTCTCAAAGTTGGCTAGTTCTGTGATGCGTTTCTTTACCTTCTTGCGGAAGGGAATCTTGGACAAATATCCCTCGGTCAATTTGTTCTGAGCCTTGACCCAAGCGGCTGTCTCGGCGCTGTTGTCATCCTCGAGCCAACGATAGGGGTCGGGAACTTGGGTACCAAAGTATGTATCGACCGTGTCTACGCGTCGTGCATCGGGATAGTCGATGGTGCGGGCTTGGGTGGCCACAGCTGTAGCGGCAATCAATGTCGCGCTCATGATGATAGCTTTCATATTATCTATTATCTTATCTATTATCTATTGTCCCTTTA
>JAEEGF011753410.1_pt1 | contig 22598 bp, 9 predicted proteins | sample 9134171 | NCBI WGS metagenome assembly JAEEGF01 (sample SAMN16246542, study PRJNA631951) | gut metagenome | biome: gut microbiome; feature: rumen; material: AP-attached | host: Bos | place: Iran: Karaj | collected 2018-10 | reverse complement strand
TTGTTCTAAGCCCTATAAGCCCCGTAATAATGAGAAAAATCCTTATCATAGCAATCCTGCTTGCCACAACAGCCGCTATTGCGGCCCAGCAGCAGCCCCCCATTACCCTGAGCGGCAACGACGCAAAAGTCAGCGTGCAGAACATTGATGTGACACGTGGTGCCCAGAACACCCTCGTCACCATGGACTTCATCCTCGATTCGCTCGACGTGCCCAGCAACCGTTACCGCGCCTTTACTCCTGTCATCCGCTCCACCGACGGACAGTACGAGCAGCGCATGAAGACGCTTATCGTCAGCGGTCGCCGACAGAACATCGTCTTCGAGCGCGACGGCATCGACCCCCTTTATGCTGACAACTGCGTTAACCTGAGACGGCAGAACGGCACGGTGCAGACCTACAACTACAGCGATGCCGTGCAGAACCAGCCCTGGTTCAGAGATGCCAACGTTTACGTCGAGTGTGACCTCTGCGGTTGCGGCGACCTCATGAAGAACGAGCAGACGTTCATCAAGTCGCTGCTGCCGCCTGACCCCTACGACCTTATCATGCTAACCGACGTGGTGCCGGCACCAACCAAGAAGGAGCGCAACCTGCACGGCTCGGCCTACATTACCTTCGTCGCTGACCGCTGGGAGGTGAAGCCCGACTACATGGACAACCGCCGCGAGCTGCGCAAGATTACCGACACGCTCGACATCATGGTGGCCGACAAGAACATCACCGTGAACACCATTAAGATTCACGGCTGGGCATCGCCTGAGAGCCCCTACGAGCACAACCGTATGCTGGCCACGAACCGCGCCAAGAGTCTCACCGAGTGGCTGCGCAGGAACTACACGCTGCCCGCCACCGCCTTTGCTCCCGCCGAGGCTACGCCCGAGAACTGGATTGGTCTGCGTGAAGCCGTTGTCAACATGGACCTCACGACGCTGCCCCACAAGCAGGACATCCTCGCCATCATCGACGACACCTCGCTGGAGCCCGACCCGAAGGAGTGGCGTATCAAGATGCGCTATCCCGAGGAGTACCGTTACCTGCTGAAGGAGATTTATCCCGGCCTGCGCCGCTCCGACTACGAGATCACCTTCAACATCCGCCAGTTCAACACCCTGGATGAGTGTCTCGAGATCTACCGCACCAAGCCCTATCAGCTGTCGAAGCACGAGCTGTGGCGCGTTGCCCAGACCATGCCGACCTTCAGCGACGAGTACAACCGCGTGATGCAGCAGACCCTCCTCTACTATCCTGACGACGAGGCTGTCAACACCAACCTTGCTGCCGTGGCCCTTGCACAGCACGACCTCCTCAAGGCCGAGACGCTCCTGAAGCAGGCTGGCAACGGTGCCGCTGCCGAGAACAACCGCGCTGTCGTTGACATCATCAAGGGCAACTACGAGTCCGCCGCCCGCCACCTCGACAATGCCGAGCGCCGGGGCTTCAACGTGAAGAAGAACCGCGAGGCGATAGAAAAGTTGAAGAATTGAAAAATTGAAAGTCACGATTAAGTGATAGCAGAGCCAAGCTTGCTTGAGCTATGCAGAGCGTGAGTGACTTCGATGCGAAGCATCAAATTGATAAAATAGATAATTTATTTAATATATTAACTTCTAAAAACCTTTTTATTATGAAGAAATTTAGTTTTTTAGTGCTTGCAGCAGCAGGATTGCTGATGACTGCTTGCGCAGACAAAGACACTGTTGCTGAAGAGGGGCAGTTCAATCAGTATAATCTGATTGAAGGCCAGTCGGCATGGATCTCTGTAGGCATTGCCCTGCCTAGTGACCCTGTAACTCGTGCTAACGAGGATCTTAATGATGGTATTGCCGCTGAATATGCAGTTAACACCGCTAAACTTGTCCTTTTCAAAGGTGCAAATGAAGATGAGGCTACACTTATCAAGGCTTACGATATTACCACTGAGTGGAGTAATGAAACTGGTGATCAAGTACCTGGTGGAGGTACTGACCCCAACAATGTAGGTGAGGTGAGCCGGACAACAACCAAGATTGTGAAGGAGATTGATTCGCCGAAACTTGGTGGTGAGGACAATCTCTATGGCTATGTTATTTTGAATGAGGGCAACAGTGGTATTTTATATACCGAGAGTATGTCGTTCGCAGATTTCAAGGCGCAGGTCTTGAAAGCTATTGGTATTGATGACGAGGCAAACGGCTATGGTCCTATTGATACAGATAAAGGCCTTGTGATGACTAATGTGCCTATTGCTGATCATCCTGGTGGCAACGCAAAGCCTGATGATGCTACAAAGGTTACAACTTTGGCACTTATTAATAAGAATGCAGTCTATGACACAAAGGCTGGTGCTGAGGCAGGAACGGTTGTCGCATGTATCTATGTGGAGCGTGCAGCTGTAAAGGTTGAAGTTGAGAACAAAACATCTAAAATTCAGCTTGACGCAACAACCAATCTTGATTTTACCTTTAATGGTTGGGCTCTTGGTAATGTCAATTATGGTGGAGAGGCTGGTACAGGTTATTACAATACCCGTCAGTTTGACGAAGCTTGGTTAAAGTATAACAACCATGTAACTACTCCTGCATATTTGAGGTGGCGTATGGTTGGTCGCACCGACTTTTTTGAGAATGGCCATACCACAGCTTTCCGCACCTATTTCGGCCGTGATGTGAACTACACCAACGCTCTTGATGCTACGACTGGTGAATTTGCTACTACCAATCTGAAGTACAAGAAGCTTACTGATGCTCAGTATTCACTTAACGATAAGGGCTATACTTATACCTACGAGAATACTTTCGACGAGAACAGCCAGATTTGGGCTAACACTACTTATGTAGGTGTGAAGGTTACCATCGCAGGCGGTGACTTCTATACTATCGATGGCCAGCCCAATACGAGACTTACTTATGATGCTACGAACCATACTGGTACGCTGGCAGGTGAAGTGGCTAAGAACCATAGCGCAGCAATTAGTACTGCTAATTCTACTATCCAGACTGCTATTGATGCTGATCTTGGCTCGTCCTCATCTACTCTGAATGCTGGCAAGACAGCAGGTTCAGAAATTACGAAGATTTCTTATAAACTGAACCCTGTTATTACTTTCGGAGATCGTAATGCTACTACTGGAGCAATTCCTTATACATTTACGCTTCAGCTTACTGATGTGAAGAATAAGATTGGTACAGCTACTGAATATACGAATATGGCAGAAGCTGATGTAACAAAGCTCAACACCCTTGTTGCAGCCACTCTTAATGCAGAGCATAATGGTACGACTACTGTCTATAAGTATACGGGTGGTGTGACTTACTATTCGGCACGTATTTCTCACTTCGGCAATGTCGAGACACCGTGGTCTGCTCCTGCTGAGGCTTACAACCAATATATTAAGGTTTATCCGGAGAATGGTAAGAGCCTTGATGATCCTTCTGTGACCTATGGTGATGATCGTGCTAATGCATGGCTTGGCCGTTGGGGTATTGTCCGCAACAACTGGTATAAGATTACCATTGACGAGATTAAGGGCATTGGCTCTCCTGTTCCTGAGGACTATAGCGGTGAGGCCGGTAAGACTCCTGACGACAACCCCGAGCCTAAGTACTATATCGCTGCTCATGTGCACATCCTGCCTTGGGCTGTCCGTAATCAGAGCGTGAGGTTCTAATCTGAAATAACAATTATAACGATAATCGACAATGAACGTTCGACTCATCATACAGAAGGGCATTGTGGCTGTGTTGGCCGCATTGACATTGAGTAGTTGCGACTTGATGACAGAAGACCTGGACGACTGTCCGACGGGCCTCTATGTCACCTTCGTCTACGACTATAACATTCAGCGTGCAGACATGTTGAAAGACCATGTCGGTGGCCTGACGCTCTATGTGTATGATGAGTCGGACCGACTTGTCGCAACGCGATCGATGGGCGAGAGCCAGCTCTCCCGCTACGGAAGTTATATCCACTTCACGGAGCAGGAGCTGGCCCCCGACCATACTTACCGCCTGATGGCCATCGCCCAGCAGCACGAGACGCTGCCGACCATCGGAGCCAAGTACCGCATGACGGGTAACACCGTAGGTACTGAGTGGCGACAGTTCTTTATCGACCTGGATCACAGCGCCCAGCCGACAAACAGTCGCGGCACGACCAGAGCGTTCGGGAACTATTACTACGTGAACAACGTCGAGCCGCTTGACACGCTGTGGCACACGCTGACGACCATCCTTACACCTGCCGAACAGATGCCCACGAAGCTGCACCCCGATATGCTGATACCCGCCAAGTGCGAGTATAGCTGGCAGCGCGACGGCTCCGTCAAGACCAACGGTCAGGAGAAGGTGAGCCTCGTAAGCGGCGAACCGACCTATGCCACCGTAGCCCTCATCCGTGACACGAAGCAGCTGAACATCACGCTGCGCGCCGTCAACGACAATCCTGCCGATAACATGGTGAAGGACGAGGACTACACCGTGGAGATTATTGACAACAACTCGCAGCTCGACTGCAAGAACGACCTTACGAAGCCTGCCGACACGCTGGTCTACACGCCCTACCGCCAGTGGACTACGACGTTCGTCGGCACTGGCCAGGTGGTCAGCGAGAGTGCTGCCCACTACGACCTGATGTTCAACCGACTGCTGTATAAGAACGCCTCCGTTACGGAAGATCAGTACGCCATCCTCAACGAAGCCGACATTGCAACGTCGCGCAATGCCGTACTGCTCATCCGCAAGAAGGAAACAGGTGAGATTATCTTTGGCCTCAATCTGCCTTATATCCTTGCCAGCGGCCGCAACTATCAGGAACGTTACTACCACTACCAGGAATACCTGGACCGTGAATACGATTACCGCCTACAGTTCATCATCAAGGGTGGACGCGTAGACGAGATAGAGCTCTACCTGGGTACCCACGTCCACCTTATACCGTGGGCCGTCCGTCATCAGAGCGAGATTCTTGAATAAAAAAATAGAGAAAAGAGAAGAAAGTTTAGGCATGAAGTTACTGAGACTACATATCGTCCAGCTGTTGCTGATGGCACTCGTGGTGCTGTCGGCCACGACTTCGTGCTATAACTACGACCAGCCGGAGGAAGACTTGAACCCCTATGCCTCCAGATACATCAATATTACGGTGGCTGTCAGCACTTCTGAGCAGCATGGTACCCGTGCCCCGCTGGGCGGCGAGTATGGTGATGCTATCGAGAAAGGCACCACCGCTGAGAACAAGGTGAGCAACATCACCCTCGTTTTCTATGAGGACGCTACGGGTATCAATACCACGTCGGACGATGCCGCAGTAGTCTGCGTGAAGACCTACGACGTGACGCCAGTCAACATCTATTATTCTGAAGGCCACGAGCATGCGGAGTATGAGACGCCAGAGGTACTGGGAAATGAGGTTGTTTACACAACTGGCGACCAGAGACTAGACGAGACGACCCTGGTGGCGGGTAAGACGTATAAGGTCCTTGTTGCCGCTAACGTCAGTCTGCCTGTGAATGTGGGTGACAAAATCAAGACGGTGCGTGAACTCTTATATAGTAATAGTAATGCCCTCTATACTGTAGAGGATGGCACCCCCACAGACTTCGTGATGACCAGCGAGAGCGATGCCACCGTTAGTCTGACCAATCCCACGCAGAAGACAGAAGAGGATAAGCGTTTCGTCTATAATCTAAACTGTATCCACATCGAACGACTGGCTGCCCGCATCGACTATAATACCAGCGGTGCCGACTACGATGATGACTATGGCGGCTACAAGTATTCTGTGGGAACGGGCGACGGCTTCTTTGTCGTGACAAAGGTGACGCCGTTCAACCTCTACAACGAATCTGAATATTTCTTCAAGCGAGTACGTAATAATTGGACAGACGTCACACCTGCAATCTCCTGGTTGGGCTACGAGACAACGACCAACTACGTGGCGGATCCCAATACGGGCAACAAGGATGACAGCCACACGTTCAGCTATCTAAGCCCTGTTGCTGAGGATATGAACAACGGCTATACGCAGACCATGAGCAACGACCGGAACAAGAGTAAAGAGAATATCGTCATTTCCTATGCCCGTGAGAATACGCTCATGCCCACATCGCCGCTGAAGAAGTATGCGACGGGTCTTGCCTTCGAGATAAAGTACTATGTCAGCGCCACCGCTACGCCCGTCACCCGTGTCTACTACCACTACCTGCGCCATCAGGGCGAACTGTCAACTGGCAGCTATCAGACTTACCAGTGGAACGAGCTCAGTAGCGACGCGACCTGCGGCTCTTCGCCATCCATGAAATACGGCATTGTGCGCAACAACATCTATCGTGTCACAGTATCGGGCTTCACTCCGGAGGAGGGAGACCTCAAGATTACCATTGAGGAGAAACATTGGCGGCACGTGGATAACCCGACGATATACATTTAAGAGTGGAAAGAGATGCTGAAACGTTTATCCTACTATATGACCCTGCTGGTCACCGTACTGCTGAGTGCCTGTGCCAGCGATGAGTTGACCGACAATGAGCAGCCCCTGCCGGAAGGTATGGGGCGTCTGCGCATCACTATCTGTGCACCTGAAAACGCGACCAACACCCGTGCCGTCAATGCCGTGCCCTGGGAAGACCCTGACCACGACTGGGAAACGTTGAAGACTTTCCGTATCCTTATCTGCAAGGCTTCAATAGGAGGAAAGTACGAGGTGGTGCAGGTTATTAGTGGAACGGACGCCGATTTGACATTGGTGGCACATACCGATGAGGGTAATGTGGGAACGCCCAATTCTCTGTCCAGCACGCATAAGTCGGCTACCTTCACGTCTGAACCGTTGGAGGCTGATGACTATTATATCTTCGCCGTTGGCAATTTCACCGCCGACGAATATTCCACCAAATTTAGCGTTGGCAAGCTCATCGATCCCGAGGAGACCGCAAAGTTTGCTAATGGCTACAGCGAGGAGAACATTCGCATGACGGGCAGCCTGGGTTCGAAAGTCACCGTTAACGCTGGTGATGAGCCGGAACGTACTATTGCCGTCTGGCGCGTGATGGCCAAGCTGCAGTTCGAGTTTACGAATATGTCGTCTTCAAAGATCAGGATCAAGGGCATCGAGGTGGAGCCTATCAATCAGGCCTCCTCTACGAAGCCCGGCATCTACCTCTTCAGCAAGGACAATCTGGAGTCGACGGCCAACTTGGTTCCCCTGTTCCCGGCTGGGGCTACAAAGAAGGGTGTCAGCGCTTTATGGCCGCTGAACACCAGCACGCTGCAGACCACGGCCTCCGTGTCGATGGGTGGCGTGTTTGCTTCGACAGGGCTGACTGTTGGCAGCAAGCTGAATGCTTCAGGACTTCGGCCAGCAGGTACTGTGTCACTTCAAAAGTTTAATGCTACCGCGGATATAGGTTCAACAAAAGACAACGATGCAGTCATTACCTTTACGGTGACGCCGAAGACCGGCATGACCTTTACGCCGAAGAACGTCACGTTCAAGGCAACCAGAGGCGGAACCGATGGTGGTAACTTCGACGTAGAAGTGACGAGTAGCGGCACCACTACCACACTGGCAACAGGTGAGCGTCCTGCACGGTCTAATGGCGATAAGGGCAATGGCGTCGCCCCCTTCACTACCGAATACAGCTATCCCATTAGCAGCGCAGCAACAACAGGTGCTGTCGTGGTGAAGATCTACGTTTATAACCTTGCAAGCGGCAAGGACTATGCCTTTAGCGACGTGGCCATTTCTGGCGATGTCACCAACAATACCGGCGCTGCGCTTCAAGAGCTGGTCACTCTGCCTGCTGGAGCCAGAACCGATGTGGGATCGGTGGTTTACGAGCCTACTGAACCCTTGGAACTGAATGCCACGAACGGAGAAGGCACGCTATTCTTCTACGTCAACGAGACCGACACCACCTATACGACGACTGAAAACCAGCTGTCTGTTCGCTTCAAGATTCAGCGGTGGAATGGTTCGGCTTGGACCGATGAAGAGATACGCTATGGCGTAACGACTCACTATTCTGACGGTACTACCGGCCACAATGGCTTCAACGTCATCCGCCGTAACGACTGGATACACATTCCCGTGGCGCTGCGCGACTGGACGTTCCGTGTGGAGCCGCGTGCCTTTGTGCCTATCGCAGGCTATCCTGCCACGACACTCAGCAGCGACGGCCTCACCACCACCTTCAGCACCGGAGGCTACATCATCCTCCAGCCTTTTGCACAGAAGAACAGCGACGGCACTTGGCGCGATTTCAGCGACCCGGAGGTGACGTTCGTGTCGATGTCGTGGACGAACAACGACGGCACCAACGTGTCGGGCTCAGGCAAGATCCTGGAGTCTCCACTCGTATACGACCCTGTCACCAAGTGCATCACCGGCGTGCTGAATAACAGCCTCACCGGCGGCAAATACATGACCACGGTCACCGTCAACACGAAGCTCGGCCCCACAGGCAGCCAGTTCGACTACAGCTTCACGTTCAACGTCGTGCTGCAGAAGTAAACAAAAAACGTTCTTTGAAAGAATTAACCTCACATCTACCCTTAATCGGCTGAAATGCCGATGTACAAAGGGTTTGCGGTAAGGTAGGTATGGTCGGAATACCTACCTGAGACCTACCTGAGAGGTACTACCTACCTCTTTCCGTGAAAGGTCGGGTGGAGTAGAGGTAAGTCTGAGGTAGGTGTGAGGTACCTCTGAGGTAGGTGTCTGAGACAGACCTACCTCACGGAAACCCCGATAAACACAGGGGTTTCGGAGGGAATAGGTAGGATGGGAGGTCTTTTCGCAAAAAGAGCCTCCTTGCGCCGCTAAAGAGGCACTTCTCGTCGCTAAAGAGCCACCTCTTGACGCTAAAGAGCCACCTCTCGTCGCTAAAGAGGCTCCTCTCGCCGCTAAAGACCTACTGGACAGGAAACAGAATAGATAAAAAACGATATAAAGCAATGACGATAAAAATGCTTTTCAGATATACCACACTAATGCTCCGCACAGCGCTCCTGCTCGGAGCCTTGGCTTTTGTGAACGTACAACGGACGGAGGCACAGCCAGTATCGTTGACCAAGGATATGCCCGATGCCTTTGAGACAAAGAAACCAACCGTTGGCGACGGACAATATTATTTCATCCAGTTTTATGAGGAAGTTACAAGTGCTCCGTACTTGTTCCAACCATTCTTGGGCGAGTTTGGAGAAGGAAATATGCTGCATGCAGCAGACTATCTTCCTTATGCTAAGAATAGGCAATGGACGCTGGAGGATACTGGAGCCAATGATTCAGACGGAAACAGGAAATTCAGGCTTAAGAGCAAAAGAGGCTTCTACGCATATTATGGACATCATAGTGACCCTACGCACCCCGATAACACCACTCTCAATAAGGATTGCTTCATGGCAACAGCGACATCGGGCAATGCAACGGAATTCATTCTAAAAGCACGTACTGATGTTGTGCGTACTGGCTTTACATATTATGAATTGGAAGTTGCGTCCGATGGTAAGTGTTTGAGCCGCGAAAAGGGAAATCAATCCAATAATGAGTGGGCAGACATGATTAAGAACGATCCGTCAAATGCCCATAATTACGTACGTTTCGCTCAGTTGAAGCCTACAGCTGCACACATTATTTATTATAGGGAAGAAGGAATCGAAAACAGTCAATACCGCGCCAATTTTAATACCACCCGCCACTACCTTACTTATTCCGGTGCAGACCATGGGATAGTAGACGATGCAGATGTGTCGTCAAGAAAATCCATCATCCCTGCCGACAAGTCGCTTTGGACACTGCCGACAGCAGCAGCTTATCACCAGGACGGCCTGTGGGCGTTGGAGGAATCAGACACTGACGGAGAGTTCTATATTAAGAGATATGGCACAGAGCAGTATCTGAATGCCCGTATGCTTGATAATGGAGATTATATCAGCGACTTAGGAACGAAGGACGCATTATTCGGCAAATTCAAGCTTACAGATCCTAATGCCAATCGATATACACCTATTCAGAATAATAATTACACGTCAGCTACACTGGCCAATAGCGACTTCTATAATTGGGATGGCTATGGGGCCGGTGCAAGTACTACGGGTAGTGCTACGGACAACTTTGATTTCCGTTTCAAACTTGGTACACAGGTAAATAGTGGTGACGCCATCGTTGGAACGGACAATGTAGGTTACCTGGCATACGCCGATTTGGGTGATAATACGAAGATGGTTATCAATGGTACAGCAGGTATGCAGCTGCGCGTATTGATGAACCGTCAGAAAGGTCCAACAGATAATGAATATCAAGGACCGTATGTGGAGAAGAATGTTACCATTGGTAGCGATGGCAGAGCCGTGGTGGACTTGACGTATTTGGAGCTGAATGCTACTACGACAGGATCGGCAACAGTCAAAATGACTTACGTAGATGCAAATAACCCAACCGAATCGTATGGGGGAACGGATGGTATTGCTGAGGGATCTTCAGCTTGTTCTGGATACAATAATATTTCTAATGGTAGTGTTACATTGGCTAACGCTAATTGGCCTGCTAACTATATAACCTATCTGAAGGTTGATGCGTCGGCTATTCCTGGCCGTATCTCGAAAGTCACACTAAAGGCTAAGGTGTCAGGTTCTCTCGACAGCAAACGTGCTACCGGCTGGGGAGTTGGCTACAATGCTTCACAATGGTCGGCAGGGATGACTTACAACACTGCAGACAAAACTATCACCTTATGTGGTCCAAATAATGATGGTGATATAAAATGGACTACTACCAAGTCTTCCACTACTTTCGAGGATGTTGAATTCGACATTACTCAAGCCTTTGCCAACGATGCAGACAAGATTGCAACGATTCTGGTTTATGAGCTTGCTGCTGCTGGTGGCAACTTCAAGAATCCTGTAGTGGAAGTGGAGTATTACCCCACCTATACATATAGGCATCTGAATACCATTAAGGCAGGATGGAGCAGCCCTTCTGGTACCGTCACCTCCATTTCGTTTGTGAACGAGAACAATCTGACGCCTACCGGCGCACGCTATCTGCACCATGACAACGGTGACGGATGGCAGGTACCCCTATGGACACATCAATATGCTAATAGTTTATGGAATGCCGCCTTCTACCCTGTTGAAGTGCCTGCTTCTGGAAAGGATGAGTTCTTCCAGGTGCTGGTTGGACTAACAAGTTCGATAGGAGCTCATGACCAGCCTACCCAGATGATTTCATATAGCGGTTGGGCTACGGCTTATTCCGAAATAGTGGGAGAACGCATCTTGTGGCAGCTGGAGCAGGTGGATGACTATACAGAGTTCCGCTTGAAGAATCCAAACGACGGAACTTACCTTAAGCCCTTTGGACAAGGCGTTACGGCACCTAATGATCCAGGAGATGCTGAAGTCTATACCAACCAGAAGTTCTGGGCAAACGACGGCTTCTCTGTAAAATGGTTCAGGGCAGAAGAAGTGGCGCCAAAGGAGATAGAAGTCAATGGCTATGTGAGACACAGGGAATCGTACCTGAAGACGTATGCTGGTAGTAACGTCATTCTCGATCAGAACGGACTTAGAAAGCAGGGCCTGTCGAGAGACGTGGATTCGGACTGGAAGGAAGACATCAATAAAGTGACGAAGAATCCCTATCTCCTCGACGGCTTTATACAAAAGACGAACTACTTCGAGATTACCCACTATCTGAAGAAGGGGACCTCGAAGGTGATTGAGTTCCCGACGGTGTTGAACCGTAACAACGACCATATCTTCTTCCAGCGTTTCTACAACTTTAACGAGGACGACACACAGATGGACCTCGCCAACCTGAAAGCTCACGTTAGCCTGGATACCCGCGATGATGGCGACGTGCAGTACTTCCTCTATAAGAACGGTATGGTGACGGGTCAGAAGCTCGATTGGAGGACATACGATAACGGAACATATACAGACATACCTGATGGCGGTATGGCCCGTAATGAGCAGCGCCGTTTCAACTTCACCAATTCCGATGGTAAGACGTTTAACGTGGGTGTCGACGTTGCGCGTTATAGCGACTTGGAATATTTGAACCAACCCGACCATTTGGCTGGCGACTTGAGAGAACCTTCGCTCACCATGCGCTATCTCTTCTATATGAACGATGCCAAGGAGATGGCAAACAAGCTGACGGATTGCCCGGAGGGTGGCGACAAGTGGCTGGAGTCGAAGGAGATACACTTCGGCAGAACGCAGGTGCCCTACACCAAGTTCAAGAAGGTGGGCTACCGCGGTGAATTCCTCGGTGTCCGCCACATCTTCTCTGACTACTGGGTGTACAACGACCCGAATCTGATTACAAAAGACGCAAACGGCAAAGTGGTTGCTAATACTTCTTATATAAGTACGACCTATGGCATAGATACATCAAACGAGGATGCTCTTAATGATTTCCTTGATCAGCAATTGGTGTCTGCAGTCAACGACAACAAGAGCGGTAAGATTGAGGTAGAAATATACGATCCGTACAATACGGGCATCAGACGAGGAGGCTACAATGCCGTTATCGAAAGCAGCGTTACTGACGGCCTGAACAGCGAAACGTATGACGACAGCAACGACGATGAATCGAATTACCAGTGCTTCTACTTCTACGACAAGTTGTCGCCGTCGCCCAAGACGGAGTATGGCAACAGCCGTTTTATAGTGTTCAGATATCCTGGTAATAGCATTGTTGAAGCTTGTGATAAACCCGCCTACGTCAGAGTCTATCTGAACAATGGTGGTAAAAGATACCAATTGGCACAGTTCACCGTTATCTTCGATGCCAATATGGCTACCCGTCCGTGGACGGAAATCAAGAACGGTACCACTTATGCCAATAGTACAATGACTCACGTGAAAGGCTCTTTCCGTGACCCCAATCAGTTAAGGGCAACAGCAGGACACCCCATCGCCAAGGTGACGTTCGACTTCCCGGAGAAAATGATAATTACAGGAGATTCTGTCAATGCCACTTATCACTTCCCCTCTAAAAAGGATCCTGCAGATACCTCTGAAGCTCCAGAACCGGTTACCAAGCACAATGGTGGAAGCTTTGGCGCTGGACGCACCATCGCCAAGTCCAGTCCCGTGCCTCTGACCTTCGGCCATACGAACTACGCTTTCGACGGTGATGACTGTAACTGGGGTTCATATGCCCTTGTGACAGAAAAGAGTACGGTATGGGGTAACAATAGAACTGTCTTGCCTGCCGACGATGAAACCTATGGCTATAACCTTCCTGCCGATGAAGGTATGCAGAAAGCCTTTATGTATATCGACGCCTCCGAGCAGCCGGGTGACATTTGTGCCGTTGACTTCGAGGGTGAGTTCTGTCCCGACGACAGTCTGATGTGTACGGGTTGGATTTCCGGTTCGAACAGGATACGTGGTGACACTCGTTGTCCCGGCAGTATCACGCTGACGGTGAAGGGTGAGGACGAAAAGGGCAACACCAAAACTATCTACCGTTTCTGCCCGGGTCAGATCTATGAGCTAAACAATGGCTATGGCGACGACGGAAACGGAAATGCAACGGAAGCACAACTTACTCAAGGTATCGACGGTAACGGCGACCCTGAAGACATGGATCATAGTAAGGCCACCCATGTTGTTTGGCAGCAGTTCTTCTTCAAATTTACTACTGACCAGAAGTATGAGCGCTACTGGCTGGAGGTGAACAACAACTGCGTGAGCTCGAATGGTGGTGACTTCATGATTGACAATGTCGAGGTGTACACCATCGTGCCGGAGGTGATTCCCGACATCAACACGCCGCTTTGCGTCAGCGTTAACGAAGATGGTACGACGGTGACCGATATGCGTCTGCTGAAACTGAAAATCAATTACAATAAACTGAAGGCATCCAGACCCCGTGAAACGTCTGGCGATAATCAGGGTACTGCTGAAGAAGGCTTCGTGTTCCTGGAGAAGAAAAAGTTCCTGGAGAAGTTCAAGACTGAGCTGATAAGCTGGACGGCAACATTGACAGAAGCAGAGTTACATACTTTGGAGATAAATGACATGGACTTCTCGGCGATGTCCGTGGATGCCCTGGCTGATTCTATTGCGAAAGGTAGATTGCATAAGGTACCGACAACTGAGGGCTCTGCCTACAAAAAGGCTTTCGACAACGCTATCTTGGGTAATAAGAGCACCTGGCATTCGGATAATCCGGGAACCAACATGAACGCCTCCATTATGTATTTCAGGTGGAGCACGAATACCACTGATCCCAATGCCCCACATTATATGCATCCGTACTCGTTTGCCGATGCCGTGAACAAGAAGTACGCTGTCTTCTATGAGGTCGACGCGACTGACGGCGAGCCGTATATCGTGATGAATGGTAACTTCCCGGGACTGGACTGGAAGACGAATACCGACTATTATGTCATCAATACCAACGCGACGTTCACTCAAGGAACGCTTGAAAATCCTGGAAACCCGTGTGAAGCCTTCAACCTCTGCTCAACATGTTGTAAGTTCACGGAGTTCCGCATCGAGCCGCCGCTCGAGGTGCTGGGCTTGGACGCTTCGGAGAACACGGAGGAGCTGGTGGTATGCGAAGGACAGATTCCCACGCTGCTCACCAACCTGAAGGGCTACGACATCCACGGAAATCCGGTGATGATGAAGAACCTGAACTTCGACTGGTGGCTGGGCAACAAGCGGGCTTCAGAGGATGTGGACAAACTGGCAACGCTGGACAACTACCACAAGCAGTACAGGATGTTCGGCTCCGAAAAGGTCTATCTCGCCGTGGCTCTTGCTACCATGCGTGCCTACTATCCTGACATCACCTCGCTGGATGGTATCGCCGTACATACGGCCAAGACGCCATATCTCACCGAAAACATGATCAGCTATCTGCGGGACGTGGTGGAAGCTGGCGAGCTGCTGCTGCATCAGACGACGATTAGCGTGCCGGCAGAGCAAGTGCTCGATAGCGATCCGTACTTCTATCTCGTGGCATGCCCCATCCATGACGAGATGTTCAGTCAGGCGCTGAATCCCTCAGCTAATGAGTATATCGCTTTCTACTGCGACGAGCCGCAGGGCGTGCGCATCAAATTGGGTGAGAAAGCACCGAAACTGCAGACGGGCTTCGTGCCGGGTGAGCGCGGATTCGACGAATACCACTATAACTTCCCCGCCAACACCAACCCCGTGCTGAGTATCCGCTTGGCTAAGGCAGCGCAGTTTGAGACGGTGAAGAATGATGCGGCAGAGACGGTGAAGTCTACCGATACGACGACGGGAAAGAAAACTTACTATATCAATGACGACGTGAACCGCCTCTGGCTGCCTATCCGTAATGCAGAGACGCAAGGTGCCCCGCACGTCATCAAGAAGGCGCAGGACGACAACGTCTACCTGGCTTCCTCCAACGACCTGTCGTGGGACAAGGAGATCTCCAAGGAGATGAACACAAACGGGTCGCTGCCCATCGTCGGCAGAATCGTAGAGCTGAAGGCTATTGACACGAAGAACAACAGCTCTGCTAATGAGAATGAATACAACCAGATGTGCATCTACTTTACCAAAGGCTTCAATGTCCGTGAGGGCTACAACTACACGCTCAGTCTGCCCTTCCAGGAGGATGACGACTCCAACGCTTGTGACGGCACCATTCTCATCAACCTGAAGATTGTGCCCGACTACGAGGTGTGGACGGGGGCTGCCGGCAACATCGACTGGAACAACGACGATAACTGGCGTCGAGCCGATGGTAACACGACGTTGAGTGACGGTGTGAATGGCGATGACCTGTACAGAGCCAACGGTGCTGCAACGAACACAGAGTCACCACTTCATGAGTATACGACCAATAAGGAAAACTACTACTCGTCGAGTACGAAGGCCAATGCCAAGCCCAGTAGTGACCAGGTATTGCGCAAGGGCTTCGCACCGCTCTACTGCACGCATGTGCTGATGAGTAGCAACGAGTGGGGCAATGCACCGGAGCTCTATGATGGCCTTGACGTGGAGACCACGACAAACAATAACGTACTAAAGGATTCGCCCTTCCCGAACTTGCGCGACACGTCGACGCCCATCCTGAAGTTCGATATGCAGGCGCGTAAATATAGTATGTGGAGCGAGACCTACGGCTCAAATCCTGACCGTGGCAGCGTCGATCGTCCCAATGACCTCATCGCTGAGATGTACCAAATCAATAGCTGCGACGAGATTGCCTTCCAGCCCGGTACGGAGCTGAGGAACGCCCACCTGCTGAACTACAACACTGCGTGGATGGAGTATCAGCTCGACAACGAGCGATGGTATCTCCTCGGTTCGCCGCTGCAGGGCACCATCTCCGGCGAGTGGTATGCACCCACAGGTTCTGCCAAGCAGCAGACCACATACTACGACCCCGTCACCTTCGGTGCAGGCTACGACCGCTACAGCCCCGCTATCTATCAGCGCAGCTGGGACAAGGCCAAGGCCGTGCTCTATGAGATTGGTTCAACCTATAACACTACCGACGACAGCCAGACGGAGAATCTGGGCGCAGAATGGGAAGGTAGTTGGGTCAATGGTACCTGGAAAGATCCTTCGGGAAATGCCAACGGTACAAATGCTGACACCTACCTCGACCGCTTAGGCTACAAGCCCATGGGTGGCAACAAGGCGAACGTCGCCATCAAGGGCATTTGGAGCAACACCTACAACGATGCCCAGGTGGACTATGCTACTGGTGGCTTCTCGGTAATGGTGAAGAACAATCTGAAGAACAATGACAGCAGCGAAGGCAAGTCTGTCATCCGCCTGCCGAAGGAGGACACGATGTACGACTACTACCAGTTCTCAGAAAATGGTAGCTATGAAGGTGGTACGGACACGAATCTCAGCGCAGTACAGGGTAAGGGGCGTGCCAAGAACCGCGGCCGTCTGAAGACCGACGACTTGCTGCCAGAGCCAACGAGCGGAATGACCAGTTACACGACGCCGAGAAAGACTGAGACTGCGGCCAGCGTCTATGGTGACCAGCGCACCTATACCCGTGTGCCGACAACACAAGGAAAGTTGCAGGAAATGAATACGGCGGTATTCTCCTTCCCCGAATCTGTTCCTGCTGGTCTGTCCCATCTGGGCTACTATCTGGTGGAGAACCCGTTCCCCTGTGGTCTGGACATGGATAAGTTCTTTGAAGAGAACCCGACGTTGGAGGCGAAGTACTGGCTGCTGACAGCTACGGGCCAGCACCTGGTGCAGCGAGCTGCCGATACTGGTGTTGCGGAGTGGATTACCACGAATCAGGAACCCGTCGAATATCCTGACCCTGCGGCTCCTACGACCCAATTGACGTTCATGCCCCACGCCGTGGTGGCTCCCGGACAGGGATTCTTCGTCACGCTGACGACAACGGCTTTGGCATCCGCTGCTTCCTCTCCGCTCACCGTCAACTTCAACAGAGGTATGCAGGCTCAGTCGCGCTTCGGTGTGAAGGACGCGAAAGACAGTACAATCTACAAAATCGTTGTCGGCCAGTCACAGGTAACGAAAAAGATGTATGATGCTGACGATGATGGAATACCTGAGACTCAAATAGCTGACGATTATGAAGGTGATATGTATGATTCGGATAACGACGGAAAACCTGATAAGAATGTTTACATAGTGCCTGTCTATGATTCTAGTGACAATCCTGTCCTTAACGACATAGAAGACTCCGTGGTCATCTATAAGTACAAGCTGGAGACGCTTGACGCTACTCATAAGAAGGAATACCGACTGCTGTCACGTCAGACACGCAGCATCGACGAGGAACCCAAGGAAATCGCTACTCAGACGGGTCTCGTCATCACGGCAAGGCGCGGCAGAGAGCAGAGTCATGCGCTGGTGAGACTGCGCAATGGTGCCAGCAACGAGTTCCTGCCGACGGAGGACACGGAGACATTCATCTGCTCCGAGGACTTGAAGAACGTGCCGACGGTCTATACGCTATGCGGACGACTGGCGACGACCATCAACAGCATCCACGACTTCCGCGTGCTGCCAGTTGGTGTGGAGTCGGATAGCGACGCACCGTGTACCTTGACGTTCACAGGCGTGGAGCAGCTGGGCGACTCGCTGTCGTTCTACGATGCCAAGGAGCAGAAGCTGACACCGCTGAAGTCGGGTATGACGTTCGAGGTCAGCGGACAGACACAGAACCGCTACTACATCGTGCGTAGCCTGGATAAGCAGGAGGCTGCCGACGAGACACACCTGCTGATCTTCACCGAGGGACTGACGACCAAGGTCATCGCCTCGACGGCAGAGCCCATCCGTAGTGTGCGCTGCTACGACACGGGCGGCCGACTGATTCACAAGGCGAACCCGCAGTCGCAGGAGTATAGCTTCAGCCTGCCGATGGCCGGCATCTACATCATTGAGGCCGAGACGGAGAACGACCACAAGACGCGGAAGGTTCTCGTGAAATAAACAACGGATTACACGGATTCTTATGGAACACAAAGACACGAAGACACAAAGATTGTTCATGCTGCGCGCAGCCCTTTGTGCCTTCGTGTCTTTGTGTTCCGTTATTTTCCTGCTGATGCTTGGCGCTTGCAGCATGAGCGACGATGACGACGACAGCGGGAGCAGCGAGGTGAAAGAATATGTGAAGGTGGGCGACCGCGTGCCGGTATTTACCGTGGACGTGGTGGACGCCGAGGGCAGGACGTCGACATTCTCGACGGCGCAGCTGACGGGAGAGACGGTGATTGTGCTGTTCAACACGTCGTGCAAAGACTGTCAGCGCGAGCTGCCCAAGCTGAACGAGTACTACCTGGCCCACCGCTACGACAAAGGCTTCCAGATGGTGGCCATCGCCCGCGAAGAGGGTGCCGAGAGCATCGCCGCCTACTGGGAGGCAAATGGACTGGAGATACCGTACTCACCACAGCCCGACCGCCGCATCTACAACCTCTTTGCCTCGGCCATCATACCGCGGGTGTACTACTGCGCAGCCGACGGTACCGTGACCCACATCCTCATCGAGGGCTAACTCCCCAAAAGTTATTTGCTTAGCTGTTGAACGTACTTGACGGGTAGGCCGTCGCCTTTCAGTACCTCGGCGAAGTCCTGAGGACGGATGGTGACGGGACCGCGCATGAACTCCGGAATGTTGTAGCTACGCATGAACTGACGGTGGTAGTCGGGGTCGGCGCAGGGCAGCTCGAAGGGTTTCGTGGCATGGCCGTCCTTGTCAATATGGGCAATGAACGGACGGGTGTAGTTGCCATCGTTGCGGCGGCTACTGAAGATGACCCAGCGGCCGTTAGACGACCACGAGTGGTAACTCTCCACGCTGGGGCTATTGATAATAGTAAGAGGGGAAGCCCCCCCTACGGCCCCCGAGGGGGCTTCTGTAGAGTCTGGAACTATAGTGTCCCCCTCGGGGGACGACAGGGGGGCTTGAGACGACAGGGGGGCTTGGGCCGACAGGTCGGCCAACCACAGATCGGCCTTGCCGTGCCAGATGTGGAACACTCCATAGTCGCCAAGGGCGAACATGAGGAAACGGCCGTCGGGCGAGATGCGCGGCAGCGTGGCACTCTTGTCCAGCGCCGCAGCATCGAACACCAGCTCGCGCGGTCCGAACTGTCGCGTCTCGGGGTCGAACGACTTCTTGTAGAGGTTGTACTTCACCTCCTTAAAACGCTGGATGAGCTCCAAGCCGGGGTCGATGGTGTCCTGGAACTCGAAGTGGGCGCTGGCGTAGTAGAGCGTCTTGCCGTCGGGGGCCCAGGCGGGGAACACCTCAAACTCCGTGGGGTCGTTCTCGATGTTCGTCACCTCGTTCTTCTCCACGTCGTAGGCTATCAGGTCGCTCTGCGTGTCGTAAACCTCAATCTTGTCGGGATTGGTGATGTGGAACGTCTGCATCGTCTTGTTCGTCGAGTAGACGATGATGTTCTGCGTGGGATGCCAGGCAGGGTAGACACCCGCCGAGAGGAGGGAGTCGTTGCGCATGTTGATCTTCTTCACGCTGCCGTCGTAGGCGATGACCGTGCCGCCCATGTTCTCACGGGCATGGAACTGCATCCGCTGCGGGTTGTACTGCTGGTAGTTATGGCAGTTGATGCACTGGCCCTTCTGTCCCTCGGCGCTCTCCGTGCAGAGCATATTGTCGTAGATGACGCTCTCGTCGTAGTTCTCCAGACAGCGCTGGCTGATGGACAGCTCCTCGTAGGTGACGTACGACGGGGCAATGAGACGGTAGCTGATGTAGGGGTCGATGGAGTCCGTCGACACGTTGATGCTGAACGGCTGGTAGCGCGTCCACTCGCCGTCGTCCTTCATGTAGACCTCGACGGTGATGGCCTGACCCTTGGCGGTCTCCACAAGCCGTCGCCAATCGCTGGCAGAGGGACATACCTGACTGCCGCCGCAGACGACCTCCTCGTCGCCGGCCGTCAGACGGGCCACGATGCCGTCGCTGGTGCTGTCGGCCTCGAAGGTCAGCGGTGCGATGTTCACTGGCACGGTGACGTTGGTGTAGTCGGGATAGATGCGCGGCAGCTGTGCCGACTCGCTGAACGTATCGGGTATCTGGTTTCCGCAGCCGGCGAGCACCGTCGCTGCTGCTAAGATGACAAGCAGTTTCTTCATATTAAAAATAGGTGATGTCTCTGAGGAAGAAGAATTCGAAGAAGTAGGTGTTGCCGTACTTCGGGTAGAGGACGCCCTTCACCTGCGTGGGGTACATCGTCCGGTACTGCTGCATATCGCTCATGAAGCCACGGAAGCTCTCCTTGATGCTAGGCACGACGGGCAGCTCCTCGGCGAACGACTCGTGGCCGAGGGTGGCAAAGAGGTAGGCGGCCTCCTGGAAGATGCGCGGTATGGGGTCGTTGGGATGCTGCTGAACGTAGTGCTGGAAACGGGGCCAGAAGTAGTAGGGATCCCTGGTCCACATGGCTGCCAGCACGGCCTGCTCCTGGAAGTAGGGGTCGTCGGCATCGTGGGAGGCGAGCATCGTCATCAGGTTCTTCTCGATGTAGCCGTCGGCCTGGCTCTGGATGTCGGCATAGTGCATCATGCGGGTGATGGGACCCGTCTCGCTGTCGGCATAGATGGCGCCCGACTCGTTCAGCAGCTGCTCCATGTGGTCAGCCCACGAGCCGAAGAACAGCGTCTTGTGGAGCAGCGACAGGAACTTCTTCGCCGCCTCGCGCTCGCCGCCCAGCAGCGACGTGCGGGCCATGTACTGCAGCAGCTCGGCGCTCCAGCCGAACTCCACGCCCTGCTCCATGCACAGACGGTGGCACTCGTTCAGCACACCGTACTGGTAGAGGATCTGACGGCCGGCGGTGTTGTTCATATAGACGGGTAGGGGAGTGGCGCTGCGGCGGGAGCCCTTCGGGAAGTTGTACATCTCCTCGCACTGGCGTCCCAGACGGCTCAGCGCCAGGTTGTTCATCATCACGATGCTACGTGTGGGCTCGCCATCCTGCTTCTGCCCCTCCTTCAGGATGCCTTCCCAGTCGGCCTTCTCCAGACAGCGCTCCATGCGCAGCTCGTGGTGGAAATTGGCATCGCGGTACCAGAAGTGCCACACGCCGCCGACGAGTACCGCCAGCAGCACCCCCTGCTTGATGAGGTGCAGCACCGGCTTTTTGCACAGCGGAACCGACCCCGTTGTGCAGTTTTTGCTGAAGATGACGAAGGTCAGGAAACAGACGGCCAACAGGTAGTAGGGTATCCTGTAGGTGGCGTACACCGTCTGGAGGGTGAAGTCGGGGATGCCGGTGTAGTAGATGTCGCCGAGGTACGTCAGACAGTAGACGAAGCGGTAGTAGATCAGGGGTATGGCGGCGATGGCCAGCAGGGTGACGACCGAGATGACGGCGTTCTGCGTGCGGTTGGTGGAGAGACGCCACGACCATGCGCCCATCAGCAGGGCGGTGACCAGGGCGTAGACGCCCATCAGCGGATAGCCTGCCGCTACCACGAGCACTACGTAGGCGCTCCTGATCCACAGGTTCTGCGGCAGCAGCCGGAAGAGCCACAGCAGGGCTACGGCGGCCGTCGTGCCGATGGTGGGTGCGAAGAAGTAACCTTGCATCTTCATGACGTACACCCAGTAGCCGAGGCTCATGTCCGCGACGAGCAGGATGGCTACGGGCACCAGCGCCAGGATGTTCCAGTGGTCGGGGATGCGGAACGTGCGCTTCGTCAGCCACATCAGCAGACCCCACCAGGCGCAGAGCAGCAGGACACCCATCCAGGGGTAGTAGAAGAACTGGGTGAAGAACGCTCCGAGGTAGGTGAGCAGTCCTCCCGACACCGCCATAGACTGCTTGAAGAACAGCGCGGTGTTTAGAAAAAGGTCGTGCTGCTGTACCTTCCACAGGAAGTCGGCATCGGCAGACAACAGGGCGATGGCGATGACCACCAGCGCCACCATCCATACAGCTATCGGTTTAATCTTCTTCACGTATTATCTCTTATCTATTATCTCTCATCTCTCATCTAGAGATGCAGCGTATGTCCCATCCGCTCCTGCTTCGTCTTCAGGTAGCGGTAGTCGTACTCGTTAGGTGTCACCTCGATGGGCACGTTCTCGACAATCTCCAACCCGTAGGCCTCGAGTCCGACGCGCTTCACGGGGTT
>JAEEGF010529943.1_pt1 | contig 22598 bp, 18 predicted proteins | sample 9134171 | NCBI WGS metagenome assembly JAEEGF01 (sample SAMN16246542, study PRJNA631951) | gut metagenome | biome: gut microbiome; feature: rumen; material: AP-attached | host: Bos | place: Iran: Karaj | collected 2018-10 | reverse complement strand
TCCAACACCAATTACCACATATGCACTGTTCTGTGATGGGGATTATGTAACTAATGAGCAAATGAATGATAAGAAGTTTTTAAAACTGGTCAATGCAAATCTTTAATATTATCATGACTTAGGGAGTATTCAGTTTCTTTCTGAAACAATTGCCCGGGAAACCAAAAAGTATGCAGGCAAACATATTGATGATAAAGATGAATCAGAGATTCCTACAATTAATAATTCAAGGAAAGGTATTCTTATGTAAGTGGTTCTGGTTCCTTTGATGGAAGCTGTTGGGAGGTAACCTGATATGCGGATTGTAAATCTCATTGAGAATACCGAAATACTGGTTACATATTTTAAATCCAGACCCGGGCAGCATATAACAGCGGCAGTTGTGGAACTACCATGTTTCGCATATACTTAAATTAAACGAATAATGGTGCTTTTAAACGCAAGGAGGGAAGAAAATATGCGGAAAAAGACAATTCTGGCAGTACCGTCGGTGTGCTTCTGGGCCGTGATATGCGTATGCGTTTTAGGGATCGCGATCGGATCTTTTTTTGATGTTGATATCAGCAGGGCTATAGCTGATGTGACAACTCGCGGTAATTATTTTGCTATGTTCAGTCCTATCCTGGCATATGCAATGCTTCCTGCAGGCGGTACGTGCCTGTATGTCGGTCTGAAAAAGAAAGGCGATTCGTTTCAAGCACTGGCCCGGCTACTGTTAGTGTTCAGCTGGTTCATGGCAGTGTACTACACTGATGGCTATTTTGGGGAAAAGGTTCGTACCACATTTGGGTATATCCCCGGTGAGTCCTCTGTGTTCCATGCGATCGCAATCTGGCTGATATGGGCCGTTCTGTATGCTCTTGTTCCCCTGATCATGCTTCGTTTACTTGATGATTCCAATCCCGATAAACTCATAGTGGTTGGAATGGCTATTCTTACAGCAGGGATTGCTGCGGATGCAGTCATGCAGTGGTTTAAGCAGATAGGATCACGTCCGCGGTTTAAGTATCTGCTGACATTGGAAGATCCCATGTCTGAATTCCGCAACTGGTGGCAGATGATCCCATATCTGGCAAGTAAAAATGATAGTTTTCAAAGCTGGCCAAGCGGCCATATGTCTATCGTTGGAATACTATTTGCGCTTCCGCTATTGACAGATTGCATGAAGAAAAAGAGTGATCGTCTCAATCTGATCGCGTTCATTTTTGCTTGTGCGTTTGTTATTTTGTGTGGTTATAACCGCATCCACATGACAAATCATTTCCTGTCGGATGTAAGCTTTGGCACGCTGAATACTTTCCTTATCACTTCGGGGATATGCACCGTTTATATGAAAGTATTAGAGAAGAAAACATCCAGAACATAAGCAGCGAAGTGACAGAAGCTGTTACATCTCTTGCCAGGAACGCCATGGATACTAACAACGATGTAAAAGACAAACTGAATGAGAGTACCAAGCAGTTTGTTAAGATATAAGGCCAAGGATTACCGGTTGAAAGGAGAGTGCTATGAAAAAAATCCTGGGACGAATTCTTCTGATTGTTCCAGCAATTGCGTTGCAGGTATTATGGTATAGCGTCCTTTTAGGGGGAATGGATAAGCTTATCGGCGGGCATCTGGCAGATATCATACAGGTCGTATTTACTGTTCTGGCAGTATTGTTTGTGCTGTCCCTTATCACAAAGAGAGACGAAAGCTCATATAAAATCCTTTGGATTATTGTCATTGTGGCATTCCCGGTACTTGGTGCGCTTCTTTATCTCTTCCTGGGAAATAAGAGCACCGGAAAGAGTCTTAAGAAGAAAATGGAAAAATCCAGGGAGACCCTGGCTGCTGAGGAGTATGCTAAAAAGAATGATCTCTCCGCAGAGCTGATAAAGGAAGATTTAAGGCTTGGTCAATCCGTTGCACATATCGTTAAGAGTACAGGCTTTCCGCTTCTAAAAAACGGCACATCCAAATATTATCCCTTTGGTGAGGATATGTTTGCCGAAATGTGCGTAGACCTGAAAAAGGCCGAGAAATATATTTTTATTGAGTATTTCATCATAGAGCGTGGAAAATTCTGGGATACTCTGACAGAAATCCTTGAGGAAAGGGCTAAGGCAGGTGTAGACGTCAGAGTTATCTACGATGACCTTGGCAGTATTGCAACGTATTCCTTAGCTGATATCCGTGATCTTAAACAAAAAGGAATAAAGTGTGTTGCATTTAATCCGCTCTTTTTCATTACCACCAAGCTGAATAACCGCGATCACAGGAAGATCATGGTAATTGATGGCAAGATTGCCTACAGCGGTGGTGTAAACCTGGCGGATGAATACATCAATGAAAAAGAGCTCTTTGGCAGATGGAAGGACATTGGCTTCAGGCTCACAGGTGATGCTGTACTTAGCTATACATACATGTTTGTGGAATTCTGGAATGCCTTTACAAAAGATCAGATCACCAGGGATAATATCGAAATCCATGTAATTCCTGAAACAGGTACTATAGATAACGGCTATATTCTTCCTTACTATGATTCTCCAATGCGTGATGAGCACACCAGCAATGACTTTTACACAGAGATATTGTCTATTGCCACTGATTATGTGTGGTTCTTTACTCCATACCTGATGCTTGGAGATGCACTCTTTGATGCGTTTATCAGGGCAGCTAAAAGAGGTGTTGATGTAAGGATCATCATGCCCGGAATCCCGGACAAAAAGTTTGTTTACCGCTTATCCAGAAGCTATTATAAGGACCTTCTGAAAGCCGGAGTAAAGGTTTATGAGTACACACCGGGCTTCGTACATGCAAAGGCCATGATAGCAGATGGAAAGGTTGCTACTCAGGGTACGGTAAACCTGGATTATCGAAGCCTGTTCCTGCACTTTGAGTGTAATTCCCTGTTCTATAAGGCGGATATCATCGAATCTCTGAAGGCAGATTATCTTAAGACCTTAGAGAGCTGCCGTGAGAGGTCACTCGATGAAATGAATTATGGATTCTTCCATAATCTCATTGACAGCCTGTTAAGGGTTCTGGCACCGCTCCTGTAACCTGAGAGTGAGTTGACAAATACATAGGATTGTTTCTAAGACCTGTATCCATGACGGATGTGGGTCTTTTTTAATCATCAAAGGGGAAAAATAATGTTGACAATATACCCCTAAGGGGTATATCATACAAAGCACAAGATACCCCTTGGGGGTATACGCAAAAGGAGATTCATTATGCCTGATAAAACAAATCAAGATGAAGTAATGCAGGAAACATGCGAGTGCTGCTGCTCCGGCAAGCATAAAGAAAGAGATGAAAAGGAATATAAGGATCTCATGAACAGGCTCAAAAGGATTGAGGGACAGGTGAGAGGTGTAGAGGGAATGTTGGAAAACGATGCCTACTGCACCGACATTCTTATGCAGGTTTCAGCTATAACAAGTGCCCTTAACAGCTTCAACAAGGCACTCCTTGCAAATCACATGAGAACCTGTGTGGCTAACAGTATCAGAGAAGGCGACGACGAGGTAATAGACGAGCTTGTTGTAACTCTGCAGAAGCTGATGAAATAAATGGAGTAATGATATATGGAACAATACAAAGTAACAGGAATGAGCTGCGCAGCCTGTCAGACCAGGGTTGAGAAGGCTGTAAATGCCGTGGATGGTGTTGAGAGCTGTGCAGTGAGTCTTTTGACAAACTCGATGGGCGTAGAGGGATCGGCCCGTCCCGAAGACATAATTGCAGCAGTTGAGGCTGCAGGATACGGCGCCAGTATTAAGGGAAATGATGGTGCAAAAAGCGCAGCCGCATCCGCTGACGATTCGTTAAAAGACACTGAGACTCCCCGGATGAAAAAGAGGCTGATAGCATCAATAGCTCTTTTACTGCCTCTGATGTATGTGTCTATGGGGCATATGATGTGGGACTGGCCGCTGCCGGGATTTCTCGATGGCAATCAAGTGGCCATGGGGCTGTATCAGCTTTTGCTGTCCGGAATGGTAATGGTGATAAATCAGAAGTTTTTTATCAGCGGATTTAAGGGGCTGATACACAGGGCGCCGAACATGGATACACTGGTGGCGCTGGGAGCTACGGCATCATTTGCATATAGCGTTGTGGCGCTTTTTGGAATGACGGGAGCTGTTCTTGAAAATGATACTGATCGGGTGATGTATTTTATGAATCAGTTTTATTTTGAGGCGGCGGCAATGATCCTTACGCTGATCACAGTGGGCAAGATGCTTGAAGCCAGGTCCAAGGGCAAGACGACAAATGCTCTTAAGGGACTTATGGATCTTTCACCGAAAACAGCCGTGATCCTTAGGGATGGAGTTGAAAATACTGTGCCGGTGGAAGAGGTTCGGGTCGGAGATAAATTCGTGGTAAGGCCCGGCGAGAGCATACCCGTGGATGGTATCGTGTCAGAAGGCGAAAGCGCTGTAAATGAAGCAGCATTGACCGGAGAGAGCGTGCCGGTGGAGAAGAAAGTTGGAGACCAGGTATCTGCTGCAACTATAAACACTTCCGGTTTCATGGTGTGCGAAGCCACAAGAGTAGGTGAGGATACCACTCTTTCAGCCATCATTAAGATGGTAAGTGATGCGGCTGCGACTAAAGCACCAATTGCAAAGATTGCTGATAAGGTATCAGGAGTATTTGTTCCTGTGGTTATCGGCATTGCCCTTGTAACATTCTTTGCATGGTTAATTACAGGGCAGACAGTGGGCTACGCTATTGCGAGAGCAGTATCCGTACTGGTTATCAGCTGCCCATGCGCGCTGGGCCTGGCGACTCCGGTGGCAATAATGGTTGGAAACGGCGTTGCTGCCAAGACCGGAATCCTGTTCAAGACAGCGGCATCGCTTGAACAGGCCGGCAAGACGCAGATTGTTGCGCTGGATAAAACAGGAACGATAACAACAGGCGAGATGCAGGTTACAGATGTACACCCTGTTGAGGGAGTCAGCAAAGAGCAGCTTCTTACTGTGGCATACGCTCTTGAGTCAAAGAGTGAGCATCCGATCTCTAAGGCTGTTACTCAGTACGCTGCGGAGAATAAGGTAACACTTGAAGAGACAAAAGAGTTCGAGGTGCTTTCGGGAAATGGCCTCAAAGCCAGACTGGGCGATGAGGTTGTCTATGGAGGAAACTCAAAATATATCGAAGGCATTACCGGTAAAAATGGCAGTGATACTTCCCGGGTGATAAATCAGCTGGCCAGAGCGGGAAAGACCCCTATCCTGTTTGCCAGGGGAGATAAGCTTCTTGGTATAATAGGAGTGTCTGATGTTATAAAAGAGGATTCGCCCGAGGCTATCGCAGAACTTAAAAAATTGGGAATCCATACAGTTATGCTGACCGGGGACAACGAGGTCACAGCGCAGGCTATAGCCGCACAGGCAGGAGTAGATGAAGTGGTTGCTTCAGTAAAGCCTGATGGCAAGGAAGAGGTTATCAGAAAGCTCATGGAACATGGCATGGTCACCATGGTTGGCGATGGAATAAACGATGCTCCGGCACTTACTTCAGCAAACCTTGGAATAGCCATTGGGGCAGGAACAGACGTCGCCATAGATGCGGCAGATGTTGTTCTTATGAAGAGCAGCATTAAAGACGTAGCCGCAGCAATAAGGATTTCCAGGAGTACCCTTAGGAATATACATGAGAATCTGTTCTGGGCATTCTTTTACAATGCTCTGGGCATACCCCTTGCTGCAGGATGCTATGTGGCGGCCTTCGGATGGGAACTCAATCCTATATTCGGGGCAGCAGCCATGGGATTATCAAGCTTTTGCGTAGTATCAAACGCACTGCGCCTGAACTGGATTAAGCCCTACGACAGCAAAAGAGATAAAGCCATTAAAAACCCTGTTACAGGGAATTTAATAGATAAGAATGATTTTATTAAGGAGGATAAAGAAATGAAGATCAAGGTTAACGGAATGATGTGCGGACACTGTGAGGCACATGTTAAGAAGGCACTTGAGGCAATCGACGGAATCGACAGCGCAGTAGCATCTCACGAGGAGAATATGGTTACCATCACAAACTCAAAGGATGTTGATGAGGCAGCTATCAAGGCAGCAGTAGAAGAGGCCGGCTACGAGTACGCAGGAGTTCTTTAAAATTGACGAAACCGATTGAACTGATCCGCAGCAAGCGGAAGACAATTTCAATAGAGATAACTCCTGATGCAAGAGTGATCGTAAGGGCGCCGAAATATGCCTCCATAAGCGAGATAAACCGTCTTATCGGAGAAAAGGCGGACTGGATCGACAAACACCTTCGTAAGATGGAGGAAAAGCAGAGGGAAAGAGCCATGGCTCCCCAGCCGGAGCTTACCCAGCAGGAGATCAGGCTTCTCACCACCAGAGCCAAGAGGATCATCCCCCAGAGAGTTCGCTACTACGCAGAAATCATGGATGTCAAATACGGACGCATCACCATCAGGATGCAGAAGAGCCGATGGGGAAGCTGCTCCTCCAAGGGGAATCTTAACTTCAACTGCCTGCTGATGCGCACTCCGGATGAGATCATTGATTACGTGGTGGTGCATGAGCTTTGTCATTTAAAAGAAATGAATCATTCCCCGAAGTTCTGGGCAGAGGTTGAAAAGATATTTCCGGATTATAAAGAGAGAAGAAAGTGGCTTAGGGATCATGGAAATGAAATTATGACTGGATGACCCCGCTTTTTCCTCATACTTGTTCGGCCAAAAAATAAGAAGGTTATAGAATGCAAGCATTCTATAGCCTTCTTGCTTTTTGGCCTATATCATCACAGATTCTTGATCATTTCTTCTCTTACGCTGTCATAGTGAGGTCCGATGATACCAAAGTCTTTCTCTTTGTAAACCCAAAGAGATCTGCCGATTCCATATTTCTCAAATGCTGCGTGGATATCCTTGATCCAGTTGATGGTTGAAGGATTAGCCGGAGCCTGATCGATAACACCATACTCACCGCAGTAAAGAGGAGCATTGTTCCTGGTAGCAGCTTCCACAGCAGGCTCAAAGAGCTCTGCGAAGTAATCAGCATTGGTCTCCTTAGCTTTCATCTTAAGGATAGCACCTGCCCAGTCTGGATCAAGGTCCTTACTCTGCTCAGAGTACTGGGCTGTGGTTGCAGGATATTCAACCGTAATGTCTTTTGGCATCTGCTCCATCCACCATGCCCTCTGATGTGTGAAGATCATGGGCTCGTAGCAGTGGAAGTTGTAAACAACGTGATCATCCTTGGGAGGATTGAGGAACGGTACGCTGCGAACATTGTTGTACCAAACGCCGCCGACAACTACATATGAATCGGGAGCGTTCTTTCTGATGGTATCAATGGCCTTGTCAGCAATTGCATTCCACTCGTCCTTGATGTCAGGAGAGATAACCTCGTTAAGAAGCTCGAAGGCGATATCCTTCTGGCCTGCATATCTCTTGGAAATGCGATCCCACATGATGTAGAATCTCTCCTGGAGAGCTGCGTCATGGAAAAAGATCTCTTTATCCCCGCCAACCTCAAGCGGATCAAAGGTGTATCCGTAGGTGTTGTGCATATCGATAAGGATGTTCAGACCGAACTCCCTGCACCAGCTGACGCAGTTGTCTATATAAGTATAACCATCCTCCAGCATGGAACCATCATCGCCCTCAATGACGATGTAGTCGATGGGAAGACGAACGTGATCGCAGCCCCAGCTGGCGATCCTCTTAATGTCGTCCTTCTGGATGAATGTGTCGTAGTGCTGTTTTGTTTTCTCATCGGCCTGGGAGAGCCATCCGCCCAGGTTTACGCCTTTTTGGTAACCTTCAAATTTTCTCATTGTCGTAATCCCCTTTCTACACCAATCATACAACGAAAACGTTTAAGTTGCATTAACTTTTTTTTAAAATTTCAATTTGTTTTGTGCTGTTTTCTAAACTGAAGAGGAGTCATATTAAACTCCTTTCTGAAGCTGGCTGTCATGTTACCGGGATAAGAGAATCCGCATTCCAGAGAGATGTCCATCACCGACATGTCCGTGGAAAGCAGATAGTTCTGGACGTGCTTAAGCCGCGTAAGGCACAGGTATTCTGAGAATGTTTTGCCCAGCTGGGCGGAAAAGAGCTTTGAGAAGTATGATACAGAATACCCCGATGAAGCGGCTACTTCATCAATTCTGAGGGGCTTGTTATAGTTCTTTTCAACGTAGTATACAGCTTCCATGATGGGCTTTGAAAGTGTCTGGTTGTGGAGCACAGTCTTTTCACTGGCGCTCTCGCCCTTATCGCCGATCAGCAGAAGGAGGCTGTAGAATAAGTATTTCACCTGGAGCTCATAAGCTCTGGCTTCGTCTTCATTTTCGCATTTCTCGAGATTGGTATAGGCATCATTTAATGTCTTTGTCATGGAAAAGAGCTCTTTTTCATCCGCCTCTGAAAACTGCTTGGGAAACTGGGAATAGAGGTTATCAAGGAACTGGCTCCCAAGGCGGTCCGTCAGCTCTTTTGCATAATCAGGAGAAAACTTGATGAGGTAATTCTCGTAATATTCCTCGGAGGCCGGGATGGTGCGATGGTAGATATAGGGCGGCATTCCGTTGATGTAACCGGGGTGCAGGAAAAAGCTCTTGGTGGGAGTTATGACCTTGCGGTCCCCGTGGATGATAAAGCCCAGGGAATAATGGTCTGAAGCAACTTCCATGGACGACATCTCAAAATCGCCGGGAAGCATGCGGTATGCAATAGTAAATTGTTTGCCCTGGGGCAGCGGAAGTGCCATATTTTAGCCTCCTTGAGTCTATAATCTATCATATCATATAATGTCATGATTTCATTATTTTTATTGGGAAAACAGGAAAAATAAATAAGAAAATTATTGGATGGTGCGCGAGAATAGTAGCATGAAAAAGATTGATATGACAAAAGGCAGCATAATAAGAAACGTTATTTTGTTTGCCATTCCAATTGTAATAGGTAATATTCTGCAGCAGCTCTATACCACGGTAGATACGCTGATCGTTGGAAAATACTGCGGAGATAAGGCTTTGGCGGCGGTGGGCACCAGTGCTCAGCCGGTGGAGGTTTTGCTGTGCCTGTTTCTTGGCATCGGAGCCGGAGCATCAATTCTTGTGTCTCAGCGCGTGGGCGCGGGAGATGAGAATAAGGTAAAAGACATCGCGGCTGCGTCGACATCCATTGTATATATGAGCGGCATTCCCATTGCCATACTTGGATTTTTGGCAGCGCCTATGATACTGGATTTTATGGGCGTTCCAGAGGATGTGTATAGTGCAGCACTCATGTATACAAGAGTAGTATTTCTGGGAGCTCTGGGAAACATCGGTTACAACATGAACGCAGGAATTTTGCGCGGGTTGGGGGATAGCGTAGCTTCACTGTGGTTCCTGGTGGTGTCCTGTATCACTAATATTATTCTGGATCTTTTGTTCGTGGCAAGGTTTGGGCTTGATGTGCGCGGAGCTGCGCTGGCAACAAGTATTTCCATGTTTTTCTCATGGATTGTCAGCATATTTTATATCAGGAAGAAATTCCCGCAGCTTAGTTTTACAGTACTTCCAGGGAAGCTTCGGATGCAGGAAATCAGACAGATACTGGCCATTGGTGTTCCGATAGGACTTAACAATTCTTTATTCTCGTTTGGTCACATGGCTATGCAGACTCTGGTCAATGCCCAGGGGTACAAGTTTATGGCAGGAGCTTCAGTTGCAGGAAGGATCACGGGTATAACCAACGTGGCTATAACAGCGGTCTCTGCGGCGGCTTCCACTTTCTCGGGACAGAACTACGGCGCTGAGAATTATGACAGATTGAGACAGGGATATATAAAGATACCGGCCATCAATGGAATAGCCACGTTGGCGCTGGGACTGGCATTCATCTCATTCAGGATGCCCATCTTAAGGTTCTTTTCCCAGGACAGCGAAGTACTGATGTATGCCGGAAGATATGTGGTGGCAGTGCTTCTGTCACAGTGGTGCTATGCGGTGTTTAACTGCATTTCAAACATCGTCAACGGTGTGGGATTTGTCAGATACACAACACTCATAAACCTGATGATGCTGTGGGCGGTAAGGATCCCATGCGCTTACTTAATAAACAGATATTTTGATGGGACATACATTATGCTGTGCTTCCCGGTTTCCTTTGCTTTTGGAATGATCTGTATGATCGGGTATTATATCTTTTCCCCGGCCTGGAAGAAGATCATTTCAAAAGGCGATTTGAATAGAGATTTTGGTACTCCTTTGGGGACATTCCGTACTCCTTACGGAAGGCCTTGAAAAAGCTGGAGTAGTCACGAAAACCAAAGCGCTCATAGGCAGAGGTGATGCTCTCGCCGCCGGTTATGGCGTTTCGGCACTCGTAGAGGCGCTTCTTGATGATGTACTGGTGCAGGGAAATTCCCAGGGTGTCCTTGAAAAGGTGGGACACGTAGTACTTGCTGACGAAGAACTTGCCGGCGATGTCATCAAGGGAAAGGGTATCTTCGAGATTGCTCTCCACATAAGAGAGTATGTTTTGGAAAAGAGACAGCTCATCGCTTCCACTTTCTTTGTGGTCCTCATCATAGATGACCCGGTTGATGGTCAGGATCAGGTCGCAAAGGCATAGATGTCTTGCAGCAGCAGAACCATAGCGCTCGCTGGAAATCTCTTCCAGAAGGCGTAAGAATCTCGATTCTACCTGATGAAACTGCGACGGTGGCAGGTGATAGATATATTTATGGAAGGCTTCAGCCTTCTGGATCAGATACATGTAGTCAACAGATTCTTCCATCAGCGAATTGCAGCACTGGCGGCTGATCCAGAAAACAAATCTTCTGTAGTTCATGGCGGGATCATTCATGACCGCGTGATGCATTATCCCCGGAGGGACTATCATCAGGTCTCCCGGGGACATTTTATGCCTGGTGACATTGTCTTTTCCATGAAAGATTTCCATAGTGATATCGCCTTCGATGAAGAGGTAGCACTCATAGTAGTCGTGGGCGTGGGGATCCAATGTGTGGAAGTCACGGTCGGAGTAGTAAAAGACCTCGAAGTCGGAGGAGACCATATATTGTCTTGAGTTAAAGGATGAACGCAATCTGTTTTTCATGAGGGTATTTTACAACAAGTTTTGCAATGGAGGCAATACTGCAATGCTTGAAATTGGTACATTATAAGGGTACAATAATTGAGATGTATGAATATTTAGAAATTGGAGGAGATAAACATGAAGATTTGTGCTAATTGCGGAACTCAGGTTCCTGATGATGCAGTATTTTGCAATAATTGTGGAAGTGCTCTGACAGAAAACGCCGCACCACAGGCTCCAGCAAATGGATCTAATGCGGCTAATCCTACACCAGCACCTGCACCGGCTCCCGTTCCTACACCTGTACCGGGACCTGCACCACAGCAGAATTTCCAGAATGGAAACTTCCAGCAGCAGGGCTACCAGCAACAGCCCGGCTTCCAGCCTCAGCAGGCTTACCAGTATCAGAAGTATGATCCCAGCGATCACACAGCAAACTTTGATGCAAAGGATATTGCCGACAACAAGCTCTTTGCGGTTCTTCCTTATATATTCAGCTGTCTGGCAGGCATTCTTGCCGGAATTTACGTACATGACTCTGAGTATATCAAGTTCCACACAAAGGTTGCCGCTCAGTATGATATCATTTTAACCGTACTGGTTCTGCTTTCACTTATTCCGTTCGTTGGATGGGTATGCGGACCTATCTGCATTGGTATTGTATCTATCTGCAGGATCATTTCACTGATCTATGCTCTGCAGGGCAAGGCTAAGGATGCTCCGATCATTGGATCAATCGGATTCCTTAAGTTCTAAGTGTTTGAATTTGGGGCTGCGAGGCTTTTGCTTCGCAGTCTTTTTTGTTTTGTGAATTCAGTTTTGTGAGTTGTCTGATATTTTACAAATCGCCGTTAGCTCTTTTGCGCTAAAACATCAACTTCTTAAGACTTTCTTAAGATTGGGGCCTTAATTCTTAAGATTTCTACAGAATTGTTTACAAGCTAATCCGGCGGTGATAAAGTGTCATCGTTGGCTTTGGAAAATAATAATCTGCTCCCCTCGGAGCGGTCACTAAGGCAGACGGCGTGTCTAATTCGTCGTGTCTTTGCCGGGTGATATCTTTCATATCATAAACATACATGGACGTCTTTGGGACTCCTTTATTGATGCGTTTGTAAGGAGATAATGCGCGTAGTTTCTTCTGCAGATACTGCTGTCTTTTTTCGACCTTTTTTCATCCTCTTATTTCATCCTTTCGGCAGGGGTGATGCGGTCTGATGTCTTTCGCCGTTGTGTGTTTGTGATATGGTCAAATTCAGCCTGTTGAATCAGCTCCCTCCGATTCGCGGGCTCTTTTCTTTTATTGTGGTATAATTACTGAGGTTGAAATTTACAGATAGAATTGGAATACAACATGAATATTAATTCTTCACTGGATTTTCTTAATATGATAAAGAACCAGACGGATGACAGAAGGGCGCCTGAAACAAAGGCAGAGTCTGTAAAGATGCCAATTGAGTCTGGTGAAACACTCACAGAATATGACATGCCTGTGGCTGACGACACACCCATGATTGCCGTCATCGACACCGAGACCAACTGGCGCGACGAAGTTATGTCGCTGGGAGTTGCAATTGCGGATGCGCAGACGTATAAATGCCTTGGGAAAAGATATTACATCTTTGATCCGGAGTGCCGCGTGGGCGGAATGTTTTCCGGCGTTATGTATAAAGGAGATGTAAAGCCCATCACCTGCACCAGGGACGAGGCAATGTCTGATGTCGGAGAGTTTTTGATGGACAGGGGCATCACCAGGATTATGGCTTACAACGCCCGCTTCGATCTGGGGCATCTGCCGGAGCTTATGGGCTTTGAGTGGTTTGATATTATGAGGATTGCTGCTTATCGCCAGCACAACCACTACATACCGGAGTCAGCACCCTGCTGCAAAACAGGACGCCTAAAAAGCAACTACGGCGTGGAATCTATTCTGAGGATGATAACAGGGGATGACAGATACTATGAGACTCACAATGCCGTGATAGACGCCTGCGACGAACTGAAAATCGTGGAACTTCTTGGACTTTCACTGGATGTTTACGAATGTGCCAGACTATAGGTTGATAAACGATCAGAGCATGGATTTTGCGAAAACACAAAATCTATGCTTTTTTTGTGACAAATAACAATATATAGATTATAATATAATAGTGAATTGTTGTTTGCGAAATTGCGAACAACATCTCTACTAATTTTCGGAAAAATATACATTAAATCTAATATTATTTCGAATATATGCCGATATATCTATTGGGCACGGATGCCGGTTAGATTTGTTCATGATGATCAAAGCCTATGAGGGGGTTATGATATGGCAAAGACGTCTGCACTTCGTGAAGAGGCACTGCAGAACACAGGTACCGTTGGGAAGAAGATAATTGAGCTCAATTATCAGGAAATCTACGATCACAAGCCCAACATCTATAAATGGATCAAAAGAGCTTTCGACATAGTTGCTGCGTGTATCGCATTAATTGTGTTGTCCCCGATATTTCTTTTGACTGCAATCGCAATCATCTTAGAGGACGGAGGCCCTGTATTCTTCACGCAGCAAAGAGCCGGCAAGGATATGAAGAGCTTCAAGATCTACAAATTCAGGAGCATGTACAGAAACGCTGAGGCTCAGTTTGAGCGCATGCAGGCGCGGAATGAGCAGACAGGACATGCCTTCAAGATCAAGAATGACCCAAGAATAACCCATGTGGGAAGATTTATAAGAAGATACTCAATTGACGAGCTTCCACAGCTCTTTAACATAATCAAGGGCGACATGAGCATTGTGGGACCAAGGCCAATTCTCTATCATCAGATGGAGGAGTGCAATGCCTACGAGAGGCAGCGCCTTATCGTTAAGCCGGGTCTGACATGCTACTGGCAGGTTTGCGGACGTGCCAAGATCAAGTGGGAGAAATGGGTGGAGCTGGATCTTCAGTACATCCAGGATATGAGCATTTTTAAGGATTTAGAGCTCATCTTCAGGACCTTCCCGGCAGTGTTTGGCAAGGACGGGGCTTATTGATAACAGTGAAAAGAGATTATGGCTGCGTGGCGTGATGCTGCGCAGTCTTTTTTGTTTGCGCGCAATGTTGGCGTATGATATTATGCTAGAAGGCGAAAAAACGCCGGTGTTTTGGGAAATGAGGTTAATGATGAAAAAGAGTTACTTACGGTATTTACCGGTCTGCCTTATTACGGCAGTGATTCCGTTTTTGTTTTTTATAATAAAAGGACGCGGGTTTTATACGCTTGCGGATGATTTTGTTGAGCAGATGCTGCCCTTTAATGTAGGAATGGTGAAGGCTGTCAGGGAAGGCGGTCTGGACAGCTTTTCTCACAATATCGATCTTGGCACGTCCACGATTCTTGGATATACCTATTATGGACTTTTTTCTCCGTTTTTCTGGGTTTATCTGCTGTTTCCGGCAAGGGCAGTACCATACCTGATGGGCTTTGTATTCATGCTCAAGTACGTGGTGGCTTTTTATACAGCTTTCTGGTTTTTGCGCAGGTTTACTACAAAGGATGTTTCAGCGGCAGCAGGTGCGCTGGCTTACGCTTTTTCAGGATATCAGTGCTCCAATCTGCAGTTCTACTTCTTCCATGATGCGGTAGCTCTTTTCCCGCTTATGCTGGCTGGTGTGGAGATGATCATGGAAAAGAAAGGGGCGGAGCGACGAAAGCCTCTTTTGCTGTTTGCTGTTTTTGTGTTTTTGAACTGTATCACGAATTACTTCTTCTTTGTGCAGGAAGTGCTTTTCCTGATCGTGTATTTCGTGTTCAGGTTTGTGAAAAAAGATATTCGCGAGTTTGTGACGGATACGCTGACTGTGCTTGCTGGAGGCGTTCTGGGCACGGGTATGGCGGCGGCTGTATTTCTGCCGAATATTATCTTCATTCTTTCCAACAACCGTGTTACGGGAGGAGAGACCAAGGCTGTTTCTTTCTTCCATGACTTTAGCCATGCGATGGTTCTGATAAAAGGATTCCTTCTGCCTTCTGAGGCTATGATGGCGCAAGCAAGTATAATGCCTATTGAGATGAGCATTGGTTCATGTTTCCTTCCCGGAGGACTTTTGGCGCTTACTGTGGCATATATGGTGAAGAAGAAAAACGACAGATTTACACTGCTTCTTTTGCTGCTGTTTGTACTGTCGCTTTCGCCGTTGCTGTCATCAGTATTCCTGCTTTTTGTGACGGATTACTACCGCTGGTGGTACATGTTCGTTATGGTCATGGTTATTGCGGCGGCCAGGGTGCTGGATGATCCGGAGGATTTTCCTGTAAAGCCCTGCCTGTTTGTATATCTGGCAAGTATTGTGGCGTATGCTGTTGCAGTTCTTGTACTGCATGATCCGGAGGGGAATTCGCTGCTTCTTAAAGGCGGATACTTTGCGATTTCAGTCAGCCTTGCTCTGGTGGGAGTGGTGATGCTGCTTATCGGGGGCAGGAAGCTGGTGCTGGTATCGGTGAGTGTTGTAGCCATTGGAACAACGATGCTTTCACAGCAGATGATACGTGATAACATGTACTGCTCACCTGAGGATTATCGTACAGTCTATGACATTTCCGGTAACATTCATAGCCCTGATCCGGATTATCGATTTATAAACTGGGAGAATATCCTGATCTTCCCCAGCGAGTCCGGTATCACGGCAACGAACTGCTATACGACTACGGCCAGCAGCTCACTTACAGAATTTGACAGTTTGTTTGACTTCTATGATGAGGACGGCGATACACGTATGAACAAGCGCCTGATTCCGGGACTTCCGGCAGCTATCGGCGCTAAGTATGTTATCTTTAGTGATCTTCTGACAAGGGAGAGTTATACAGATACAGAGCGTGAGATTGCAGAAGTGGTCTATCAGGATACTCAGTACGGCCACGAGGTAGTTATTGCAGAATTCCCGGCATCGCCCATCGCGTATGGTGCGCAGCGCTTTATCCGCAGAAGTGAGTTGGAGCAGCTCTGGGCTGAGCGTAGGGGCATAGCTCTTTTATATGCAATGGTAGTCAATGATGAGGATGTACCGCTGGTTGAAGATCTTTTGGATGAGGTAACTGCCCAGGAGGTCAATCAGCTGGTTGAAGCTGACTCGGGGCATTTCTCAGGAGAAACTCTTTATAAGAATGCTGCTATAGCAAATCTTTGCGAAGAAAATACAGCCAGATCGCTGCAGGATATAACCCGCAGCTATAGCGGTCTTCAGGGATATTCAAATTTTGAGGAAGAGACTATTCTCTACGTTTCACTTCCTCTGGATGCCGGATGGCACGCCCTTGTTGATGGGCAGGAGATTCCGATCCTGCATTCATGTGGAATGATGGCTCTTCGTGTTCCGGCGGGAGAGCATGACATTGTGCTGAGCTATGGAACACCGTATCTTAAGAAGGGACTTTTGATCAGTGCTGTAAGCTTGCTGATCTTTATTGGAATCCTGGTGTCTGGACTTAGAAAAAAGGCATGATATGTTCAAATAAAAAAGACCGTTTTGCGAAACGGTCTTTTTTGATCTTATTTTTCAGATACGTACTGGCAAAGGAGCTTATATGTGCTCTTGATTGCGTCGATATGTGTTCTTTCATAGCCGTGGCTTGCGCGTACGCCGGGGCCGATTGCTCCGTGGCGAATGTCATAGCCTGCAGTAAGAGCTGGGTCAGCATCTGTTCCATAGTGTGGTGTGAAGATGTCAGGAACGAAATCTGCTCCGGATTTTCTTGCGGCCTCCTCGAGCTCTTTTGCCATATCATGGTTATATGGGAAGCGGCTGTCCTTGAAGAATACGGAGACCTTCTTCTCGTCGCTGGTCTGCTCAGGGCCTATGCAGGCAATGTCAACAGCCAGGAAGTCTTTTACATCATCAGGGATCATTGAGCCGCCGTGACCGATTTCCTCATAGAAGGAAATGTAGAGATAGATCTTTCTGGCGGGGGTGACTGCCTTGTCTTTGATCGCGTGGAGCAGCTCCATAAGTGCGGCAACCAGGGCCTTGTCGTCGACGAAATGAGACTTGATATAACCATTTGAGTACACGAATCTTGGCTCCATGGCAACATAATCACCAATCTCTATTCCCAGAGCGCGCACGTCGGCGGCGTTCTTTACTTCTTCATCAATTACAACAAAAGAGTTCTTGTCGAAATTTGCAACTTCTTTATCAAGCTCGTCCTCGGTTACGTGGACTGATGCGTTCTTTCTCTGTACAGTTCCTGGGATAATCTTGCCGGATCTGGTGTGGATGCGGACATTTTCCCTCTCTGTGTGGTAGGCATAAAGGCCACCGACCTTGCATACTTTGATGGTTCCGTCATCGTTGATGTGACGCACCATCATTCCAATGGTATCGCCGTGGGCTGTGATAAGTAGCGGATTTCCCTCTCCGCCGGCCTCTATGATCAGTCCGCCCTTGTGCATTGTTGTTGTCTTAAAGCCAAGGCTTTCTGCTTCGTTCTTGAGATAATCCTGAAGCTCGTGATACTGCCCGGTCACGGAATCGATGGACAGCTCTTTTTCCAGCTCCTTCAGGTATCGTTCTTCGTTTAATGAATAGGTCATTTTTAATGGTCCTCCTTGTGGATCGTTTTGCGTATTATATTATAGCGTGTTGTGGGGGAATAATATAGGGAGATATGATTTGTTGTTGGAGAAATGGTGAGGTGCTATACTTTAGATTAACGGAATAATAATTGATTGTATAGCATTTGATGAAGATAAACCAGGATGTGTGAAGTGTTAGGAAAACGCATAGTGAAATGCGCAGCAATGCTTTTTGCTGCGACAATACTTACCTGCTCATGTGGTAAAAAGCCGGTTGATGTCAACCAGTACTATTCAGAGTGCAACGAGATAGGAAAAGATCCGAGGCTGTCTGCTAAAGAAAAAGTTGAGGCGATACAGGTAAAATATAAATCTCTCGGCGACGGCAACAGAGCGGATATTCAGTGTGTGGTCAGCGAGAAGTACTTAAATGAGGAGCAGCCATTTACTGATGAGGGAAGAACCAATATAGATTATCCGGATCATCAGGGATTCGACATGACCGAAGGCAAAAAGCCAAGGCCTATATCCAGAGATAATCCTATAGATGATACCGTAGACAGATATGGTTCTTCGAGAGGATATTTTGTGTCAGGAATGAACAACGGAGAACCGGAACCTTTTGAAAGCCGATCATTACCGTATATTCCAAATCCTGAAGCTTACCATGTTTATGAGGTCGACAGTGCCAGATATTGTGATGCGATAGATCTGGTAAGAAACTGTGATCCGGATAATGTGGAAGACGCAATTAGTGCTATAAACAGCATGATTGATGCAATTAATGTAGAACACCAGGACTTGGGTCTGGAGCATGTTGATCAGGATGACGTAAAAGATTTGCTGGCTCACTATAGGGATTATGAAGGCTATCTGGCTCAAGATATCCCCGGAGTGACAATCGAGGATGCACCTTATGGGCTTACAGGTACGACTGCGCCATGGGATACTCCTTCCGGCGAAAGATTATCGGAGGGAGGAGCAGATCAGAAATGGCTGCCACTCACTGTTGGAGATTTTGAAATAATGGGAATATTCAAGGAGGTGCAAGAGCATGACAATCAGTGAATTGAAGAGACGCCTTAAAACTGAAAAGCATGTTGTTGGCAGTCTGCAGGTTGAATGCGGCAAAAAGACAGCGGCTCCTAATGTTCTTGGTATTTATGAAGAAGACGGGATCTGGTACGTATATGATACAAACGACAGAAGCGGCGTGGTCGTTTTAGACAGTGGTACTGAAGAAGATATGACGGAGGCGCTTTACAGAAGGGTAGTTAAGGCGGAGAAAAGGTACATGAAGAAGGTTAAACATTGAAGTAAGTGATAAATGGAAGGTGGTTCTATGCTCTACTTTACATGCTTTTTCCTTGATAACGAAAAAGATATTATTGTAAGCCTGTACAAAGATTTGGACAGGCTTATGTTTGTTATGTCCACGCCCAATCACAGCTCCGGTAATCTGATCAGAAATCTGGCAAGAGTCTGCCAGCTGCCTCTTTCTGAGAATGAAGAGGGTCTTCTTGTGATAAGGGGTGAGGTGCCCTGCTTTGTGGATGCAAATAATAATGAGAGATATGTTTTTGAGCTTGGAGGCATCGAGGTGGCCAGCATTTATACGGATGGAAGAGTTGAAGTTAAGGCTGCCATTCCGGCTATTGCCAAGACTCTGATGAGCCAGTCTAAGGAAACAGACCTGGATATATCCAAAACAATTTTTAAGACTCAGGTGTCAAAGAGCTTAAAGTTCAGGGCGGACCTTCACACCCATATGAACGGAAATCTTCCAGGAGATATACTGATTGCCCTTGGCATTGCCCATCAGATTCGCTATCCTCTCTATTACGTGAAGAAGCTTGATCTGGCGCTTACTAAGAACCAGTGGGACAGCCTGAACATTCAGAGGCAGAAGGTTGCAAAGCAGTTTGTTTCCAGCGGCCTTGAGGGAAAGTATCTTGATAGAAGAATAAATGATAATACCTACATAAACTTTGCTGATCTTATACTGAACAATCTCGATAATGCAGAGATGAACATCGTAAAGATCAGAGGCTCGCTGGCGGTAATAAAGGATGGTCAGGCAGTGTTCACGAACCTGGAGAAGGTCTACCTTTATCGATATGTCTTTTGCAAAGGAAAGGAGAGTGAAGAGAAGATAGACCTCAGGAGTGTGGATCAGATTCCGGACGAAGACGTGCGCAGTGCGCTGAAGATGATGATGGCGGATAAGGAAAACAGTGAATATGCGTCGAACACTCTTTTCCAGAATAAGCTTCTGTGGATTGCCAGAAACTATCAGCGGCAGGGGGTGCGCTACGCGGAGATAAGCGATACCACCCTTGTGAAAAAATATGAGTCAATCGAGATGCTGCGGCAGGTTCATGAGGTGATGCCAAAGATCTACAGAGAGACAGGCGTTATGATCAGGTTCCTTGCTGCCATGCGAAGGATTCCTCTTACCATTGTAAAAGATGCAGTGACTCCCGAGAATTATCTGGAACAGAATCTGGAGGTGCTACGGGCAACTGCTCTTGATCCTTATGTTGCGGGATGTGATTTTGTAGGAGAGGAGATAAACGACATTATCACGCTTAAGCCTGCATTCAAAGAGCTGGTGAAGATTGCTGCAAAAGACCCCGACTTTGTCATACGTGTACATGCGGGAGAAAATGACAGCCAGAAGGATAATATTGCCCACAGCATGTCATGTGTGCGTGACTGCCTTGCACCGGGGCAGGTGATGCCGAAGATGAGGCTTGGGCACGGACTTTACACCCACAGCATAAGGAGTAAAAAGGGGCGGGAAGTCCTTAAGCAGATAAAGAGAAATCATGTGGTGCTGGAGTTTCAGATTACCAGCAATGTGCGATTAAACAACCTGAATTCCCTTAAGAATCATCCCCTTAAGCAGTACCTTGATCAGGGAATCTGGTGCGTTCAGGGCACTGATGGGGCGGCACTTTATGGAACAACGTCAATTGATGAGGAGCTCTCGCTCAAGGTTATGCTTGGGCTGTCAGATGATGAGCTTAGGTTCATGAGGGAAGCAGAAGAGGCCATAATACAGGACAGCCAAAGAGCTTATTCTGCTAAGAAGGATTCTTTTAACAAGCTTCTCAAAGGGCGTGACATGGAAGAGGTGCTGCTGGAGAAGATGAAGACGGTCACCATTGGAAGTGATTCCGGCAAGGGAGAGAAAAAACTTGATGCCAATAAGGCTCTCAAGGGCAGCATCAGTGAGATTCCATGGGACAGAACGCCTGTAGTGCTTATCGGCGGCAGCTTTAATACCAAGGACCGGGCTACAAGAGTGACTGACAGGGGCAAGGCGCAGATGGATGAGCTTATGGCTTTTTTGAATCCTGAGGATGTTTGCTTTGTCATAGGGCACAAGCTCACCGGGTATGAGAAATATCTTCTTGATCACAACAGTAAAGGCTTCAAGGTGTTTGCTGTGGTTCCGGCTCTTATCACCGAAAAGGAAAGAGACAGGTTAAAGAGCTATGGGGTACAGATAAGAGTATCACCAGAGGCGCAGGGAATGGGAATCTACAAGAGCTTCAATTATGAGATATTTGAGCGGCGCCCCTCTGTGGTGGTGGCTTTCGATGGCAACAGTGCAGCGGCGAACCTTATTCAGGAAGCCCGCAACGGCAAGGGGAAGTCGTCCATCTTTGTGTGGAGTCATTCCAAGACGCTCAGGCAGAAGGCTGAGTCACTTCAGGGGTATGTTTTTTCGTTTGACGATGAGAGGTCGGTTACCGGTCTGATTAAGCACGACAATCTTTTTTGATTTGCGGTTTTACGATATAATGGTTATGCATCTTTTGTATTGTGTTCAAAAAGGAGAGCCATAGACCATGAAAAACCTGAAAAAACTCACTCTTTTACACTCAAACGACATGCACGGAGACTTCCTTGCCGAAGTAATGGATGAAAAGCTGGTGGGAGGCGTATCCCTGCTTTCAGGTTACGTCAGCAAGGTGCGACATGAGGAAGAGAATGTGATCTATGCCATCGCCGGCGACATGTTCCGCGGCTCCATCATCGATTCGGAATTCCATGGTTTATCTACGATCCAGATCATGAATATGCTCTCACCTGATATAGTAACCATCGGGAATCATGAGGTTGATTATGGTGTAGCACATCTTTTATTCCTTGAAAAATGTGCCGAATTTCCTATAATCAACGCGAACCTGCATATAAAGACCAATTTTGCCCGTCTCTTCGAGCCCTGCCGTATTATAAAGATCGACGGCATGAATATTCTCTTTATCGGGATACTGACAGAAGCAACCTTGATGCAGTGTAAGCTTGATGAGATGATTGGGACATTTATCACTCTGGAGGATGCAGCGGAGGAGATTGGGAAGATCTGCGACGCATATAGTGCGATTGATGTCGATTTTACAGTGCTTCTGACCCATATCGGTTTCGAAGAGGACAAGAAACTGGCTGAGCTTCTTGACCCTTCCTGGGGAGTGGATGTGATCATCGGCGGCCATTCCCATACACTTCTGGATGAGCCGGCAGTAGTGAACGGGATTCCAATTGTACAGGCGGGTACCGGCACGGACCAGATTGGCAGGTTTGATATTCTTATCGATACAGATGAGAATAAGATCGACAGCTATACATGGAAAACTGTGCCAATCGATGAAAAGAACTGTCCGCGGGACCTTGCCATGGAGGACATCATCAGGAACTACAAGACCCAGACAGATGCCAAGTACGGACGAATTTTGACGAAGTTTGTCAGACCTCTTACTCACCCATCCAGAATACAGGAAACAGAACTGGGGGATCTTTATTCGGACATCTTAAAGGATGCCCTGGGAGTTGACATATTTCTTCTGGGTTCCGGCTCTATCCGGACCGAGGAGCTGGGACCGGTGGTTACAAAAGGGGACTTTGAGGAGAACTACCCCTATAATAAATCTCTTTATATGACCTATTGGACCGGAGCGCAGCTTAAGCATGGACTTCTGCGGATGCTTCGTG
>JAEEGF011149734.1_pt1 | contig 22601 bp, 19 predicted proteins | sample 9134171 | NCBI WGS metagenome assembly JAEEGF01 (sample SAMN16246542, study PRJNA631951) | gut metagenome | biome: gut microbiome; feature: rumen; material: AP-attached | host: Bos | place: Iran: Karaj | collected 2018-10 | reverse complement strand
CAGAGGCTCGTCCTGACGAAGTTATCGATGAAGTTCTTGAGCTTTTCATGGATCTTGATGCGTCTGATGAGCAGCTTGATTGCCCATTCATTTATGCGTCAGCAAAGGAAGGTTTCGCTATCAGAAGCCTTGATGAAGAGCATAAGGATATGACAGCTCTCTTCGAGACAATCGTTGATTATATTCCAGCACCTCAGGGAGATCCAGAGGCTCCTACACAGGTTCTTATTTCTACAATCGATTACAACGAGTACGTTGGTAGAATTGGTATCGGTAAGGTAGAAAATGGTTCAATCAAGGTTAACCAGGATGCAGTAGTAGTTAATGCTCATGATCCTGAGAAAAACAATAAGGTTCGTATCTCAAAGTTATTTGAGTATGATGGACTTAACAAAGTAGATGTAGATTCAGCCGAGATTGGTTCAATCGTAGCTATCTCAGGTATTTCAGATATTCACATCGGAGATACTATTTGTGCAGTAGATGCACCAAATCCTATCCCATTCCAGAAGATTTCTGAGCCTACCATTTCAATGAACTTCATTGTAAATGATAGCCCGCTTGCTGGTCAGGAAGGAAAGTACGTTACATCACGTCATATCAGAGAGCGCCTTATGAAGGAGCTTAACACAGACGTTTCACTTAGAGTTGAAGATACAGATTCACCTGATTCACTTAAGGTTTCAGGACGTGGTGAGCTTCATCTTTCAGTTCTTATTGAAAACATGCGTCGTGAAGGTTTCGAGTTTGCTGTATCAAAGGCTGAGGTTCTTTACAAGACAGATGAAAAGGGACACAAGCTTGAGCCAATGGAGCGCGCTTATGTAGATGTACCAGACGAGTTTACTGGTGCAGTTATCGAGAAGCTTTCTCAGAGAAAGGGTGAGCTTCAGAACATGACACCTATCACAGGTGGTTATACACGAATCGAATTTAAGATTCCTGCACGTGGACTTATTGGATATCGTGGAGAGTTCATGACAGATACAAAAGGAAATGGTATAATCAATACAATTTTCGACGGTTATGAGATTTATAAGGGTGACATTGCTTATCGTAAGCAGGGTTCACTTATTGCATTCGAGACAGGCGAGTCTGTTACATACGGACTTTTCTCAGCTCAGGAGCGTGGTACACTTTTCATTGGACCAGGCGAAAAAGTATATTCTGGTATGGTAATTGGACAGAGCTCACGTGCTGAAGATATCGAGCTTAATGTATGTAAGAAGAAGCATCTTACAAATACTCGTTCATCATCAGCAGATGAGGCACTTACTCTTGTACCACCTAGAGTTCTTAGTCTTGAGCAGGCTCTTGATTTCATCGATGTAGATGAGCTTTTGGAAGTAACTCCAGAGTCTTTACGTATCAGAAAGAGAATCCTTGATCCTCTTATGAGAAAGAGAGCTAGCATTAGAAAGTAGGAGATTTATGGAAAAGGGAACTATACAGGCCTACTACGGAAGCGGACAGGGCAAATCAGCGGCAGCGCTTGGATATGCTCTGCGCTTTGCTTCAGAAGGTAGAAGTACAATCATAATCCAGTTCTTAAAATCAGAAAACGATTCAGACTATCTTGAAAAGCTTGAACCAGAAATCAAGCTTTTCAGATTTGAGCGTTCAAAAGAAGGTTTTCAAAATCTTACAGAAGAGCAAAAGCAGGAAGAAAAAATCAACATTCTAAATGGCTTGAACTATGCAAAAAAGGTTCTTGGCACAGGAGAATGTGATTTGCTCATTCTTGATGAAATCCTCGGCGTTGTAGACGAGGGTATAGTTTCAGAACAGGATATAATGGAAGTATTAGAAGGCAAGTCAGTATTCACAAATGTGATTTTGACTGGTCTTAACATGACGCCTGGATTGTTTGAAATAGCAGACAGTGTATTAAACATTAAGCCAGAGAAATAATCTCTGGCTACTGTTATATTCTCAATTGTAGGGTTTTTACGAGGAGAAGCTATGGTTAGAGGGTGGATAATGGGAACTAGCAGCGGACTGTTTTTTGGCATGTTTTCATGTGTGGCTTTGATTGTGTTCATTTTTACAATGAGAGCCTTTGATCACAAGGTCAAATTCAGATTCATCTATGGAGCTACAGCTCTATTAATTGCCATGTTTGGAACGATTATATATTCAACATCAGGCTTTGTAATAGTTACTGTGCTTTCTTATGTTCTGCCACTTTTGGCTATTGGAATCCTATTTTTATATATGTATATGTATGCGGCCAGATACAACATTGATTCTGTATCCAGATGCTATAAGCGTAGATGTTTTTACGCAGATGCAGAAAGACATGCAAAAAATAAAATGGCCATTATATCTATGGATCTAAATGATCTAAAATATATTAATGACAACTTTGGTCATAAGGCTGGTGATATTGCATTGCTAACTTTTGCTGAAGTATGTCGTTCCGTAAAGCCTAGCAAATTTATTCTTTACCGAACAGGTGGAGATGAGTTTATGATGCTGGGAATAAAAGCTACAAAGGATGAGGCTGATACGCTTATACATGATATAAGAGAAAAGCTTCAGGAAACGCCATACACATGCTCCTTTGGAATAAATATGTACAATCCATCCGATGATTTTGATGATGTTGTAGTGAAAGCTGATCAGGCCATGTACGAAGATAAACGAATGTACAAGGAAATGAAAATCAAAGCTAATCCTTCAAAAGATGAGGAATACGACGAATCACTTAGGATGTTTACTAGTAATATAAGTTTTTTAGATTGAGGTGACAAAATGACTAAAGTAGTTATGCACGGCTGCAATGGCCACATGGGACGAGTTATTACTGATTTGTGTAAAGCTGACAGCGAAGTATCAATTGTTGCTGGCGTAGATAAATTCAAGGGAATTGATAATGAATACCCTGTATTTGATTCTATTTCAGAAGTAGATGTTGATTTTGATGTAATTATTGATTTCTCAAATGCTGCAGCTGTAGATGACCTTTTGACATACTGTGAATCAAATGGCAAGCCAGTTGTCCTTTGCACAACAGGACTTACAGATGATATGATTAATCATGTTGATTCAGCTAGCAAGAAGGTAGCAGTACTTCGCTCTGCAAACATGTCACTTGGAATCAATACATTATTCGATCTTTGCAAGAAGGCAACTCAGGTATTTGCAGATGCAGGATATGATATCGAAATCGTAGAGAAGCACCACAATCAAAAATTGGATGCCCCAAGTGGAACAGCGCTCGCACTTGCAGATGCTTGCAATGAAGCATTAGATGAAAAGTACGATTACTGCTATGGAAGAGCAGATAGAAGAGAAAAGAGACCTAAGAACGAAATTGGTATTTCTGCAGTTAGAGGTGGAAATATCGTTGGCGAGCACGAGGTTATTTTTGCAGGACTTGATGAAGTTATTACTATCAAGCATACAGCATATTCTAAGAGTGTATTTGCTAAGGGAGCTGTTGAAGCAGCAAAATTCTTAGCAGGAAAGCCAGCAGGGCTTTACGACATGAAGCAGGTTATTGCTGAGAAATAAGAGGAAAGATATAGAGGGCGAATTATGTATATTCAACTCAATTCACAGGTAATATGCTATGAGAAGACCGGCGAGGGTACGCCGGTTATTCTTATACACGGAAATAACGGAAGTCTCCATGATTTTGATGCTTTAGCAGAGACTATGAGTATGTATCATACAGTGTATGCTATGGATTCAAGAGGCCATGGAGAGAGTGCAACACCAAAGGAATATCATTATCGTGATATGGCAGATGATGTAATCAATCTCATTACAGCTTTAGATATAGAAAAGCCATACTTAATCGGATATTCGGATGGTGGCATAATTGCTCTTTTAGTCGCTATAAAAGCAAGCAAATTACTTTCAGGCATTGTATGCTGTGGCGCCAATCTTTCGCCATCAGGAATACATCACAGAGTGCTTCGCGATATGAAAAAGGATTATAAGAGGACAGGTGACCCTAAGATTCTTATGATGCTCGAGGAGCCAGATATTTCACCATCAGACTTACGCCGTATTTCGGTGCCAGCCATGATCTTTGCTGGAGAGGATGATTGCATCAAGGAGAAAGAGTCTGAAAAAATAGCTGCCAACATTCCTGAGGCAGAATTACACATCTTACCAGATGAAAATCATGACAGTTATATAGTGGGGACAAACCGCTTATTTAAGTACATCTCAGGCTTTTTGAGGTAGAAGTATTCCTTGTTTTTGTGTACTATCCATGGTAGAATTGTTATAAAATTGTGAAAAAGAAGACATGCGTTATAAAATATAACGCACCGCTAGGCAAGTAACAGGGGTAGTTATGGCACAAGAAAATAAGGGTAAAAAAATAGGGTTGTTAGCGAGAATAAACATAGCGATAGTTATAGCCGCTGCTATAGCTCTTGCTTTGTGTTATTTCACAACTACAGATACAGTTGATAGCGTAATCACAGAAGAAATCGAACCGTACACAATTGCTGAGTTATCAGATGGTTCAAAGGAATACTTCTTCTATTTGAAAGATTATGATTATCATTATTCGGGGATAGCTTTTTACACATCACATCAGACAGTTACTGCCTACAATATGGGCAGAGAAATATATTCTTTTAATACCACTGGAGGTTTTTGGACATCTAGTCCAGGCTCTTCATATCACTTTGTTGAGATTAATGAAAAAATGGTTCAGATTGCCATTATTGTTAAGCCAACATATGATATCGTGGCAAATCAAAAGCTTACATTCTACATAGGAAGTTCTTATGGAATGTATGATCATCTTATGGCAGCATCAATGCCAAGATTCTTTGTTAGTTTATTGATTGTTTTCCTTAGTTTATTGCTGTTCATATATTATGCAGTTATGCACGAAAAACAGAATCTCAATAGAGAATTATTGTATTTAGGTTATTTCTCATTTTTCTGCGGTATCTGGTCAATAAACGAGACAGACGTATCATCACTTTTAATGAACAATAAAATTGTTGACTCCTTGATACCATACTTTTGCTTAATGCTTGTTGTGCCTTCTATGATTATGTTTTTTGATTCATATTTAGGAATCAGAAACAACTTTTTCCGCAAGCTCATCATTGGCTACTCTGTAGTGCAGACAGTTGTATTATCTGTGTTGCATTTCACAAAGATTGCAGAGTATAGAGAAACACTTGTGTACACGCAGGTTCTGTTGATGATTACAGCTGTTTATCTCATCGTAGGAATGGTTGCCCAAATCATTAGAAGAAACTTCTCACGCAGACTTGAAATATGTGCTGCCGGACTTTCGTTATTCGTATTTGCGCTATTTGTAGATATAGCTCAATATTACAGATCCCTTGGAGACGCCGATGAAGTAGGCCGATATGTATTCTTTATATTTGTATTTATGCTTGCTTGGGACATGATCAAGGAAGCAAATGAAATACTTGAAAAAGGACGTCGAGCTAAACAGCTTGAAGTATTTGCTCTTACTGACAGCATGACGGGTCTCTATAACAGAAATGCATTTGAAAGACAGACAAAGGTAGAAGCAGAAAAAGGTGGTAGTTTAGATGGACTTATAGCTGTCATAGCAGATGCCAATGGGCTAAAAAAATGCAATGACACATATGGACACGAAGCTGGTGATGAATACATCACAACCGTAGCCGACTTATTCAATAGCGTTTACGGCAAATACGGAAACTGTTATCGAACTGGTGGAGATGAGTTCTGCTGTATAATTCCAGCAGGTCGCCACGTGAATATGGAACGCCTCAAAAAACTATTCATGGCAAAGGTATACACAGCTAACCTTGAAGGCGACCACGTCTTCGACATCGGCGTAGCTGTCGGAGACGCAAAATATGACGCCAAAATAGACAGAGACTTCCGTGCTCTTCTAAAACGCGCCGACGCTTGCATGTACGAAAACAAACGCGAGCTCAAGGCCGCCATATCCTAACCGGATGAATCCCACCGCAACTATGTAGCTATGGATGGTGGCACCTTGGGGCTTGGGCCTCTCCCGCCTCCTCCTGCACAATCGCAGATTTAGGATTATCTAAATGTGTGGTTGCCCATATTTATTTGTAGGTGTTCTTACGAAGTTTTACAATTCTATCGGTAAGGTGTGGGTGGAGACGGACAAACACTACCTAAGTAATCATCAGTCTTATACTAGCTTTGTATTTATTACTATTTGCTTTGGAGTGAACTTAGTAAAACAAAAAGAGATATTTGATATGAATGCGCAGCTGCCGCTAGGACGGCGGCAGCAGTGGTCACTTGAAACACGACGTTGAATGTGCCACGGTGCGCATACATACAAATATCTCTTTTTTAGTTTTACTTAGTGAATGTAGTGGCAAAAGTAATAATACAAAGTCTAGTTAAGACTAGATGATTATATAAATTACATTGTCCGTCCCACCCACACCTTACCTTCGAATAGTAAAAGCCTCGTAAGTACACCTACATATGGGCAACCTTACACATTAAGGTAATCCATAAATCTGCTCAAATGATGCAGGGGGAGGCGGGAGAGGCCCAAGCCCCAAGGTGCCGCCAGCCATATTTTATTCTACGGCGGTGGAATTCATCCAGTCTACAAGCTCTTGGAGGCCGTCCTCGGTGAATGGGGCGGTGTTTGAGAGCTTTTTTTCGTCGGGCGTGTTTTCGGAGCTGAAGGGGCCAGGCCAAATAGTGGCTTGGAATTTGTCGTCAGCGCCTTCTTCGCTTAATTTTTGAATTTTGTAGCATTTGTTGCCATCGCTTCCTGTAAATGAGGGAGCCTTTTTGTAATATCCTATTGAAAGGAGTCTTTTTCGTTCTATCATAAGCTATATTTTAAAGAAACTATAAGACTTTGTCACTAATTAATGGTAAAATGAGCATAAGAAAATAACTGGAGATAGGGGGATGTACCATATGGGAAAAGGACGAATCTTTAGAATTGTGTGCGGTATAATGATTGCAATTATAGTAGTCATTCTTGTGGTACTTTTTGTAAGCGACGATGACACTTATTCAAGTGTAAGTGTTGATGAATCCGTTCCTTATGCCGATACAACTAATTGGATGGGCAACCTGTCTGACGACCTTTACTTATCAGAGATTACTATTCCTGGAACACATGATAGTTGTGCAAGAAATGTCATGTTGGGATATGTGATGAGATGCCAGGATACTGATGTATCTGAACAGTTGGAGAATGGCTACAGATATTTAGACTTGCGAGTAGCGTTGGACGAAAACACAAATAAAGTAAAGATGGTACATAATTTTGCCAGCTGTCATGAAGATGGCAATCTATTTTCGGATTATCTATATTTTGATGATGTGTGCGCTGATGTATATAGCTTTTTACAGCAGTATCCTACAGAGACAGTCATTGTAAATATTAAGATAGAAGACGATGACCATTCGGTAAGCGATATACAAAACTTATTAACTGAACAGATTAAATCAAATAAAGACTATTGGTATACAGAAGGTGAGATTCCTTTGCTAGGTGATGCAAGAGGCCGTATTGTGCTTGCTACAAGATTTGCGGATGCAGCTGCAACAGATATGATGGGGCTTAATATGCAGTGGGCTGAGCAGGATAATAATACACCTATCGATATTCCATACGAGCTTTATGTGTATGACAACTTCAGAGTGTGGATACAGGACAGATATAAATACAACGTTGAGGATAAGTATGAAGCAATCGTAGATGGACTTGAAAACTGCGAGGCAGATGAGAATACAATGTTCCTGAACTTTGTTAGCACAAGTGGAGATGGAAAAGTTGGACATCCACGTGGATATGCCAACACATTGAACGAACTGTTGATGGAATATCAGTTAAAAGATGATACTAGCTATGGAATTATTATTGTAGATTTTGGTAATAAAGACTTAGCAAGACATATATATTATACAAACCAGTTTTAAATACAAATTCATTTAGATAGAAAGTATTATAGGAGGAAAGTACATGGAAAAGCTAGAGAATGAAGAGGTAAATCCGATACTATTGGAGTTCCTTGACGCGGATCTCTTCGAAGACAAATACAAGCTTTTGGTTGCGACACCAACAATGGATTTTGACGATCTTCTTATTGACAACATGGCATCATCCATTGATGTTGTAATCGATGATGGGGACATCGAATCAAGACTACAGGATTTAAAAGTTTGTGTACGTACTAGAGCCAAATACGAAACAGAAAGATTTAGGAGATAGAAATGACAAACACAAAAAACAAAGCAAGGCGCAAAAAGATTAAAAACAAATTAATATTTTTGCTTTTACCAGTGGTAATAGTCACTATTCTCGTTTTAGTTGGAATAGCAACTGTTCTTTCTAGAAATAGTATGACAGACATGGCCACTGCGCAGTTGGATTCATCAATTTCTAATCAGGCAGACAATATCGAAGCCTGGCTTGAGGAAAACCTTGAAAATTTCTCAACAGTAAAACAGGTAATCGAAAAGACCCAGCCAGATGAAGAAGGATTGCAGAGAATACTTGATTCCTTCTACGGATATAATAAGTACTGCACAGAAGGTCCATACGTTGCTACAGCAGACGGACGATTCTATGCTGCGAGCGAATCAGGTTTAAGAGTGACAAATCCTACAGAAGAAACATTCTTCAAGCAGGGTATTACTAGTGTAAACATGAACTATGGTACTGCTTATACAAATGATGAGGGCACATCTGTAATAAGTGCATCTGGTATCTTAAATGATGGCAGTGGCGAGCTAAAGGTAATTGCTGCTGATTTATCTCTTGATCAAATCAGTATCATTGTAAACTCAGGAGTGAAGATGGATTCTGCTGCATCATTCCTTATCGATGCATCAGATAACACCATTCTTGCCCACAGAGATCCAGAGCGTATTTCTACTACTCTTACAACTTCAGATAGCGACAAGCTAATGGCATCAATTGCAGAAAAGCTTGAGACAAGAGATTATGACACAGTTGCATTAAATGGATATGAAGTTGCTTTTAGTGAGATTCAGGGAACAGACTGGGTGCTTGTTTCATATATTGCAGATTCAGTTATCCTTAAGGATGTAATGATGCTGACAAATCTCCTTATTATAGTAGGCATCATCGCAGTAATCATTATTGTTATTATGATTAATCTGCTGGTTTCAAAAGTTATTGCTCCACTTGGACATATCACAAGGAACATTACAGATATGTCAGCTGGCGACTTCACAATCGAGGTTAAGCAGGAGAGCGATGATGAAATCGGCTTAATGGGAAGCAAGGTTAGCGAATTTGTGGAATCGATGCGTACCATGCTTTCTACAATTAATGAAGAGTCTGAAAAGCTTAAAGAGCAGTCGGATAACTCTGATAGAGTATCAAAAGATATGTTTGAGGCATCTCGTTCACAGGCAGATGCTATGCAGAACTTAAATAGCACTGTTGATCAGTTGGCAGTGGCAGTTAATGAAATTGCAGAAAACGCCACAACTCTTGCCATGGTTGTTTCTGACACCAGGGAGAATTCTAATCAGGCCAACGCTAGCATGAAGGAAACAGTTGAAATCAGCAAGAAGGGCCGAGATGATATGGAACAGCTTTCGGTTGCTATGCAGGGAATCAAAAATAGTAACGATGAGCTTGTTAATAAGATTAATGATGTTGGCAAAGCATCAGAGGAAATCACAAAGATTGTTGGTTTGATTGCAGAAATTGCAGACGAGACAAATCTTCTTTCACTCAACGCTTCAATCGAGGCGGCAAGAGCTGGAGAGGCTGGTAAGGGATTTGCAGTAGTTGCAAGTGAAATCGGAAAGCTTGCGCAGAATTCAGCAGCAAGTGCAGACAATATATCAAGACTTATTAATGATGTTCAAAAGGCTATAAATTCTGTAGTTGAACAGGCAGAGGCTAGCGCTGAAAATATCGATGCAAATAGTCAGCTTATAGATACAGCTGTTGGTACATTCGATCAGATTTACCAGAATATTGAAAAGTCAAATGAATTGCTTGATTTAATGATTAAAGATGTCCAGAAGGTTGATGATGTTGCTGGCAACGTAGCAGCGATTTCAGAGGAGCAGGCAGCTAGTGCTGATGAAATCCTTGAAACAAGTCATCATATGGTTGAGCAGGCAAATAGTATCACTGCTAGCAGTCAGGATGTGGCAGACAATTCTCATGAGCTTGCAAGTACATCAGATACACTTTCAGCTTATGTTCAGCAATTCAAGATATAGAGGGGGCTATGGCATGAGATTAAAGATTAAAAAACTATTATGTATGACAATGATAGGTGTGCTGGCTATAGCTTCTATGGTTGGATGTGGAAGTGCCAGTTCGGCTTCAGGAAAAGTTTCAGCAAAGGGGACAAATATTTACTTTTCAATCCCTGACGTTGATGATACTTTCAGAGCAGCACTTAGTGATGCGATAAATGAGGCTGCAGCAGAGTCTGGAGCAACAGTAACAGTAGAGTATTGTGGCAATAGTACAGATGATCAGCTTCACATGATTGAGGCAGCAGCGGAATCAGGAAAATATAATGCGATCATTTGTCGTATTGTAGATATATCTACTGCTCTTCAGATGGAAATTGCAGCAGGAGATTTGCCTATCGTTTTTGTAAACAATGAACCTAGCTCAGAGTATTTAAAGGCAGATAAATATATTTATGCAGGTTCTTTTGAACAGGATGCTGGAACGTTCCAGGCTGAATATGTATGGAATAAGCTTGGCAATCCATCATCAATGAATATAGTTATTCTAGAGGGCGAGAAGGGCCATGCAGGAGCCATTGGAAGAACAAATGCCATCAAGTATTTCTTCCGTGATAATGGTGTTGATGCAAACATAGTATTTATGGACCATGCAAACTGGTCAGATACAGAGGCATATGAGAAGCTTGATGTGTTTAAGCTTACAAATCAAAGCTTTGATGCAATCTTCTGCAACAATGACACAATGGCACTTGGCGCAGTAAAGTGGCTGAAGGACAATGGATATGATCCTTCGAAATACCTTGTAGCAGGAGTAGATGCAACTGCTGATGGATGTGCTTCAATCAAGGCAGGCGATATGTACATGACAGTATTGCAGGATGCTCAGGGACAGGGAGTTGCAGCAGTAAATGCATGTGCCGTATTGGCTAAAGGCCAGTCAATATCATCAATTGAAGGGGCTACAGATGATTTGAAATACGTGCTGGTTCCATTTGTTCCAGTGGACGCTTCAAATGTGTCAGATGTTCAATAATAGACTAGAAAAAGTCGTTGTGTAATATTACTCAACGACTTTTTTTATTTTGTCTTAATTTATTGAAATAAGTTCAAAGATGATATAAAATTAACTAGCTATAAAATTAGAAAAAAAGCGTTTTAGGAGGATGATTATGAAAAAAGTAACGCTATTAGCCGCCACAGTTCTTATGGCAGGCTCACTTTTCACAGCATGTGGTAAAAGCTCTACCCCACAGTACGAGGCAACAGTTGACGAGGTTTTTACATGTGGTACTTACGACGGAACAGCATTGGTTGTAAATCTTGATGCTACAAACAACACAGACTCATACATAGATAGTTATACAGTTGCGTATAGTCTTGTAGCTACTCTTGATGGTACAACACTTAGCACATCTTATTTGGGATCTGACAACCCATACGCTATTGCTGATTCAAAGATTAAGAGCGAAGAGTCAGGAATGGTTCAGGCAGCTTTCGACTTAACAGGTGTTGAATACGATGAGGATTCTGAACTTGTACTTGAATTAACATCTTACACAATCAAGGATTACAAGACTGTAGGTGTTCTTGAAGAGACTATTTCTATGGCTGATGTTGAGGCAAAGGTTTCTGAAAGTGAATTTGATGTTTCAATTGACAATGTAACAGTTACAGATGATGGCGAAGGCAATAACATCGTAGTTATTGATTACACATTTACAAATGATTCTGATGAGGCTACAAGCTTTGGTTCTGCAGTTACAGAGGAACTCTTCCAGGATGGTGTAGCTCTTCAGCGTGGATACCTTCCATACAATCACCCATTACGTGAGGATATGGATGATGACAATGTATACACAGACATCAAGTCTGGTGCAAGCATTCAGGTTCGTGAAGTATTCGAGCTTACTAGCGATTCAAATGTAGAAATCAAGCTTACAGATAGACAGAGCTTTGATCAGGCAGTAATCTTGGAAAAGGAAATCCAGGTTAAATAAGGGAGGCCAATATGAAAAAGAGATTATTAGCAGCTCTTCTTGTTTCATTTGCTCTTGTATTTGGTGTAACAGGATGTGGCAAGTCTTCTGCTATCAAGGATAAGGTTGAACAGTCAGCAGATTCTGAAGACGACGAGGATGAAGATGAGGACGATGACAAGGATTCAAAGAAGAAGTCAAAGGACGACGAGGATGATGACGATGTTATCGTAGCAGGCACAATCGACACTTCAAGTAAGTACGCATTCAATGTTGATACAGCATTACTTGGAACAGATGAGTATTATGATGATGTAGTTATTGTTTACCTTGTTGGTGAGTTTACAAACAACTCTGATGAGGTAATGGATTTTGCAAGTGTAGTTAATGTAGAAGTAAAGCAAGATGGTGTTTCTCTTGATAGAGCATACATCTCTGGTACATCAAAGCTTAACTACGCAGAAATCAAGCCAGGTGAGTCTATTCCAATTATCTTAGGATATGAGTTGGATAGTGCAGATTACGATGTTGATATCGTTTGCACAGATTACACTCACTACGCAGATGAGGTTCTTTTCGAAGGCTCATTCTCAATCGATGATTTGATTGATAACACAAATGAATATATTGATGAGTACGAGGATTACATCAGCGACGAAGGTATTGATGAATTTGAAGATTCACTTTAATCATTAGCTTTTAATTAGGCTGTCACACTGTGAAAGTGTGGCAGCTTTTTTGGTTTGTGCATTCAGACAGATTTTTCGGTAAATTAAATAAAATTGAGGTAAAGCGGTTTAACGTCAAATATATTTTGGTATACTTATTGCGTGTTGTTTATGTCATATCTATAGTGAGCAGGAGGATATTATTATGGCTATTGATCTTAAACAATACGAGGCACTTCCACATGGCGATATGCCAGGTGACAAGGTAGAAATAGGTGAGGAGCATGTTAGAAAGGCAACTCTTATTATGGAGAAGCTTGAGGGCATGCTTGATGAGGTTATCGCAAAGGACGGCAGAGCCGTCATAGCGGTTTGCGGTGGCTCAGGAGTAGGAAAGTCTGAGACAGCGTCTCTCATTTCTTATTTCTTAAATGAGAAAGGCATTGGTGCTTATACAATGTCAGGAGACAACTATCCTAGAAGAATTCCTATGTACAACGATGCTGAGAGACTTCGCATCTTTAGAACTAGCGGTGTAAGAGGCCTTGTAAAGGCTAACGAAGCAACACCTGAACACTTCGACAAGCTTAGAGCTTGGCAACAGGAGGAGACAGATGCTTCAGCTGACCATGTTTCAACTGATCCATGGATGAAGGCTTATCTTGATGCTGGTAGAGAAGGACTCACAGGCTATCTTGGAACTACAAACGAAATTGATTTCGATGAAGTAACTGGTATTGTTAAGGCTTTCAAATCCGGCCAGGATAAGATCTACCTTAAGAGAATGGGTAGAACCGATTCTGAACTTTGGTATGATGAAGTTGATTTTACAAACAAAAAAGTTCTAGTTATTGAATGGACACATGGTAATAGTGATAACTATGAAGGCGTGGATATTCCAATCCTTCTCAACAGCACACCAGAAGAGACACTGGCTCACCGCAGAGCTAGAAATCGTGATGGCAAGACTGATAGTGCATTCACTATGCTTGTGTTGGAACTCGAGCAGAACCTTTTAAAGTCACAGGCTCACAAGGCAAAAATTATTCTTTCTAAATCAGGTGAGTTACTTTCATATAGCGAATACCAAGCGTTAATGAGTAACTAATAATGTAGTAATGTAATATTTAAAATTTAGATGAGTCTGTAGATAACAAGCTATTATAATTCTCAACTGAAGCTTTTTATGCTGAACGGAGAATTCATAATGCTTGTTATCGTAACAGACGGACTAGGAGGATTAATTGTGAGCAATGGACCAATGTTAAATGCTTACCCAGATTCTATGGGTGGCACATTAGATGATATTGTAAAGGTTCTTAGTAAGGATGAATTGAAGGACGTATTCGAGTCATTCTACATCCTTCCAAGTATTTTTAATACAGACTTAGATAGAGGTTTCTCAGTAATTGATTATGGAATCAATGAGGAGCTTGGCAGTAAGGAAGCCATTGAGGCTATCAAGGCTATGGGCATCGACCTTAAGCTTGATTTCATCCTTAACCACGCATCTGTATTATCAAAGGAGTTCCAGGATATCATCAAAAATGGTGAGAATTCTAAGTACAAGGATTTCTTCATTGACTGGAACAAATTCTGGGAAGGTTGCGGTACTCTCACAAAAGAGGGTTACATTCAGCCAGATGAAAAATATATCAAGGATATGTTTTTCCGCAAGCCAGGTTTACCAATTCTTATGGTAAGATTCCCAGATGGCAGAAATGTACCATATTGGAATACATTCTATCAGGAGGTTCGCTACAAGAATCTTGAAGCTGAAGACCTTATGGAAAAGATGGATATCCAGTATGTGGCTGCTACACGTTTAGCACAGTGTGTTAATTCCCAAATCAGCCAGGGAACAAGCGTAGCAGATTTGAAGCTTGGAAAATACGAACAGTATCGCGATGAGGTAGTTGATTTACTTGAGAGCAGCCGTAGATATTTGGGACAGATGGACTTGAACATCAAGTCTCCACTTGTTTGGGAGTTCTATGAAAACACTCTTAAGACACTTTCATCATACGGTGCTAAAATCGTCAGACTTGATGCATTCGCATATGCTCCTAAGGAGCCAGGAGAAAAGAATTTCTTGAATGATCCTGGAACTTGGGATTTACTACAGAAGGTTAGAGAGCTTGCAGACAAAAACGGAGTAACATTACTTCCAGAGATTCACGCAAGCTACGGCGAGAAGATTTATGAGTTAGTAGCAGGCAAAGGCTACATGACATACGATTTCTTCTTACCAGGACTTCTTATATACGCAATCGAGAATCACAATCCAGAAGTTCTTATCAACTGGGCAAAAGAGCTTGTTGAAAAGGATATCAGAGTTGTAAATATGCTTGGTTGCCATGATGGTATTCCACTTCTTGATTTGAAGGGACTCCTTCCAGAAGATGAAATCCAGAAGATGATAGATGTACTTGTTTCTAGAGGAGGATTTGTAAAGGATCTTCACGGAGCAAAGAATATGTACTATCAGGTAAATGCTACATATTACAGTGCATTAGGTGATGATGATAAGAAAATGCTCTTTGCCAGAGCAATTCAGATGTTCATGCCAGGTAAGCCACAGGTATGGTACTTAGATTTGTTCGCAGGTAAAAATGATCACGAAGCTGTTGCTCGTGCGGGCGCAGGTGGTCATAAGGAAATCAATAGAACAAATCTTACAATGGAGCAAATTGAGGAAGGGCTTAAGAAGGACGTTGTTAAAAAGCAGATAGAGCTTTTGCAGCTTCGTAAGTCACATCCTGCATTTGGTTTTGATAGTAAACTTTCAATCAATACCAATGGTTCAGTTGTTTCCTTTACATGGACAAAGGATAATGACACCATTACTCTAGAGGCAGATTTTGAAAGCCTAGAGTACCAAATTATTAAATAATTAAGGAAAGCCAGTATGTTACGGCTACAAGCCTACTGATTTCTTCGCTCGACTACATGTCTCGCTTAAGAAATAGTAGAGCTTGATGCCTACATACTGGCTCTTTTATTTTTATTGATTTGGTATATCTAGGCACGGTTATACCAACGGATTTCCGAAGATCATATTCGAGTTGTGGTAGCGGCGGTCGCCTGTGACATCCTCGCCAAACCATTCTGGTGGGGTGAAGCTTTCGGATGCCTCTATTGTAGGAAATTCTACTTCTGCCATGATTAAGCCTTCCATATGTCCGGCGAAGACATCAAGCTCAATAGTGTATGGCTCTAGTGGGATGAGATAGCGGCGCTTGGTGATTGCAAACCCGTCAATTTTTTCTAAAAGGTGTTCATAGGCTTCTTTTGTAAGAGCTGCTTCGATTTCTTCATGGGCAAGCATACCGCTCCCTTTGTAGGTAAGAATATAATCGTTATCTTTGCGACGGATTCGAACTACAGGGTGAGTGGATAAATAGCCTTGCTGAATATCTACATAATTGTATTCTGATAAATCTGGTAAATTCTTAATCAAAAATTTTTTCTCGATTTCCATTTGATTGACTCCTCAAATAAACTAATATAAATATAAGGATATTTTACCGTTTGCAGCAAAATTATTCATTAAAATTTCAAAAAAATCAATTATGATGTAATTGTCGAATATTACAAAGCTGTTACTTGTTAAGCATGTGGGGGCATTAAATGAGAAGGTGGCTACGTAGTTTTGCGATAATTTGTTTATTCTTAACCATATTTTTTAATAGTCGTTCTATAACAGAAGCAGAAAACTCTAGTGATAAAAATTATAGGGTACTTTGTCTTCTGTCTTATAACTATGCCTATGATATAGTTCCTGATGAAACAGATGGCATCGAAGCAGGATTGCTTTCTGAGGAATATGATTTAAATATATCATTGACATATGAATCTATGGATACAAAAAATTTCTTTACTTCCAGTGATATTCAGGAATTTTATGATTATTTAGCATACAAAATGGGCAAAACCGAAAAGTATGATCTTTTAATCGTGGCTGATGATACAGCACTTAGATTTGCTCTCAATTATAGAGATACTTTGTTTAAGGACATGCCGATTGTATTTATGGGAATAAATAGTATTTCAGAGGCTGAATCTGCAGCAGTACTGGAAAATGTTACAGGCGTAGCTGAAATACCAGATTTCGAGTCAAACTACGAGCTGATGAAAAATCTATTTCCTGAGAGAGATACAATTGTTGCTATTGTAGATGGCACTAATACTGGCCAAGGTGAGTACGTTCAGTTTATGAACTTTATTTCCAAGTATCCGGACCAGAAGTATAAGATATTAAATACTTCCAGATATTCTAAAAATGGTGTGAGAGAATATCTTGGAAATCTTGATGAAAATGATATTATCCTGTATTTGGATTTTGTTGAAGATGGAGATGGTAATATTTATTCACTGGAGGCGGCAACAAAGTTTATATCTCAGTCAGTTAATAATGTACCAATTTTCAGAACATCATCTGCAGATATAGAAAATGGAGTTTTGGGAGGTGTTTCTTATTCTTTTTATGATGCTGGAAAAGAAGCTGGAGACATGGCGGCAAGAATACTTATGGGCACTCCACCTAAGGATATAAGCATGGTTTCAGATACAGTTACCATAACATATTTTGAGCAATCTGCCTTAGATAAGTATGGTATTAAAATAAAAAATCTTCCGGAAGGAACATACGTAATTAATGAACATGAAACCTTTGGCAAATGGTATAGGGAAAATGTGCTTCTTACTAATCTTGTGGGATTGGTTTGTATATTATTAATAACTATAATTGTAATACTTTCTATTACAAATAGAAGGCGCGAGAAGACTATAAATACAGACCCGCTAACAGGAATTGCCAATAGATTATATATAGGCAAACTTGCAAGGCCATTGGCAGCACATAAGGAAAGGCACGCGCTGATTATTGTAGATGTAGATTATTTTAAACAGATAAATGATACAAAAGGTCATCAGGCTGGAGATGAGGTGCTTATAGATATTGCGAGATTACTTCAGAGGGTATCAAAAGAATATGGTGCTACAGCTGCAAGAATAGGTGGCGATGAGTTTGTAATACTTGTCAAAGAGCCTTATACAGATAAGTGCGAAGAGATTGCTGGAAAAGTTAGGGAGGCCTTAAAAAATGGTATAAGGGTAAAGAAAGATATTATTACCCCTACATTATCAATGGGAGGAGCTATATATCCTATAGACACAGAAAATCCAGGCAGACTTATGACAATGGCGGATCAAGCATTATATCGCGTAAAAAAGGATGGACGCAATGGTTTTAGAATGTATAGTCCAGATCTTTTTAATAATTAGTGATTGAATCAATATTATCTTTTGTAACAACCTGCGGGGTTAAAAGATATGAATTAATTGAGTATTCATTTGTTCCATAGGATGTAGTGTCAAATGTAACTTGGAAATCGAATTGGCTTCCTTCACATAAATTGTTACTAGGAGAATAACCATTAATGAAAGCTTCTACAATATAGCAAGTAACCCAAACTTCATTCTGCAGATTTTTATAGATTGACATACTTTGAAGACCATTTGTGATATTTTCAATATTAGCAGTATCACAGTCTTGGCCGGTTATTATTACAGAATTATCCTTGTTATATGAAGTTTCGATTGCACTTGTTACGCCAAGAGCTAAAGAGTCATTTGAAACAAGAACGGCATCTAGTTGTGTATTCTTAGAATAGTAGCTTGATAAAAGAATATCCATTCTTGTTTTAGCGAGTGAAGTAGACCAAGATGAAATAGAACAGCTGTAATAGTCTGATTGGCCAGAGGGGATAGTAAGAGCACCGCTTTCAATATATGGAGTTAGTGCATCCATTGCTCCATTGTAAAAATAAAGAGCATTATTGTCGGCTGGATCACCAGCAAAAATCTCTATATTATAGGAACCAGTAGCGTTGTCTAAATCCAAAGCATCGATAATATATTCTGCTTGGAGGGCGCCAACCATATAATTATCATAGCTTACATAAGCTAAAAGATATGGTGCGTCGAAAATCAATCTGTCATAGGCAATAACGGGAATATTGTTTTCATTAGCTCTTTCCATGCATGTGCCTAGAGAGTCGGAATCAACAGGAGCAATTATTAATAAATCCACACCGTCGTCAATCATTTTGTTGATATCATTAATTTGAGTGTCAATTAAATTGTCGCCATATGATATTTCCACTTCATAGCCAGCTTTTTCAAAGTTTTGCTTCAGAAGATTGCCGTCATTAACCCAACGTTCGAGTTCCATAGCAGGCATGCAAATGCCAATTTTTTTGATATTTTCTCCGGAATATGTGACTGAATAATCTTGTGAATAAGTTTCAGCAGTGCCTGTGTTTTGTGTGGACGAATTGGCAGAATTTAAGCCGCAGCCACAAAGACAAAATGCTAAAGAATATATAAGAATTTTACTAAGAAATTTGTTTAATTTCATAAGATACCCCTATCTCAAAAACATTCCCAAAAATCTTATATATTATATGTTATCAGTATCTTAAAAAATAGTAAACCCAATTACATATTGAAAAAACAGTGAAATTGCGGTAAAATTACCATTACGAGTGCTAATATATCCGGGCGATGTGGTAGGGCTCGGTATAGGTATAGCTTTTAAGGAGGAATTTATAATGATTACAGCCGGTGATTTTAGAAACGGTATGACTATCGAAATGGATAATCAGGTTTATCAGGTAATTGAATTTCAGCATGTAAAGCCAGGTAAGGGTGCAGCTTTCGTTCGTACTAAGCTTAAGAACATAAAGAACGGTGGTGTTACAGAAACATCTTTCCGTCCAACAGAGAAGTTCCCAGCAGCACGTATCGATCGTAAGGATATGCAGTATCTCTACAACGATGGTGATCTTTACAACTTCATGGATGTTGAGACATACGATCAGGTAGCTCTTACATCAGATCAGATTGGTGACGCTCTTAAGTTCGTTAAGGAAAATGAAATCGTAAAGATGCTTTCACACAACGGTTCAATCTTCTCAGTTGAGCCACCTATGTTTGTTGAGCTTCAGATTACAGATACAGAGCCAGGTTTCAAGGGCGATACAGCTACAGGTGCTACAAAGCCTGCTACAGTTGAAACAGGTGCTGTTGTATACGTTCCACTTTTCGTTGAGAATGGTGAGACAATCAAGATTGATACTAGAACTGGAGAGTATTTATCAAGAGTTTAATTATGGATTATAGAGAATACCCGCTTTCGGAGCTTTTAAAAAATCGAAAAATATTTGCCGTATTTGACGAAGAATTTCAAAAGGGCACTTGGCTGGATGCCACAGCTCTACTTGGAAGCGAAAGCACAATCAACCAACTTTATCGTGATGGCACAGTACCTCGCGATACCCTAGACAGGATAGTTGAGCGTCTCTCTAAATAATGCAAATCAAGGACCCTAGGATTACCTAGGGTCCTTTTTTATGTTGTTAACCTATTGTGTAAAATGAGGCAATACAGTACTATTGGAGAAAATGAGGAAATTGGAGAAGGATGTAATGACAAAGGATAGTGCGATTAAAATAGACAGTAAGCATTTTTATAGTAGGTTGGTTACCATAGCGGGGCCGATTTCGTTTCAGAGTTTGATGCTGGCGCTAGTGGCGGCCTGTGATGCGTTGATGCTGGGAAGAGTGGCACAGGAGCAGATGACGGCTGTGTCGTTAGCTACACAGATTCAGTTTGTCCAGAATATGCTGATTATGGCTATTACTGGGGCAGGCGGAATACTTGGGGCTCAGTACTGGGGAAAAGGTGATAAGCAAACAATACAAAAGCTTTTTGATTTGATGCTGAAGTATGCAGGGGCAATCTGCATAGTGTTTTTCATTGGCTGTGAGTTTTTCCCAGAGGCGTTAATGCATGTGTTCGCAAGCGACCAGACTTTGATAGAGCTTGGTGCAGATTATCTTCGCATTGCTGGATGGTCTTATCTGATAACAGGTGTGTCTCAGAGCTATCTTGCTATCATGAAGGTTACAGAACACGTAAATGAAAGTGCGTGGATTAGTAGCTGTGCTGTTGTACTCAACGTAGTGTTTAATCTGATATTTATCTTCGGTTTCCTTGGAGCTCCGAGAATGGAGGCAAAGGGAGCTGCACTTGCAACTACGATTGCACGAATAATAGAGTTGATCATATGCCTTGTGATTTCTAGTAGATCAGGATATATCAGACCGGCATTTAGTAAGATGTTCAAAATAGGAATTCAGCTTACTAAGGATTTCTGGAGACAGTGTCTGCCACTAATGGGTGGTTCGCTTTTCTGGGGAGTTGGCTTCACCTCGTATACAGCAATAATGGGTCATATGGGAGTAGATGCTGCGGCAGCAAATTCTATTGCAGCAGTTGTGAGAGATTTGATTTGCTGTGTTTGTAACGGTATCGGAAGTGCAGCAGGAATCATTGTTGGAAACGAACTTGGAGCAGGCAATTTGGAGCTTGGCAAGGCATATGGAATCAAGCTTATGAAGATATCTTATGTTATCGGAATTGCTTCAATGATTATCGTATTTGCGGTAACACCACTGACGGTTCATATGGTTCTTTTAACTGATGAAGCCAGAAAATACCTTACAGGTATGATGTGCATAATGGCTGTGTACATGATAGGAAGATGTGTTAACACTGTCACAATTAACGGAGTATTAGATGGCGGCGGAGATACCATATTCGATATGTATAGCCTGGCAGTGTGTATGTGGGGAATTGCAATTCCTCTGGCGCTGTTGGGAGCTTTTGTATTCCACTGGCCAGTGCTACTTGTGTATTCATGCACATGCTTGGACGAGGTTGGAAAAATTCCATGGGTAATGATTCGCTTCCGTAAATATAAGTGGGTACAGAATTTGACCAAATAGAAGAGGCATTCGTACTTGAGAACTTTTTATCGATAAAGATGAAATCATAGATAGTTATACTGCTATTTGGTAAGATATAGATATGTAAAAGGAGGGTTATGGTAATGAAAATTTCAGAGGCTATTAAATATATAGGCTGCGATGATAAGACTATCGATTTGTTCGAAAGTCAGTATCCAGTTCCTAACGGTGTATCCTACAATTCATATGTAATCTTGGATGAAAAGATTGCTGTCATGGATACAGCAGATCCTAGGGTGACAGACCAGTGGTTGGCAAATATTGATAAGGAGCTGGCTGGACGTACACCGGATTATCTTGTGGTTTCGCACATGGAGCCAGATCACTCTGGTTCAATCAAGATATTACTGGAAAAATATCCTGATACCACAGTAGTTGGAAATGCCAAGACATTTACTATGATGGCGCAGTTTATGGATGTCAGCATATTTGAAAATAGAAAGCATGTGGTGGCTGAAGGAGACACACTTTCTCTTGGAAGCCATGAGCTTACATTCATCATGGCACCAATGGTTCACTGGCCAGAGGTAATGGTTGAGTACGAATCTACAGAGAAGGTTCTTTTCTCAGCAGATGGATTTGGAAAGTTTGGCGCGCTGGATGTGGATGAGCCATGGATTGACGAAGCCCGTAGATATTATCTTAATATTGTGGGTAAGTACGGAGCATCGGTGCAGGGATTGCTGAAAAAAGCAGCAAATCTTGATATCCAGAAAATTTGCCCATTGCATGGACCAGTTTTGACAGAGAATTTAGATTACTACATTAATCTTTATGATACATGGAGCAGTTATAAGCCGGAGGAAGAAGGCGTGCTCGTTGCTTGCGCTTCTATCCATGGCAACACAAAGAAAGCTGCTTTAGAGCTTGTCGAAAAACTAAAGGCAAATGGCACTAAGGTGCAG
>JAEEGF012318833.1_pt1 | contig 22602 bp, 21 predicted proteins | sample 9134171 | NCBI WGS metagenome assembly JAEEGF01 (sample SAMN16246542, study PRJNA631951) | gut metagenome | biome: gut microbiome; feature: rumen; material: AP-attached | host: Bos | place: Iran: Karaj | collected 2018-10 | reverse complement strand
ACATACCGTATATAGACACATATTCCGTAAAGGTGAAAGACCACAATTCACTGGATATAAGAGTTTATGAGAATGATGTGATAGGTGCCGTCAAAGTCATGGAAAATTATTTCCTGTTTGACAAGGATGGAGTGGTGCTGAAAAGCTCATCAAAAATGCCGGAAAACGTGCCGCTGGTCACGGGGCTGGAATTTGACGAGATAATGATGTTTGAAAAGCTCGATATTCAGAAGCAGAGCCTGTTCAACACGATCCTCGAGATCATCAGGCTTCTCGGGAAATTTGAGATAAATGTGAGACAGATCGATTTTGATATGTCTTATGAAGTGACGCTCAGCACGGAAAATCTCACGATACTCCTCGGACACCGTGACAAATTTGACAAAGTCATAGCAGCTCTGGCAGGCGTATTTAACGATGCTTCGGGCATCGGAGGAACTTTGGACCTGAGGAATTATTCCGAGGACAATACGGACATAATCCTAAGATAAATAAAAGATGAAGTTTTTTTCAAAAAGCACTTGATTTATTAAGTTTTTATATATATTATATTGTGTAGTTTAGTGGATGTATAAATTTAAAAACACAAGATGTTGTGTTTTTATCCATCCAAAGTAAGGGAGGGCAAACCTTTGATCGAGATCACTAATGACAATCCCGGCAGTGGCGCACGAATACTCGTTATCGGAGTCGGCGGTGCAGGCAATAATGCCGTAAACAGAATGATAGAAGACCAGATAAGCAACATTGAATTCATATGTGCAAACTCTGATAAACAGCAGCTTTCCGCTTCAAAAGCGCCGACATGCATACAGATAGGCGAAAAGCTCACAAAAGGACTCGGATGCGGCGCAGATCCCGAAAAGGGCGAAAAGAGCGCTGAAGAAAGCAGAGAAGAACTTACTGAAGTCATCCGCGGCGCGGACATGGTGTTCGTTACATGCGGAATGGGCGGCGGCACCGGTACGGGCGCTGCTCCCGTTGTTGCGCAGATCGCAAAAGAGATGGGCATACTTACAGTAGGCGTTGTTACAAAGCCTTTCGCATTTGAAGGAAAGGTGCGTATGGACAACGCTCTCGGCGGCATTGAGAGGCTTCGTCACAATGTCGATACCATCATCGTTATTCCGAACGACAAGCTTCTTCAGATCGTCGACAAGCGTACATCCATGAGCGAAGCTTTAAAGAAAGCGGACGAAGTGTTAAAGCAGTCCGTTGAGGGCATCACTGAGCTTATGAACAAGAATTCCCTTATCAACCTCGACTTTGCGGACGTTTCCAAAGTCATGAAGGATAAGGGCATTGCTCACATCGGTATCGGCTCTGGATCCGGAGAAGACAAGTGCAAAAAAGCCATTCAGGAGGCTATTTCTTCACCTCTTCTCGACACAACGATCGATGGCGCAAAGGACATGATCATGTTCTTCAGCGGCGATATCGGACTTATGGAAGTATATGACGGAGCCGCAATGGTACAGGGCCTTGCGGACCGCAATGCAAATATCATCTTTGGTGCTGCCGAAGATATGAGCGTACCGGATAATGTAACCGTTACAGTTATCGCGACCGGCATCGAAGGCAAATCAAATCCGAAGCCTACATGGATGCCCGGACAGGCAATTCCCGGACAGGCTCCGAGAAAGACTGTTTCCGACGAGACCTATGTTTCCGCGCAGACGGAAAGAACACCCGGAACACAGCCGGCACGTTCCACAGGTGTTGGCATTCCTCCGTTCCTTTCTCGTACTCCGGGAATGAGCAGTTACACACCTCGTCCTGCCCAGCAGTCAGCTCCTCAGCCTCAGCAGGTTCCGAAGCAGCCCGCACAGAATCCTCTGAATACGCCTGTAAGACCTCAGACAAACACAGCTCAGAACAATTACACAGCGCCTTCAAACACAACGTCTGCTCCTCAGGACAAAGGCGCGATCAACATTCCTGAATTCCTTCAGAGAAAGAAATAGATCACATCCCTTAACACAAAAGGCACCGGCAAAATCGCAAGATGGCGCACGGTGCTTTTTCAAAAAGCGGAGGTTTTATGTTTATATTACTGCTTCTGTTATGGTTTGTTTTTAACGGACGTTTTACGTTGGAAGTGCTGCTGGTGGGACTTGCTGTTTCATTTGCGGTATATGTTTTTATATGCGTCTTTATGGGGTACAGCCCGGGAAAAGACCTTAAGTTTTTCTCGCATTTTCTTAAAGCCATACGTTATCTCTTTACTCTTGTTGCGGAGATCTTTAAGGCAAATTTTGCCGTGATCCGCTATATCTATGACCCTCGCATCGAGATCGAGCCTGTGATGATATGGTTCAGACATGATTTTAAAGACAGAGATCACAATGTCATACTTGCAAATTCCATCACACTGACACCGGGCACGATAACCGTGGAAACAAACGATGACTGCCTGCTCGTACACAGTCTGGACAAGGATCTGATAAAGGACATTGACAAGTCCGTATTCATAAAACAGCTTGACGCTATCGAAAAACCATTAAAGCGCAAGAGAAAGGCAGGACGTTGATCATATGAGATACATTTTTTACGGAACGATCATAGGGTGTCTTATCGTTCTTGCCGTTCTCGTGCTGCTCGTTCTGATAAAAGCGGTCCGCGGAAAGAGTCTTACAGAGCGCATGGTCCCCATAAACATGATCGGCACAATGGTGATGGTCATGATAATGCTGCTTTCCATCCTTCTTGGAGAGAGCGGCCTTCTTGATGTTGCGCTCCTTTATTCACTGCTGTCGTTCCTTGCGGTTGTGGTGCTTTCAAAGGTATACATAGGCGTCGACAAGGAAAGACGGATGAGACGTGAAGAACAGGAAATGCAGGAAAACAGTGAAAGTGAGGACGGAAAATGAACATAAGGATGATCGTGGCTGCTGTTTTTTTCATACTTGGGACCGCTGTCTATATCACGTCGGTCATCGGGATATACAAGTTCAGATATGTCCTCAACAAAATGCACTGCGCAGCGCTTGGTGACACGCTCGGAATACTGTTTATGGCGATAGGGGCGGTGATCTTTTACGGGTTCACTTTCTCTGCGCTTAAAGCCGCTGCAGTTGTGGCATTTCTCTGGATATCTAGCCCTATTGCGAGCCACATGACTGCGCTTCTTGAATCAAGATCAAACAGAGAGGCCGCAGGCACTGAATATGAAGAGATAGATATATCGGGAAAGGAGCAGAAATGAGCTTTTTTACATGGGCATTGCTTGCGGGGCTTGTGATATGCGCGGTCGCCGCGGCGCTTTGCAAAAATCTTCTGGTCTCCATACAGATCTTCATGGGATACAGTGTGATCATGTCCGTGATATGGTTCATACTGGAATCTCCCGATCTTGCGATAACCGAAGCCGCCGTGGGAGCGGGCATCACTTCGGTGCTGTTTTTCGTGACACTTAAAAAGATACACGCTTTAAAGGACAACAAGGACGAAATCGGGGAGAAGGACGATGAGCAGGAAAAGAAGTGATTTTGAAAACAGCTTCTTTGGGAAGCTCTCACGTTTTGTAAACGGAGAATATACGCCTTTCAAAGAAGAATCCGGCTACAGTGTCGATCAGACCGAGACGGAGAGAAGGCTCCACGATGATTTCTTTAAAGAAGCCGAGTGGACAAAAAAACAGAATGAAGCGGATTCCTATGTTTCGGAATACGAGGGCTGGGCAGAGACCAAAGGAATAAAGCTCTACAACAGGCTCTACCGTATCCTTGCGGGAGTTGTGTGTGTTGCGATAATCGCAGTGCTTCTGTATACCGTTTCGATGCTCCCTGCCTTTGGAAATCCGGACAACCCCGCAAACAATGAAGTGCCTGAGAGGTACATTGAGAAGGGATTGGAAGAGACCGGCGCAGTGAACACCGTGGCGGGAATGATCCTTGATTACAGGGCTTTTGATACTCTCGGTGAATCGCATGTTCTCTTTATCGCGACCATATGCGTGCTGGTGCTCTTAAAGATAAACGAAGAGGATGAGAAAGAGAAAAAGCTCGCCGAGTCCGATGACAGAAGGCTTGAACCCAAGAATGACATGATACTCCGTTTCGGGGCGCGTTTCCTTGTGCCTGTCATCGAGCTTTTCGGGATCTATATCATCCTTAACGGACACTTGAGCGCGGGAGGCGGATTCTCCGGCGGAGCCGTTATGGGAGCGGGACTTGTGCTATATCTCAATGCCTACGGCTTTAAAAAGACGGAACGCTTTTTCACAATGAGGACATTTTCCATTGTTTCCGTTTCGGCGCTTTTGTTTTATTCGATCTCAAAGACATATTCCTTTATAACGGGAGCAAATGACATCGAGAGCTTTATCTCAAACGGCACTCCAGGGAACATCATAAGCTCCGGCCTGATCCTCCCTTTGAACATCTGTGTCGGGATGGTCGTAGCCTGCACCATTTACGCGTTTTACGCAATCTTCAGAAAAGGAAATCTGTAGAATGAGTGAGATTTTTTCCGGTCTTTTTACAAACTATTACGAAACCTTTGCGATGGTGCTGTTTGGCATCGGATTTACCATGCTGTTCCTGCATCCGAACATGATAAAAAAGATCATGGGGCTTAACATCATGGATACCGCGGTCTACCTGTTCCTCGCGGCAAAGGGCTATATTGAGGGAAGAAAAGCCCCGATCATCACTGACGGGGATACTTCGGCCATGTCTTACATAAATCCCGTTCCTACGGGACTTGTGCTCACCGGAATCGTTGTATCCGTAAGCGTTACCGCAGTCATGCTCGCGATGACCATAAGGCTTTACAGAAGGTATCACACCCTTGATATCGACGAGATATTCAGGATCGTGAGAAAGGAGGAGCATTGATGGAGATATTTACAAACATCCCCTGCATCTCCATAGTCCTCTGCCTTATGAGCGGCGTAATCTGCTCGGTGCTCAACTGGAAAGCGGCGCGCATATGGACCTACACCGTGAATTTCCTGCTTGCCTGTGCTTCTTTCGCTGTGCTTATCTACACCATTTCCACGGGAGAGGCCTTCGTCTTCAGGATGGGGCATTTCAGTGCACCCTGGGGCAATGAGATCCGCGCGGGCATCCTTGAAGCAGTGCTTGCGATGTTTTTCAGCATCATCATGCTGTTTTCGCTTCTTGCAGGTTCAAAACACATAGAGGCAGACGTAAAAGAGAGCAAGAGAAAATATTATTATACTCTTGTAAATCTCATGATGAGCTCACTCCTTGCGCTCGTCTACACAAACGATATATTTACGGGTTATGTGTTTGTGGAGATAAACACCATCTCAGCGTGCGGCCTTGTTGCGATAAAAGACGACGGACAGTCTGTGGTCGCATCCGCGAAATATATGATCATGAGCCTTCTGGGTTCGGGCACGTTCCTTATAAGCATATGCCTGCTCTATGACATTACGGGGCATCTCCTTATGTCAGACATAAAGAGAGCAGTGGGAGAGCTTCTTGCGACAGGGCAGTATGTTGAGCCGTTTACGATGATCATCTCTCTTATGACCATAGGACTTGCGATAAAGAGCGCGCTTTTTCCGTTCCACGCATGGCTTCCCGACGCGCATACCGCGTCTACCATATCTTCAAGCTCCATCCTTTCAAGCCTTGTATTAAAGGCATATATAGTGCTCCTCATAAAGATATTCTACCGTGCGATAGGATGGGAGAATATCCTTGAAGCAGGCATAAACAACATCATTTTTGTGTTCGGCATTGCGGCTATGATAATGGGTTCCGTATTTGCGGCAGCACAGAAGGACGTGAAGAGGATGGTGGCATATTCCTCGGTGGCGCAGATCGGATACATTTTTATGGGCTTCGGGATAGGCACCACTGCAGGTGTCATCGCGTCCCTTTTCCATATCTTCACCCACGGAGCCGCAAAGTCCATGATCTTTATCTCGCTCGGCGGCATCAAAGATGTTTCGCATCACTCGACTCTGTTTAAGGACATAAAGGGCGCGGGCTTCAGGAACAAAGCCGCGGGCATCGCGTTTTCCGTAGGCGCTTTTTCAATGATAGGAATACCGCTATTCCCGGGCTTCATCTCAAAAATAAATTATGCGCAGGCAGCTATCGAAGTGGGGCACGGAAAGATGGTGCTGATACTTGTGACGCTTGCCTTGAGTACGATCCTGAACTGCCTGTATTTCTTCCATGCTCTGATCGATCTCTATACGCCTACGGATATCGATGAATACGAGACTCTGGACATGTACGGCGAAAGGGAAGAAAACCCGGGCTTTATCAAGGCGAGACCGCTTTATGTATCTGCGATATGCGGTTTTATCCTGCTTAATTTCTTTATCGGTATCAAATGTGACCTTGTTCTCGAGCTTTTGTCAAAGGGACTTGGAATGTTCGGATGATACGGGGGGAATGTGAATGACGGTTTTTAAACAGATTATCCTGATGCTTCCTGTGTGCTTTGGGCTGCTTTCGGGAGCGCTGTACGCGGGAGTAAGAAAAAAAGATAAGGACCAGCCGGGATTTTCGGCGCCTATTGTGATCGGGCTCATTTCTGTACAGTTTGTGCTGTCGGTTCTGTCACTTGTTTTGGGCGCGGAGAGTGTGACACTGTTCAGCCTGACGAGTAAGATATCGCTGAGCTTTAATAAGGACATTGTCGCGACAGGCTTTTCCGGACTTGTCTCTGTGATGTTTTTCCTTACAGGTATATATGCTGTATTTTATATGCGGCATGACGACAACAAGCGCATAGAGAGCGAGAACGTGAACACGCTTCACGCAAGGACTTTCTTTGGATTTTACCTTATCGTCTGGGCTGTGCTCGTGGGGCTCGGATACACGGCAAACCTTGTATCGTTTTATTTTCTCTATGAGATAATGTCGGTAACGAGCGTTATCCTTGTGATGCACGAAATGACGAAGGAAGCGATCTATGCTTCAAAAAAATACCTTTATTATTCCATAGGCGGCGCTTCGATGTCGCTGTTTGGAATGGTGGCGCTCTACAATATCACCGGAGGAAGCTTAAAGTTTATTGAAGGCGGAGATCCTGCTTTTTCGCTTTTGAACAGCATGACCGCAGGAAAACACACGCTTGTTCTCATAGCGGTGCTCATGATGATCATAGGCTTTGGCGCAAAAGCGGGAATGTTCCCGCTTCACGGATGGCTCCCTACAGCCCATCCCGTGGCGCCTGCGCCGGCATCGGCAGTGCTCTCGGGCGTTATCACAAAAGCCGGTGTGCTGGGGATCTTCCGTGTGATCTATTTCATCGCGGGAACAAGTGAATTAAAGGGAACATGGGTGCAGCACGTGTTCATCGCGCTAACACTTGCAACGGTGTTTATGGGCTCGATGCTCGCATATAAAGAAAAAGTGTTTAAAAAGAGACTTGCATATTCGACCGTGAGCCAGGTGTCCTATGTGCTTTTCGGAATTGCATGTATGAATCCGCTCGCGCTCATGGGAGCATTTCTTCATGTAATGTTCCATTCGGTGTTAAAGACCACGCTTTTCCTTAATGCGGGTACCGTGATATATGCGAGTGACAAGCATGAGGTGACGGAATTCACAGGGATAGGAAAGCAATTGCCGCTGACATTCCTTTCTTTTTCCGTTGCGGCCCTCGGGCTTGTCGGGATACCGCCCATATGCGGGTTTGTGAGCAAATGGTATCTGTGTCTCGGGTCGCTTGACCTGAATTCCAAAGCGGAAGGGTATCTGGGAGTCGCGGTGCTCCTTATAAGCGCGCTGCTCACGGCAGGATATCTGCTCTCGATCACCATTGTTGCGTTTTTCCCGGGAGAGGATTTTGACAACAAAGAGGGAAATTACGAAAAGGACGGCCGCGTGCCTAAGGGGATGATCGTAGTGATGCTCGTACTTGCAATAGCGTCCATTCTTCTCGGTATCATGGCAAAACCTTTTTACAATGCGCTTTTTGATTTTGTTTACCGCTTATAGATTATTTTAAAAAGGGATAATTCAATGAATATTTTCCTGATCTTATCAGTGATATTTCCAATCATATCGGGCGCGCTCATCGCACTTTTCAGATTTAACAAAAGAAGAGTACGTGAGGTATATGTGCTCTCCGCGACGCTCATTACATCTTTGCTGGTCGTTTTGGCATTGTTCTTTACAGATGATCTGACAAGTTTTTATATTTTCAGCATAACCGAAAAACTTCCGATCATGCTGAGGCTGGACGGGATGGGGCGTATCTTTGCGGGACTTCTCGCCTTCCTCTGGCCTCTGGCCGTGAGTTATTCACTTGAATATATGCGGCATGAAGGGCAGGAGAACACGTTTTACACGTTTTATCTCATTACCTACGGCGTGACGCTCGGCATCGCGATGTCGCAGAACCTCATAACAATGTATTCGTTCTATGAGCTTTTGACACTGGTTACGCTTCCGATAGTTATGCACGGAATGAAAGAAAAAAATATCCGCGCAGGACAGAAATATGTGGTCTATTCAATAGGCGGCGCGGCATTTGCGTTCATAGGCATCATGGCGGCGTTTTACTACGGGGGCACGACGGATTTTGTTTACGGAGGGATATTCCATTCCTCAATGCCGAGTGTGGCCGTAGGAGTGATACGGTTTGTATATGTTCTGGTTTTCCTTGGATTTGGCGTAAAGGCTGCGATCTTTCCGCTCCACGGGTGGCTCCCCGCGGCATCGGTCGCGCCGACTCCCGTGACTGCGCTCCTTCATGCGGTGGCTGTCGTAAACTGCGGCGCTTTTGCGATAATGCGCGTGACCTATTACATTTTCGGAACGGAAGTCCTGAAAAACTCATGGGCACAGTATCTTTGCATCATAATGACCGCGATAACGATAATCTTCGGTTCGTCCATGGCTTTGAAAGAGCAGCATTTCAAGAGAAGGCTTGCATATTCCACGATAAGCAATCTTTCATATATGCTGTTCGGAGCGGCCCTGATGAGCCCGATGGGGCTTACCGGCGCGCTTTCGCATTTTGTTTTTCACGGCATCATAAAGATCACGCTGTTCTTTGTCGCGGGAATTGTCCTTGTGAAATATGAAAGGGCTTATGTGAACGATCTTTTCGGGTTCGGCCGGAAGATGAAGGTGACCTTTGCCTGCTTTACCATAGCGAGCCTTGCGCTAATGGGAGTGCCTCCGACGATAGGATTTGTGAGCAAGTGGAATCTGCTTACCGGTGCGGCTTCCGAAAACAGCTGGACCGGATATATAGGGATCGCGGCAATCCTTGTTTCGGCGCTCCTTACCGCAATGTACCTGCTTTCCATAGTTGTAAAGGTATATTTCCCCGGTCCTTCGTTTGACAGTAAGACCATTGATGACATAAAAGATCCGGGACCGCTCATGACGGTGCCGCTTATCATACTCACGATCACGATGATACTGCTCGGGATGTTTTCAAACGGGCTTGTCTCATACATTCAGAAAGTTGCTGAAGGGATTATAGGATGAACGACTTCTTGTATGATTTCTGTTCAATAGGAATATCGTTTGAAACGGACAGGTTCAGGCTCCTTTATTTTGCGGTGACGACATTTGTTTTCCTTATGTGCACCGTGTTCTGCAGGGAGTATATGAACGGCGCGCATTCAAAGGCAAGGTTTTATACTTTCTGGGCGCTGACATACGGCGCTGTCTGCGGAGTGCTGTTTTCCGGTGATTTTTTCACCCTGTTCATGTTCTTTGAGATAATGTCCGTGACTTCGTCCTTCTGGGTGCTCCATGAAGAAAACGAAGAGAGTGACTATGCCGGAAGGCTTTATTTAAGGATATCCATAGCCTGCGGACTTGTGATGCTGTTTGGCATTGTGATATTGTACCATGTTTTCGGAACGCTCGGCTTTTCGGAGATCCGTCTCATAATGGAGCAGGGACATGGATTTGACGAAGCACCTTTAAAGGCCGCGGCATTTATGATGTTTGTCGGTTTTGGCGCAAAAGCGGGCGTGTTCCTTCTGCATATCTGGCTTCCGAAAGCTCACACCGCGGCTCCGGCTCCGGCATCTGCAGTGCTTTCGGGCATCCTCACAAAGACGGGCATCATAGGTATCATCCTCACTTCGTCCGTGCTTGGGCTGATATCTGATGAGAGCTGGGGAAGATTCCTTTTGATCACAGGCGTCTGCACGATGTTCACAGGCGCGTTTCTTGCGATCTTTTCCATAAATCTCAAGCGCACGCTCGCATGTTCTTCTGTGTCGCAGATCGGTTTCATCGTTACCGGGATCGCATGCATGGTGCTGAGCGGCGGGACATTTGAATATTCGGGAACGCTTCTTCATATGCTGAATCATTCCGGGATAAAGCTCATTCTGTTCCTTATCGCAGGCGGTGTCTTAAAGAAAACGGGCTCACTTGACCTCAATGCAGTGCGCGGTTACGGAAAGAACAAGCCATGGCTCATGATACCTTTTGCGGTGGGAGCGCTCAGTATTTCCGGCGTACCCGGTTTTTCGGGATATGTCTCAAAGACGCTCATCCATGAGAGCATTGAAATGCTGCCTCATTCAACACTTACGGAAGCCGCAAATATAATTTTTACGGTCACGGGCGGCATGACGCTCTGCTATATGTTAAAGCTCTTTGTTTGCCTTTTCATCGAGGATGGGAGAGCAAAGCACGCAAAGCCTTTGAATGTTCTTTCTACGACTGTAGTAACCTTAAGCGCGTTACCTGTATTCCTTGCAGGTGTCTTACCCAAGGAGTTTGCAAAGATACCGAAGCAGGCACAGATATCGGAATACGTGAGCGTTATGAAAAGCACGGAAGGTTTTGCCGAAGTCGCTGAAATGAGCTGGTTTTCGTGGCTTACCATGAAGGGTGGACTTATCTCGATAAGCATAGGAATAGTTTTGTATTTCCTGGTGGTAAGGCTTCTCCTCATCAGGAAAAAGGCCGGAAAACGCGTATATATCAATGCGCTGCCTTTCTGGTTCGATCTTGAGAAATATGTCTATCGCCCTGTTTTCCTTGTGATACTGCCGTTTATCTGCGCTTTATTTTTCAGGATACTTGACAAGTCGACGGATTTCATTGCATACTTCTTTAAGACCAATGTCTTCTCGGCAGTAAGGAAAAAGAGAAAAGACAAGGTCGGGAAGAACGGCATCACGTATGTTCTCGGAACGGTGCTTGACTTCTTTACGAGAAATAAGTATCATGACGAGAAAAAGTCCTTCACGGAGAGACTTGCCGTGGTTGCGGCCCAGACCGGTGAGATGGCGAGAAACCTTGAGCGTTCGCTCAGTCTTTCGATGCTCATGTTCTCAGTGGGACTTTTGATAACTCTGATAATCATGCTTATAAAGATAAGCTGAAACTATTGATAAACGGATAAGGAGACCGATATGTACGGCATCATTGACGGAAAAGCAATCTCACAGGCGATTAAGGATGAAGTAAAGGCGGAAGCGGAAAAACTTTCGGAAACCGGCAGAAAACCGTGTCTTGCGGTGATACTTGTCGGCTCCGATCCCGCGAGCGCTGTCTATGTGGGAAACAAAAAGAAGGCCTGCGAATATTGCGGGTTTGATTCGGTCTCGATAGAAATGCCCGAGGAGACCACCGAAGAAGAGGTGCTTAAAAAAATAGCGGAGCTGAATTCGGATGAAAATGTTGACGGAATACTTGTGCAGCTCCCGCTTCCGAAGCATATCAACGAGGACAATGTGATCCTTGCGATCGATCCGTCTAAGGACGTGGACGGTTTTCACCCGGTAAATGTGGGAAATCTTCTGATCGGACGTGACGGCTTTGTTTCATGCACGCCTGCCGGGATCATCGAGCTTTTAAAGAGGTCTGATGTCGACATCCAGGGCAAAGAGTGCGTTGTGGTAGGACGGAGCAACATAGTCGGAAAGCCCATGGCAGTGCTGATGCTCAGGGAAAATGCGACTGTCACAGTCTGCCACTCAAGGACAAAGGACCTGAAAGAAGTCACAAAGCGCGCCGATATCCTCATCGTTGCCATAGGAAAGCCCAGACTCATCACCAAGGAATATGTGAAAGATGGCGCTGTGGTGATCGATGTGGGAATACACCGCACAGAAAACAAGAAGCTCTGTGGGGACGTGGATTTTGACGATGTCTGCGAGCGTACGAGCCTCATCACTCCGGTACCGGGCGGTGTTGGTCCCATGACCATCGCGATGCTCATGAAAAACACACTTATCTCATTTAAGAACAGGACAGGGAGATAAATTTGAATAAGATAATGTTCATTTCGCTCGGCTGCGACAAAAACACCGTCGACACCGAGTTCATGCTGGGGCTTTTGCGGGACGCCGGTTTTTCTCTGACGAACGAAGAGGAGGACGCCGACGTCATCATCGTGAACACCTGCGCGTTCATAATGGACGCTCAGAAGGAAAGCATCGATACGATACTTGAAGCCGCACAGTACAAAAAAACAGGACATCTTAAAAAACTGATAGTTACGGGCTGCCTTTCACAGCGCTACAAGGAGCAGATCTTAAAAGAAATGCCTGAAGTCGATGCTGTTGTGGGAGCTACCGCGTACGACAGGATAGTGGAAGCCGTGACCGGTAAGGACCGGCTTTTTATCGAAGACACCGATGCCTTGCCGTTACCCGAGACCGCGCGTGTAAACACGACAGGCGGGTATTATTCCTACTTAAAGATCGCGGAGGGATGCGACAAACGCTGTTCCTACTGCATAATCCCGACTCTTCGCGGGCACTACAGGAGCATCCCGTGGGAAAGGCTTGTGAAGGAAGCGGAGTTCCTTGCCGAGGGCGGCACAAAGGAACTTATGATAGTCGCGCAGGAGACCACTGTTTACGGCGTCGATCTGTACGGAAAAAAGATGCTGCCGTTCCTTCTCGACAAGCTCTCAAAGATACAGGGGATCGAGTGGATCAGGCTTCTTTACTGCTATCCTGAAGAGATCGACGACGAACTTATTAAGACAATAAAGACAAATCCCAAGGTGTGCCATTATCTCGATCTACCAATACAGCACGCGAGCGACGGAATACTTAAACGCATGGGAAGACGTACCTCAAGGAAGGACATCGAGACCTTGATAAAGAAGCTTCGAAAAGAGATTCCGGACATCGCGCTCAGGACTTCTCTCATCACCGGATTCCCGGGCGAAACGGAAGAAGACCAGAAAAAGCTTCTCGATTTTGTTGGAAAGACAAAGTTTTCAAGGCTCGGATGTTTTACATATTCACGTGAAGAAGGCACAGGCGCCGCGCTCATGCCGGGACAGGTCCATCACAGCACAAAGAAACGCAGAAGAAACGAAGTGATGAGCCTCCAGCAGGAGATCTCCAAAGAACTATCAAAAAGTCAGATAGGAAAGACACTGAAAGTCATGGTCTGCGGAAAACTTACGGAAGAGGACGTGTGGATCGGAAGGAGCTATATGGATGCTCCGAACGTTGACGGCTACGTTTTCTTCAGATCCGGAAGAGATCTGCTTTCCGGTGAATTTGTCGACGTCCTTATCACGGACGCCGCGGAATATGACCTCATGGGAGAGGCCGTAACAAAATAATTATTTCGGAGTGTAACATGAATCTGCCAAATAAGCTCACAATGCTGAGAGTCATACTCATACCTTTCTTTGTGTTTTTCTTTTATGCGTCTTTCATACCGGGTAATAACTGGATCGCGCTCGGCATATATATTGTCGCGTGTCTCACCGACATGGCGGACGGAAAGATAGCAAGAAAATACAATCTTATAACCACCTTCGGAAAATTCATGGATCCGCTTGCCGACAAGGTCCTCGTGATCTCTGCGCTGATCCTTTTTACGGAAGCCGGCAGGATGAGCGCCATAGCGCTTATCATCATTGTTGCGAGAGAATTCATCGTCTCGGGCTTCAGACTTGTGGCTGCCGACAAGGGCATTGTCATAGCCGCGGGCATGTGGGGCAAGGTGAAAACGGTGGTGCAGATGGTGATGGCGATCGCGCTCCTTGTGCATCTTGACTTTTCATGGTTTTATATCACGGAACAGGTGCTGATCTGGCTTTCGGTGGCACTTACGATAATCTCTCTTGCCGATTATCTCATCCATAACAGGAAGGTTTTGAAAGAGGCATAAAAAGCGTGAGTCATGTCATAGTGATCGGAGGCGGCGCGGCCGGAATGATGGCTGCTATCGCTGCCGCAAAGAACGGGAACAGCGTAAAGCTTCTCGAAAAAAACGAAAAACTCGGAAAAAAGATATATATCACGGGGAAAGGTAGATGCAATCTCACCAATGCCTGTGAAACGCGTGAACTCTTTGGAAATGTCACGGTAAACTCAAAATTCCTTCACAGTGCTTTTGAGGGCTTTGACAACGAAGAGACGATACGTTTTTTTAATTCCATCGGACTAAAGACCAAGGTGGAACGCGGACAGCGTGTGTTTCCCGAATCCGACAAGTCTTCCGATGTCATTTCGGTGCTTAAGGAAGAACTTAGGAGGCAGAACGTTGCCGTGCTCTTAAACAGTGAAGTACAGTCTGTGGAGGCTTCTGGAGAAAAGCACCTTGTTACGTATCTTTCCGGAACAGAAAACAGGAAAAAGACCGAAGAATGTGATGCCTGCATTGTCGCTACAGGAGGCCTTTCCTATCCGTCCACAGGTTCAACGGGAGACGGCTACAGATTCGCAAAGTATTTCGGGCATACCGTTACGCCGCTCATTCCTTCGCTGGTGGCGCTTGTCACAAGGGAAGACGTTTCGGATATCGCGGGACTTGCACTTAAAAACGTCTCGATAACTCTTGAGAACGAAAAGGGAAAAACGATCTATAAAGAGACCGGAGAGATGCTTTTTACCCACACGGGGATAAGCGGGCCGCTGATTCTTTCCGCAAGCTCTTATTTTGCGGAAGCGCTTAGATATGAAAAGCCCGTTCCGAGGCTTTTTCTCGATCTGAAACCCGGAATGAGCCTTGATGAGCTTGATTCAAGGATAAGAAAGGATTTTGAAAAGGAACTCAACAAGGATTTCGGGAATTCTCTTGACATGCTGCTTCCCAAAAGCCTCATCCCGAAGATAGTGGCGCTTTCCGGCACGGATCCTTCAAAAAAGGTAAATTCCGTAACAAAGGAAGAACGAAGGAAGCTTGCGGAAACGCTTAAAAGGACTGAATTTCACATTACCGGAACGGGAGGATATCCCGAAGCCGTGATCACAAAGGGCGGCATAAATGTCAAAGAGATCGATCCAAAGACCATGGGGTCGAAGCTGTCACCCGGACTTTATTTTGCGGGGGAAGTTCTTGACGTAGATGCTTTTACGGGCGGTTTTAACCTGCAGATCGCATGGTCCACGGGCTATGCGGCAGGGCAGGCGATACATTGAAAAATCCAACTCACAGGAGGAGATATGATAAGGGCGATAGCTATAGACGGACCTGCGGGAGCAGGAAAGAGCACGATAGCAAAAAGGCTTGCTGCGATCAAAAATTTTGTTTATGTCGACACGGGAGCAATGTACAGGGCGATCGCGCTGTACTGCATCGAAAACGATATCCCGCCCGTTGACGATGAGTGCATGTCACAGGCGCTTGAAAAGATAAATGTTACGATCGACTATCTTGACGGGGAACAGATCGTTTTCTTAAACGGTGAGAACGTAAACGGAAAGATCAGGACACAGCAGGTGGGAAACATGGCTTCGTCTGTTTCCGCGATCGGAAAAGTGCGTGAAAGGATGGTGGCTCTCCAGCAGGAACTCGCTCGCACCAGATCTGTCATCATGGACGGAAGGGATATAGGTACCGTGGTGCTTCCCGATGCGCTCGTAAAGATATATCTCACCGCTTCCGTTGAGATAAGGGCAAAGAGACGCTATGACGAATATGTGGAAAAGGGCGTGGAATGTGACCTTGAAACGTTGAAAAAAGAGATCGCGGATCGTGACCACCGCGATATGACAAGAGAACATTCACCTTTGAGACAGGCTGAGGATGCCGTTGTGGTCGACAGCTCCTATATGACGATCGATGAGGTGGTCGCAGAGATATTAAAGATCGCAGACGAGAAGGGGCTGTGATCCTATGAAGATCGATGTCGCAAAACATGCGGGTTTTTGCGCGGGCGTTGAACGCGCGGTCTCGATGGTGTATGAACAGGCCGAAGGGAACCGCCCCGTATATACGTTCGGCCCGATAATCCACAATGAGGAAGTTGTCTCGGAGCTTGAAAAAAAGGGCGTAAGGGTCGTGAACGACCTTGATGAACTTTCAGAGCTTCCCAAAGGCGTGGTGATCATCCGTTCGCACGGAGTTTCGAGAGATGATTTTTTAAAGATATCGTCATCCGGGCATGAAGTGATCGACGCAACCTGCCTTCTTGTAAAAAAGATCCATCATATCGTGGAAGAAGAGACAAAGAACGGGTCCTGCATCGTGATCGGAGATCCGGATCACCCGGAAGTAAGAGCCATAGTGGGCTGGAGCAACGGAAAATGCACCGTTATCGAGACGGAAGAGCAGGCAAAAGCCTATCGTTCCGACGGTGAAAGGACCACAATAGTGTCCCAGACCACATTTAATCTTAATATTTTTAATAAAATAGTTGAAATTTTATCCGAGAAAGTTTACAATACTAATGTTTTGAACACTATCTGCAATGCTACCGAAGTGCGTCAGCGCGAAGCGTGTGAAATGGCCGAAACACACGAGGCGATGATAGTCATCGGAGGAGTCAACAGTTCAAACACACGTAAGCTGTTTGATATCTGCAAGCAGCGCTGCGCTAGTACTTACTTCATACAGAAGGCCGGTGATCCGGTCCTTAAAGACTTAGAATCCTTCTGCAGCGTAGGTATTACTGCCGGGGCATCGACCCCAAACAAAATCATCAAGGAGGTTCTTACCTATATGGAAGACAGTTTTGAAAAAGCATTAGAGGAGTCTTTGAAGACAGTACATACCGGTCAGATTGTCGAAGGCACAGTAATAAGCGTTAAAGAAGACGAGATCATCCTGAACATCGGCTACAAATCAGATGCGACAATTTCCCGCGCTGAGTACACAAACACTCCCAACGTTGACCTCACAAAGGTTGTGAACGTCGGCGAGACAATGAGCGTAAAGATACTTAAGGTTGACGATCGTGAAGGCCAGGTGATCGCATCCTACAAGAGACTTGCTGCAGAGCGTTCAAGCAAGCTTCTCGAAGAAGCATTCAACGAGAAGAGAGTGCTCAAGGCACCTGTTACCGAAGTCCTCAACGGCGGCCTCATCACAGAGGTTGACGAGACAAGGATCTTCATTCCCGCAAGTCTTGTTTCCGATACATTTGAAAAAGATCTTTCCAAGTACAAGGGACAGGAGATCGAGTTCGTACTTACCGAGTTCAATCCCAAGAGAAGAAGGATCATCGGCGACAGAAAGCAGATCGTTTCCTCCGTCAAGGAAGAGAAGAAGAAAGAGATCCTCAGCAAGATCGCAGTCGGCGATGTTGTTGAAGGCGTTGTAAAGAACGTTACCGATTTCGGCGCATTCGTTGACATCGGCGGCATCGACGGACTTCTCCACATTTCCGAGATGAGCTGGGGACGCATCGAGCATCCCAAGAAAGTATTCAAGGCCGGCGACAACGTACGCGCCTTCATCAAGGACATTTCCGGCGAGAAGATCGCTCTTTCCATGAAGTTTGCCGATCAGAACCCTTGGGCAAATGCTGACGAGGATTTCGCCATCGGAAACATCATCACAGGTAAGGTCGCAAGAATGACCGATTTCGGCGCATTCATCGAGATCGTTCCCGGTGTTGATGCACTCCTTCATGTTTCCCAGATCTCCAGAAAGAGAGTAGAAAAGCCCTCTGACGTTCTCAAGATCGGTCAGGAGATCGAAGCTAAGATCGTAGATTTCAACTATGACGAAAAGAAGATCTCCCTTTCCATGAGAGATCTTGAGGAGCCCGCTCCCGATGAGGAAGCTCCCGCAGAAGAGGCACAGGAGACATCTGAAGAAAACTGACTTGAATAATTACCAGCCGTAGTGGGGGCGGAGGATCAACTCCGATAACTGCCGGTGAAAAGATCCGGTAACGACGTTAGTGATACAGCGTCGTTATCGGATTTTCAAATAAAAGGAATTCATTACGGAAGGAGGTCTTCAGGAACGTTTTTTACAGTTCCGAAGGGATCATGGACGATTACGAAAAGTTTAAAAAGGATGTCTTTGCACTCACTCAGATCGATCTTAACGCTTACAAAGAGAAGCAGATGAAGAGACGCATCGATTCCCTCATCCTTAAAAACGGGATCAAAAATTACAACGATTATGTTGCGGCACTCAAGAGAGACAAGAACCTTTTTGAAGAATTTGTCAACTACCTTACGATCAATGTATCCGAATTTTTCAGAAATCCCGAACAGTGGGAGATCCTCAACAAAGAGATCCTTCCCGAACTCTACGCCAAGTCAAAGAACTTAAAGATCTGGAGCGCAGCATGCTCCACGGGAGACGAGCCTTACACGATAGTGATGACACTGTCGAGACATCAGCCTCTTTCGTCGATAAAGGTACTTGCCACAGATATCGACAAGCAGGTAATCGAAAAAGCAAAAGCCGGTCTTTACAACGAAAAGAGCATAAAGGCCGTGCCCGAAGAATTCAAACAGAAATACTTCACCAAAGTAAACGAATATACTTACAAGATCTCAGACGAGATCAAAAGGTGTGTTGAATACAAAAACCACAATCTGCTGAAAGACCCTTATCCCACTGATATGGATCTCATAGTATGCAGAAATGTGCTTATCTATTTTACCGAAGAAGCAAAGAACGATATCTACAAGAAATTCAATGCTTCGCTCAGGAAGGGCGGTTACCTGTTCACCGGCTCCACAGAGCAGATAATCCAGTCGCAGTCTTTAAATTTTGAGGCGGCAAAATCCTTCTTCTACAAGAAATTTTAACCGGAGTACAAAATGAGTGATATAGTTACAGTGGCTGTCGATGCGATGGGAGGAGACAATGCTCCCTCCGAGATAGTCAAAGGCTGTGTGGACGCGGTGCGTGAGGACCGCAGGATATATGTTAAGCTGGTCGGAAAAGAGGCTCTTGTTTCCAAGGAGCTTTCTTCCTATAAGGACGTAGCGGACAATATAGAAGTCATAAATGCCGATGAGGTAATTTCGTGCGACGAAGCGCCCGTAAATGCCATCAGGAGAAAGAAAAATTCTTCTATCTCGGTAGCGCTGAACCTGGTCAGAAACCAGGAAGCAGATGCATTTCTTTCCGCAGGTTCGACCGGCGCGGTGCTTGTAGGCGCACAGCTTATCGTGGGAAGACTCAAAGGTGTCGAGAGACCGCCTCTTGCGTCGCTCATCCCCACCACCACGGGAGTTTCCCTTCTTTGCGACTGCGGAGCAAATGTGGACGCCAGATCTTCACATCTCATCCAGTTTGCCAGAATGGGATCCATCTACTTTGAAAACATCATGGGCGTTAAGTCACCGAGAGTTGCCATAGTAAACATCGGTACCGAAGAAGAGAAGGGCAACCAGCTCGTAAAAGAGACTTATCCCCTGCTTAAAAACTGCAAGGACATCAACTTCATCGGAAGCATCGAATCCAGAGAGATCCCGAACGGCGGAGCGGATGTCATCATATGTGAAGGCTTTACCGGAAACGTTATACTCAAGATGTATGAAGGCGTTTCAAAGGCAATGCTCGGAAAGCTCAAGGAAGCATTTTTCGCCGACTTCAGAAGCAAGCTCGGCGCCCTTCTCATGAAGCATTCCCTGAAAAAAACGCTCAAGACTCTCGACACATCGGAGTACGGCAGCGCACCGATGCTCGGACTTAACGGTCTTGTATTAAAGACACACGGAAGCGCAAAAGCCAAAGAAGTCAAAAATTCATTGCTTCAGTGCATCACATATAAAGAGCAGCATATCAACGACAAGATCAAAGAAAATATCATCGCAAACGATTCATGGGAGGAATGATCATGGAATTTGAAAAAATCAGAGCAATTATCAGTGAGGTCCTTAATATTTCGGAGGATGACATCAGCCTCGATTCGACATTCATCGAGGATCTCGGCGCGGATTCACTTGATGTTTTTCAGATCATCATGGGCATCGAGGAAGAATTTGACATAGAGATACCCAATGAGGCCGCAGAAAAGATCGTTACCGTGAATGATGCGGTAGAGCAGATCAAAACAGTTTTAAAGTAAGCGTTTTCATTCTGAGCACATGGACACTTTTATCTTTGAGACTTAAAGAGAGAAGTGTCCTTTCTTTGTGAAAGAGGCAGAAATGACTATAAATCCAGATATTTCCGTTCTTGAAAAAAATATCTGTTATGAATTCAAAGACAAAAATTTCTTGAAACTTGCGCTGACGCACAGCTCTTATGTTCATGAAAAGATGATCAACAAGGTTGAGAGCAACGAACGTATCGAATTCCTTGGTGATGCTGTGCTGGAGCTTGTTTCAAGTGATTTTTTGTATCATGAATTTCCAAACATGCATGAAGGCGAACTGACCAAGCTCCGCGCGAGCCTTGTGTGTGAGCCCAGTCTTGCGGCCGCAGCGCGGGAGATAGGTCTTCCCGATTTTATCAACCTCGGTGTCGGTGAAAACAAGACGGGAGGAAGAAAAAGAGATTCCGTTACAAGCGATGCTTTTGAATCGGTGATAGGTGCGATCTATCTGGATTCCGGCATTGAAGAGGCAAGGAAGTTCATTTTACGTTTTGTATTGAATGACATAGAAAAACACGCGCTTTTCCACGACAGCAAGAGTAAGCTCCAGGAATATGCGCAGGAAAAATACAGAAGTCAGGTGGAATACAGGATCGTTTCCGAGAGCGGTCCGGATCATGACAAATGCTTTGTGGCACAGGCTTTTATCAACGGAAACGCATTTTCGGAAGGCTCCGGCCATACAAAAAAGGCAGCCGAGCAGGCAGCCGCATTTGAGACACTTAAAAAATTAAACCTCTGAGGCATATATGTATCTTAAATCGATTGAAGTACACGGCTTCAAGTCCTTTGCAAATAAGATAAATTTCAAATTCAATTCGGGTATCACCGCGATCGTAGGCCCCAACGGCTCGGGAAAGAGCAACGTTGCCGATGCCGTGCGCTGGGTGCTTGGTGAACAGAGCGCAAAGCAGCTCCGCGGCTCAAAGATGGAAGATGTCATCTTTTCCGGCACACAGCTCAGAAAGCCCATGAGCTATGCATATGTTGCGATCACCTTTGACAATTCCGACAGAGCGCTGAACATCGACTATGAAGAGGTGACCGTCGCAAGAAGAGTATATCGTTCGGGCGAGAGCGAATACCTTATGAACGGCGCGTCCTGCCGCCTTCGTGACGTGCAGGAGCTTTTCTTTGACACAGGTATCGGTAAAGAAGGCTATTCCATCATCGGACAGGGCCAGATCGACAAGATCCTTTCCGGTAAGCCCGAGGACAGGCGTGAGCTTTTTGACGAAGCCGCAGGTATCGTTAAATTCAAAAAAAGAAAAGCCGCAGCCGAGAAGGAACTTGAAGAAGAAAAACTGAACCTTTCGAGGATCACCGACATCCTTTCCGAGATCGAAAAGCAGGTCGGACCTTTAAAGGAACAGAGCGAAGTAGCAAAAGAATACTTAAGACTGAAAGAGGAACTGAAGAAATTTGAGATAAACCTCTTTCTTGCCGACTATGAAAAAAACGAGGCTTCCCGCGAGGAAAGCCTTAAAAAGCAGGCTCTTGTAAATTCGGATATCGAAAGCGCAAAGACCGCATACGAGAAGATAAAGAACGAATATGAGCGTCTCGAAGAGCAGATAAACGAGTATTCCGAAAAGATCGAAAAGGAAAAAGAGACCAAGAGCAAGCTCCTCATCGATCAGGAGAAAAAAGACGGTGAGATAAAGCTCATGGAAGAGCAGAAAAATTCGCTCTTTAAGAGCAATGCCCACTATGAGCAGCGAAAGAACGCTATAAATTCCGAGCTGGAAAAGCGTGACGAAGGGATCGCAGAACAACACGCAGAAGCCGAAAAAGTAAAACAAAAGATCGAAGATCTCAAAAAAAGCGGCGTAAACTCGGAAAATGAGATAAACGAGATAAAAGAACGCATCAAGGACATCTCAAACGAGATAGCTCAGTGCAACGAGTTTTTGATAGGGCTCTTGAACGACGATACAAAGGTAAAGACAGAGCTGTCACGCCTTAACACCTTAAATGAGCAGAATGCCATCAAAAAAGCGGAGCTCACAAAGAAGGTTCTATCGCAGAAGAATTTCGAAAACGAGTATGAGACAGCTGTAGAAACATATAACAGAGAGCTTTCCGAAATTGCCGAAAAGATGGAGGAACTGTCCGCATCGGTATCTTCAAAGGAAGCGGAAGCCGCAAAATTAAAGGAACGCCTCGAAGAAACACAGGGCTTCCTTGACAGGTTCCAGAAGGAAAAGATAGAACTCGATTCAAAAGCCGAAACACTCGCGGATTTCAGTGAACGCTACGAAGGCTACGGACTTGCGATAAAGAAAGTCATGGAGCGGAAAGCCTACCTTCCCGGCATTGTAGGCGTTGTCGCTGATATCATCGAAGTCGAGAAGAAATATGAGACAGCGGTCGAAACGGCACTCGGCGGAAGCATACAGAACATCGTCACCAAAGACGAGC
>JAEEGF010314381.1_pt1 | contig 22606 bp, 19 predicted proteins | sample 9134171 | NCBI WGS metagenome assembly JAEEGF01 (sample SAMN16246542, study PRJNA631951) | gut metagenome | biome: gut microbiome; feature: rumen; material: AP-attached | host: Bos | place: Iran: Karaj | collected 2018-10 | reverse complement strand
ATCGATTTTTCGGACTCCCCGGAGGAAAAAGCCGTCTCGAAAGACGCGGCGGACCGGCTGCTCGCCCTGATCGGAAGGATGCCTCCTTCCTACAGGGACGCGCTGCTTTTGAAGGTGAAATACGGGATGGAAATCTCCGAAATCGCGGCGGTTCTCAGGTTAAGAAACGGAACGGTGCGCACCCGACTGTCAAGAGCGAAATCCTGGCTGAAACAACACATGGAAGGAGGAGCGGAACCATGAGCGACTTTGAGAAAAATCTGAAAAAGGCGGCGGACCGGTATACGGAACCCGCAGCGGGAGAGCCGGCTCCGGACTGCTCCCGGGATCTGGAGGACCGCGTGGGAGCGCTTCTCGCGCGGGAAGAAAGAAAGGAGCGCTGTTTTATGAAAAGGAGAACGAAATGGACTGCCGTCATCGCGGCGGCCGCGGTGCTGCTTGTCATGACCGTAGCGGTCGTCGCCGCGCCGGTGATCCGGAATTACCTGAATTCCCGGATCCTGCAGGAAGGCGGCGCCGAACGCCTGAACGAAGTGCCGGACGGCTGGATCGGGATATACACCGTGGAAGATCTGGATGCGATCCGGGACGATCTGTGGTCCAGCTATATCCTGATGGAGGATCTGACCTTCGATCCCGCGGACTTTGAAGCCGGCGGACGGTTCGAGGGCGGATGGACGCCGATCGGGACGGACGAGGAACCGTTTTACGGGATCTTCGACGGCAACGGGCACGTGATCCGGGGGCTTATAATCACCGACGCGCGGCTGACCCGGGAAGATCTGAATCCGGGCAGAGAGAACGGACGATTCGTCGGAAAATACGCGGGTCTGTTCGGGTACTGCAAACTCAGCGGGCGGTTCGCGGAAGACGGCATGACGCCGATTTTGACCGGATATATCAAGAATCTCGGCCTCGAGGACGGGTCCGTCACGGCGGGATACGGTCCGGACGACGTCGGCGACAGGCTGTTCGTCGGTCCGGTCGCGGGATATTCGGAGTACGTCATCGGATGCTATGTAAAGAACTATACGGTGGATGTGCAGGTAACGGCTCCGATGATCGCGCGTGAGATCAACATCGGGATATCCCCGGAAGAATCTGCCGAATACGGCGTACCCGCTACCCCGTATTACAGGGTCATTGCGAACACGACGGACTATGCCCTGGCAGTCGGCGGCGTGGCGGGAGGCGCGTATCTTGTCGACGCCTGCTATTCCGACACGGCTCTGACCGTGACGGCCGATCCCGCGGACGTTCCGTACCGGTATATCGGCGGCGTCTGCGGCATCACCTCCGCCTGTGTCACCTCGTACTTCAACGGGACAACGGATACGGGAACACTCGGGGACTGCAGCGTATGCTTCGTCCGGGAGAACGACGTGCCCCATTTCCTGACGGAAGGAGCGTTTGACGAAATCGCATCCCGGATCGAGGCGACGGCGGACAGAGGGGAATTTGACATGCACAAATTCATGTCTTTCTATACGAAGAAATATTCGGAAACCTCTCCGTTTACCGAGGAATACCTCGACGGCATCGTCTCCCCGTATTTCTTTGCGGCGAAGGATCTGATCGCCGCCGATATCGAAGACTGCGTTTATGTGCTGGACCCCGAAACGAAGCCCATCGAGTATACCGAGCTTTCCGATCTGATCTCTCTTGCGTTCCCGGACGGCTCGTTCGAGGAATACTGCCGGGAGAACAATATCAAGTACGGCATTTACTATGTCTACGACATGCGGAAATGCGGGGAGTGGGACAAGGACGCCTTCGATCCCGCGCTCTGGACAAATAACGAGGACGGGCTGCCGGTATTGAGGATTTTTGAATAAGAGAAGGAACGAACTTTTGTCGGCATCGCTTTTACGGTTATTTTGACCGCTTGGAAGCGATCCGGCCCGTATTGGATACGATTTTTCAATTTGAAAAATCCGAAAAATTCCTGCCGGAATTTTGACGGATAACTGGCAAAACGGCCCCTTCTGTGGTACAATGGGAATGAATTCCATCCGCACCCACAGGAGGGGCTTTTCCGTGTCCAATCTTCTCATCGCCCTGATGATTCTGATCTACACCTTCCAGGCGGCGTTCGCCAATCTGTACGCGAAGCATTACACGGGGAAGAAGACGTATTCCTCCCCCGTGTATTCGGTGATCTACGGCCTGCTCGTCGCCCTCGTGACGTTCGCGTTCTCCGGTTTTTCGTTTCACCCTTCGCGCGCGACTCTGATCTTCGGGATCGTGAACGGCGCCGCGCTCGTGCTGTACAACACGCTCATCATCAAAGCCGCCGGACTCGGTCCGTTCTCCGTCACGATGATGTTCAACCTGTCGGGCGGGATCCTCATCCCCACGCTGTGGTCCGTGCTGCACGACGGCGAACGGCTCGCATGGCATCAGATCGCGGCCATCTGCCTGATGCTGATCGCGTTTTTCTTTCTCAACCCGGAAGATAAAAAAGAGGCGGAATCCGGAAAACTCTCGGCGAAATTCATTTTCACCGTCGCTCTGCTCGGCTGTACGAACGGCCTTTACGGCATCCTGATGAACGCGGCGGAAAAGAACGCGAAGGGGAGCGAAAACACGGAGATGATCGTGACGACCTTCTTCGTCTCGGCCCTCTTTGCTCTGATCGTTCTGATCCTCCGGGCGAAGAAGGAGGCGTTCCCCGCGTTCCGCATGAACGTCAAAGCCGCAGCCTCCGCGCTGGCCGCTTCCGTCTGCGCATGCGCCGCGGTGAATCTTTTGATGTTCGTGCTTTCGCTGGTATCTCCCGCCGTCCTGTACACAATGGACAACGGAGGCGTTCTGATCGTGTCCGTCCTCTGGTCCGCGCTCGTGCTCCGGGAAAAGCTCGGAAAGAAAAAGCTGATCGGGCTGATCTTGGCGATCATCGCGATCTTCGCGCTCAGCTTCAAAGCGCCGGAAGCAAAGAGCGATACGGCCCCCTCCTCCGAACCTGCCGCCGTTTCGGCCGAACCCGCGGACAATCCCTGATCCCGAAAAACCGAACCATAAAACCGAACCATAAATCCGAACCATAAATCCGAAAGGAAGACTGCCATGATTCGAACTGTTTACTCCGGATCCAAGACCTCCAAGATCTCCTTCCCGCTCGGAGGGATCGGCACGGGCTCCGTCGGACTCGGCGGCAACGGCCGGCTGCTCGACTGGGAAATCCACAACCGCCCCGCGAAGGGATCCCTGAACGGGTATTCGCACTTCGCCGTCAAAGCAGAAAAGCCGGACGGCACGCTTCTCGACGCCAGGGTGCTGAACGGCGATTTCACCGAAGGTTACAGCGGTCAGTACGGCATGAACTTCGGCCACGGCATGCCCGGCGGGACCATGGCGGGATTCCCCCATTTCGCCGCCCATTCGTTTGAAGGGAAATTCCCCACCGCGGAGATCACCTTCGACGACGATCATTTTCCCGGACGGGCAAAGCTGTTCGCGTTCAACCCGATGATCCCGCTCAACGACCGCGATTCCTCGATCCCCGCGGCGTTCTTCGAGATCCTGATCGAAAACGGGAGCGCGGAACCGCTCGACTTTACGGCGGCGTTTTCCGTGCGCAATCCCAATCCGGCGAGCGTCAACGCCTACTTCGAAAACTACCGGCTCCGCGGCGTGAAGCTCGGCCGGAAGGACGTCGCCGACGACGATCCCGAGAAATGCGATCTTACGATCGCCACCTCCGACCTCTCCGGGTCCGTGCAGGAATACTGGTACCGGGGCGGATGGAGCGACGCGGTCGAGACGTTCTGGCGGAACTTCACGGGAGCTCCGGATTTCAAAAACCGCCGCTACGACGCCCCGGGGAACGGAGACCACGCGACCCTCGCCGTGAAGAAGCGGATCGAAGCGGGCGAATGCGGCGCTTTCCGCTTCGTGCTTGCCTGGAACCGGCCCAACAATTACAACTACTGGAATCCGCTGAAGGACGCGGAAGGACGCCACGTCACCTGGAAAAACTACTATGCGGCGGTCTTTGAGGACTCCGCGGACACGGCGACCTACGCGCTCGCGAACTGGGATTCGCTGCTTGCCGGGACCGTGCGCTTCCGGGACGAGCTCTTTGCCTCCACGCTGCCGGAAGAGGTGATCGAAGCGATCAGCGCGACCATGTCGGTCTTGAAGACCGCGACCGTGTTCCGGCTGGAAAACGGAGAGTTTTACGGATGGGAAGGGCTGAACCAGTCGAGCGGCTCCTGCGAAGGGACCTGCACGCACGTCTGGAACTACGCCTATGCGCTGTGCTTCCTCTTCCCCGCGCTGGAACGCTCCATCCGGGATCTGGATTTCCGGTACAACCGGGACGAAAACGGAAGGATGCAGTTCCGGATGCAGCTGCCCCTCGGCCGGGAGCGCGGGAACTGGCGCGCCTGCGTGGACGGTCAGATGGGCGGCGTCATCAAGTCCTGGCGCGAATGGAAGATCTCCGGGGATACGGACTGGCTCCGCTCCAACTGGGAAGGGATCAAGGCCTCTCTCGAATACGCGTGGAATCCCGCCAACTTCGACGGATGGGACGCGGACCGGGACGGCGTTCTCGAAGGACGCCAGCATCACACGCTCGACATGGAGCTCTTCGGCCCCTCCTCATGGCTCGAGGGATTCTATCTCTGCGCGCTGAAATGCGGCGCGGAAATGGCGAGGGCGATGGGCGAGGAGGAATCCGCGCTTCTGTACGACGAGCTGTTTGAAAAGGGCAGGCGGTGGACGGACGAAAACCTGTTCAACGGAAAGTGGTACTTCCAGAAGGTGGACCTCGGAGACCGCGCGCGGCTGGAAAAATACACAGAATGCGGTCCCGCACTCTCCTACTGGAACGACGAGGCGGAAGAGATCAAGTACCAGATCGGAGAGGGTTCGGAGATCGACCAGCTGCTCGCGCAGTGGCACGCAGACATCCTCGGACTGGGCGACATCTTCGATCCGGCACAGAGGAAGACCGCCCTGCGCTCCCTGTACGAAAACAACTTCGCAGGACCCGCGCGCGAGCGGTACAACCCATTCCGTCTGTACTCCGTCAACGGAGAGCGCGGCGCCGTGATCTGCGTCTATCCCGAAGGGGCGAAGAAGCCCGCGATCCCGATCCCCTACTGCCAGGAGACCATGCACGGCTTCGAATACGCTCTGGCGGGGCTGATGATGGCGGAGGGCATGATTTCCGAAGGACTCGAGATCGTCCGCTCCGTCCGCGACCGGTATGACGGAGAAAAACGGAACCCGTGGAACGAGATCGAATGCGGTTCGAACTACGCGCGGAGCATGGCGTCCTTCTCCTTCCTCCCGATCCTCTCCGGATTCGTCTTCGACATGACGGAAAAGCGGATCGGCTGGCTGCCGAAGATCGGAGCGGGTTCATTCCGCTGCCTCTGGTCGCTCGACGCGGCATGGGGCCGGGTGGAGATCGGCGCGGCGGGGCTGACCGTCAGCGTGCTCGGCGGAGCGCTCCCTCTCCGTGAAATCGTGACCGGGCTGAAAGTCTCCGCCGTCTCCGTCGACGGCGCGGACAAGGCGTTCGTACAGGAGGGGAACACCGTCCGGCTCGCGGAGGACGCGGTGGTCCGGGAAAAGATCGTTTTGAAGGCCTGATCCTTCCGTTTTCCGGATCGGACAAATCTCTTTGATGATTTTGTGGATATTTTGTGAACTTTTCTCCAAATCCGCGCTTGACAAACCGACGGAAGGTATGATATACTGAGTCAAATTTCAGGAAAGGAAGTTCCGGGACATGAAGATCCTCCGCTCTGCGCGTCACGAACTGAATATGCTCGTCATGGATCCCGCCTCCTATTGGAGCTGTCCGGGACTTTTCCGCTATACCTGAGATTCTGATTTTCATCAAGATCCCCGTATACGGCGGCGTCCCGGAGAAGCACATTCTTCGGAACGCCGTTTTATTATTTCACCGCCCGGAAGGAGGGGGAAGTCATGAACGCGTTCGAGGCTTTGAACGCTTATTACAACGCGCACAACGAGGACGAGCGCTTTTCGAGCCGGCACAACTCCGTGGAGTATATCACGACCATGGACTATATCCGGCGGTATCTCTCCCCCCGCAGCCGGATCCTTGAGATCGGCGCGGGCAGCGGACGGTATTCCCACGCGCTCGCCCGGATGGGGCACCGTGTGGAGGCCGTCGAATTGATCCCGCGCAACATTGCGCTCTTCCGGGAGGCAACGGAGCCCGGGGAAGACATTTCGATCCGGCAGGGGACGGCGACGGACCTCGGCTGCTTTGAGGACGGGAGCTTCGATATGACCCTGCTGCTCGGTCCGATGTACCACCTTTTCACGGAAGAAGAGCAGAAGAAAGCCCTTTCCGAAGCGGTCCGGGTGACGAAGCCGGGAAGCCTTGTCTATGTTTCCTACTGCATGAACGAGGGAACGGTCGTCCGCTTCGGGTTCGGAGGCCACAACATCTTGAGCTGTCTGGAAATGGGGATGATCGATCCGGTTTCGTTTCAGTGTCATTCCCGGCCGGAGGATCTGTTCGTGCTGTGGAGACGGGAGAGGATCTTCGCGCTTACGGCTTCCCTGCCCGTCCGGCGGCTCCACTTCGTGGGAACGGACATGTATACCAATTACTTCCGGGAAATGGTGGACGCCATGAGCGAGGATGAATTCGCTGCATGGCTGGCGTATCACCGCGCGGTCTGCGAACGGGAGGATCTGGTCGGGCTGAGCTTCCACACGCTGGATATTCTGAGGAAGGAGGGAGAGACATAAAAATTCCTGATCCGGAAAATGAAACCGGAAGATTTTGATGCCATCCTGCTCCCTGCAGGAAGAGATCCAGCTTCTGCACCGGACGGGGAGAACGGTGCTGGACGTATACCGCTTCAACGAACCTGCCCTCTCCTTCTACCGGGAGATGGGATTTACGGAGGAATCGATCCGCATGGAGAAAAGAACGGAGGTAAATGATGAAATCTGACCGTGAGGCGGTGCGCGCCTTTTACAACGAACACGCGGAGGGAGAATGGAACCGGATCGGCGGGCGGCCGGAATTTCTCCTGACGTGCCGCTTCCTTGACAAACTGATCCCGGAAGGCGCAAGCGTCGCGGATATCGGCGGCGGACCGGGGCGGTATTCGATCCACCTGGCAAAGCGGGGATGCCGCGTGACCTTATGCGACCTTTCGGAGGAAAACGTCCGGCTCGCGAAAGAACGGGCGGCGGAGGAAGGCCTCGGCATCACGGCTGTGGCGGGGGACGCGCTCGAAACGGAAACCCTGCCGGGAGCCCCGTTCGACGCCGTTCTGCTCATGGGGCCGCTGTATCATCTGCTCGACGAGGAAGAGCGGATCCGGTCGGTCGAAAACGCGCTCGGGATGCTCAAGAGCGGCGGGCTGCTCTTCGCGTCGTTCATCCTGACGACGGGGGATCTGATCGACGTGATGAAAAACACAAGCCGGACCCTGCTTGAAGACAATCCGGCCAACAAGGAATTCCAGTCCTGTCTGCTCGCCGGAAAGAGTTACGCCGGAGATGCCTTTACGAAAGCCGTTTTATGGGACGTGTCGGAAATCGAGCCTTTCATGGCGCGCTTCCCTCTCGAACCCGTTGCGATCTTCGGACAGGAGGGGATGATGAGCCCCTGCGAAGGGCGGATCATGGCATCCTCCCCGGAGGAGATCGACCGCTGGCTGACCCTGTCCGAAGCGCTTGCGGTACGGCGGGAATACCGGGGATTTTCGGAACACCTGATGTACATCGGGAGAAAGAAGGGATAAGGTATGATAAATCATAAAGGGACCGTCGTCCTCAGGACGGAGAGGCTGATTCTCAGACCGTTTCGCCTGTCCGACGCGGAGGCTATGTACCACAACTGGGCGTCCGATCCGGAAGTGCCGAAATACGTCTCATGGGACGTCCACGAATCGCCGGCGTTCACGCGGGAACTCTTAAAAAGCTGGATCGCCGAATACGAAAAGCCCGATTACTACAACTGGACGCTGGAATACGGCGGGGAAGTCATCGGGAACGCGGCGGTCATCCCAAAGGACAAACGGGAAGCGGCGGAGTTGGGCTACAGTCTGAGCCGGCGATTCTGGAACCGGGGAATCATGACGGAAGCGGTGAGCGCGATCACGGATTTTCTGTTCGGGGAAATCGGCTATCATCGGCTCTGCATCCGGAACATACGGGAAAATCCGGCTTCGGGACGGGTGGCGGAAAAATGCGGCTATACCCTCGAGGGAACGGAGCGGGAAGGTTTTTTGGCAAAGGACGGGAGATTTCACGACATTCTGAGCCGTTCCCTCCTCCGGGACGAATGGGAGCGGCAGAAAGCGGGCGCCGGGGATACGGTACGGACGGAGAGGCTGCTTCTCAGGCCTCCGGTCCCTTCCGACTTCGAGGCGGTCCAAGCGTGGGCCGGGAATCCCGAAAACACGGAGTATATGTCATGGGGCCCGAATACCCCGTCGGACACCGCGGCGTACATTCGGGACTGCATGACCGATTGGGCTTCGGCGTCCCCGAAACGGCATGAATTCGTAATGGAGCGGATCGAAGACGGCGCGGTGATCGGTTCGTGCTGCGTCGCGACGGAAGGATCTCTCGGCGAACTGGGATGGATCCTCCATCCCGGTTACAGGCATATGGGATACGCGCTCGAAGCGGGACGCGGCCTGCTCCGGTACGGATTCAACGGGCTCGGGCTGCACCGCATCCGGGCGATATGCGACGCGCGTAACCTGCCCTCCTACCGGGTGATGGAGCGTCTCGGGATGCGTCGGGAGGGAGAGTTTCTCAATGCCCGCTGTACCCGCGGTGAGTGGAGCGACGGATACGAGTATGCGATCCTGAAAGAAGAATGGGAAAGCTGAAGAAAGTCGGACAAACCGATTCCGGCGGAATGGAGGAAAGATGAAGCTGGTATTCATCTTCGGTGACGCGGCGGCCGGAAAAATGACCGTCGGACAGGAACTCGAAAAGATCACGGAATTAAAACTCTTTCACAACCACATGTCGATCGAGCCGGTGATCGAGCTCTTCGGGACATACAACCGCACCGTCGTGAACGCGTTCCGGGAAGCCGTTTTTTCGGAGTTCGCCAAAAGCGGGAAATTCGGGCTGATCTTCACGTATCTCTTTTCCTTCGATTCCCCGGAGGACTGGGCGTATATCGCACACGTGAAGGAGATCTTCGAGCCGTACGGGACGGAATTTTACTATGTCGAGCTGATCGCGCCGCAGTCCGTCCGGCTGGAGCGGAACCATTCGGAGAACCGGCTGAAGCACAAGCCGTCGAAGCGGGACCTCGATCATTCGGACCGGCTGCTGCTCGAATGCGACGAGAAATACCGCTGCATCAGTCGCCCCGGAGAGATCCCTTGGCCGAACTGCCTCAGGATCGAGAACGAACATGTCTCCGCAGCGGAAGCCGCGCAGCGCATCAGGGAGGAATTCGGGCTGTGAAGGAACTGAAGCTGATCCGGCTGCGCGATATGCCGGAGTTAAAAGAGAGCGCCGTCCGGTGGTTCCGTGAAAAGTGGGGCGTCCCGGAGAGCGCTTACCGGGAGAGCATGGAAGAATCCCTCGTCACGGAAGCCGCTTTCCCGCGCTGGTATCTTGCTGTGTCCGGGGACCGGATCGTCGGCGGATGCGGCGTGATCGCCAACGATTTCCACCCCCGGACCGATCTGACGCCGAACGTCTGCGCTGTCTACGTGGAGCCCGATTTCCGGCGGCAGGGGATCGCGGGAAAACTTCTCGGCTTCTCGGCGAAGGATATGGCCGAAGAAGGGATCCCGGCGCTTTACCTGCTGACGGATCTCACGGGATTTTACGAGCGGTACGGCTGGGAGTACCTATGTCCGGTGACGGGGTTCGGCGAAGAGAGGCCTTCCCGGATGTACGTCCTGCGGACGGAGAAGAAATCCCTTTGAAAAAAAGACGGAAACCGGAGAGGCTTCCGTCTTTTTTTTGTCGTTTTTCACGGAAAATCCGGCTTTTTTAATACGGCGGAATAAAAATTTTCCTTTTCCGCTATTTATTTATTGTTCCCGTTGTGTTATACTATACAGTAGCGAAAAGGCTAATTCATATCCGAAAGGATTTACTGACTATATGTGCGGTTTTGCGGGCTTCACCGGGATCATCGACCGGCGCGAGACGGTTATCAGGAAAATGGCGGACCGGATCAAACACCGCGGTCCGGATTCCGACGGCTATCACGTCGGCGGGGAGAACGATTCTGACGCCGTAGCGCTCGGATTCCGTCGGCTGTCCATCATCGACCTTGAAAACGGCTCCCAACCCATGTACAGCGACGACGGAAACGTGGTGATCGTGTACAACGGCGAGATCTACAACTTCATGGAGCTGCGGGACGAGCTCATTGCGAAGGGATACGTCTTCCATACCCGCTGCGATACGGAAACCATCCTTCACGGCTACGAGGAGTGGGGGATCGAGGTCACGGACCGGCTGCGCGGCATGTTCGCGTTCGTCATCTGGGACGCCCGGACGAATACCCTCTCCGGCGCGCGGGATCCGTTCGGCATCAAGCCGTTCTACTATACCTTCACCGACAAGGGGCATATGATCTTCGGCTCCGAGATCAAGTCCTTCCTCGAACACCCGGAATTCGTCCCGAAGGTCAACGGGGACGCGCTGAGGCCGTACCTCACCTTCCAGTATTCCGCCACGGAGGAAACCTTCTTCAAAGGGGTATACAAGCTGCCCCCCGCCCACCGTTTCGTTCTGAGAGACGGAAGCATGACGAAGACCCGCTACTGGGACGTGGATTTCACGAAGAAGACTTCCCTCTCCTACGAGGAAGCGGCCGCCCAGATCGACGCGCGGGTGCATGAATCCGTAAATGCGCACCGCATCAGTGACGTCAAGGTCGGATCCTTCCTCTCCGGCGGCGTGGACTCTTCCTACATCACGGCGGTGCTCATGCCGAACGACACCTTCTCCGTGGGCTTCAACTTCGAGAAATTCGACGAAACCAGCGAGGCGAAGGAGCTCTCCGACCGGCTCGGCGTTGCGAACTACCTGAAACACATCACGGCCGACGAATGCTTCGACGCGTTCTCTGCGATCCAGTATCACATGGACGAGCCGCAGTCCAATCCATCCTCGGTCCCGCTGTACTTCCTCGCGCGGCTGGCGCGGGAGCATGTGACGGTGGTCCTCTCCGGAGAAGGAGCGGACGAGATCTACGCCGGGTACGAATGGTACGATCTCGATCCGTCCATGCGGAAATACCGGAAGCTTCCGGGATTCCTCCGCCGCGGAGCCGCCGGGATCGCCTCCCGTCTTCCCTACTTCAAAGGGCACGATTTCCTCATCAAAGGCGCCGGCATTCCGGAGAACTGGTTTATCGGGCAGGCGCTGGTCTTCCCGGAAGACGAAGCGGTATCCGTTCTGCGCGGGGATTATAAAAAAGGTCCCGCCGTCGGCGACATCACCGGGCCGATCTACGAAAAAACCAAAGGACCTTCCGAACTGGAAAAGAAGCAGTACCTCGACATCAACCTCTGGCTGCCGGGAGACATCCTCCTCAAAGCGGACAAGATGAGCATGGCGCATTCGCTCGAGCTCCGGGTCCCGTATCTGGACAAGGTCGTCATGGCGGAAGCGCAGCAGCTTCCCTCCTCCTATAAGATCGACGGACACGACACCAAAGCCGTCCTCCGCACCGCGGCCAACAAGACCCTGCCCGACGCGTGGGCGCACCGTCCGAAAAAGGGATTCCCGGTGCCGATCCGCCAGTGGTTCATGGAGGACAAATACTACGGCTATGCGAAGGAAGCCTTCTCCTCGGACGCCGCGGCGGAATATTTCGATCAGGGAGCGCTGATGAAGCTCCTCGAGGACCACAAATCCGGCGCGGTCCGGAATCAGCGGAAGATCTGGACAGCCTACACCTTCCTGACCTGGCACAAACAGTTCATGGAATGAACGGAGGATCGTATGGAAAAGACAATCACACCGGTTATCGTCGGAGCCGACCTCAACTGCTACAACGTAGCCCGCGCTTTCCACGAAGCCTACGGCGTCGAATCCTGGGCCTTCGGGCGCTACGAGGTCTCCGCGACGAAATATTCAAGGTTCATCCACTTTAAAACCGTACCGGATATGAACGACGAGAAGGTGATGCTCGACGAGCTCCACCGTTTCGCCGACGCGCATATCGGGGACAAGATGGTGCTGTTCGGCTGTACGGACGACTATGTCGCCATGCTCATCCGCAACCGCGAAGAACTGTCGGACTTCATCCTCCCGTATCCGCCGAAGGAACTGCTCGCCTCCGTGGCAAAGAAAGCCGAATTCTATGAGACCTGCGACAAATTCGGTATCCCGCACCCTGAGACCGTCGTACTGACCGGCAAAGCGGAATCCGCCGCGTATGCTCCGGACAGACTCGGGTTCGGCTACCCCATCATCGTCAAGCCGTCTTCCTCCGCGGATTACTGGAAGCACGAATTCGAAGGGATGAAGAAGGTCTACGTCGCAAAATCCCCCGAGGAAGCGGAGAAGATCGTCAATCAGATCTATGACGCGGGATATCCCGACAAGATGATCCTGCAGGAATTCATCGAAGGCGGCGACTCCCGGATGCGGGTGTTCACCTGTTTCTCCGATGAACACGGCAAAGTCCGCGCCATGTGCCTCGGCCACACGATGCTGGAGGAGCACACGCCGAAGGGACTCGGGAACCATGCCGCCATTGTGACGGAGCCGGTCTCCTCGCTCCCCGTCGCGGAAAAGATCAAGGACATGCTCGAATCCATCGGGTACACCGGTTTTTCCAATTTCGACATCAAGCTGAGAGAAGGCACCGAGGACGATTACCGCGTCTTTGAAGTCAATCTCAGACAGGGACGGAGCAATTTCTACCTTACGGCGGCCGGCCTGAACGTGGCAAAGCTGGCGGCGGAAGTCTACGAATCCGAAGGGGACGACTGCGTCCGGGTGGAAAATTCCGTGTTCTGGCACCACATCCCGAAGAGCGTCGCCTATAAATACACCGAAGATCCGGATCTTGTGGCGCGAGCCAGGGAACTGGCGAAGGAGGGCAAGGAATCCTCTTCGGTCTGGTACATGCCCGATATGCGCTGGAACCTGATGCGCACGATCTGCGTGCTGGAACAGCTCAGGCGGCAGAGAAGGAAATTCGCCGTTTATTATCCGAAAAAAGGCTGAATCCGCGCCATGGAAGAAAAAAGAAAGCTGCTTGGCATCATCGGAGGGCTCGGTCCGGCGTCCAGCGCGTATTTCTACGAACTCATCACCGAGCACACGAAGGCGTCCCGCGACCAGGACCACATCGACATCATCCTTTCGAGCCGCGCCACGACCCCCGACCGCACGGACTTCATTCTCGGCCGTTCGGACAAGAACCCGCTGCCCGCCATGATCTCCGACGCGAAATCCCTCGAAACCTACGGCGCGACCGCCATCGTGATCCCCTGCAACACCGCCCACTACTTCATCGACGAAGTGCGCCGCTCCGTGTCCGTCCCCATGCCGTCGATCATCACGGAAACCGTACGGCACATCAAAAAATGCGGGTTCCGGAAGGCCGCGATCCTCGCGACGGAGGGTACCATCCGGACCGGGTCCTATCAGCGGGAATTCGCCGCGTTCGGGCTCGACTGCGCCGTCCCGGACGAAGACGGGACCAGGCGGCTGATGGATATCATCTACGACGAGGTCAAAGGGGGACATATCCCTCCCGCTTCGGAACTGTACGAGGTGACGGAACCTCTCTTCCGCTCCGGGTGCGACTGCGCGGTCCTCGGCTGCACGGAACTGTCCCTGATAGGCAAGCAGATGACGGACGACAGCCGCATCGTCGACTCCCTGACGGTGCTGGCGGACGCCGCCATCCGTCTGATGGGCCACGAAACCACCGGTTTTCCGGAATCCTTCCGCTGACGGAGGCGCCATGAGCATCGGACTGACTGAACTTACCGCCGCGTATCCCTGCGAGATACACGGCACGGCGGAGGATATCCGCATCGGAACCCTCGAATATGATTCCAGGAAAGCGGATCCTTCCTCTCTGTTTTTCTGCATGCCCGGCGCGCGGCAGGACGGACACGAATACGCCCCCCACGCCTACAGCCGCGGATGCAGGGCTTTCGTCGTCGAACGGATCCTTCCCCTCCCCGACGACGCGGTCCAGATCACGGTGGATAACGCGCGGCGTGCGCTGGCGTTTTTTTCCGCCCGTTTTTACGGCGATCCCGCGAAGGATCTGACGATCATCGGCGTCACGGGCACCAAAGGTAAGACCACCACCGCCGTATTGATCTCGGAGATCCTCTGCGCGAGCGGCATACGGTGCGCGTACATCGGCACGAACGGCGTGGTGATCGGAGAAAAGCGGTTCGAGACCGTGAACTCCACGCCGGAAAGCCGCGAGCTGCACCGCTTCTTCGCCATGATGCGAGACTCCGGATTCACGCATGTCGCCATGGAGGTCTCCTCGCAGGCGCTGGATCATCACCGGGTGGAGGGGATCCCTTTCGACACCGCGATCTTCACCAATCTGTCCGAGGACCACGTCGGAGCGGGGGAACACGCATCTTTCGAGGAATACCGGGACGCAAAACGCAAGCTGTTTACCGACTACGGCGTGAAATGCGTCATTTCGAACGTCGACGACGAGAACGCTGCTTATATGACCGGCGGTACGGGCGGCAGGCTCCTGACATACGCCATCAACAATCCCGCGGATTACCGCGCGTCCGGGATCGGAAGCTACCGGGACGAGACCTCGCTCGGGATCGATTTCACGCTGACGCACGACGGACGCCGCACCGCGATCCGGCTGAGAACGCCCGGCCGGTTCAGCGTGTACAACGGCATGGCCGCGATCGCCGCCGCGGAACGGATGGGCGTTTCCCCGGAGCAGGCGGCCAAAGCGCTTCGGACGATCTCCGTCCGCGGACGCATGGAAATGGTGGACGCATTGCCGGGGATCACGTTCATCATCGACTACGCGCACAACGGCGTCAGCCTGACCTCCGCCCTGAACGTCCTGCGGGAATATGCGCCGCGGCGGCTGATCTGCGTCTTCGGCTGCATCGGAGGCCGAACCTACCTCAGACGGCGGGAACTGGCGGAGACGGCGGCACGGCTGGCGGACTTCTCGATCATCACCTCGGACAACCCGGACAACGAAGACCCGGAGGCCATCATCGAGGACGTGCTGCGGTGGTTCGACAAATCGAAGCTCTACACCGCCATCCCGGACCGGGAGGAGGCCGTACGCTTCGCCGTCCGGTGCGCGCAGGAAGGCGACATCGTTCTCTTTGCGGGAAAGGGCCACGAGAACTACCAGATCGTGGATGGGAAGAAGGTCCCGTTCTCCGAGAAGAACGTGCTTCTGGACGAAGCGGAAAAGATCCTGATGCCGGTATAAAGAGATGCCGCCCGGACACGGTCCGGGCGGTTTTTTATTCGTGTTTGTATATATCCTTATCGAGCGCGAAGATTTTTCCGGAAAAAGTCCCCGGCTCCACGCCCTCGAGGGACTCCCGGTAGATCTCCATGCGGCTGTCGATGAGGTCGAGGTGGTACAGCAGTTCCGCCTCCGCGCAGCGCGGGATCACGGCCGCTCCGAACTCCGGTTCCCCGTGGTGGGACAGGATCATATGGCAGAGCAGCATGGTCTTCTCTTCCGGCACACCGAGCTTTTCCGCCGTCCGGCGCACGGTTTCCGCCCCCATGACGAGGTGCCCGATCATCTTTCCCTCGACGGTGTATTCCGTCACGAGTCCCATTTCGGAGAACGAGAACTCCCGTGTTTTCGCAAAATCGTGCAGAAGCGTGCCCGTCAGCAGCAGGCTCCTGTCCACGACGCCCGCATACACGGATGCGAAATAGTCGGCGGCGCGCAGCATGTCGGCCGTGTGCATCAGCAGTCCGGAGACAAAGCTGTGGTGCACGCTTTTCGCGGCCGGAATGACGGAAAAAGTCTCTCCGTATTCATCCAGCATGGCGAGCGCGACTTTCCGGTAATCCTCATCGGCGACGGATTCCGCGAGACGGCGGATCTCCGCCATGGTTTTCACGCGGTCAATCGGCGCGGTGGGGACGAGATCCTCAACCTTCCAGCCGTCCGAATTCTGCGCTTTGCGGATGCGCGTGACGGACAGCTGGGGGGAGCCCCTGTAATCCGTCACCTCGCCCCGGATCTTCACCACATGTCCGGCGTCCGCCGCCGTGATCGCGCCGGCGTAATCCCAATTCACAAAATCGATCATGCCGTTCCGGTCACCGAGCTTTCCTGCCAGATACGGTTTCCCGGCGTTCGTGGTTCTCGGAGAGGCTTCCTTCAGGATATAAAACCCTTCCACCGTCATGCCCGTCTTGAAGTCGCCGATCCGAATGTCGCGGATATAGTCCATATCGTCCTCCTCCGTTCTTTCTGCTTTCCTATTATAGCAGGAACGCGCCGGTTTTGTCAAGCTTCCTTCCGGACGGCGAAAAAGAACGAATTGAAAACGAATCGTAAATTCCGTGCATCCGGACTTGCTTTTCGGGGCATACTTTGTTACAATAAGCAGTAATCTCAGATCATTTTTAAGGAGCACCCGATCATGGAAATCATCCTGAAAAACATCGGTGAGACGATCGGCGAAAAGGCTAAGGAAACCTTCCGCGACAAAAAGAGCCTCATCACCCTCATTCTCATCATCGTCGGCGCAATGATCACCGTCACGATCGCGGTCCTGATTATCGTCAACATTCTGAACCGGCAGCGCAAAGCCACCATCGAGATCCTCGAGACGGACGACACCGACGGCGACGGAGAGATCGACGCGTATCTCGTGGACACCACCGGCGACGGCAAGGCGGACACCGTATATCTGGACACCGACGGCAACGGCGCGGTGGACACCATCATCGAAGACTCGGACGGCGACGGAGAACCTGACACGGTTTTCGAGTCCTGAGCCATATTCTCTGAGCATGCAAACGGACCGGTTTTTCCGGTCCGTTTTTATGTTACTTATGTTATCCGACATTTTCAAACTGGCTGCCCCAGAGGTCGGCGTAAAATCCGTGTTTTCCGAGGAGCTCTTCATGCGTGCCCTTTTCGATGATCCGGCCCGCTTTCATGACGAGGATGATATCGGCTTCCCGGATCGTGGAGAGGCGGTGGGCCACGATGAAGCTCGTCCGCCCGCGCATCAGGGTGGCGAAGGCGTTCTGGATCTTCATCTCGGTACGGGTATCGATCGAGGAGGTGGCCTCGTCCAAGATCAGCATGGGCGGAATGGCCAGCATGACCCGCGCGATGCAGAGAAGCTGCCGCTGTCCGGCGGAAAGCGCGCCGCCGTCGTCGCTGATCACGGTGTCATACCCCTCGGGCAGTCTCCGGATGAAGCTGTGCGCATGGGCGGCTCTCGCGGCAGCTTCGATCTCTTCGTCCGTCGCGTCCCTCCCCATGGCGATGTTCTCCCGAACGGTGCCGCGCATCATCCACGTGTCCTGAAGGACCATGCCGTACGCCCCGTGCAGGGAATCCCGGCGGACTCGGCGCACGTCCTTCCCTTCGACAAGGATCCCGCCCGCGTTTACGTCGTAGAAGCGCATGAGCAGATTGATGATGGTGGTTTTTCCGCATCCGGTAGGCCCGACGACGGCGACGCGCTGCCCGGGACGCACGGTGAGGTTCAGGTCCTCTATGAGCTTTCGGTTCTGCACATAGGAGAAATCGACATGCTCCGCCCGGACCTCCCCGCGGATATCCGAAAGTTCCGCCGCATCTTCCCGGTCAGGCAGTTCGCGCTCCTCGTCGATCAGGGCGAAGATCCTTTCGGCGCAGGCCAGCGCGTTCTGCAGCTCCGTAATGACGCTCGAGATCTCGTTGAAGGGCTTGGTGTACTGATTGGCATAGGCGAGGAAGCTGGTGAGCCCGCCGACCGTCATGCCTCCGGAAATCACCGTGAGAGCACCCGTCAATGCGACCGCCGCGTACACCACATTGTTGATGAAGCGCGTGGAGGGATTGGTGATGGAAGAGAAGAAGATCGCCCGGAGCGAACAGCTTTCAAGCCTGCGGTTGATCCCGTCGAACTGTGCGAGGCAGTCGGCTTCCCGCGAAAAGGCGCGCACGACCTGCTGTCCGCCGATCACCTCGTTGATCTGCGCGGTAAGCTCCCCTCTCGTGTCGGACTGCAGCCGGAACATGTCGTAGGTGCGCTTCGCAATGAAGGAGGCGACGAAGAGCGACAGAGGCGTCAGGACGACCACCGCCAGCGTGATGAGCGGATGGATCGTGAGCATGAAGATCAGGGTGCAGACGATGGTGGCGATCCCCGTGAAGAACTGCGTAAATCCGAGCAGCAGGCCGTCCGCGAACTGATCCACATCCGCGATCACGCGGCTGACGGTCGCGCCGTGCGGGTGGGAATCGATATAGGAGAGCGGCAGGTGGGTCAGCGTATCGAACGCGTCGCGCCGCACGTCGCAGATCACCCGGTAGGTCATGCGGTTGTTGAGGGAATTCATCACCCACTGCAGGATCCCGCAGAGCGAAGCGGACACGGCGATCCGGACAAGACAGTCCGCGATTGTTTCAAAGTCCGCGCGCCCTTCCCCGATCATGCCGTCGATAGCGCGTCCGCACAGGATCGGGATATACAGGGAGAGCGCGACCGTCGCAGCCGCGAAGAGGATCGTGAGGACGAGGACGGGGATGCTTTTTTTCAGGTAGGACAGCAGTCTGATCCATGTCTCGCGGCGAACGGGGCTTTTTTTCTTTTCCGCCATGTCTCACGCCTCCTTCCTGTACTGGGATTCATAGATCTCGCGGTAGACGGAACAGGTTTCAAGGAGTTCGGCGTGTTTTCCGATCCCCGCGATCCCGCCGTCGTCGAGGACGATGATCCTGTCCGCGTGCTGAATGGAAGAGGTGCGCTGGGAAATGATGATCGTGGTCGGCCGGTACGGGAGCGAGGCAAGCTCCTTCCGCAGGGCGGCATCCGTCGCAAAGTCCAGAGCCGACGCGCTGTCGTCGAGGATCAGGATCTCCGGCTTGCGCACGAGCGCGCGGGCGATCGTGAGCCTCTGTCTCTGACCGCCGGAGAAATTCCTCCCGTTCTGTTCTACTGCGGAGTCCATGCCGTCCTCCTTGGAGGCCGCGACGTCGGAAGCCTGCGCGGACCGGAGAGCGGCTTCGAGGTCTTCGTCCCCCGCTTCCCCGCCCCAGAGCAAATTCGAACGGATGGAGCCCTTGAACAGGCTCGCGCGCTGGAGCACGTATCCGATCTTGTCCCGCAGCGTTTTCGCGGGATAACTCTTCACGTCGGCTCCGTTCACGAAAACATGCCCCTCCGTCGCGTCGTAAAAGCGCGGGATCATGGCGGCGAGGGAGGTCTTTCCGGAGCCCGTGCCGCCGATGACGCCGACGGTCTCCCCCCGTCCGATCCGGAAGCTCAGGTCCGTCAGAGCGGGATCCCCTCCGCTGTACCGCAGCGAAACGTTCCGGAATTCGACGGAAGGCGCTTCGGGATCCTCGGCGGGATCTTCCTCGGGAAACGTCATGGCGGGTTCCGTACGGAGCACCTCGTCGATGCGCTTCATGCAGGATACGGCCTTCGAGATGGAGATGATGAGATTTGCGAATTTGACCAGTTCCACAAGGATCTGCGTCATGTAGTTGTACAGCGCGACCGTCTGCCCCACGGTCAGGCCGCCTTCGTTCACGCGGCGGCCGGAGAAATACAGCAGCAGGATGATGCCGGCGTTGAGGATGATGAAGGTCATGGGATTCATGAGCGCGGATATGCGGCCGGCATAGGTCTGCCGTTTGTACAGCGCGTCGTTGTGGGAGGCGAATTTCTCCCGCTCCCTCTCCTCCATGCGGAACGCGCGCACGACGCGGGCTCCGGCCAGATTTTCGCGGGTGGTGCCCGTCAGGGAATCCAGTTCTCCCTGCACTTTTTTATATGCCGGAACGGAGCCGAGCATGATGCCGAAGACCACCGCCCCCAAAATCACGATGACGGCGAGAAAGATGAGCGCGGCGCGGACGTCGATGGTGAACGCCATGACCATCGCGCCGAACACCACGAACGGAGACCGCAGCAGCAGACGCAGGGAGAGGTTCAGTCCGTTCTGCACGGTATTGACATCCCCGGTCAGCCGCGTGATGAGGGCGGGGACGCCGATGCGGTCGAGATCGGCAAACGAAAGCTCCTCGATATGCGCGTACAGCATCCGGCGCAGCTTTGCCGCCGTGCCGACGGACGCCTTCGCCGCGAAATACTGCGCGGTGATCGAGCAGACGATTCCGATCACGCCGAGGCCGATCAGCACGAAGAAACGGTTCAGAACGAACGTCCTGTCTCCCTCCGCGATGCCCCGGTCCACGATGTCCGAGACCACCAGCGGAACGAACAGCTCGAACATCGCTTCGAGCAGCTTGAAAAGGGGGCCGAGAACGGATTCGAGCTTATACCGTCCGAGATTCCGGAACAGGTTCCGCATACGGTGTCCCTGCCTTTCCCGCATTTGTCCGGAATGTCAAAACGCCGCCGTTTGTTTTGGTGATTCTGCGCCTTTCCAAACTCCGGGAAATACGTTATAATGCTTACAGCCGGGAGAAAAAAACAAACTCCGGCATGAATCCTTTGTTATACCATGATTTCTGACTGATTGCAAGGAGCGCGCCATGGTTTCTTATCATTCTTCCGCTTTTTCACTTGAGATCGACGGGGCTTCGGTCGGCATCGTCACGGACGGCGTGACCGTCGCGCGTTTAGACATGCGGTCCGCGGTCCATCAGCTGAACGACAAGGGCGAGGTCGTCCGGGACGAGGAACCGGATCTGCCGGTCCTGACGGACTGCGTAAAGACCGACGGCGGCTCGGACTTTATCTGGAAGGGCAAAAGCTCGCTCTGGGAAGAAAAGCGGTATGTCCTGAGCGTCGGCCCGCTCCGGTTCGAATATTCGCTGACTGTCTCCGGGAAAGGCCGGGTGGACGGCGTGGAGTACTTCACCGGCAACGCCGCGCAGGCGGACCACGGGAGCGATTACGAGTTCCAGTACGGATTCAATCCGTGCCAGCCGTGGCCGAACGAGCAGGATTACTATTTCAAGGCTTCGACCTCCTGCCACCGCTGGTCCGTTCTGATGGTGCCGCCGATGTTCTGTTACGCGTTCCGCACGCCGCGACTCGAAAAACAGCTCGCGCTCGGACTGGTCGCAAAGCCCGGGGAGCACAATTTCAACGCCTTCGACTACAAGGTCAAAATGGCGGGATGGCACAGCCGCTTCCATCTGGAGACGGATCAGTACGGGCACACGGAGGTCGACGGGAGCTGGCAGGCCCCGCGGATCGTCGGATACGCGGCGGAGGACGAATTCGACGCCATGCGGAAGTATTCCGAATACTACACGCTGTACAGCGGGATGGAAGTCCCGCCGAAAAAAACGCCGCCGAAGTTCTGGCACGGGCCGATGGCCTGCGGATGGATCCAGCAGTTCGCGGAGAACGGCCTTAAATGGAAGGGATCCGACGCCGCGCGGGAGCCGGTCTATCTCGACTACATCGACCGCCTGCACCGGGCGGAGCTGTATCCGCGCTGTCTCATCATCGACGACAAATGGCAGTCCGAATACGGCACCGACGTCGCAAACCCGGACAAATGGCCCGATCTGAGGCGGTTCGTCGACGGTCGGCACGCCGAAGGGATCCACACGCTGCTCTGGTTCAAGATCTTCGATCCGGAGGGCATTCCCGAAGAAGCGGTCGTGACGGCGGACGACGGTGACAGACGGGTCGACGTTTCCCACCCGGCCTTTTTGAAGATCCTCGACGACGCGCTGTACCGGATCCTCTCCCCGGACGATGGGTGCTACGACTGCGACGGGATCAAGATCGACTACGCCTTCCAGATGCCGATCGGGCGGAAGTTCCGGACCTATTCCGGCCGGTACGGCGTGGAATGGCTGTACGAATTCATGAAGCACATCTACGAAAAGGCAAAGTCCGTCAAGCCGGAGGCCATCATCAACTGTTCGCCCTGCCACCCGTACTTCGCGCCGATCTGCGACCAGGGGCGGCTGCACGACTACAATCCCGACAACCGCAACTGCCTCGAGGACATGAGGATGCGAGCGAAGATGTTCTCCCTCGCCATGCCGGGCGTGCTGCTCGACACGGACAACGCGGGCTTCAACACGAGGCGCGACACCATGCGCTGGCTGCTCGACCAGCCCCGCTACGGCGTGCCGGATCTGTACTGCATCTCTTCCCTGCCAGGATTGTTCGGAATGAACGGGGACGATCTCGCCGCGCTCGCGCAGGTGTGGAAGGAATATACGAAAAAGATCGATCTGGAATATGGGGAGAAGGAGTAAAGCGTAATATTCCCTCTTGGAATTGGGAGGTAAAATGCGAAAGAGGGAGACTATCCGGCTGGCGGAACACAGATAAAAAGACAAAGAAAGCGAGGAATTACCATGGCTTCCCTGCGGCTCGACGGCTACATGGCCGGGTGCAATTTAGGACACTGGATTTCCCAGTACGGACGGAAAGGCGCGGAGCATTTCGGCGCGTACATCACGGAGCCGGATTTCCGGCGGATGAAGGAATGGGGCTGCGACCAC
>JAEEGF011145555.1_pt1 | contig 22607 bp, 16 predicted proteins | sample 9134171 | NCBI WGS metagenome assembly JAEEGF01 (sample SAMN16246542, study PRJNA631951) | gut metagenome | biome: gut microbiome; feature: rumen; material: AP-attached | host: Bos | place: Iran: Karaj | collected 2018-10 | reverse complement strand
GATGCGCTTGATTTCTTCGGCCGATTTCTCAGGGAAAGAACTGGTCAGGTTGCTGCGCACGATTTGACGACGATAGCCCAACAGGTGATAAACCACAAGGTACTCGAAGTCGGACAGCACGTAGAGAACTCGCAGCGGAAGGAGCGAGAGTGCGTAGAGCAGTCCAAAGACCAATTTTTGGGTGAAGTTCTGCATCGTTCTTTTGCTTTATGGTATGAAGAAATAGGGCCGTAGTAGCTTTATTGCTGCATCTCGTGCAAGCGACGATAGTAGCCGTCGAGGGCCAGCAGTTCATCGTGAGTGCCGCGTTCCACAATCTGTCCTTCGTGCAGCACGCAGATTTCGTCAGCATTTTTGATGGTTGAGAGGCGATGGGCTATGGCAACGGTGGTGCGCGTCTTCATGAGTCGTTCCAACGCATCCTGCACCAAGCGTTCCGACTCGGTATCGAGAGCGGAAGTGGCTTCATCGAGAATCAGGATGGGCGGATTCTTCAGAATGGCACGTGCGATGGAGACGCGCTGTCGCTGTCCGCCAGACAGGCGGCTTCCGCGGTCGCCGATATTGGTGTCGTAGCCGTGTTCCGACTGCATGATGAAGTCGTGGGCATTGGCAATCTTGGCTGCCTGTTCGATTTTCGCGTCGAGTTCTTCAGGCGTGACCTCCTGATTCGTATCTTCAGGTTTCTGGTAGCCAAAAGCGATGTTGTTGCGGAAGGAATCGTTGAAGAGGATGGCCTCTTGGTTGACGTTACCGATAAGCTGGCGTAACGAATGCAGGCCAAGGTCCTTTACGTTGATGCCATCGATGAGCACCTCGCCTTCCATCACGTCGTAGTAACGAGGGATGAGGTCCACGAGTGTTGACTTGCCCGAACCGCTCTGGCCCACCAAAGCTACCGTCTTGCCTTTTGGAATGACCAGGTTAATGTTCTTCAGCACCCACTGCGTTCCTGAATCATCGGACTCGCCCTGGCCTTGACGTTCACCATAACGGAACGAAACATTGCGGAATTCTATCTCGTGCTCGAAGGCATCAATCTGGATGGGGTTTTCCTTTTCCTTGATGTCTATCTCAGCCAGTAGTATCTTGTCGACACGCTCCATGGAAGCCAGTCCTTTAGGAATGTTATAGCCTGCCTTAGAGAATTCTTTCAGTGGGTTAATGATGCTATAGAGTATCACCATGTAGTAGACGAATTTCGAACCCGTCAGTGTCATGTTGTTCAGCACAAGGATACCACCAAACCACAGCACGATGACAATCATCACCGTACCCAGGAACTCCGACATTGGATGAGCCATTGACTGGCGGATGTTCACGCGCATGATGTCATTTCGATAGGCTGAGTTGACGCGATCGAACCGCTCGTTCATACGTCCTTCAGCACAGAAAGCCTTGATGATGCGAAGTCCACCAAGCGTTTCCTCCACCTGACTCATCGTGTCGCTCCAAAGTGATTGCGCCTTAATGGACTTTTGCTTGAGCTTTCGTCCGACTAGTCCCATGAACCAGCCGAAGATAGGCACGAAGATGATGGTGAACAGTGTCAGTTGCCACGAAACGATGAGCAACGTTGCAAAGTAGACGATGATAAGAATCGGGTTCTTGAACAGCATGTCGAGTGACGACATGATGCTATTTTCAATCTCCTGGACATCACCGCTCATGCGTGCAATGATGTCGCCCTTGCGCTCCTCAGAGAAAAATCCCAGCGAAAGCGAGGTGATTTTCTGATAGAGTTGGTTGCGGATGTCGCGCACGACGCCTGTACGAATGGGGATGATCGTTGCTGAAGAGAGGAAATAGGCACCCGTCTTCAGGGCCGTCATCAGTGCCAGCACAAGTCCGATGATGAGCAATGTCGTCGTGGGACCCACTTGTGCAATGAGCTGATTAACGTAATAGTTCATGTTGTTCATAGCCACTTCATCGATGTTTTCCCAAGTCCAAGGCATCAGTTGTGTGGCACTCTCTGTGTCGCCAGTCTTAAAAAGAATGTTGAGCATCGGGATGAGCGTCATGAACGAGAATACGTTGAGCACAGCCGATAGGATGTTGAACACCACCGACAGTACGAGATATTTCTTGTAAGGCGGAACAAATCGCCGCAACACTTGCAGGAATTCTTTCATCTGGTATAGTTATTATTATTGGATTCGGATAAGAGTGGACCCCGTGGTCAGACCGTTGCTCGTGTTCAGCTGCAAGGCATAGACAGCTGCCGGGAGGGAGGCGAGGCTAATGTTGGCCGATGCGCCACTGAAGGAATGGCTCTCAAGGAGTTGTCCGCTGGTAGAGTAGATGCTCAGACAGGCCTTACCCTGATGAGAGTCTGGCAGGTCAATACGAAACTGTCGTCCGTTGAGGCTGAAACGAGCCTCCTTTGGTTGGTGGAGCGACAGCGTTGGGATGGCATCGGCAAGTCCTAACACCTTCAGCAGACCCTGATAGACATCGATAAGACCATGTCCATATCGGTTATTGGGGTAGGCGAGGGTGTTATCAGGATGTTTGGACGTCTCGCTGATGACTTGCAGCACCTCTTCAGGTGTGAGGTCGGGCTTGGCCTGCAGCCATAGAGCCACAGCGCCAGCCACGACGGGCGATGCCATAGATGTGCCCGACATACGGATGAAATCATAGGTTTTCCCATGGAAACTGACTTCTCCTATGCCCGTTGCACCAGTTCGCAAGAAGCTGTTCCGAGATGAATAGATGCCGTAACCAGGTGCAGCCACGTCAGGCTTCGTGCGGAAATCGTAGGTAGGTCCTGCCGATGAGAAACTGACGATGCTCCGATTGGCATTCATGGCTCCCACACCGATGACACGTGGCAGGGTTGCTGGCCAGCTGACACTGAAACCTTGCTGGGCAGCATCAAGCGGTGACTCGTAGTTAACCATCGGATTAACCAGTATATCGCTGACGGCTTCGGCCTCGGCATTGCCACTCAGCAGCACATAACCATAAGTGTTGAAGAGGAAATAGTACGATGGTGTCTGCATCTCGAAATGGTAGACAGCGCCAGCTGTATCAGCCAGACAACTGACGCGCTGGGCAGTGACGGGAATCTCGGTGCCATCGACAATGATGCTACGACTGATGGGTAGGCCTGCTGCCTCGTTAATCTCAGTAGTGGAGAAGGTTGTCGTAACAAAGCTATCAGTTTGGCTGTAGAAACCCAACGTCACGTTCAGGTCACCCTGTGTGCGGACATCGATAGGAGCAACGCTCTCAGGCAACAAGCCGGCTGCTGTCGTGAGCGCACCTGCCGAAGGCGTGTCTGCAGCCTTGTAGAGGTACGAGCGGTCGGTGCCCTCGTTGCCTTGCGCTGCCACGATGATGCGCCCCGGTCCAAGGAGTTCGTTGATAGCTTCACTTTCCAACAGGTGGTCATTGTAGTACATTACCGATTCGCCGTTGCTGAAGTTGATTACGCAGGGCATGCCATGAGCCTTGGCATAGTCGAAGATACGTTTGAAACCAAGGATGCAGATGGCGGAAGTCAGCCCGGCATCGGTGGGGAAGAATTCCTCGCGGTCGGAATTGAAGTCTGCCAGGCAGATATCGGCATCGCTGGCCATGCCGCGGAAGCTGCCCACGACGGAGCCTGCCATAATGCCCAGCACATGGGTGCCGTGGTTTTGTGATGTAGCCGTCTGCGAGTGCTCGGCCAAAACAATCTCATCAGTGGTGTCGAAGACGCGCCCGGGATGTCCTTCGTCGTCGTTTAAATTGAAGTCGCAGAAATACTTGATGCGGCACTTCCCTTCAGGTGTGTAGAATGATGGGTGGGTGAAGTCGTGCCCACAGTCAAGGCTGCCCGCAACGACGCCGCTACCCGTATAAGCCTGCGGAAGTCCCTCGCCGGTAAACACTTCTGTGGCATTGACATAGCCTGGCGTAACGTTCATCGAGGCATGAGGCAGGCGTTCGGCTTCAATTCGCTCGACGCATTCTTCCTGGGCGAGTGCTTTTAGTTCGGTCGGGCAGATGTTAGCGATGACAATACGCCCGATGCGGTCTATCATTTGGCTGGCGTGACGTTGCAGGACGACTTCAGCATCGGTATCTTTGCTGAACTTTATCAATGCGCAGACACCCTGACGCGTGCCGTTGCCATAAACCTTTTGCCGTTGGTTGGCCATCAAGGCTATGCGTTGCAGGTAGGGCGACATCTTGTTGAAGTCGCCGTCGGGGTGCTGGGCCTGAACGTTAATGGTGGCTGCCACCGCTGCAATGAGGATGATAAACCGTCTCAACATTTGGTTTCTATATGATTTCTTCGCCGAATAGGGTGGCAGAAGTACTGCCAGTGATGCGAACACGCACCAATTCGCCGGGGTGATGGGCTCCCTTGTCGAACACCACCATCTTGCCTTGCTCCGTCCGACCGCACAGTTGTTCGCGCGAGCGTTTCGAATAGCCCTCGACGAGCACCTCGAACTCCTTGCCTTCGTCGCGCTTGTTGGCAATAGCCGACATCTCTGTTTGTAGTTGGATGAGTTCGTTCAGCCGGCGAATCTTCTCATCTTCAGGCACATTGTCGGGCAGATGCTTGGAAGCATAGGTGCCAGGGCGCTCCGAATACTTGAACATAAACGCTGAATCGTAGCCCACCTCGCGCATCAGCGAGAGCGACAACTGGTGGTCTTCCTCCGTCTCGTCGTGATAACCCACGAAGATATCGGTGGAAAGGCCGCATTCTGGAATGATACGACGAATGGCCTCAACGCGTCCCATGTACCATTCGCGGGTATATTTGCGATTCATCAATTTCAGAATCTTATCCGAACCTGACTGCACGGGTAGGTGTATCTGCTTGCAGACGTTCGGTTCTTCGGCAATCACGTGTAGTGTTTCATCAGACATGTCTTTAGGATGCGAGGTGGTGAAGCGCACACGCATGGGATAAGCTTCGCGGGCAACTATTCTGAGCAGTTCGGCAAAACCGACAGCCTCAGTGCTATCGGATTTGTCATTAACTTCTTTAACTTCCCTAACTTCCTTAACTCCTTCTGCTTCTTTGACTCCCCGATACGAGTTTACGTTCTGTCCCAGCAAAGTCACTTCTTTAAAGCCACGATCCTTCAGGTCGCGCACCTCGCGCAATATACTTTCCACGTCGCGACTGCGCTCGCGTCCACGGGTATAGGGAACGATACAGTAATGGCAGAAGTTGTTACACCCACGCATAATGCTCACATAGCCACTGATTCGGTTTCCGCTGATGCGCTGTGGCACAATGTCGCGATAGGTCTCAGTGGTCGACAGTTCGATGTTGATAGCCTTTTGCCCCATCTCCACTTGGGCGATGAGGTCGGGAAGGTTCAGATAAGCATCGGGACCTGCCACGAGGTCGGCGTGGTGATGCTCTAAGAGATCTTCCTTCACGCGTTCGGCCATGCATCCCAGCACACCAATGATGAGGCTCGGTGCTGTTGACTTGCCCTTTGTATCGCGTTTCTTTCTGAGGGCATTCAGTTCGGCAAGGCGATGATATATCTTTTGCTCGGCATTGTCGCGCACAGAACAGGTGTTCAGGAATACGGCATCGGCATCGTCGATGGCCGTACACGATTCATAGCCGGCCATCTGCATGACGCTGGATACCACTTCCGAATCGGCCACATTCATTTGGCAGCCGTAAGTTTCAATATATAGTTTCTTCATTTTCTTGATTTACGTTTATCTTTATGACTCGCCGGCCCCTTGATGGGCATTGTCACCTTTTTGGCTATCCATGCCATGAGGTAGTAGAACAGTATGCCTGTGAGCAATCCGGCAATGGCATCAATCAGGTAGTGAGCCTGCGTATACACAGTGGCAGGGAACATCAGCACGAAGAAGAACAAGACCAGCCAAAAAAGCCAGTGCCGGCGGCTATGGGCATGCCATGCCAACAGCAGTATGACCGTCGTGACACCCACATGCGAGGAAGGGAAAGCTGCCGTGGGGCGTTCGCCTGCATCATGGGCGCTCTCCACTAATTGGTAGAAGAATCCGCCATCCCATCCGGGCGAAGTAAGTATCTCGGTGTGCTGGTTGAAGTAGCTTCCTACGTCGGGAAAGACACCAGCTGCCACCTTGTCGACTCCGATTGCGGCGTAGTAGTATTGAGGTCCGGCTACGGGTAGCAGGACAAACAGCACATAGTAGATGAAAAAAGAACTGAGCAGGATGAAAGTAGCACGCTCAAACTCGTGGTAACGGTAGGCAAAGTAGTAGAGAAGCACCACTACGAGCAAAGGATAGTAGCTGGAATAGCCAAGGTTCATCAGTTCGCTGAACCATGCCTGTGGCATGTGCAGCGAGAAAAGCAGGGCCGGTTGGCATCCAATAAGCGTCTGTTCCCACGTGGCAAAGATGTGATCCAGATTGGGAAGCACCCGGTTCAGCTCATAGGTGTCGGGATACCACCATGCCAGCAGTGCCATTTGTGCTGCCATACGTGCCAGTATGGTCAGTTTACATGGCACCAATCTGTACACCAACCATAATGCCAACGTCATGGCAACGATGCGCAGACGTCCTACGATAAGTGCCTCTGGGCTTTGGAGTTTGGTGTAGGTAAAGAAGATGAACAGCAGCGTAAGCAGCGCGTAGGCCAAGACGACCCACTCGTAGCTCATCAGTCCCCGTTTCGGTTCCTTCTCTATCTTGAATAATTCTATCAGCCAGTTCACTATCATGCTACCTTGCCTTCAATTCTTAGCACCCAACATTTATCACTCATCACCCAACTCTACAGCCATCCTTCTTGCTGATACCAATTGATGGTCTCTTTGACGCCGCGTTCCAGTTGCCATTGTGGATCGTAACCCAGTTCGCGACGGGCAGGAGTGATGTCGCACCGCCAGTTGCGTTGGCTCAGAATGTGGTATTTATCTTTGTTCAGTGCCGTAACCTTGCCAGTCAGCCGTCCCAACCATTCACCAAAGAACGTCGCCACACGCAGCACCCAGAGCGGAGCATTTACGCGCAGGCACCATGGACGGCCCATTTCGCGGATGATCAGGTCGCTGAAAGCCGACGACTGATACACCTCGCCATCGCTCAGGAAGTATGCCTTGCCCGATGTGCCCTTTGTGAATGCCAAATAGACTGCCTGCACCACGTCGCGCACATAGACGAACGTGATGTCTTGCTGCTTCCACCCAACAGAGAAGTCCACATGTCCCTTGATGGACTTTGCCATCAGGAAGTAATCCTTCTCGCGTGGCCCATATACTCCTGTTGGGCGCAGGATGATGGTGGGTATCTTGCCCTCAGTCATCTCCTTCAATGCTTTCTCAGCCTGTAGTTTGCTCTCTCCATAGGCCGTGTTGGGCCGTGGAGTGTCGGTATCGAGGATTTCCTGATAAGGTTGTTCTTCGCGAATGGGGCCAAAGATGCTGAGCGAACTCAGGTAGATCAGTCGCTTCACGGGCATCGTCAACTGCAGCAAGGCACCTACAAGGTTGCATGTGCCATCGGTATTCACGCGGAAAAAGTCCTGTTTGTCCTTGCACTTGGTTACGCCGGCGGCATGCACCACGTAGTCGAAGGACTGTCCTTGCAGTTGTTCGACGAGCCGTGCTTGCGAACTCAGGTCGAGTTCGATGAAGCGGATGCGTTCATCCCGCAGGTACTGTCGCGAGCTACTGCCGCGAACGGCCGCCCAAACCTCGAAGCCCTGCTTCAGACCTTCCTCCACGATGAAACTCCCGATGAAGCCACTGGCTCCTGTGACAAGTACTTTTTCCATACGCTTGTTGGTTTTGCGCCTGCAAAGTTACGAAAAAACGAGTGCAGAACAAAATTTTCTTGCCACTTTCATATGTTTGCGCCTATGCATACACGCGAGAAACAGTCCTCAAAGGGACTCCAAGGGGACGAAAATAAGGAAAAATGTCGAAACTGGGGGTTTTGTACACAAACCCAGAGCGTTCGTACAGGATGCCGAAAAATGCTTGGAAAACGGCAAAAAGCACACTAACTTTGCACCCAGAGAACAAACAAAACGTGATAATAAATACAATCAATAACAATCAAAAAAAACAAACAAAAATGAAAAAGTATCAATTCTTCAACAACGTGTTAGCAGTAGCCGCCATGTTCTTCATGGCACAGTCGTTCACCTCATGTGCTCTCTTCGATACAGAAGATGAGGAGGAAGTCAACCTTACCGGTATTCCGGCCGATAAAGACGCAACTCCTGATCCTATCGTGACCGACGAGAACACCGTTATCCCTAACTTCCAGTATATGGTGGAGTACGAACATGGCGAGCCCGTCATCCGTCTGGACCTGACGGGTATTCAGAATCCTAACAATCTCGAGTGGATGCGCCTTTGCGGTACTGGCAGTCCTGAGCAGAACGTATGGGTTAGCGTTGATGGCATGCCCAAAGGCTTCACCGTTAGCAATAGTATCGACAGTGAAAACCATAGGGTTGTGAACGTAGACTTGGTGTTTCTTATTGACAACTCAGGCAGTATGGGGCAGGAAAGCGACACTCTGGCTGCCGATGTGGTCAGCTGGGCACAGAAGCTGTCGCGTTCGACGATGGACATCCGTTTCGGTTGCGTGGGCTATGACGGTCGTATCACAGGCGGTATTGACTTCACAACAGCCGATGGCCTGTACGGTTTCCTCAATCGTGAAGGTCGTTACAGCACCTCTCGTTCCAAAGGTTTCGAGGGAGGTAATGCCGAAGAGCTGGCCGCATCGACCAGTCCTTACGACGGCTATCGCGATCAGGAGTGCGGAGTGGCAGCCCTGCGCTTTGCCGACGAGCATTTCAGTTTCCGTCCGACAGCCAACCGAATCTATGTGAACCTGACTGATGAGCCCAACTACACCATGGGCCGCGAAGACCTCTCGTGCGAGTACATCAACAACATCGATAACTGGCCCACCTCGAAGGGTACTGTCCACACCGTCTACAGTGCCGATACCACAAGCACTGTGCGCAACTATTACGAGCGTCCTTGGCTGCTCTCGCAGTATACCGGTGGAACCATCATGACGGCTCCCAGCAACTTCCGTGGCGTGTCACTCGACGTGCTTCCTGTGACAGGCGCCATCCAGAATTCAGCCATCATCCGCTTTGCCAATGCCCGTGAACTGCTCGACGGTAACTTCCATGAGGTAAAGATTACGGTACTCTCGCCCGATAAAACCGTTCGTGCACAGCGCACCATCAGCGTCCGATTCACGGACTAAGCACTTTGCCGGCCATCGGTCAGCCTTTTGAAATCCCATTGCCATTGAACGGCATGCAGGAACGTCATCAGTTGATGCCATATCGCTACGCGGATTGAACTGCGTAGCGATATTTTTTTGACATTCTCCCTTTTTCTTCTGTTCCTAAAAACACCCCTGTTCTCTAAAGAAAACTTAATTTCTTGCTGCCATCGCATCATTATTCGATACTTTTGGCTATATTTGCCATGTAAAAACTATTAAACCCCAAACCAATATGGCAAAGACCAAGAGAAGCAACAAGGCTGAGGCAACACGCGTAAAGGCTGCCGCCAACAAGACGAAGATGCGCCGACGCACCAACAAGCAGGACCTGGTGCAGATGCTGACGCAACTCTTCAGCGAACATCCCGAGAGGACTTTTTCTTTTAAGGAGATATTCCGCGCCCTGCGACTGAACACGCATCCCCTGAAGATGCTGGCCATTGAGACCATGGAAGACATGGCATGGGACGACATACTGGCCAAGGTTGGCGATTCAGCCTATAGGCTGAACACCTCCAATCAGGTGCAGGAAGGTCGCTTCGTACGCAAACCCAATGGAAAGAACTCTGTCATTCCAGACGACAGCGACAAGCCCATTTTCGTTTCTGAGCGCAACTCGCTCTGGGCACAGAACGGCGACCACGTCCGTTTCTCCACGATGGCCCGCCGTCGCAATCATATCAAGGAGGCACAGGTGCTGGAAATACTGAAGCGCGCCAAGGAAACGTTCGTCGGTCGACTGCGTGTGGCTCGCGATATTGCCTTCCTCGTCACTCAGGACAACCTCATCGCCCAGGATGTACTCATCCCGAAGGACAAGCTGAAGGGTGGCCAAGACAATGACAAGGCACTGGTTCGCATCACGCAATGGCCCGATGCCTCGCACCGAAACATGGTGGGCGAGGTCGTTGACATCCTTGGTCGCGAAGGCGAGAACAATGCTGAGATGCATGCCATCCTGGCTCAGTACGGGCTGCCTTACAAGTATCCGAAAGAGGTCGAGGAGGCTGCGAAGAAGATATCGGGCGAGGTGACGCCTCAAGACCTGGCCGCCCGCGAGGACTTCCGCGACGTTTGGACATGTACCATCGACCCCCACGATGCTAAGGATTTCGATGACGCCCTCTCTATACGCAAGGAAGGTAAGCTGTTCGAGGTCGGCATCCACATAGCCGACGTTTCGCACTACGTCACCGAGGGCAGCATCATCGACAAGGAGGCACAGAAGCGTGCCACTTCGGTCTATCTCGTCGATCGTACCATTCCCATGCTGCCCGAACACCTTTGCAATTTCGTCTGCTCGCTGCGTCCCGACGAGGAGAAACTGTGCTACAGCGTCATCTTCCTGCTCGACGAGGATGCACAGGTGCGCTCCCATCGGGTTGTCCACACGGTCATTCGTTCCAACCGCCGCTATGCCTATGAGGAGGTGCAGGAACTCTTGGAACAGAACGGGGTGGAGGATGGCACAGGACGTCCGTCACCGAACCTCTTCGATAGCGACAAGCATCTGGCACCTCACGACCTCAAAGGCGAGTATGCCGAAGAACTTCTGCTGCTCGACATGTTGGCCAAGAAGTTGCGTGAGGAGCGCTTCAAGAACGGTGCCATGAAGTTTGAGGGCGAAGAGTTGCACTTCGACGTCGACGAAACGGGCCGTCCCACACGTGCTTACTTCAAGCGGCAGCGCGATGCCAATAAGCTCATCGAGGAATTCATGCTGTTGGCCAATCGTACTGTTGCCGAAGACGTGGGCAAACCACAGCGTGGCAAGAAGCCCAAGACACTGCCTTATCGTATTCACGACGTGCCCGATCCGACGAAACTCGAAGGGTTGCGTGAGTTCGTCGTGCGCCTTGGCTATAAGCTGAAGACGGCAGGCACCTCCAGTCAGACGGCTCGTTCACTGAACCAGCTCATGGACGATGCAGAAGGCACACGCATGCAGAAGCTCATCCAGACCGTTGCCCTGCGTGCCATGATGAAAGCTAAATACTCAGTGCATAACATTGGCCACTTCGGACTGGCGTTTCCATACTATACCCACTTCACATCGCCCATCCGTCGCTATCCCGACACGATGGTCCATCGGTTGCTGACACGCTATGAACAGGGTGGCAAGTCGGGCAATGAGCGTTACTACGAGGAGCTGTGCCAGCACTCGAGCGACATGGAGCAACTCGCTGCACAAGCAGAGCGCGAATCCATCAAATACAAGATGGTGGAATTCATGGGCGAACACATCGGTGAGGTTTTCGATGCACACATCTCGGGCATCCAGTCCTATGGCATCTATTGCGAGATAGACGATAACCATTGCGAGGGCATGGTGCCTATGCGCGACCTCGATGACGATTATTACGACTTCGACGAGCGTAACTACTGCCTCATTGGCCGTCGCCGTCACCACAAATATCAGCTTGGCGATCCCATCCGTATTCGTGTGGCTCAGGCTAACCTTGAGAAGCGCCAGCTTGATTTCACGATCGAAAGATAAAAGGGGCAAGGAGCAAGATAAAAGGGGCAAGAGAGAAGGAACAAGGGGCAAGAGATATGATGAAGAGAGGACACCTATACACACGTGCCGAGGAACTCTGGAACTCGTGGAGCCATGCTGCAGGCATCGTGTTGGCCGTTGTCGTCGGCACGCTGTTCATCGTATGGGCAGCGCGCCATGCTAATGGCTGGGCCACGTTCGGCGTGTCGCTCTACCTCTTCGGCATGCTTGGCAGCTACGCTGCCTCCACCATCTACCATGCACTGAGTCCTGCAAACCCGTGGAAGGAGCGGTTGCGCCGTTGGGACCATGCCGCTATCTATTGGCACATTGCCGGTTCCTACTCGCCCATCACACTTGTGGCCATGCGCGACGAAGGTCCTTGGGGGTGGCTACTCTTTGCTTTTGTATGGACGGCTGCCATCGTCGGCACCATCGTCTCGTTCCGTCGGCTGAAGGACCACAGCAATCTGGAAACCATTTGTTTCTGCCTGATGGGGCTTTCCGTGCTCGTCGCCTTCAAGCCATTGCTCGATTGCGTCAGTACGGCTGCCGTCGCCTGGATCATTGCTGAAGGTGTTTGCTACATCACCGGCGCCTTATTCTATTCACTTCATCATCGTCGCTATATGCATACGGTGTTCCATTTCTTCGTCCTTGCCGGTTCAGTCTGCCATATCATTGCCGTTTGGGACATCCTGATGCAGTATCTTTGATTCAGTTATTTAACACCCACCAAGTTTTACCTATTACCTATCACCTAATACCTGTTACCTTTCAAAACCTCCACTCCAGCTGCACCTCGGCATCCGTCTGGGAGCTGTGGTTGATTTGTTGGAGGCCAGAACCTATGCTGTGGCGATTGAAGTAGTGGGTGTACGACATCTTTGCAGAAATGTTGAGACGTTCAGCGATGGCATAGCTGCCGTAGAGGGCACCATGTAAGCCGTGCCCGAAGTAGGCTGGAAACGAGAAAGCATAGCGCAGGTTACGCTCATAGGTATAGAGGCGGCTGTCGTAGTCGTCGCTGTGGAAGTAGGCCAGATGGGTGCTCATCATCAATCTGTGCAGGCGCAGGTCCAAAGTCTGCCCGATCATCCATCCACGGCTGTCGGTATGCTTATGGCTCATTGCTGCATCGAGTTGCGTCCGTGTGGTCAGCCTTCCGAAATCATAGGCAGCAGACAAGCGAAACCGGTGTTGTGTGTGGTTGATGAGGCTCTTTGTGGTCGTCAAAGCACTGCTTTCGTCGTCCGTTTCGTGGTCGTTCTCCTGCACATTGTGCAGCCTGTAGCGCCCAAAGAAGCGCCATTGCCGATGGTTCCAGCGCAGTTCCATGAGATGATCGGTGGCATGCGAGGCCTGAGACGCCTGATAGCGGGCCCAGGGGAAGTAAGCATAGTCGGTGTAGGCCAGCACTTGAAGATTTCCAGAGGGCTTCCACCGTACTCCCACCAGCACGCCGCTCTCGTTCTGCACACGACTGCCCTCACCGAAACTTGCTGCATGCAGGGCTTGGTAGTGGTAGCTGTAGAAGCGCTGCACGGCAATCAGGTGCAGAGGGGCTATGAGCCTGTAGGTCAGTACGTTGAGTGTGGCCAGAGCACCACCCTTGTCCATAGCTGTCTCACCGCTAAGCGTCAGTCGGCGACCTCGGTAGCCATAGTCAACGGCCACGTTTCCGAACGTGCGTCCTGTGGGATATATCTCCCGATAGCGCTGACTGTTTGTCGCAGACTTCGTCGATGCCAGAGGTTGCAACGGCAGGTCGAAGCCGTTGGCGAGTGCTGTCAGTCCGGCATGCCAGCGGTCGTAGTGCCAAGCCAGCCGCAGTCCCGCCAGCCATTCCGCCGCATTGTTCTTCCGCTCCATCTCCGATGGCGTCCGGTGATTGCCGGAGGTCAGGCGTGTTGCAATGGCACTGTCGCCTCGCAGCGTGGCATCGATCTTTCTGTAAGAAGCAAAAGCGGTCAGTTCGGTCTGCCTGTTCAGCGTAATGGTGGCAGCAGCCCCTTGCAGATAGCTGGCCGACATACGCGAACTATGTGGTGTGATGTTGCTGACCGATCGAGTTACGCCATCCAACAGGGCGCGTTTGCCAAGATTCATGTTGCCATTCATGACCAGTCCCATTCCCAGTCGCAGTCGGTAGTGGCCCACTACGAGGTTTTTCAGCCTACCCAGCCGTCGCAACTGTCCATATAGGGTATAGTGGTCATAGCCCAATGTGTTGCGATTGGTGAAGAATGGCTCACCCGCATCCTGTGCACCCACCAGTCCAAAACGCAGATGGGGTCCTATGTTCATCCTGTAGCGCAGCGTGTGGCGATAGGGATAGCCCAGGTAACCATTCTCGTCGCCTTTGCGTTGATAGAAGGGGAGGTGGAAAGTGTATAGAAGCAGTCCCTTCCCTTCATCCGTTTTTGTGAAGAGGGGAGTGGTATGCTTTTTTGATTGTTGCGATGTCTGCTCGTCCGATGGCAACTTATAAATGCTCCCCTCATACATGGGAGGCGTAACGGGGTGGGACTGCATCTTGACAAACTCCTTCAGCACCCTTCTCGTCCTCCAATCGATGCTCTCTATCATGGCCAACTCGCCGATAGACATTGGTGCACCGTAGCGGTAGACGTATTCGCAAATGTCTTCCACCTGTTCGTCGGTCAGGAAGGGTAGCAGTTCCAAGTCTTCGCGCGTGGCTGTGGCCAGGTCTATCTTCTCTTCGTGCAGCGTGGCCAATTGTTCCATCTGCAGTTCCCATGCATCGTTGCTCTCGTCATCGTCGATGCTGATGAGTTCCTCTATCAGTTGCTGCCAGTCAACGCTGTCGGCAGGTTCCGCCGACGTAGCCTTGCTTGCAACATCTTGTGCTGCAAGCATGCAGGGCATGGTTGCCAGGAGTACAATAACCAAAGCTTTACAGCATGTTTTCATGATGTGTTCTCATTGTTTTCCAGTTGCAAAGATAATGAAAATAATGATTAAAACCATGAAAACTTGCTCGATTATGCGAAAACTTTTGTACCTTTGGCGCCTGATCATGCAAGCGAAGAGGACTGACATAGGGTTTCTGCGTGTGCTGCTACTGCTCTTGGCGGTGGCGGTCAGTTTGCCTGTGGCCGCACAGAAGCGCAAGTTGAACGTCAACCCTGAGGATCGGCAGGTCGATATGGATGCCCCTACCTACGTGCCGATGGTGAAGGTGGGCAAGGTGCTTGAGGATGGCGACTCCATTCAGTATGTCGAGATGCAGAACATCTACGTCTATCCGCCCACGGCCTTCAAGAGCGAGAAGCAGCGGCAGGCCTTTAACCGCTTGGTTTACAATGTAAAAAAGGTGCTACCCATTGCGAAGGAGTGCAATCTCATCATCCGTGAGACTTACGAATACCTGCAGACGTTGCCCGACAAGAAGGCGCGCGACGAGCATTTGCGTCTGGTCGAGGAGGACATCAAGCGTACCTACACGCCACGAATGAAGAAACTCACCTACTCGCAGGGCAAACTGCTCATTAAACTCGTCGACCGCGAGTGCAAGTCCACTTCCTACGGCCTCATCCAGGCCATCCTCGGCCCCGTGAAGGCAGGCTTCTATCAGGCTTTTGCATGGCTCTACGGTGCCAGTCTGAAGAAGCACTACGATCCCGAGGGCGTCGACCGCGTCACCGAGCGTGTCGTTCGGATGGTCGAGAGCGGCCAGCTGTAGGGAGTCCCTCTCCGCATCTCAAACAAAGAGCAGCGCTTCGTCGCGAAATAACCATAACTTTTTCGCTCATAACTCAATGCTTTGCAGGGCATAACTCAATGCTTTGCAGGGCATAACTCAATGCTTTGTCACTTATGAAGCAATGCCTTACAGGTAGTAAAGCATTGCTCTATAACCCAACAAAGCATGGCTCCATAACGTATGAAGCTATGCTTTGCTTAGTAGTAGAGGAGTGGTAATAATAAGATATGGAGGTAAATGTAGAAATGCCTTCCGCTATTCCTCGGTCCAAAGCACCTGCACCATGGTCTGACCGACGGCTTTCAGGGTGTTGGGATCAATGTGCTGCATGTCGTCGGCAAGGGTATGCCAGGTGGGTCCGAAGCTGCTCTGGCGGCAATCTGGATAGTGAGGGATGATGTCGATGGTCGGTATGCGGGCATGCTGGTTCAAGGGAATGTGGTCGTCGGTGATGGGATTGCCTTCCTTCTTGGGGAAGTAGCTGCCGTAGCCAGCCTGACGGGCGGCGCGCCATACCTTCCGCACGATATCGGGGGCAAAGTCCATGGACAAACCTTCCTGATAGAACTTAGCACCTTGTCCGCCGACCATGTCGAGCAGGATTCCATAACGTGCCTCATAGCCTTCGGGCATGTTCTGTGCGAAGTATTGTGCACCGAGTGCCCACGTGTCGCTGGTGTTGGTCTGGTCCTCGGCCCATTGTGGAGTGCCCCAGTCCTCGGCATCAAGGCAGAGGAAGTCGACTCCGATGGATTTGCCGATTAACGATTGGCTATTGGCTGTTGAATCGCCTGATTGTTCCTCCATACTGAGCAGGCGGGCCAGTTCAATCATCACGGCAACACCCGAAGCGGCATCGTTTGCAGCGATGATGGGCTTGTGCCAGTTGGCCTCATCGGGGTCGTTATCGGCCCAGGGGCGGCTGTCCCAATGGGCACAGATAAGGATTCGCGTGGTCAACTCAGGCCGATATTGCGCCATGATGTTGGTTGCCTTCAGGATGGTGCCGTCGTAGCCACGAAGGTCGGCATGCTGACGCTTCACGGTGAGCCCATAGGAGCGGAACTTGCTGACGATCCATTCTTCGCAAAGGTCGTGGCCAGTGGTGTTCATGGCCCGTGGACCAAAGTCGCACTGCGCCTGGCAGAAGGCATAGGCCGAGTCGGCATCGAAAGCCGGCCCCACGGGCTTCAGTTTTTCGACATCCTCAACCTCATCGGTGCCGGGTGAAGACTTGAAGATGGGCGCAAGGAGTGTCCATCCGTATGCTAAGGCAGCCACCAACAGGGCTGCGATGCCAATTCTGATCATATTCTTTTTCATTGTTTCATTGCTTTGTTCTGTGTTTCAGCCATGACGCGCAGCCAGTTGCCACCCCAAATCTTACGGATGTCGCGCTCGCTGTACTTGCGCTTGAGCAGATGGAGGGTGAAGTTGATGAGTTCAGAGGCATCGGCGATACCGCGAACGCCGCCATCGCCATCGAAATCAGTGCCCAGACCTACGTGGTCGATGCCCATGATGTTGATGGCATGCTCCAAATGGGTGATGGCATCGAGGATAGTGGCTTCGCCCGTCTTGCGGAGGAACCCGGCATAGAGTGTGGTATGGGCCACGCCGCCTCGTGCAGCCAGTGCGCGAAGCTGGTCGTCGGTGAGGTTTCGGGGATGGTCGCACAGTGCGCGACAGTTGGAGTGGCTGCACACGATAGGAGTACTGCTGATTTGCAAGGCATCGTAGAAGCTTTTCTCAGCGGCATGGCTCAGGTCGACCATGATACCACACTCGTTCATTCGACGTATGACCTGCTCGCCAAACTGGCTGACGCCGTCGTGGGTGTTGCAGCCACGTGCGGAGTCGCAGATGTCGTTATCGCCATTGTGGCAAAGCGTGATATAGACGACGCCACGCTGTGCAAAGCGGCGCACATTGGTGAGGTCGTGCTCTAGGGCGAGGCCGTTTTCGATGGCAAACATGATGGATTTGCGCCCCTGCTGCTTATCGGCATAGAGGTCGGCAGGTGTACGGGCGATGCTCAGGTAGCGACTGTTGCGACTGACGATGTCCTCAATCTGGTCGAAGATGCCGTTGGCGTAGGCATAAGGGGTAGTGGTCAGCTTCTTGTCGGTGATGCCGGCAAACGACGACGACTGCTGAAGCGTAGCGGAGAAGGTATCGCCCAGCTTGGGTTGTGGCAAATAGGCCGCCATAATGACTGCGTCTTGTCGGCCCTCGGTCATCTTGTGCAGGTCGTAAAGGATGCGTTCGTCGCGCTGTTCGAAGTGAATGCCTTGTGGGAAGAACATCGGCGTGTCGCAATGGGTGTCGAGTGTGAGTACTCGGCGGTGCAGACGCTTGGCCTCATAGAAGCGTTGCGCCTGAGCCACCAGCCACTTGAAGAGCGGCAATCCCTCTTCTGCGAGCCATTCGGGATGCCATTGCACACCGAGGATGGGCTTCATCTCGTTGCTTTCCATCGCTTCGATGGTTCCGTCAGGGGCCGTTGCCGTGGCTGTGAACCGACGACCGGGCTTGTCAACAGCCTGATGATGGAACGAGTTGACGAGCAGTCGGCCTGTTCCGTCGGCCTGTTCCTGCAGCTGGTCCTTAAATATATCATATAAGGTGGAACCGGCACTGATGGCAATGCTATGGGTAAGCTGGCTGCGATCGGCATCCTGCGAGTGCTTGATGGGGCTTTCAACGTGTTGGTTGACGTGGCCGTCGAGGGCCATAGCCAGTGTTTGCATACCGCGGCAGATGCCGAGCATAGGAATTTGGCGGTTGTAGGCCAGTCGGGTAATGAGCAGTTCGGGCAAGTCACGCGTAGCGTTGACGTGGTGAAGCTGTGGCGATGGCTCCTCGCCAGCCCAAAGCGGGTTAAAGTCGGCACCGCCACTAAGCAGCAAAGCATCAACGTGATCGAGTGTGTTGACGATGACATCCTTGTCGGCTACGGGTGGTATGATGACAGGAGTGCCTCCTGCTGCCACTACCTGATCGTAGTAAGCGTGGCGAAGAGTGGCATCGATGCCCTCATAGTTGGCAGTGATACCGATGACGGGACGATGGGTTGCTTCCGGAAAAGACGAGTAGGCTTCACGTAGTGAGGCATTCAGATTGAAGTTGTTCATTGCGTTGCGGTGTGAAAAGGATTCCCAAAAGATGAGCAAAAATAGGCATTTCTGTTGGAATGTGCAACGAAAAGCGCGAATATTTTACTGATATCCGCGCTTTTCGTCGTTTTTATGATAGAGGTGGAGTAGGGTGATACACCCCGACAACTACTTCTTCTTGGTGATTTTGCGGGCCACATTCTTGGCAGCAGCCACCTTGGCGGCATTGCCACCAGCGGCTTTCTTGTCGGTCGTAGCCTTTTTGTCGGTTGCGGTCTTGTCGGCATCAGCCTTCTTTTCTTCGTCGTTGATGATGTCAATCAGCTCGACGGTGAAGATCAGGGTGGAGAAAGGCTTGATGGTACCGGCCTGACGCTCGCCATAGGCCAGATCCTGCGGGATGTAGAGTTCCCACTTCGAACCGACAGGCATGAGCTGCAGGGCTTCTGTCCAACCCTTTATGACCTGGTCGCAACGGAACTCAGAGGTCTGTGGGTTACGCTTGTAGGAGCTGTCGAAGATGGTTCCATCGATGAGTTTGCCCTCATACTTCACCTTTACCTTCTGGTCCTTCTGGGGTTTCTCGCCTGTACCCATGGTAAGCACCTTGTACTGCAGGCCGTCGGGCAGCGTGATGACGCCCTCACCCTTGCGGTTTTCGGCCAACCAGTCCTCGTTTTGCTTCTTGTAGGCAGCCGACTGAGCTTCCTTCAATGCCTTGCGATGGCCTTCGAAATAGGCCTGTGCCAGCGAGTCGTTGAACACGGTGTTGTCGTTGTTCAGGGCTGAGGCAAATCCCTTGTGGAAGATTTCCTCGATGATAGCCTCTTCACTGCCCTCGAAGTCAGCCTTCATGCTGGGCAGGATGCGCTTTGTGGCCATCTGGGCAATCTGTGTGCCGGCCTGATAGGCCACGAAGGTGGGATCGGACTGGCGGGCAATGGCTTCCTCATAGCCTTTCACGAAGTCGGCCATGTGGGCTGTGTCGACGCGATATTCCTGCTGCAGATAGGGAATGAGGCCCTGTGTGGCAGTGCGTCCGGCAGCATAGCTCAGCGTGTCGGCGGTTGTGGCGAGCACGAGGGGTGCTACGGGAGCCACCACCTCGGTATCGGCCTTCTTTTTCTTATCTTTTTTCTTGCCAGCCATGGCTGTGCTCAGCGAAGAACCGAGCACAACAACGGCGGCGAGTAATGCGATACGTTTCATGATGTGTTGATTAAGTGAATCGGGGAAAAGACGTGATTACTTCTTCTCAATGCCAAGCAGTTCAACCTTGAAGATCAGAGCCGAGAAAGGCTTGATCTGGCCCTGCTGACGCTCACCGTAGGCAAGATCCTGAGGAATGTATACTTCCCAAACGGAACCAACAGGCATGTGGACAAGAGCCTCCGTGAAGCCCTTGATGACCTGATTGGCACGCAGCGTGACAGCATCGTTGCGCTTGTAGGAACTGTCGAACACTTCGCCATCGATGGTCTTGCCCTCATAGTGAACCTTCACCATGGATGTATCCTTCGGCATTTCGCCAGAACCTTCCTTGATGACCTTGTAGAGCACACCGTTATCGAGTTTCTTCACGTCGGCTTCCTTTGCCTTCTTGGCCAGGAAATCCTCACCGGCTTTTTTGTTAGGACCAAAGGTCTTCATAGCGGTCTCAGCCTTGATCTTCTGCATCTTCTCTGTGGCTGTGGTCTGAGCGACTTCCATGGTCATCTTCTGACCCTTGCCTGTGGTACCGGCTACGAAACCAGCCATGAAGTTCTTCAGAGAGATGGTCTTGGTGGAGTCGTCGCCGAAAGCCTCGTGGTTGATACCTACTACCATCTGGTTGGCAATCTGCTGGCCAATCTGGATACCTGCATAGTAGGCAGCCTTCTTCTTGTCGTCACCAGCGTTAGCACCATCATTGAGACCCTTGATGAAGTCGTTCATGTAGACGGTGTCGATACTCATACGATCTACGAGGTACTCTTTCAGACCGTTGCTCTGAGCCAGACCGATGGCATAGCTCATGGTGTCGATTTCGTTCTTCAGATTTGCATTCGGGGTTCCATTACCGCACGACATGAAAGTGGCGGCTGCAATAGCCATAACGGCTACAATTGTAAGTTTTTTCATTGTTTTGTGGTTGTTTTTTTATTGTTGTTGTTGATTCTTTTTCTTGGTTTGGGGAGGCTAGGCTTTCCAGAAGATCTTGATAATCAAGATTGGCTGGACAAACAGAGGCCTCCTATTGGCTTTAGAGCACCTCCAGCAGTTCGACATCGAACACCAATGCTGCGAAGGGAGGAATGCTTCCGCCGGCACCACGCTCGCCGTAGCCCAGGTGATAGGGGATGAAGAGACGATACTTGGCACCCTCCTGCATCAGCTGCAGACCCTCTGTCCAACCGGCAATGACGCCGTTCAGGGGGAAGGTGGCAGGCTCGCCACGCTGAATACTGCTGTCGAAAAGAGTTCCATCGATGAGCATTCCCTCATAGTGGCAGCGCACTTGGTCAGTGGCTTTCGGCTTACGGCCATTGCCTTCGCGCAGCACCTGATACTGCAAACCGCTGGGCAGCGTCACGACACCTTCTTTCTTAGCGTTCTCGGCCAGGTATTTCTCGCCTTCAGCCTTCTGCACCTTGTGCTTCTCGGCTGCGGCTGCGCGCTGCTTTTGTTCCTGCTTCTGGAAGAAATCCTGCACAATCTGCTGTGCCTCACGGTTGTCTACCAGAGGCTTGCGACCTGCTATGACGTCCTTAATGGCCTGTGCAAAATCGTCGATGTTCAGTTCCTGTGCGCCCATATCGCTCAGTTGGCGGCCTATGCCGAGGCCTAATGCGTAGCTTACTTTATCCATTTTTTTGTCCTTTGATTTCTCTTAAAAAATAATAATGTGCGAAAAAACCGTGCAAAGTTACACATTTTCTTCGATTGCGGTGCATTATTTCGTGAAAAATCATTATTTTTGTAGATTATTAAGGACTTCGAACACTCTTAAACCTGAAAATGATGAAAAAGAAAATCGTATTTCTGACGGGCGCAGGCATGTCGGTGGAGAGCGGCTTCAAGACGTTCCGCGGTGCTGGTGGTCTGTGGGAAGACTACCCCGTCGAGCAGGTGGCAAGCCATGAAGGATGGCTGATGGACCCTGTTTTGGTGAATGGTTTCTACAACAGGCTGCGTCGCAAGTTGTATAAGGCACAGCCCAACGAGGGGCATCGGCTCATTGCCGAGCTGGAGAAGGATTACGATGTGGTGGTGGTGACGCAGAATGTGGACAATCTGCACGAGAAGGCAGGTTCGAAGCACATCATCCATTTGCATGGCGAACTGACGAAAGTGTGCTCTTCGCGTGACCAGTTCGATGAGCGATACGTTCGGGAACTTGGACCTGACGATGCCGATGTGAAGGAAGGCGAACGCGCTGGCGATGGCTCGTTGTTGCGTCCTTTCATCGTGTTCTTTGGAGAGAGCGTACCTATGATTTCGCCTGCTGCCGAGGAGGCTTCCGAGGCTGATATATTCGTCATCATCGGTACGTCGCTGAACGTTTACCCGGCTGCCGGTCTGGTTCGCTACACACGTCCCGGCACGCCCATCTTCCTTATCGACCCCGAAGAAGTTCCCTCGGGTGGAATTTCCAACCTGACTCATATCCGCAAAGGTGCCAGTGAGGGTATGCGCCAACTCTGTCAGTTGTTGGCAAAGGATTAAGAGAGTAGCTATTCTCCAACCTTGATTCCCCTCTAACAAGAATGTCCGCTCTGGTTTTGGCCGGAGCGGACATTCGTAATGAAGGGAAATGATGTTTGTCTGTACTGTAAAGCTTAATGTTGGCGAACACCCATGCGCGCTTCGACGACGTTGACAACGTAGTCGGCCAACTTCTCGCACTCGTTGACGATGTCCATATAGATGGTACCTACGGCATAAGTGTACTCGTGGTTGTTGACATCGACGATGTTCTGCGACTTCAACTGATTGCGATAGTTGTTGATTTCGTTCTCGATGTTGAATGTACGGTTCACGTCGTAAGACTCCT
>JAEEGF012481466.1_pt1 | contig 22610 bp, 17 predicted proteins | sample 9134171 | NCBI WGS metagenome assembly JAEEGF01 (sample SAMN16246542, study PRJNA631951) | gut metagenome | biome: gut microbiome; feature: rumen; material: AP-attached | host: Bos | place: Iran: Karaj | collected 2018-10 | reverse complement strand
ATTTCCAACTGATCCCGCCCCGGAAGACCGCCGTGCTGTACCGGACGCACGAGGACCTGCTCCGCATCGAGGAGATCAAGGAAAATCCCCGCAAATTCCGTCTCAGCGCCTTTCTCCCCGAAGAAAAGCTCGGAAACGATTTTAAGGCCGTTTTAGAGGGCTACGAGGCCCTGTTCGTGATCGGTATCGATGCGTCGCTTCGCAACCGGATCGCCCAGTACTGCGTGGAGAACGGCATTCAGGGCTACTTTCTGCCGGACGTCGGAGACGTGATCCTGGCCGGCGCCAGGCATATCCAGTCCTACAGCGTGCCGGTGCTCAACGTGGAAAGAAAACGCCCGGTCCCGGAATTTCTGGCGGTCAAGCGGGCCTTTGACATCGTCGCCTCCCTGATCGGCCTGATCCTGACCTCGCCCTTCATGCTGCTGACCGCGCTGGCCGTCAAGCTGTACGACGGCGGCCCCGTCTTCTACACCCAGACCCGCCTGACCAAGGACTCGAAGGTCTTTAAGATGATCAAATTCCGCAGCATGCGGACGGATGCCGAAAAGGACGGCGTGGCCCGCCTGACCACGGAAAACGACGACCGCATCACGCCGGTCGGCAAGGTCATCCGCGCCATCCGCATGGACGAGATGCCGCAACTGATCAATATTTTAAAGGGCGAGATGAGCATCGTGGGGCCGCGTCCGGAACGTCCGGAGATCGCGGAGCAGTACGCGAAGGAATTTCCCGCCTTCCGGCTGCGCCTGCAGGTCAAGGCCGGCCTGACCGGCTACGCGCAGGTCTACGGCCGCTACAACACCGACCCGCACGACAAGCTGGAAATGGATCTGATGTATATCAATAAGATGGGGATCTTCACGGATCTCATGCTGATATTCGGAACGCTGCGCATCCTCTTCGTGAAGGAAAGCACCAGCGGCGTGCAGGCGGGCCACATCACGGCCTCGCTGACGGAGGGAGAGGACGGTACGGAAAAATGAAACCGCGCGTCCTGATCCTCCTGTCTTCCTATAACGGAGAGAAATATCTGACGGAGCAGGCCGAAAGCATCCTGACGCAGGAGGGCGGATTCGACCTGACCCTGCGCATCCGCGACGACGGCTCGAAAGATGCGACGGCCGATACCGTGCGGGCGCTCCGGGAGAAGTATCCCGGCCGCGTCGAGTATCTGAAAGGTGAAAACGTCGGCTGCAACGCCAGCTTTTTCGCCCTGCTGGACGGAGCGTCCGGGTATGATTTTTACGGGCTCTGCGATCAGGACGACAAATGTCTGCCCGGCAAGGTCGAGGCCGCCGTCGAGGCGCTGCTTCAGGCCGAGGGGCCGACGCTCTGGGCCTGCCCTTCCCTGACGGCTGACGAAAACTTAAATCCGGTCGGCGTCACGCGGAAGAAGCTGCGGGCCATCACGCCGGCCAACACGCTGATCCAGAATATCTGCCCCGGTCACAATCAGTTCTTCAACAACGAACTGCTGGCGCTCATCCAGAGGCCGCGGGACGTTTCGAGGATCTACGTCTACGATCTGTGGATCGCGGGACTGGCGGCGCTGTACGGGCAGATCCTTTTCGACGAAACGCCGCGCACGCTCTACCGCCAGCACGGGGGAAACGAGCTCGGCTACGGAAAGGGCCGCCTGGGCCGGATCCTGAAGGCCGGCCGGCGCGCAATGGAAGGCGAGGGCGAAAAGAACAAACGGCAGATGGCGTATTTCACGCAGGAAAACGCCGAGGCGCTCGAACCGCTGGGCCTGACGGCGGCGGTGGAAGAGTTCCTGAAGGCGGACAGCTTCGGGAAACGGCTGCGTTTCCTGCTTCACTGTCCTTTTTACCGGCAGAGCCGGCTGGAAAGCTTTCTGTTCCGGGCCGCGTTCCTGCTGGGAAAATACTGATCCGGCCGACGGGAGGAGTAATTTATGGCATATCTGATGATGACGGTCGATATCTGGTTCGTCAAGCTGGGGCTGAAGATCAGCGACATGAGCCGCAGCTTCAAGGTCTTCGGCTTTGAGATCTATTTCTACGGCTGCGTGATCGCACTGTCGGTGCTGGTGGGCCTTTCCATCGCCTGCCTGGTCGCGAAAAAGACCGGCCAGGATCCGGAGCGCTACTTCGAGCTGGTGGTCTACGCGATCATCTTCGGCGTGATCGGCGCCCGTCTCTATTACGTGATCTTCGCCTGGGACAATTATAAGAACAACCTGCTGCAGATCTTCAATCTGCGCGGCGGCGGACTGGCCATCTACGGGGCGGTGATCGGCGGCGTGCTGACGGCCGTGGTATACAGCCGGCGGAAAAAGCTGAATCCCCTCCTGGTCCTGGATACGGCCTGCTGCGGCCTGATCGCAGGGCAGTGCACGGGCCGCTGGAGCAACTTTATCAACATGGAAGCCTTCGGCCGCTATACGGAAGGCCCCTTCGCCATGGCGCTCAACCTGGACAAGGTCAACCGGAGCATGGTCACGGCAGAGCATCTGGAAAAGAGCTTCGTGGAGAACGGCGTCACCTATATCCAGGTCCATCCGACCTTCCTGTATGAAAGCCTGTGGAGCCTGGGCGTCCTGCTGATCCTGCTGTGGTTCTCGCTGAAAAAGAAGAAGCAGTTCGACGGACAGATCTTCCTGATGTACCTGGCCGGCTACGGCCTGGGACGCTTCTGGATCGAGGGCCTCCGGACGGACCAGCTGCAGATCGGAAAGACCGGTCTGGCGGTCTCCCAGCTGCTCTCGGCCGTTCTGGTGATCGCCAGCGTGACGGTCATAATCGTGATGCTGCGGCGGAAGAAGCTGGCGGCGGCTGCACAGTCCGCCGGAGAGGCGGAAAAGCAGGAAAACGCCCCCACTCCAGCCGAAAAAACGGAGGAAAAAAGCGAATAGGCGGGGCGCCATAAAACACTTTCCCCCACCGGAGAAAAACAGACAAACAAAGGTTCGGAAAAGGTCGGAATCCCAACGGATTCCGGCCTTTTTTGATGCCGGAAAAAGTTGCAAAAATTTTTAAAAAAAATGAAAAAAACCCTTGATTTTCCCAGAGGGATTGCGTAGAATATGAGCCAGAAGGGAGAGAAGTGGCACAAAGTGGTGCGAAGTGGCAGAAAACCGAACGTCGGCACCCGCTTTTTTCTCCCCCATTTGAGGACTGGAAAGGAGTGAACAGGCCATGCTGATGGGTGAATACAATCATACGCTGGACGCCAAGGGCAGGATCATTATTCCTGTTAAGCTGCGCGAACAGCTGGGCGATAATTTCGTCGTCAGCAAAGGACTGGACGGCTGCCTCTTCGCCTTTCCTTCCGGAGAATGGGAAAAGCTGGTCAACAAACTCCAGGCCCTGCCCCTGACCGACAAAAACGCCCGGAAGTTCTCCCGATATCTCTTAGCCGGCGCGTCGGAAGCGGAGCTCGACAAACAGGGCAGGGCCTTACTTCCCCAGACCTTGCGGGAAGCGGCCGATCTGGTCAAGGACGTGGTCCTCTGCGGCGTAGGAAACCGCCTGGAGATCTGGTCCAAGGAAGCCTGGACAAAGGAATCGCATTACGAGGATATTGATGAATTAGCCGAAATGATGGCGGATCTGGGAATATAAAACCGTCCCCGCGACAAGGAGCCGAGATGGAATTCGTACACACCCCCGTTCTGTTGACGGAATGCCTGGAAGGGCTGAATATCGAGCCGGACGGCGTGTATGTGGACGGGACCGTCGGCGGCGGCGGGCACGCGGGGGAAATCTTCCGGAGGCTCTCCGCGGAAGGAACGCTGGTCGGGATCGACCGGGACGCCGAAGCCCTCCGGGCGGCCGACAAGCATCTGGCGGAAGTCGCGAAAGCGATGGAAGAGGAAAAAGGGGAACACCCCTCCTACACTTTGATAAAAGCAAACTTCGGAGAAATGCCGCAGGTCCTGGCGGAGCTGAATATCCGCCGGGTGAACGGGATCCTGCTGGATCTGGGCATTTCGAGCTATCAGATCGACAATCCCGAACGGGGCTTCTCCTACCTGCACGACGCACCGCTGGACATGCGCATGGACGCCTCCGCGGGCGAAACGGCGGCGGACCTGGTGAACGGCTACAGCGAACAGGAGCTGGCCCGCGTCCTGAGAGATTACGGAGAGGAACGCTTCGCCAGCTTCATCGCAAGACGCATCGTGCTGGCCCGCCAGGAGGAACCGATCCGGACCACCGGAGAGCTGGTGGAGATCATCCGGAAGGCCATCCCGATGAAGTACCAGAAGGGCGGCGGCCATCCGGCCAAGAGGACCTTCCAGGCCATCCGCATCGAGCTGAACCAGGAACTGACGGTCCTGGAGCAGAGCCTGGGCGAACTGATCGGGCTGCTGGCTCCTCGCGGAAGACTGGCGGTCATCAGCTTCCACTCTCTGGAAGACCGGATCGTCAAAAACGCTTTCCGGAAGGCCGAAGACCCCTGCATCTGCCCGAAGGATTTCCCCCGCTGCGTGTGCGGCGCGGTCAGCCGGGGAAAGGTCGTTACCCGCAACCCGGTCCTGCCGACCGAAGAAGAACTGAAAAACAACAGCCGCTCTGCCAGCGCAAAGCTGAGGATCTTTGAAAGAGCGGAGAGAGAATAGAGGCGCATCATGGAAAAGAGAACCGTAATTTATCAGGAAGGAAATACGCTGCGGACCCAGATCGTGTCCGTGCCGACCAAGGACGAAGAGATCCTGACTCTGCCGAAGGCGGAGCCGAAGTCTCAGCCGCAGGAACAGCCCCGCCGTCTGAACTGGGCTCGCCTGGCGATGTTTGCTTTCATGATGACGCTGACGCTGGCCTTTGCTTTTATGTGCTTCAGCTTTCTGTCGCTGAACGCATCCGTCACGGCCTCCCGGAGCAATATCTACCGTTTGGAAAACCAGCTGGCTCAGCTGAGAGCAGAAAATCAGATGACTGAGAACCGTATGGAAGCCCAGGTGAATCTTGCGGAAGTATATGAGATTGCGACCGAGCAGCTGGGAATGGTTTATCCGGATTCGAACGCCCAGGTGAATTATTCCGAACAGCTCAGAGAGTACGTGAGACAGTATGAAGACATCCCGGGGAAATAAGAACGGCGGAAAACGCCTGAAACTGAATATTTATATGCGAAGAAAACTGACGATAGCCCTCGGCGTGGTATCGGCAGTTTTATTCGCGCTTGCGCTCTATATCGTGGTCCTGATGCGGGACAACGGAGAAGAGTACCAGAAGTCGATCCTGGCGCAGCAGACCTATACCAGCAGCGCCATTCCCTTTAAGCGCGGCAATATCGTGGACCGCAAGCAGACGCTGCTGGCCTACAGCGAAGAGGTGTACAATCTGATCCTCGACCCGTCGGTGATCCTGTACACGGCTCGGGCTTCCGCCCCGCAGCCGAACCGCGAGGCGACGGTCAACGCGCTCGTGGAATGCTTCGGCTACGACCGCGCGGATCTGGAACAGGTCCTGACAGACAACCCGAAGAGCATGTATATCCGCTACGGCAGACGGATCACCGGAGCCGAGAAGGATCTCTTTCTGGCCTACCAGGAAAACTACAATTCCGCAGAGGACGCCAACGGCAAGGCGCTCCATACGGACAAGGTGACGGGCGTCTGGTTCGAGACGGAATACCAGCGGACCTATCCGTACGAGGAACTGGCCTGCACGGTGCTGGGCTTTTCCGGCAGCGATTCCTCCGAGGGACACTGGGGCCTGGAGGAGTACTACAACGACTACCTGAAGGGCGTCAACGGCAAGAGCTACAGCTATATCAATCAGGACGGCGATCTGGAACGCGTTTTCCAGGATGCTTCCAACGGCTATACGGTCGTCAGCACCATCGACTGGTACGTCCAGTCGGTCGTGCAGCAGAAGATCCAGGATTACGCGACGAATCCCGAAAAGCAGCCCTTCGGCAATATCGGCGTGCTGGTCATGAACCCGCAGACCGCGGAGATCCTCGCTATGGCGACGGACAAATCCTTCTCGCCGGCGGATCCCACGGACTTAAGCCGCATGTCCTGGCTGCCCTCGGAGGAGAGCCTAAGCGACGAGGAACTGGGAGAGCTGCGCAACCGCGTCTGGCGGAATTTTACCATCAGCGACGCCTTCCCGCCCGGCTCCGTGGCCAAGGAGCTGACCGTCGGCATGGCGCTGGAGGAGGCCGTGGTCACGCCGGATACGATCTTTTACTGCGACGGGCAGGAGACCTTCGGCGATACCGTTATCCACTGCCACCTGCTGGAGGGCCACAAGCAGCAGAACCTGGAAGAGACGCTGTGGAATTCCTGCAACGACGCGATGATGAATATCGCGAGCCGGGTCAACGCGGCCACCATGATCCGCTATCACCGGCTTTTCGGCCTGGGCGCCCGGACGGGCGTGGATCTGCCCGGCGAGGCATCCGGCTTTATCTTCAGCGAGAACAACATGTCCGTGGTGGACATGGCCACGAGTTCCTTCGGCCAGGGCTTTTCCTGCACCATGATCCAGATGGCGGCCTCCTACTGCTCGCTGATCAACGGCGGCTATTACTATCAGCCCCGCATCGTCAGCCAGATCCTGGATGAAAACGGCGGCGTGGTAGAAAACTTCGAGCCCGTCCTGGTCCGCAAAACGGTGACGGAGGAGACCTCCGAGTTCCTGAAAACGGCGGCCATGCATACCGTCGCCCGCGGCGTCGGCAATATCGACGGCTATGATATCGGCGGCAAGACCGGCACGGCGAACAAATATCCCATCGAAGAGAACAAATACGTGGTCTCCTTTATGGCCTTCGTGCCGGCAGAGCATCCCACGCTTCTGGTCTACGTGGTCATCGACGACCCGAAGACCTCCGTCAACTGGGAAGCCATCAATCTGGAAGTCAGCATTATGAAGGAGATCCTGGAATACCTGGGGATCCCGAAAGCACAGTAATACAGAAAACGACACACGAAGCACGATCGGGGGACGTGGATCATGAAGGACTTTTTGTGGGCAGGCATCGCGGCGTTTGCGCTGGGGCTGGTTTTGACGCCGGTCCTCATTCCGCTGCTGCAGAAACTGAAATTCGGACAGGTGATCCGGGAGGACGGTCCGCAGGGGCACTTAAAGAAAGCCGGCACGCCGACCATGGGCGGGCTGGCCTTTATCGTCTCCATCACGCTTGTCAGCGCTTTTCTTCTGTCTTCCCATCCGGAGATCCTGCCGGTCCTGTTGGTCATGCTTGGCTGCGGCGCCGTCGGCTTCGCCGATGATTTCCTGGAGATCGTAAAAAAGAAAAACGAGGGCCTGACGCCGCTGCAGAAGCTGTTCGGACAGATCGCGGTCGGGGCTCTTTTCTTTGCGTACCGCATGATCTTCGTGACCGAACCGACGAAGATCATCCTGCCTGTGAGCGGCAGAGAATGGACGATGCCCTGGTGGCTGTACCTGGTCCTGTTTTTCCTGATGTTCCTGGGCACGGATAACGGGGTCAACTTAAACGACGGGCTGGACGGCCTCTGCGCCAGCGTGACCGGCGTGGAAGTGCTGTTCCTGGCCCTGCTTTCGCTGAAATACGGCGCCGGCCTGGAAAGCATCTGCCTGGCTGCCGGCGGCGCGCTGCTGGCGTATCTGCTTTTCAACACCTATCCGGCAAAGCTCTTTATGGGGGATACCGGCTCGCTGGCGCTGGGCGGCTTTCTCGCCGCAGCCTTCATCACGATGCGGCAGCCCCTGATGATCCTGATCGCCGGCTTTATCTACTTCGCGGAAAGCGTTTCCGTGATCATTCAGCGCTATTATTTCAAGGCGACGCATGGGAAGCGCTTCTTCCGCATGACGCCGATCCATCATCATTTTGAGCTGGGCGGCTGGTCCGAGCCGCGGATCGTGATCGTCTTTACGACCGTCACCTTCTGGTGCTGCGTGCTGGCTTATTTCCTGGCATAGGGGGGAAACATGGACTGGAGAAAAGATGAGCCGGTGCTCGTGGCCGGCGCGGGGATCAGCGGGACCAACGGCCTGGGCCTGATTCTGGGGCAGGGCTATACCCCGATCCTGTACGACAGCAATCCGAATGTCAATCTACAGAAAGTTTACGATAAACTGGGCCGGCGCGACTTCGAGGTCGTGCTGGGCGAACTGCCCGAAGACGTCATCCGCCGGGTCCGCTTCTGCGTGATGAGCCCGGGCATCTGGCTGGACAGGCCCTTCGTGAAGCAGCTGAAGGCGGCGGGCGTGCCGCTCCTTTCCGAGATCTCCCTGGCCTACCATTTCTCGCACGGCACGGTGGGCGTCGTGACCGGGACCAACGGCAAGACCACGACGACCACGCTGATCGGGCATATCATGGAGGCGGTCAATCCCGAGACCTACACGGTGGGCAATATCGGCCGGCCGTATTCCGAATACGTACTGAAAACGAATGAGAAGTCGCTGACGGTCATCGAAATGTCCAGCTTCCAGCTGGAGACCACCGACGACCTGGTCCCCGACTTTCTGGTCGTGACGAACATCCGGGCGGACCATCTGGACCGGCACGGCACGATGGAAAACTACGTGGCTTTAAAGAAAAAGCTGTGCCTGAAGATGTCTCCGGAGCAGTTCGTGGTCTTCAACGGCGACGATCCCTGGCTGGCGGACATCCCCTCCCTCACCAAAGCCCGCACGTACCGCTTCAGCTCGCACCAGGAGCTGGAGGAGGGCTGCTTCCTGCGCGGCCGCATGATCGTCCTGCGCATGAACGGGCAGGAGTGGGAGATCTGCCCCACGGACAAGATCCAGCTGCTCGGCATGCACAACTACGAAAACGTGATGACCGGCGTGGTGACGGCCGCCGCTTTAGGCGCACCGGTTGACATTATACGCCGTCAGGTGTTAAGCTTTACGGCGGTGGCGCACCGCATGGAATACGTCTGCACGAAGCGCGGCATCAAGTATTACAACGATTCCAAGGCGACCAACCCGGATTCCGTGGTGAAGGCCATGGAGGTGGTGACGCCGCCCGTGGTGCTGATCGCCGGCGGCTTCGACCGTCACGCGGACTACACCGAGATGGTGGAAAGCTTCCGCGGCAAGGTAAGAGCCGTGGTCGTCCTGGGCACGACGGCGCAGGATATCGACGACTGCATCCAGCGGGTGTATCCGCTGCCGGTCACGCACGTCGGGACGCTGGCGGAGGCGGTCCGCGCGGCATCGGATCTGGCCCTGGCCGGCGATACGGTGCTTCTGTCCCCGGCCTGCGCCAGCTGGGACATGTATCCGAACTTCGAGATCCGGGGTGAGGAATTCAAGCGTTTAGCGAGGGAAGAAAAAGAGTGAAGGTCAGCCGTCTGAATCTGCAGGAACAGAACCAGAAATACTCGTTTGACATCAGCCTGCTGTTTGTCACGCTGTTTTTGTGCGTTTTCGGACTGATCATGGTTTACAGTGCCAGCTATTATACGGCTGAGATGAAGGGCCTGGGCGGCAGCTATTATTTCAAGCGGCAGCTGATCAGCGACCTGGTTGGCATCGCCGGCCTGCTGATCCTGGCTTTCGTCCCGTACCGGCTGCTGAAATGGGCGGTGATCCCGGCCTACGCGGCCGCGATCGTCCTGATGGTCCTGACCAACTATACTTCGCTGGGCCATACCGCCGGCGGCCGGACCCGCTGGATCAATCTCTTCGGCGTGACCTTCCAGAGCGCCGAGGTGGTCAAGATCGCGGTCATCCTGGTCTCGGCCTATCTGATCTTTGCCTTCGGACGGGAATACCGGGGCTGGAAGCTGTGGCTCTCGCTCCTGGTATTTGCCCTGATCCCGACGGCACTGGTCTTCAGCAACGACTTAAGCTCCGCCGTTATCATCCTGGCGATCCCGCTCGTCATGATCCTGCTGGTCAACGACAACAAAACGCTTTCGGCGGTGATGATCTTCCTGATCATCGCGGCGGCCGTCGGCATACTGCTGATGAAGTTCATGAGCCTGGACCGCCTGATGAAGGTCGGCGACTGGCTCGTGGAGCATACGCCGCTGCACGAGTATCAGGTGCGCCGGCTCTACGTGTGGAACGATCCGACCTACGACGCGCAGGGCGACGGCTATCAGGTGCTGCAGGGGCTGTATGCCATCGGCTCCGGCGGCGTCTTCGGCAAGGGCCTGGGCGGCGGGACCCAGAAGCTGGGCTTCGTGCCGGAGGCCTCCAACGATATGATCTTTTCGATCCTGTGTGAGGAGCTGGGACTGTTCGGCGCCCTGGCGCTGATCCTGCTGTATATTTTCATGCTGTTCCGCATGGGGAATATCGCGGGAAAGGCGCAGGACGTTTTCGGCTCTCTGCTCGTCATAGGCGTTATGACGCAGATCGCGGTGCAGGCCGTTTTCCACATCGGCGTCGTGACGAATATCTTTCCGAATACCGGAATCTCCCTGCCGTTCATCAGCTACGGCGGCACCTCCTCGGCCTTCCTGCTGGCGGAGATCGGGATGGTGATCAGCGTCGGGCGCGGCAATACCCTGAGGAAAAAGCAGTGAAGAAATGGATCCTGATCCTGCTGGCGCTGGTTCTGGCCGCACTGGCGGTCTTTGCTTTGCTGCCCGTAAAATCGATCCGCTTCGACGGAGACAGCGTCTATACGGAGGCCGAGCTGAAGGAGCTGATCTTCGGCACCGACTCGCCGAAATACTATCCGGCAAGGCTGAAGGAGCTGTTTACGCGCCACAAGGAGATCCCGTTCCTGGCCCGCTACGATCTGGTCTTCGGGGCGGAGAGGAGCATCACGGTGCATCTGTACGAAAAAAGCCTGGCCGGCTGCATCCGCTTCCAGAACTACTACCTGTACTTCGACTGGGACGGCGTCCTGGTGGAGATCGGTACGCAGAAGCTGGACGGCCTCTACGAGGTGCGCGGCCTGCCGGTGGAGCACGCGGTCAAGGGCGAGGTCCTGCCGGTCTCGGACAGCGGCATCCTGCACACGATCCTGACGCTGAACCAGTTCCTCAACCGGGAGACCATCAGCTGGAACGGGAAGACCGTTCTGCTGGGCTCGATCTGCGAAGGCATCCGCTTCAAAAACAGCGCCGTGCAGCTGGAGTTCGGCGAGCTCGCGGTCTATCTGGGAGAGTCGGAGAACATGGAGGGAAAGCTCTACGCCATGGAGGATATCCTGCCGGAGCTGGAGGGCCGCAAAGGAACGCTGTATCTGGACAGCTACCAGTCCGGCGCGGCGCGCCCCAACTATGTTTTCAAAGAAAAATAAAAAAAATTGGGAAGAGTACTTGCTTCTTTCCCGAAAATCTCATATACTAAATTACACTCTTACTTTATGCCCGCAGGCGCCAACGCCGCGCCGGGGACTCTTTGGGAAAAAGTAAAAAAGACATTCGGGAGGTAACAGGGGAATGTTGGAAATAAAGGTGAATGACACGGAAAGCGCTGCCAAGATCATCGTCATCGGCGTAGGCGGCGCCGGAAATAACACTATTAACCGCATGATCGAGAGCAACGTTGAGGGTGTTGAATTCATCGGAATCAATACGGACCGTCAGGATCTGCAGACCTGCAAGGCGCCGACCGCGCTTCAGATCGGTGAGAAGCTGACGAAAGGCCTCGGTGCCGGCGCAAAGCCGGAGATCGGCATGAAGGCCGCCGAGGAGAGTGAAGAAGAGATTGCCAATGCGATCCAGGGTGCGGACATGGTGTTCGTGACCTGCGGCATGGGCGGCGGTACCGGTACCGGCGCGGCGCCCGTCATCGCCAGGATCGCTAAAAATATGGGGATCCTTACCGTCGGCGTGGTGACCAAGCCTTTCCGTTTTGAAGGCAAGGTCCGTATGCAGAACGCGCTGGACGGCATCGAAAACCTGCGCGAAAACGTGGATACGCTGATCGTGATCCCCAACGACAAGCTGCTGGAGATCATCGACCGCCGCACCTCCATGCCGGATGCTCTGCACCGGGCGGACGAAGTGCTGCAGCAGGCCGTTCAGGGCATTACCGACCTGATCAACGTGCCGGCTCTGATCAGCCTGGACTTCGCGGACGTACAGACCGTTATGCAGGATAAGGGCATTGCCCACATCGGCATCGGCCGCGCCAAGGGCGACGACAAGGCCATCGAGGCCGTCAAGATGGCGGCTTCCAGCCCGCTGCTGGAGACCAATATCGTCGGCGCTTCCCACGTCATCATCAACGTGTCCGGCGACATCGGCCTGATGGAAGTCTACGATGCGGCCAACTACATCACCGAGCTGGTCGGCGAGGAGGCCAACATCATCTTCGGTGCCATGTACGACGATACCATCCAGGACGAAGCCAGCATCACCGTTATCGCCACGGGTCTTTCCGAACCGACTCCCAGCTCGGTCAGCGCCAAGTCCACCATCAGCGGCTTCCGTTCCACGGACGGCCTGCTGGGCAAGAACGCGCCGGCCTTTAAGCCGAGCGCCGCTCCGGTGAGCAGCCCTGCTGCGGAACCGGCCGAGAAGAAGAAGGAAGCTCCGGCTTCCACGCCTTCGGCCTATACCCGTCAGCCGGTTCAGGTCCCTGCCAGCACCGTGCAGCGCCGGGAGATCAATATTCCGGGTTTCTTAAGAAAATAAAGACCGGAAACATCTGAAAAGGAGACCTTCGGGTCTCCTTTTCTGTTCTATGCCGCCCGTACGGGGCGGAAGGGAGATTCTATGGAACTGCTGATCGTAACGGGGATGAGCGGCGCCGGCAAGACGCAGGCGCTGCGGACGCTGGAGGACGTCGGCTATTACTGCGTGGACAATCTGCCGCCGCATCTGCTGGCCTATCTGCTGGATTCGGACTATGACGGCGGCATCGCCCGCGAAAAGACGGCTGTGACCGTGGATATCCGCAGCCACCTGCTGATCAACCGCGTGGACGTCATCCGCAGCGGCCTGGCCGAGAGGGGCGTTACGACCCGTATCCTGTTCCTGGACGCGGGAGACGAGACCATCCGCCGCCGCTACAAGGAGACCCGCCGCCTGCATCCGCTGGTGCAGCAGGGAAAGGCGGCGTCGTTAGCCGAAGCGATCAGCCTGGAGCGGGAGGAACTGGCGCCCTTAAAGAAGATGGCAGAGGTCGTTCTGGATACCTCGGGCCTGCAGACGAAGGATCTGAGGCACTGCATCCTGAAGCTTTTCGCGCCCGCGGAACTGGAGACCATGCACATCGAATTCGTCGCCTTCGGCTTCAAGTACGGGATCCTGGCGGACGCGGATCTGGTCTTCGACCTGCGCTGCCTGCCGAATCCTTATTACGATGAAAAACTCAGGCTCCTGACCGGCGACGATCCGGCCGTGCGCGATTATGTGATGCAGGGGGAGGACGGCCCGCTGATGAAGGAGAAGATCCTCGACCTGCTGCGCGTTTCGATCCCGCTGTACCGGAAGGAAGGAAAGTCCCGCCTGGTCGTGGGCTTCGGCTGCACCGGCGGGCAGCACCGCTCGCTGGCAATGGCCGGCCTCTTACAGGAAGCGCTGGAAAAGGAATATCCCGGCATTCAGCTGATCTGCCGGGATAAAGATGAAAACCGATATGAGGTGAGCCGGAGATAGGCGCTAAGGCAGCTGCTTTAAGCCTTCCAGTGACGGCTCGATGACCATCGAATAATTCGTATGATAGATCACCATGCCCGGCCGGTAATCGGCGGGCTTTTTTAATTCGCGGCGGCGGGTGTAGTCCACCTCGGTCTTGGCGCCTTTCGGGGCGGAAGAGTACCAGGCGGCCAGGGCGGCGGCCCGCTCGAAGCCTTTGTCGGAGAGCTCCTTCATCCCGGTCTTGACGACCACGTGGCTGCCGGCGATGCCCTTGACGTGGAACCACCAGTCGCTGCCGGAGGCAAGCTCGAAGGTGACGGCTTCGTTCTGCAGGTTGTTCTTGCCCACGTAATAGTCGAAGCCCTCTTTGCAGACGTAATGCAGCGGCGCGGCGGTCTTCGGGGCCTTCGGTGCTTTTTTCCCGGGGACGGTCTTGGCCCGCATGTAGCCGCCGGCCACCAACTCGGCCTTGACGGCGTTCAGATCCTCTTCGTTCTCCGCCAGGTTCAGCGCGGCCTCCACGCTTCGGAGGTATTCCAGCTCCGCGTCGGTCTCGCGCAGCTGCTCCGTCGTGGCGTCAAAGGTGCGCTTCAGCTTCTGGTAGCGGTCGAAGTAATGCTTCGCGTTTTCCTGCGGCGTCAGGGTGCCGTCCAGCGGGATCGTGATCTCCCTGCCGCCGTCATAGTAATTCTCTGCCTTCAGCTCCTGCACGCCGGGCTTTAATCCGTAGCCGTAGGCCTGGATCAGCTCGCCGTAGAGCTTGTACTTGTCACGCTTTTCCGCGTCTTTTAACTGCTTTTCCATCAGCTCGCGCTTGCGGGAATCCCGCTCCATGGTCTGATGCAGGATATGCCTTAAGTCCGCGGATTTCTGCTTGATCCGCGAAGCGGAATTCTTCTCGGCGTAGTAGTCGGAGAGCAGTTCGCTCATGCTCTCGTACGGGACCGCCTCTTCCGAAGCGTAGAGCCGGAGGGGAAAAGCGCTGTATTCGATTAGCTTACCGTTATGATAATAGATGTTCGGAGAAAATTTTCCCTCCCGCACCCGATCCGCAAGGCTTAAGACGGAACTCTCCAGACGCGCGGCGCAGGCCTCGTCCAGGGAAGCGGCGCTTTCATCCCCGCTTAAGGAGGATGCCAGGATCAGCTCCCGCGCCATCTGCGGGCTGATACCTGTCAGGACGGCGTTTACGGCTTTTTCCACGGGCCCCGCCTGACTCCTCAGCTTCTCCCTGAAAAGGACGGGATCCAGGTCCAGCGGGGAGAGCTTGTCCCGCGTGTTGGGGATAAAGTACGGCCGGCCGGGCAGGACTTCGCGTACGCTGCTGGTCCCGCTGCCGATACGCCGGATGGCGTCCGTCACGGTGTCGGTCTCGTCAGCCAGGATCAGGTTGCTGTGCTTGCCCATGAGCTCCAGGATGAGGCGGTGGCGCACCAGATCGCCCAGCTCGCTGTAGTGCTCCACGGTCAGGATGATCACGCGCTCCAGACCCGGCTGTGTCACGGAGACGACGCGGCCGCCGGAAAGATGCTTGCGGAGCAGCATCAGAAAGCCGGGGGCCTGGGCCGGAGAGGGAAGATTGGTCTCCGTCAGGTAGGCCAGCGGCAGGGAAGGGTTCGCGGACAGGAGCAGGCGGTACTGGTTCCGGCCGTTTTTCACGGTCAGAAGAACGGCGTCCGTCTCCGGCTGCGCGATCCTGCTCACGCGTCCGTCCGTTAATTTGTCATTTAGTTCTTTTACCAGCGCCGCGACGCTGATGCCGTCAAATGCCATATCGTGCCTTTCATATAGAAGTGAGCTGAGCGCCTCGCGTTCGGAACGAAGTTTTTCGAGAACGCGTGCTCCTCTTCGAGGGCCACGCTTCCTCTCACTAGTCGCTTCGCTAAATCGTTCGAAAAACTTGTCCGACACGCTCGGCGTATTTCGGGTCTTCAAAAAGTTCGTGTCGAGGCAGGAAGTATATTTATCAAAAGTCAGCATAAAAGGACGAAAATCACCTCGTCCGTCTTGACTTTATTTCCGGGTCGATTATAATATAAAAGGTTTAGTTTGTGAATCCAAATTTCACTTTTATTATCCCATCAGGAGGCATTACACAATGGCAAGAGCAAGAAAAACGATGGACGGCAACACCGCTGCGTCGCATGTGTCTTACGCATTTTCCGACGTTGCGGCCATCTACCCCATCACCCCTTCCTCCCCCATGGCTGAAGTAGCAGACAGCTGGGCCACGGAAGGACGCAAGAACATCTTCGGACAGGAAGTGAAAATCATGGAAATGCAGTCCGAAGCCGGTGCGGCCGGTGCGGTGCACGGATCTCTGGTATCCGGTGCGCTGACCACCACCTATACGGCTTCCCAGGGCCTGCTTTTAATGATCCCCAACATGTATAAGATCGCCGGCGAGATGCTGCCCTGCGTCATCGACGTGGCGGCCCGTACTCTGGCGACTCACGCCCTGTGCATTTTCGGCGACCACTCCGACGTCTACGCCTGCCGCCAGACCGGTTTCGCTATGCTGTGCGAATCCAACGTCCAGGAAGTCATGGACCTGACCGCGGTGGCTCACCTGGCCGCCATCAAGGGCCGCGTTCCGGTCCTGAACTTCTTCGACGGCTTCCGCACCTCTCACGAGCTGCAGAAGATCGAAGTCTGGGATTACAAGGATCTGGCCGACATGCTGGATTGGGACGCCGTCCAGAAGTTCCGCAACGGCGCCTTAAACCCCGAGCATCCCTGCCAGATGGGCTCCGCGCAGAACCCGGATATCTTCTTCCAGGTCCGTGAAGCGGCCAACCAGGCTTACACCGCCTTCCCGGCCGTCGTGGAAGAGTACATGAACAAGGTCAACGCCAAGCTCGGCACCGACTACAAGCTCTTCAACTATCACGGCGCTCCGGATGCGGAGCACGTCATCATCGCGATGGGTTCCGTCTGCGACACCATCGACGAGACCATCGATTACCTGCTGGCCCGCGGCGAGAAGGTCGGCCTGATCAAGGTCCGTCTGTACCGTCCGTTCAGCCAGAAGCACCTGCTGGCCGCCCTGCCGGAGACCGTTAAGAAGATCAGCGTCCTTGACCGCACCAAGGAACCCGGCGCCATGGGCGAACCGCTGTACATGGACGTCGTGACCGCGCTGCGCGGCACCAAGTTCCACAACGTGACCGTTTTCCACGGCCGCTACGGCTTAGGCTCCAAGGATACCACCCCGGGCCAGATCGTTGCCATCTTCCGCAACAAGGATAAGGAAGAGTTCACCATCGGCATCGAAGACGACGTGACCGGCCTGTCCCTGCCTATCGTTGAGGATCCGAACACGCAGCCGGCTTCCACCATTTCCTGCAAGTTCTGGGGTCTGGGCGCGGACGGCACCGTCGGTGCGAACAAGAACTCCATCAAGATCATCGGCGACCACACGGATATGTACGTGCAGGCTTACTTCGAGTACGACTCCAAGAAGTCCGGCGGTCTGACCATTTCCCACCTGCGCTTCGGCCACGCCCCCATCAAGTCCACCTACTACATCAACAAGGCGAACTTCGTGGCCTGCCACAACCCGTCCTACGTCCGCAAGTACAACATCGTGCAGGAAGTTGTGGACGGTGGCAACTTCCTCCTGAACTGCCCGTGGGATCTGGCGGGTCTGGAAGAGCATCTGCCCGGCCAGATGAAGCGCTACATCGCGGAGCATAACATCAACCTTTACACCATCGACGCCATCAAGCTCGGCCAGGAGATCGGTCTGGGCGGCCGCGTGAACACCATCCTGCAGGCAGCCTTCTTCGTCATCTCCGGCGTTATCCCGCAGGAAGACGCCATCCGCTACATGAAGGATGCCGCCACGAAGTCCTACCTGAAGAAGGGCGAGGACGTCGTGAAGATGAACCACGACGGCATCGACGCCGGCGCCAAGGCCTTCGTGAAGGTCGAAGTGCCCGCCTCCTGGAAGGATGCGAAGGATGAGCCGCTCTTCGGTCTGGCCGAAGGCAGCCGTCAGGACGTGGTGGACTTCGTCAACAAGATCCAGAAGCCCATCAACGCGCACGACGGCCACAACCTGCCGGTTTCCACCTTTATGCCTTACGTCAACGGTTCCACGCCGTCCGGCGCGGCTGCGTTCGAGAAGCGCGGCGTTGCCGTGAACATCCCGGTCTGGGATCCGGCGAAGTGCATCCAGTGCAACTTCTGCTCCTACGTCTGCCCGCACGCGGTCATCCGTCCGGTGGCCCTGAATGCGGAGGACGTCGCGAACGCCCCCGAAGGCATGCCGATGAAGGATCTGAACCAGATGCCCGGCTACAAGTTCTCCATGACCGTTTCCGCCATGGACTGCATGGGCTGCGGCTCCTGCGTCAACGTCTGCCCGGCGCCCGGCAAGGCCATCAGCATGCAGCCGATGGAAGCCAACAAGGAATGCCAGAAGTACTTCGATTTCGGCGTCAGCCTGCCTGAGAAGCCCGAAGTCATTGAAAAGTATAAGATCAGCACCGTCAAGGGCAGCCAGTTCAAGCAGCCGCTCCTTGAGTTCTCCGGCGCCTGCGCGGGCTGCGGCGAAGCGCCTTACGCCAAGCTGATTACCCAGCTCTTCGGCGACCGCATGTACATCGCGAACGCCACGGGCTGCACCTCCATCTGGGGCAACTCCTCGCCGTCCACGCCTTACACCGTCAACAAGGAAGGCCGCGGCCCGGCCTGGAACAATTCCCTGTTCGAGGACAACGCCGAATTCGGTCTGGGCATGGAGCTCGGCCAGTCCACGCTGCGTGCGGGTCTGGCGAAGAAGCTGCAGGATATCGCGGAGAAGACCGACAGCACCGACGTGAAGGCCGCTGCGGAAGAGTTCTTCAATACCTTCGATGACAGCGCCGCCAACAGCGCCGCCACGAAGAAGCTGGTGAAGGCCTTAGAAGCCCTCGACTGCAACTGCGAAGACGTCAAGTTCGTTCTCAAGAACAAGGAATTCCTGGGCAAGAAGTCCCAGTGGATCTTCGGCGGCGACGGCTGGGCCTACGATATCGGCTTCGGCGGCCTGGACCACGCCATCGCTTCCGGCCGTGACATCAACATCATGGTCTTTGATACCGAGGTGTATTCCAACACCGGCGGCCAGTCCTCCAAGGCGACCAACGTCGGCGCCGTGGCGCAGTTCGCGGCCGGCGGCAAGGAAGTCAAGCAGAAAGACCTGGCGGCCATCGCCATGAGCTACGGCTACGTCTACGTCGCGCAGATCGCCATGGGCGCGGATTACAACCAGACGGTCAAGGCCCTGACCGAGGCGGAAAGCTATCACGGCCCGTCCATCATCATCGCCTACGCGCCGTGCATCACTCACGGCATCAAGGCCGGCATGAGCAAGGCCCAGACCGAAGAGAAGAACGCGGTGCAGGCCGGTTACTGGCACCTGTTCCGCTTCGACCCTCGCAAGGAAGTTCCGTTCCAGCTGGATTCCAAGGCTCCGACCGGAGACTACAAGAGCTTCTTAAAGGGCGAGAGCCGCTACACCTCGCTGACCTTAAAGAATCCGGAGCGCGCCGAGATGCTCTTCGACAAGGCCGAAGGCTATGCGAAGGAGAAATACGAACACCTCCTGAAGTTAAAGGAAGTGTACGGGAAGTAATCGGCTAATCAGGTACAAAGAGGGCAGGTATGGTCTGTGGATCATGCCTGCCTTCTATAATACAAGAAAAAAGGCCTTAGAAAATGAAAAAAATTAGTTCTTGGATTCTTGCGTTAGTAGTTTTTGCTGCTATGTTTCAGGCAAGTACTGTATCCGGTCAAACAAGTAATGTTTATGATTCAAATCTTTACGGTGTGAATCTAAGGATACAAAACACATTAGTTCCTTCAGTTATGTCAGCTTATTATGTGGATGAAAACGGTGTGCATCATTTCTTCTTAATTATGAAAGTTACTGCATCAAGCATTCACTATTATCTTACCGGACATGCAAAAATCCAAACAGACAGTGGTTATCTTAATCCTACAGTAATATTTGAAGATGATTTTCCTGCATCACTTCCCGCGGATAATCCTAATACTTATTCAATCCCATTTACTTATACAGCCGAATTTACCAACTGCTTTGTTATACTAACCAATCTACGTGTGTACACTTTGAGTAATGCTATACAATCTATCCCGAATGTGTCAGCTGAAATTGAGGTGAATTGAGATGACAGAATCAGAACCTTTTTCATCTATCCTACTGCCGTCGTGGGAACTCGATGATCCGCTGTATTTTCAAAAGAGCTTAGAACTCTATGGAGAACGGGTACTTCCTCCGCAGGGATCGGATGAAGCTGCGCTGGAATATTTAAGGCAGATCTTTGATTTGGAGGAAATTCTGGACGCTGCAAAAGATCCTGACTGGGGACAGTCGTTCCCTCCGGTACATAGGATTGACCCCGGCCGTCTGTATGCGCCTGCGTCTGCATGGGATGAATTGTCTTCTCCTCGTTATAGAAAATGGAAGCTGCCATACAGTCAAAAGAATGAGCTCCTGTTTCCTTCCTACACGGTCGGTCTTATCCCCCGATACTTCTTCTATGATCAGGAGAAGAAGCGATTGATTGAAGATGGTACCCTTCTAACGTCTTTTTACGAGTATTTCCATGGCTTGAATACGGAAGCAGATGCAGACGAGCGAATGCGCTATATAGGACATATCATCCTGATCAATCAGGCAAAAGCCCGGCGCACTTATGATGCTTTCAGGCGCCGGCTTCTGCAGATGCCTGCTGCTGAGATCATTGTTCCCGGCAAAGAAAAACAAAAGATGCCCTCGGCGCTTCTTCCGCTGCTGCGCAGCTTTCTGGTATTTGCCGCAAAAGAGGACTTCATGGATCTTAAAGACCAGCCGCCTGCGGCATATATCATCCGATTGTTTAATACCCTGGAAGAATATCCGCTGCTCGGCAATGACAGGTATCTGTACTGTAATCAAGTTGCCCGGATCTCGATAATCGACACGCAGGAGCCGTTTCATGTTCTGTTCGAGAAGCTGCGCTCGTTGACAGAAATCTAATTCACCAGCGGTACTTTTGTAGGCGGGGTCACCTTGGGACCTGACTTTTTCAGGAAAATGCGATGATTAATAAACAGCTGAATCTGGTCGTAGATTTCAACGGCTGCCCGAACCGCTGCCTTCACTGTTGGCTCGGCCATATGCCGAACCGGCGGATGGAGGACGGGGCGGACCGCTTTATCGTGGATTATTTCGCGCCGTTTTTTGAGAAGATCGCCTTTTACAGCTGGCTGCGGGAGCCGGATTTCTGCGAGGACTACGCGGCGCGATGGGAGAGGGATCTGGCGGTCTCGAAGAACGCGAAGCCGGAGCGCTTCGAGCTGGCGAGCTTCTGGCGCATCGTTCGGGACGAGAAGTATATCCCGTTTCTGCGGTCGGTGGGCGTGAAGAAGGTGCAGCTGACCTTCTTCGGCTTAAAAGAGACGCAGGACCGTTACGTGGGCCGGCAGGGCGCGTATGAGGAAGTGCTGGAGGCGACGGAGCGCCTGATCCGGGGCGGCATCACGCCGCGCTGGCAGTGCTTTCTCAATGAAGAGAACCGGGAGGAGATCGTACAGGTCCTTCAGATGTATGAAGAGATCCGCCGGACAAAATGCCCGGACATGGAGTTCTTCGTTCACGAGGGCAGCTGCGATGGGGAAAACCGGAAGCTCTACCCGATCCGCATCCGGAAGGGGCATATCCCGGAAGAACTGGCGCCGTACTATCTGGATTACGGGAAGCTGCTGACGGAGAAGGAGTGCTGTGAACGGCTGCAAAACGATTTCTCGCATCCCGCCTTTCCGATCGGAAAGGAGATCACGCTCAACGTTTCCAACACCTACGACGTGTATTACAACTACACGAACATGACGCCGCCGTGGGTGATCGGGAACCTGAAGGAGGCGGAGCCGGCCGAGATGGTGCGCCGGATCGTGAGCGGGGACACGCCCGCCCTGCGGAAGCTGGAACGCGTCACCTGGGCCGGGCTGGTGCAGTTATACGGGGATTTTTCTTCCGAACGCGTCTTCAGCCCGGACGATTATAAAATGTTCCTGGTGAACAACCGGCTGGAAAGATGCTGAATCAATAAAGAACTATACCTGACGCCGCCGGCTTCTGATGAGGCCGGCGGTATTTTTGTGCCCGGATCGGCGGAAGCAGTTGACGGAACCGCGCGGATGTGAGAAAATAAAAACGTAAAACGTGAACGGGATCGGGCCCGGGATGATCCGGCCCGCAAGAGGAGAAAAATGGAACGGCAGCAGGAAAAGGAATTTGAACGGCGGCTGGCAAAGCACCGCGATGAACTGAAATGGCTGTATCTGGAACTGTACCACGGGGATACGCAGGCTTACGAATATTTTGAAGGCATGCTGCGGCGCGCCTATGAAGAACGAAGCGAAGACCTCCGGCAGCTGGACCGCGCGCGGGAACAGGATGCGGACTGGTTCAAGGGCCATGACCTGGTCGGAATGCTCCTGTATGTAAAAGCCTTTGCCAGGACTTTACAGGGCGTGCGGAAAAAGCTGGATTATCTGGAAGACTGCGGAGTGAATTATCTGCATCTGATGCCTCTTCTGGAGAGCCCGGAAGGCCGCAGCGACGGCGGCTACGCGGTCTCGGATTTCCGGAAGGTAGAACCCGCGCTGGGAACGATGGAAGACCTTTCCGCGCTGGCGGCCGACTGTCACGGCCGCGGCATGTCCCTCTGCCTGGATTTCGTGATGAACCATACCAGCGAGGACCACGAGTGGGCCCGCCGCGCCCGGGCCGGGGAAAAGGAATACCAGGACCGCTATTTCTTCTACGACGGCTGGGAGATCCCGCGCCGCTTCGAGGAGACGGTCCCGCAGGTCTTTCCGACGACGGCGCCGGGCAATTTCAGCTGGTGCGAAGAGGCGGGAAAGGTCGTCATGACCACCTTCTATCCCTATCAGTGGGATCTGAACTACGCCAACCCCGCAGTCTTCCGCGACATGACCGAGAATATGCTCTTCCTCTGCAACCGGGGCGTGGACGTGCTCCGTCTCGACGCCGTGCCCTCCATCTGGAAGGAACAAGGAACAAGCTGGCGAAACCAAAAGCAGCTCAATTCGATCATGCGCATGATTCAACTAGCGAAAGAGATGGTCA
>JAEEGF011175582.1_pt1 | contig 22615 bp, 25 predicted proteins | sample 9134171 | NCBI WGS metagenome assembly JAEEGF01 (sample SAMN16246542, study PRJNA631951) | gut metagenome | biome: gut microbiome; feature: rumen; material: AP-attached | host: Bos | place: Iran: Karaj | collected 2018-10 | reverse complement strand
ATACTGCGTTGATACTGTTTTTATCAGACGACTTCGCCAAAGCTAAGCTTCCTGGAAGGAAGACTTTTTCCTGATGGGAGAGATGATTGGTGGCGACTATAACAGGATTATGTCGGATGAGCTTTGCCACAGTGCAACGAATTATGAGTGCTACAAAGGACTCTTTTCATCCTTTAACAGCATGAATATGTTTGAGATAATTCATTCACTTAAGCGTCAGTTTGGACCTGAGAACTGGACCTTGTACAGAGGAAAGCATCTGTTATCCTTTGTAGATAATCATGATGTGAGCAGAGTTGCCAGCATTCTTACAAGACCTGAGCATTTGAAACTGATATACATACTTATGTTTGGCATGCCGGGCATTCCTACCATATACTATGGAAGTGAATGGGGCGAAAAGGCTGATAAGTCTCAGGGAGATCCTGCTCTTAGACCATGCTTTGAAAAGCCTCAGTGGAACGAGCTTACGGATGTTGTGGCAGCTCTTTGCAAGGGCAGAGAAGGCTCCAAGGCACTTAGTTATGGTGATTTTAAAGAGCTTCTTTTGACAAACAGGCAGTGTATTTTTGAGAGAGAAACTCAGGACGACAGAATCATAGTTGTGATAAACGCTGACGAGAATCAGTTCCATGCTGATTTCAACGCCAGAGCCGGTCGTGCTGTGGATATGATCACGGGAAAAGAGATAGATTTTGGTGGCGGTCTTGATATTCCGCCTTACACAGGTTATATGCTTCAGATTTAAGGCGAATAAATCAAACTTCTATCATTTTTTGCTCAGATGCCATATGAAATAATACTTTTTTGAAAGACCTATAGGATAAAATCAAAGTAGGTTACAAAAGTATATGGAGGCTACCAAAAGATGAGGATTCATTTTGACAAATTATATAAAGATGATAGAAAAAAGGAATTATGTGGGCTTGGAATACCTTTTTCAAAGGGAGAAGTAAGCGCACAAAGATTTAACAGCATATGTATTTTGGATGGAGAAAATGCAGTTCCTGCCCAGTACAAAATAACATCTACATGGGAGGATGGTTCTGTCAGATTTGCGTATGCCAGATTTTTGGCGGACCTTCCGGGAAATAAGGATAAGGATTTTGAATTATCTTTTTCGGATAAAAAGGCATCCTTTGAAGATGAGGTGAGAGTTACCAAAAGCCAGGAGAACATAACAGTTTCCAACGGCACTATATCCTTTGAAGTGACTTCCGGAACCAATACGGTTTTCGAAAAATTCTCAGCAAATGGTCATGAGTGGGAAAAGAACAGTTTTGTTGGCCCGGTTTTAAGGGCAAGTGGCAAGGAGTTTACAACTTCTTTTGACTCATGGAAGGTTGTGGAAGAGGGGGCTGTGTATGCTTCGATAGAAGCTGATGGCCGTTTTATCTGTGATAAAGCAGGTCTTTCCGGTGAAGGAATTCGATTTACCTTCAGAGTGCATATTACGGCGGGAAAACCATGGATAGAGTGCGCTGTAAGGCTCTTTAACTGCACTGATGGTGACTTTAAGCCAGATTCACTGACATTTAATGTTCTTACCGGAGAAAAAGATAAAGCTTCTAAAGTAAGGACAATGGTTGCAAAGTCAAATTATAGGACTTCTTTTACCACAAGTGAAGAGGGAGAAGATGTGTCCTTAAAAATAACAGGCGAGATGCTGGAAAAAGAGGCCAATGAGCATTTTGCCGAGGTGCTGTACGGAACATTTTTTGCGGATGTGACTACTGATGAACAGGGAATCTGCGGAACTGTTTTTCAGGCTGCGCAGAATTTCCCTAAGGCAGTAAAAGCAGGAAGAGACGGAATAAGTATCTCAATTATTCCGGACCAGGATGAAACTGCTAAGGAATCAGGCTGCGAACCTGTAGTATTTAGCTCAGGAATGGCAAGGGAACAGAGATTTTTACTCCATTTTCACAGCGCGGATGAGGATGTCTACGAGATAAATAACAGAAGTCTTATTTATCAGATGCCTGATATGCCGTTACTTGATCCTGAAGTGTTTGAAAAAGCAGATGTTATGCCGGATATCTTTTTACAGGAAGATGAAAAGATAGATGATCTTGAGCTGGCGTTTATTGACAAAGCGGACAGTCATGTCAGGTGCTATGGCATGTTGAACTGGGGCGATGGCCCTGATCCGGGATACACAAGTCAGGGACGCGGAGGTGGAAGGCTTGTATGGACCAATAATGAGTATGACTATCCCCATGCAATGTATATGATGTACGCCAGAAGCGGTGTTCGGAGATTTTTTGATTATGCCTGCGTTGCAGCGTCTCATTGGATGGATGTGGATGTTTGCCATTACAGCAAGGATGAACTGCAGATTGGCGGTCAGTGGGAACATATAAATGGCCACACCGGCGGTTCCTTAGATGGAAACGGATGCAAAGGAGTTCTTGCCTGCAGCCATGAATGGGTAGAAGGTCTTCTAGATTACTATCACTTTACCGGAGATGAGAGAGCTTTTGAGACTGCGATAGGTATTGGAGAGAATGTATTAAAGCTTTTAGAGACACCTATGTTCAGTGTGGCCGGTGAGAGTAATGCCAGAGAGACCGGATGGGCTCTTAGGAGTCTGACAGCTCTTTTTGTGGAAACCCATGACACTAAGTGGACTGCCAAATGTGAGTGGATTGTGTCACAGTTTAAAGCATGGAACGACAAATATGGTCACTGGTTGGCACCATACACCGATAACACCACTATAAGAGTGGGATTTATGATTTCTGTGGCGGTTGGTTCACTTATGCGTTATTATAGGGTGTTCCCTTCCGACGAGCTAAAAGAAATGATCATTGGCGCAATTGATGACCTTGTAGAGAATACAATGTCACCTTACGGAATCTTTTATTACAAAGAACTTCCGAGTTTATCAAGAAATGGTAACAATACGCTTTTGCTGGAATCTATGGCTATAGGATATGAGCTTACCGGCGATGATAAATATCTTGATAAAGGAATCAAGACATTTATGAGGAATATGAAAAATTCAGGATTTAGTATCGGACAGAAAAAAATAGTCGAAGATACCGTTATTGTCGGTAGCGGAGCGCCAAAATCTTTTGCCCAGAGTTTTCTGCCTCTTACATATTTTTATACTAAATCAGTAAAAGCAAATAAGTTGTTACAGTAAAGGAATTATATTATAATTTATATATGGAAATACGTACACCTATAGTTGCAATATTGGTATTGGGAATATTGATTTTTATTTACCTGAGGAAAACAATTCCTCAGCTTAGTTCTTCACGGGTGTTTTTTGCATTCCTGATGTTGGCATTTATCAATGTTTTAAGTGAGATAATAGAATGCTATGTATTTATTTATCTTGGCGGTGCTTTTAACGTGCTAAGGCGTGCAGTTCAGAATTTCTACATTGGAACTATTCTGGCTACAATATATGCGATTACAATATACATCTATTCAAAAGTTACGATCAAACGTACTGTTTCGGCGAGAATAAGTGCTATTTTGGCAATTCCGATGATCATGGGAGTTATTTCCATTTTATTCGGTAAAGCCAGCTATGGCAGAACTGCCAGAGGCTTTTATTATAATTATGGCCCTTTGACAGATGTATGTTATTACATAGGATTTGTTCAGCTCTTTGCGATATTGGTGGGACTTATTTTTCTAAGGCACCGTTTGAAAAAGGAAGAATTCGGAGCTCTTTTGTTTGGAATTATAGTGTGGATAATCATGGCAATTCACCAGTTTTTGGTTAAGGGAACGCAGGTTTCTTCCATAGCTATGATGGTAATGGCACTTGTTGTCTATCTGAATATTGAGAACCCAAATGAGCTGTTTGAAAAGTCAATTCCAAATGTAAAAAACAAGGATGCCTTTACCATGTTACTGCTGGAAAAATATGGTATAGGAAAGAATTTTTACATAATGTCTGTTATTTTAACGGGAAAAACAAGTGTACAGACAGCGGCAGACAGGGCAGAACTATACAGGATACAGGCTGATGTAGCTGATACTATTTTTAGAAGACTTAATCTGGAAGCTTATTTGTCTAACTGGAATACTTTGAGTTTTGTGGATTCTTCTCCGGAAAGAGTAGAAGAATTTATGAACATAATAAACAATTACAAGGTAGATGACAGCAACTACAAGCTCACTTTTGCTTTTGTTGATGCTCTTGGCTGTGCAAAAGATGCAAGTAAAGCACTTCAGATACTTGCCTATGTTTCCGGAGAGTATATTTTCAAGCAATCAGCACCTAATCTTGTTATAGATGAGAGTGTTGTAGATAAGATGATCTACAGGAATACCATAGAAGATGTGGTAAGGCAGTCGGTAAGAGAGCAGGCTTTTGAAGTTTATTATCAGCCAATTCTTTCTGTAGCAGATGGAAGATTCTCTTCAGCTGAGGCTCTGGTTCGTCTACGAAGGCCCAATACCGAGAGTTATATCTCTCCTGAAGACTTTATTCCTATAGCAGAAAAATGTGGACTTATCCAACAGATTGATGATCTTGTCTTTGAAAAGGTTTGTTCTTTTATTGCGAGAGAGAATTTGTCAAGTTATGGAATAAAGACCATAGAGGTAAACCTTTCCGGCAATGAGGTTGTTGATTATCAGGCTTATGACAGGCTTAACCGCAAGATGGAAAAGTACCATATTCCTCCGAAATTTATAAATTTTGAAATAACGGAGACTTCGTATATCAGTAATGATGATGCTTTCCGGGAAAATGTCAGAAAGCTGAAAGAAGTGGGAAGTACTTTCTCTATGGATGACTTTGGTTCAGGTTATTCCAATCTTTTAGAGATATTAAAGATGGACTACATCCTGGTTAAACTTGATAAAGAGTTCGTTTGGAGCTGTCTTGATAAAGAAAAACCTGAAAACATGAGAATGCTGCAATATACAATCAATTTCCTCAAGGACTACGGACTACATATACTGGCAGAGGGTGTTGAGACACTTGAACAGGCACAGACTCTGATAGACAGCGGTGTTGAATATTTGCAGGGATTTTATTATTCAAGGCCGGTTCCTGAGGATGAATATGTTGAATTTTTGAAGGTGCAAAAGGGGATTTCAAAACCATTTTTGAAAGGAGAATGACTATGAACGAGGCTTTATATGATGCGGTTTTTGGGTGTGGTGAACGAAAAGTGGATCCATTCGCAAATGCAAAGGTTGATTTTGACAGAATCATATCGGATATGCGCCTTGTAGGGTATGAGATTACTTCTCTGAACATTGTTCATCAGATAATGCTTGAACATCTTGATCAGCTCAACAAGTTCAAATCTAATATCATTGAGTCTACCATGGATATGGATAACAGGGATGAGTATTGTAAGGAAAAGTTTGGACTTACCTTTAAGGATATTGATGCCCTCGACCCACAGCATGATATAGAGTGGGATATTAAGAGTGGTCATGTTATTTTCTTTTTATCTCCCGATGCGCTATACAAAGAAGAAGCATATTTTATTCTTTTCAAAAATGCCTTTGAAGCATTTACAGAAAAAACCGGTTTTGGATATATGAGTCATTGATATGAGAGTGATACTTGAAACCAAAAGATTGATACTTAGAGGCTGGGAGGACAAAGATGCTGCCAGCCTCTTTAAATATGCCAGTGACAAACGAATTGGCCCTCCTGCGGGATGGCTTCCTCATGACAGTATCGGCTACAGCAAAGCGGTTATAAGAACTGTTTTTGCCAAAGACGAAGTATATGCAATCTGTCTTAAAGAAAATCCGGACGAGCCTATAGGTAGCATAGGGCTTAATTTTGAAGGGAGCAAGGAACGCCCCATTCTTTCGGGCGAGGCAGAACTGGGATACTGGGTAGGTGTGCCCTTTTGGGGAAAAGAGATTGCTCCTGAAGCGGCAAAAGAGGTCATAAGACACGGTTTTGAGGACCTTAGACTGGACAGGATCTATTGCGGCTATTTTGAGGGCAACGAGAAGTCTAAAAGAGTACAGGAGAAGTGCGGCTTTATACCTCATCATGTTAACGAAAAAACATACATCATAATGTTGGAGGAAACTCGAAAAGAGTACATCAATGTCATAGACGCATGCAACTGGAATAGGCATGGATACTGATAATTCTGACAATTTCAAGACACAAAAAAATCATAATTGTTAAACGATTAAGTATTACATTTTTTGTAATAATATGCTATAATTTACTCGTGTGATTCGAAAAAATATTCCTAATCGGAATTTTTTTTGGCCCTTTGTGAAAGCGCTTTCAAACATATACAGCAGGTTGTTTTTTTCAAAAGGAGGAACAAGATGTTGAATATTGGAGAATGCGTAATTTACGGTAGTCATGGTTTATGTAGGGTTCGAGAGATTCTCGTACCGTCGTTTCTTGAGAGGGGAAATGAAAAGCAATATTACATGATGATTTCTGCTGTAGACGCGGGCAGTGTTCTCTATGTTCCGGTAGACGGAGCTGAGGATAAGGTTCGTGATGTTATGAGCGCTGATGAAGCAATGGGGCTGATAGATGACATTGAAGATACACCTGTGATCAAACTTTTAGAGGGCAAGAAGGCTGAGCCTGCTATTGCCAATGTCATTAAGAGAAACGTTGTGGAAGAGATGATGAGCCTTATTAAGACACTTCGTAAGATTAAGGCGAGTCGTGAAGCTGAGGGTAAGAAGTTTGCTGCTCTGAATGAAAAATACTTGAATATCGCTGAAAAGCTTCTTTATACGGAAATGGCTTTTGCTCTAAAGACTGAAAAAGATGTAGTTAAGAGCAGAGTCATCGAAGAGCTATCACATTTACCACTAGAGACTGCATAATCGGCAGTCTCTATTTATATTAAGTGGCTGTATATTTCGGCTATCAGCTGATTCTTGGAAATGGCAGCTTTGCACGGTGCATAGAGAGTGCCTACTATTTCCTGAAGTTCGGCTGGGAATTTGGAAAGGTCTGAATCGAAATTGATGCCGATGCCGACTACAATCCACTGTACAAGTCCGGAATCAAATTCTATCCCTGATTCTGTAAGAATACCGCATATTTTGCGACCATCCACAAAAAGGTCGTTTATAGGCTTTATGACAGGTGATACGTGGCACAGATTCTCAATGGCTGTTTTGACGGTATTGCCTGTGTGTGCGGTAATAATATCTGGTTCAAGGGATGATAGCATCTGGGGAGATAAGATTATGCTCATGTAGATGCCGCCTTCCGGAGAGTAGAAGCTGTGATCCTTTCGCCCGCGCCCGATGTCCTGAGACCTTGCTACAATCAGTGTTCCGTGACTTGCTCCGGAAATAGCCATTTCTTTTGCAAGCTTATTGGTGGAATCCAAACTGTCAAAAATATGGATGTGTTCAGCCGAATAGGAATTGTTTTTTGGCAGATATGAAAGAATCCCCTGAGCCGAGATAATATCGTTTTCTGAGCTTAAAAGATATCCCTTTTTGCTGACAGCTTGAATGTTATAGCCCTGTCCTCTAAGTTCATTTATCGCTTTCCAGATGGCGTTTCGGGAAATGCCGAGTCTGGCTGCGATAGCTTCACCTGAAATATATTCTGACTTATTGTTTTCCAATAGTTCCAAAACCTTTTCTTTTGAACTCATTTTTATCCTTTTTGTATCCATGTTGATTTCGAAAAAACTAATTGATTCAAGGCCCATTTTAACATTCTGCAAATGCTATGTTCAAGAATTTATGATTATACAGTTACGAGTTAATGTGCTAAAATGTGAGCTATGGATAAAACGGTTGAATTATATTATGAAAGTGCATATTTAAAAGAGTTTGAGGCTACTGTAATTTCCTGCGAAGAGTCAAAAGGCGGGAAATATGAGATTGTTCTGGACAAGACAGCTTTTTTTCCTGAACAGGGCGGACAGAGCAGTGACGTTGGAACTCTTACCGGTGCTGATGGGAAAGTAATCGATGTAACTTATGTATCGATAGATAAAGCGAATGTTATAAAGCATGTTGCGGATGCTCCCCTGGAGGTGGGAACAACGGTACAAGGCGCGATTGACTGGAATCACAGGTTCAGCAATATGCAGCAGCATACGGGAGAACATATTTTTTCAGGGATTGTAAATTCCAGATATGGATATGACAACGTGGGATTTCATCTGAGCGATTCCGAAGTGACTATGGATTACAACGGAGTGCTCACCAAAGAGAATATCAGGGAAATCGAGCTTTTGGTCAATCAGGCAATATGGGAAAACGTGGAGGTTCTGTGCGAATTTCCTGATGCGCAGAGGCTTAATGAGATTAACTACAGAAGTAAAAAGGAACTCACAGGGGATGTTAGAATTGTTACGGTCAAAGGCTATGACGTCTGCGCCTGCTGTGCACCTCATGTTCTGCGAACCGGTGAGATTGGGATATTGAAGGTAACTGGTCTTCAGAATTACAAAGGCGGCGTCAGAGTCAACATTTTGTGCGGCAAAAGAGCTTTAGAGTACTTGAACGGGCAGCAGCAGATTGTTGATGAGCTTTCAGCGCAGTTTACTACTTCTTCAGAAAATATCATATCTGCGGTAAAGAAACTGTCATCTGAGAATATTAGCCTGAAATCAGATCTTTCTGCTACCAAAGATAAGCTCATAGATTATGAGTTAAAAGAAATATCTCCGGCCAAAGAAAATGTCTTTTTGATAAAAGATGAAGGTACAGATGGCAATTCCATGAGAAAGATTGCCAATGCCTTAGCTGAAGAACACAAGGGCTTTTGCGGCGTGTTTGCCGGAAGCGACGGGGCGGGCTATAAATTTATAGTTGCTTCCGGGACTGACGGAAAGGACACAAAAGAAGTTCTTGAAGCTCTGAAGGAACAGTTTGATGCAAAAGGCGGCGGAAATGCCAAAATGGTACAGGGCAGCATGGCATCAGCAGTTTCAAAAGATATATCAGCCTGCCTGGAGAGTAGGTTCAGCGACTAAGCCAACAACACAGGCTTTTTCATATTGTAAAAAGAGGATTATGAAAAATGAAAGTTGGAACAATAAAGGATTTTAAAGAGGGATGCAGGGATGCGATTCCTATTTGTCTTGGCTATATAGCAGTTTCTTTTGCTTTTGGAATAGAGAGTTCCAAGATTGGAATGACAATATTTCAGGCTATTATGACTTCTCTTTTAAACGTGACGAGTGCAGGGCAGTTTTCAGCTCTTGAAGTAATTGCGAGAAACGGGAGCTTCATTGAGCTTGCCATGCTGCAGCTTATTATCAATTTAAGATATTCTCTTATGTCTACAGCTCTTTCTCAAAAGCTTGATACAAGTCTTGGTACGATTCACAGAATGGGAATATCCTATGGCGTGACTGACGAGATATTCGGAGTCAGCATCTTAAGACATGGAACACTTTATCCTATGTACTCCTATGGACTTATTGTTACATCTGTCTTCGGTTGGGTATTCGGAACCGGACTTGGAGCGACAGCAGGGCAGATAATGCCTGCAAGGATAATCAGTTGTCTGGGGCTTGCTATTTACGGAATGTTTATTGCAATCATCATTCCGGATACCAAGACAAGCAAAGCTATCATGTATGTGGTACTTGCAGCTATGGCGATGAGTACTGTATTTACATATGCGCCGCTTTTGAGTACTATTTCATCCGGATTCAGAATCATCATTGTCACTGTGGTTGTTGCCGCTGTGGCAGCAGTAATCGCACCGGTTAAGGAGGAAAACAAATGAAAAACATATACGCATACATCCTCCTTATGGCTCTTGTGACTTACCTTATAAGGGCATTGCCTCTGACTCTTATCAGAAAAGAGATAAAGAGCACCTTCGTAAAGTCATTCCTTCACTACGTACCATACGCTACCCTTGCAGCAATGACCTTCCCGGCAATACTACATGCAACGGATTATATGATTTCTTCAATCTGCGGATTTGTGGTAGCCTTAGTGCTTGCTCTAAGAAAGAAAAGTTTGCTTACTGTGGCAGGAGTTTCCTGTATTGTAGCATTTGTGGTAGAATTATTTCTTTGATGATATTATTATATTGTTCAGAAACATAAATAGGGTATGAGAAAAAAGCACAAGCAACTTTGAGAGCCTTTGTGCTCGTCGGCACTTATGCCCTGTTTTTTAGGGCATTAGTACCGTTACGAAGCACAACGGAGTGCAAACGTCCTCAAAGTGATTGTGCTTGTACTCATACCCAATGAAAGATAGAAAGATTGAAAGGAAAAGATTTTATGCGAGTAGGAATGGGGTATGATGTCCATCGCCTTGTTGAGAATAGAGACCTTATTATAGGTGGTGTAAAGATTCCGTACGAAAAAGGACTCCTTGGTCATTCGGATGCAGATGTTCTGTTACATGCTATAAGCGACGCACTTCTTGGAGCGGCAGCTCTTGGAGACATCGGCAAGCATTTTCCGGACACTGATCCTAAGTATAAAGGTGCTGATTCGCTTGTTCTTTTAAAGGCAGTAGGAGAAATGCTTTCAGAAAAGTGTTTCATGATTGAGAATATAGATGCTACAATAATTGCCCAGGCTCCAAAGATGAGACCACATATCGATACCATGAGAGAGAATATCGCCAATGCTCTTGATATCGATGTTTCACAGGTCAATGTAAAGGCTACTACAGAAGAGGGACTTGGCTTTACAGGAACCGGAGAGGGCATATCCTCTCAGGCAGTCTGTATGATCAGTAGCTTTTTTGAAAAAGGAGCTACTGTATTTGACAGCGAAGAGAGAGGCTGCGCCGGATGTTCTGGATGTCCAAAGCAGTAAATTGAATTTATAAATATTAGATGGGGAAGAAAAATGGCACATAAATTTACATTTTATAATACTTTATCAAGAACTGTAGAAGAGTTTATTCCAAGAGTTGAGAATCAGGTTTCAATGTATACCTGCGGACCTACAGTTTATCACTACGCACACATCGGCAATATCAGAACATATATCATGCAGGATGCTCTCATCAAATCCCTTGAGTATGCCGGATTTAATGTTAAAAGAGTCATGAACATCACTGATGTAGGACATCTTTCATCTGATGCCGATACCGGCGAAGATAAGATGCTTGCAGGTGCTAAAAGAGAGCACAAGACAGTTATGGAAATTGCTAAGTTTTATACTGATGCGTTTTTCAAAGACTTTGACGCTGTAGGAAATAAGCGCCCTGACGTTATTGAACCTGCTACAAACTGCATACCTGAATTTATTCATATGGTTGAGGTTTTGCTTGAAAAGGGCTATGCCTATGTTGCAGGCGGAAACGTATATTTCGATACAAGCAAGCTCAAGGATTACTATGTCTTTTCATCAGAAGTTGAAAAGGAACAGCTTCAAGTTGGCGTTCGTGACGATGTAGAAGAGGACTCCAACAAAAAGAATAAGACAGACTTTGTACTTTGGTTCACAAAATCCAAATTTGAAGACCAGGCTCTTAAGTGGGACAGCCCATGGGGAGTAGGATATCCGGGATGGCATATTGAGTGCTCATGCATTTCTATGAAGCATCTCGGAGAATATATTGATATTCATTGTGGTGGTGTGGACAATATCTTCCCTCATCATACCAATGAGATTGCTCAGTCTGAGAGCTTCCTTGGCCATCAGTGGTGCAAATACTGGTTCCACAGCAATCACTTAAATGACAGAGCAGGCAAAATGAGTAAGTCAAAAGGAGCTATTCTCACTGTTTCAGCTCTCAAAGAAAAAGGCTACGATCCGCTTGTTTACAGATTCTTCTGCCTTCAGTCACATTATCGCAAGCCTTTGGAATTCTCTTTTGATGCCCTTGACCAGGCTGTGACAGCTTATAACAAGCTTGTAAAGAAAATTGCTGAATTAAAGGCTGAGGGAACAGTTGATACAGATACTCTTCGCAAATTCGAAGAAAACTTTGCAGATGCTGTTTCAAATGACTTAAATACTTCAATGGCTATTACAGTTTTATATGATGCTCTGAAAGCAGATACAAACGATGCTACAAAGCTTGCCATCATCGAGAGCTTTGACAAGGTTCTTTCTCTTGACCTTATCGGACATGCAAAGAGTCTTGGAGAAGATGTTAAGGAAATCGATCCTGAGCTTGAAGCTTATGTTCTTGATGCAATCGAGCGCCGCAGCCAGGCTAAGAAGGCAAAAGACTTTGCTACAGCAGATGCTATTCGTGATGAACTTCTTCAAAAGGGTGTTGAGATAAAAGACACCAGGGAAGGTGTTAAATGGCAGCTTCTTTAAATGAGTATTTAAACGGAAAATTTGGAATAGAAGCACAGGATATAAGAACATATTCTCCTTTGACGCTGGCGTATATCGGAGATGCTGTTTTTGATGTGATTGTTCGCTCAATTTTGGTTAATAAGGGCAATACTGCAGTAAATAAGCTTCATTCAAGAGCAAGCTCTATCGTTAAGGCCGGAACACAGGCTGCAATAATAAAGTCTTTAATGGATGATCTTACCGAACAGGAAGCCGATATATACAGAAGAGGGCGCAATTCAAAACCTCATACCAAAGCAAAAAATGCCACTACTATGGACTATTTGGATGCTACAGGGTTTGAGGCGGTAATGGGATATCTTTATCTCAGTGGAGATATGGATAGAGCATGTGAATTAATTAATTTGGGAATTGAGCGTGTTGGGCTCGATATCCTGAAGTGATGAGGATTTAGAATGGAAGAAAATTTTGAAAGCAGGATTGTGGAAGGCCGCAATGCAGTTCTTGAGGCATTCCGCTCCGGTAAAGTAATTGACAGGCTGTTTCTCCTTGACGGATGTAAGGATGGACCGATACAGAGTATTTTGCGTGAAGCAAGAAAACACAAGGATACCGTTATTTCTTTTGTCAAAAAAGAAAGACTTGACCAGTTGTCAGAGACAGGCAAGCATCAGGGCGTTGTGGCATATGCCGCAGCCTATGAGTATGCCGAGGTTGAGGATATCCTTAATATAGCAAAGGAAAAGGGCGAGGACCCATTTATCATTATCCTTGATAATATTGAAGACCCTCATAACCTTGGGGCTATTATCCGTACAGCCAACCTTTCTGGTGCTCACGGAGTTATCATTCCAAAGCACAGAGCAGCTTCACTTACTGCGACTGTAGCCAAGGCTTCTGCAGGGGCAATAAATTATACTCCTGTTGCTAAAGTTACTAACATTGCTCAGACTATAGAAGAGTTAAAAGATCAGGGATTATGGTTCGTATGTGCTGATATGGGCGGAACAACCATGTATGACCTTAATCTTAAAGGCGCCATCGGACTTGTTATTGGTAATGAAGGAAGCGGAGTTTCAAGGCTTGTAAGGGAGAAATGCGACATGATCGCTTCAATCCCAATGAAGGGCGATATTGATTCCCTTAATGCTTCAGTTGCTTGTGGTGTACTTGCTTTTGAGATAGTAAGACAGAGATTGGGTAAATGAAAAATTACAAAGACTACACTGATGAACAGTTAGTACTTAGGATCCATGACGAGAATGACTCTGACGTCATAGATTATGTCATGAACAAATACAAAAACCTTGTCAGGAAAAAGGCGGGGTCGATGTACATTCTCGGAGCTGACAGAGATGATCTCATTCAGGAAGGAATGATCGGTCTTTTCAAGGCAATAAGGGATTATGACATCGGAAGAGATGCCAGCTTTCTGACTTTTGCGGATTTGTGCATATCGAGGCAGATGTACTCTGCGATAGCATCATCTGCACGCAAAAAGCATGCACCGCTTAATTCGTACATATCTATCTATTCTAGCAGAGAAGATGATGAAAACAGCGATGCTGCCATCGAGAATATACTGGAGTCCGATTCAAGCTCTATTCCGGAGCAGCATGTAATTGACCAGGAGAACTTTAAGGACCTGGAAGATGCCATTGAAAAGGAACTCAGCAGTCTCGAAAGACAGGTTTTGGATCTTTACATTACAGGCATGAGTGTAAAAAAAATATCGGCAGTACTTGGAAGAGACCTTAAATCCACTGATAATGCCATGCAGAGGATAAGGAACAAATTAAAAAAGTACTTAAAAAAATAATGATATAAAAAACACTTGCGCTCTTTAATTTATTATGTTATATTGATATAGCTGTCGTGGACGGCGGTAACTATAGTTAATTATGAAGATTTTTTGTATATAGAGAGGTGAGAAGAGATGAGACAGGATATTCAGCCAGAATTCCATCAGGCCACTGTTACTTGCAACTGCGGTAACACATTTACAGTTGGATCAACAAAGAGTGAGATTCACGTAGAAATTTGCTCAAAGTGCCATCCATTCTATACTGGTCAGCAGAAGGCTACATCTGCTCGTGGACGTATTGATAAGTTCAACAAGAAATACGGCATGAACAATCAGTAATTCATAAAATGTTGAATTTAAGAGGTTGAGGCTTTTGGCCTCAACCTTTTTCCGTTATATGTGTGATTGTATCTTCATGCAATAAAATGCGAGGTGCTCTATGAAAAAGAGAAAGATTAAGCATTACTCCGGAATTGGCGGACAGGCAGTTCTTGAAGGCGTAATGATGAGAAATAAAGATATGTATGCTGTGGCAGTAAGAAAGCCTGATGGCAATATTGCTGTAGAAGTAGACGAATATCACGGCATCGCATATGGCAGCAAGCTTCTTAATATTCCTTTTGTCAGAGGTGTTTTTGTTTTTATAGATTCACTTATACTTGGAATCAAATCTCTTAACTATTCCTCTTCATTTTATGAAGAAGAAAAGGAAAAGCCATCAAAGCTTGATGAGGGAATTGATCAGGTTTCCGGAGGACATGAAGATACTTTTCTTATGATCCTTACAACCGCTTTATCTTTTATATTTGCGATAGCTCTTTTTATGGTTCTTCCATACGCTCTTTCAGAGGTTATCAGCAAGTATGTTAGAAATACATCTCTTGTAGCGATAATCGAAGGTGTGCTCAGAATTCTCATATTTATTATCTATATTCTTTTAATCTCTCAGATGAAGGATATTAAGAGATTATTCAGATATCATGGTGCTGAGCATAAATGTATCAATTGCATTGAAAAAGGCAGACCACTCACTGTTAAGAATGTCAAAAAGTGTTCAAGACTTCACAGAAGATGCGGAAGCAGCTTTATATTATTTGTAATGCTTGTAAGTATTATTTTATTCTTCTTCATCAGAGTGGATTCATATCTTTGGAGAATTGTAGTAAGAATTCTTCTTATTCCTGTTATTTCAGGTATCTCATATGAGCTTATAAGACTTGCCGGCAGAACTAACTTCTTTTTGATAAGACTTATTTCTGCTCCCGGATTATGGCTTCAGAGACTTACTACCAAGGAACCTGATGAGGATATGATAGAAGTTGCTATAAAGTCAGTTGAGGCTGTATTTGACTGGAAGGCATATCTTAAGGATTCTTTTGGATATGAGATAGATGACAGCTGGCTTCGTGATGACGAAGATGAGACAGACGAATTGAAGTCAGCCAACTAAAACAGATTATTATGGTGTTACCTTATGAATTATAAAGAAGTTTATGAAAATGGCATAAACAAGCTTGAAAGAGTCGGAATTCCGGATGCAAAACTGGATGCCCGACTTCTTTTGGAATATGTTTGTAAAACAGATCACAGCACTCTTTTTGCTCACCCTGACAGAGAGGTTTCTGACGCTGAAGAAAAGGAATATTTCGCCTTTATTGACAGAAGAGTAAACAGGGAACCTGTGGCTTATATTTTGGGCACTTGGGACTTTATGGGACTTACCTTTAAAGTAAGCAGCAATGTCCTTATTCCGGAGCAGGATACTGAAATACTGGTTGAGGAAGCATTAAGGTATTGCGAGGACGGTATGAAGGTTCTGGACCTATGCACTGGTTCGGGATGTATAGCACTTAGCCTTTTGAATTATACCAATGGTACAACAGCGACCTGTACGGATATTTCTGAAAAGGCATTGGAGGTAGCAAAAGAGAATGCCTCTTTACTAGGACTTGATGCAAGAGCTGAGTTTGTACATACAGATCTTTTCCCTGAGAAAAGAGATGAGAAATATGACCTAATAGTATCTAATCCTCCATACATTGCCAGTGCCGTGATTGAAACGCTGGCTCCCGAAGTTAAGGACTATGAGCCAAGGCTTGCTTTGGACGGAGATGAGGATGGCCTTACCTTCTATAAGAGAATAATAGACGGAGTGCAGGATTATCTGTATTCAAACGGTTATCTTGTTATGGAGATAGGTTATGATCAGGGAGAGGCGGTAAAAGAGCTTCTTGAGCAAAATGGCAAATATCATGACATAGAAGTCTTGAAGGACTATTCAGGCAATGACAGAGTAGTTCGTGCATGTTTTTATTAGCGGCTGAGGGAATATAGATAACTAACCGTAAAGCTAATAGAAACAGAAAAGAGGGATACTATGTTTGATAAGATAGAAGATATACTTAGACGTTATGAAGACATAACAATGGAATTAAATGACCCGGCGGTCATTTCTGACCAGAATAAATTCAGGAGTCTTTGCAAAGAGCAAAAGAGCCTTGAAGCACTTGTGGAATGTTACAGAGAGTACAAAAAGTGCAAACAGAATATTGAAGACAGCCTTTCAATGCTTGAAGGTGAGTCAGATCCTGATATGAAGGAAATGCTCAGAGAGGAGCTTGCTGAAGCAAAAGACAGGATTCCACAGCTTGAAGAACAGCTTAAGATTCTTCTTTTGCCCAAGGACCCTAACGATGAAAAGAACGTAATCGTAGAGATTCGTGCAGGCGTTGGTGGAGACGAGGCAGCTCTTTTTGCGGCTGATATGTACAGACTGTACACCAGATATGCTGAGAGACAGAATTGGCGTGTTGAGACCATGAGTTTGGAAGATATCGGTATTGGCGGAATTAAGACAGTCAGCTTTATGATTAAGGGAAGCGGCGCCTATTCAAGACTTAAGTATGAAGGCGGTGTTCACAGAGTTCAGAGAATTCCTGCTACTGAATCCGGCGGAAGAATCCATACATCCGCAATTACCGTTGCAATCATGCCTGAAGTAGAGGATGTTGAAGTTGAGATAGATATGAATGACTGCAAGTTTGATGTTTTCAGAGCATCAGGAAACGGTGGTCAGTGCGTAAATACAACGGATTCTGCTGTAAGACTTACTCATTTCCCTACAGGTATCGTTATTTCCTGTCAGGATGAAAAGAGTCAGCAGCAAAATAAAGCAAAGGCTTTAAAGGTTCTTAGAGCAAAGCTTTTTGAGCTTGAGGAACAAAAAAAGCACAATAGTGAGGCTCAGCTTCGTAAGAGCCAGGTAGGAAGCGGAGACAGATCCGATAAGATAAGAACTTACAATTTCCATCAGGGAAGAGTTACTGACCACAGAATCAATCTTACTCTGTACAAGATTGACCAGATCATGGACGGAGACCTTGATGAGATAATAGATTCACTTATTGCGGCTGACCAGGCTGAAAAGCTTACAACTCTAAAATAAAAATAAAAACTTTTTCATTGAATTGAAGCGTAATGTCAAATGGTGTAAAATCATTTTATGGTAAACAACTAGATTTTATATCGTTCATTGAAGGAATGGTGGTTTATGGACGCTTCTTTTAAGGCTGAGTTAATTGAATGGGGAGTTGACTGGGACGAAATTCTGGACAGATTCATGGGCAATGAGGATCTCATTGCTAAGTTTATGTTCAAGTTTTTGAATGATCAGAGCATGAGCGATCTAACCAAATATTTGGCTGAAGAGAATGTGGCCGAGGCTTTTAAGGCAGTGCATACGCTTAAAGGTGTTGGCGCCAATTTAGGTCTTAAGGGATTCCTTACACCGGTCTGCGAACTGACAGAGATTTTGCGTGCCGGTTCAATGGAGGGATATCAGGAGAAATATGACCAGATAAAGCCCAAATATGAGGCACTGATAGAAATTCTGAATAAATATCATACAGCGTAAAATATAAGCCGGAGCTTAGCTCCGGCTTTCTTTATCATAGAATCTCGTATTCAATATTGCTGTTGTCAAGAAATCTAGGGATATATTCATCCCACTTTTTTTCTATTTCTTTTTCAAGCGTGAAAATATTATAAGCGCATCCCGTAGTAATCTGCATTTCAGAACCGGTAAACTTTACGTTTAGTCCAAGATTAACCTGCGCAGGAAGAAGATCGGAATCGGCTGAGTTTATAATCTTTGTTTTTGAATCTTCTTCAAGATAAAAGATGAATTTAAATCCAAGAGGAGTTCTTTTGCCTTTTATAAGGTCCAGGCAGATGGGACGAAGCGTTGACCAGGTAGAGTAGTTGTCTAAAGTCTTGGATGAATCATCTTCATCTGTGGAATTATTGTCGTAGAATGCTTTGTTTATTTTGCCGTCGATGTGAAAAGTGTTGTATGTTTCTATGGTCAGCTCGTTTACAAGATAATTATCGAAGATATCGCTTGTTAAGAGCTTTGCCATAAAGTCTTTTTGCTTTAATATTTTTATTGCGATCATATTTGGCCTCTGAAGTCCCTATCTGTATTTAGCAGGTTACTACAATGCCTCCGTCGCAGGCATAGGTAGTAGAAACTCCTGCTGCGTCTACTATAAGAGCATCTCTGAATGGGATTTTCTTAAGAATCATGTCTCTTACAACACAGGCTCTTTCGTAGCAGTTAACGTGAGTGATCATGAGTCGTTTCTCTTCAGGCTTTTTAATCTCGGCTGCTGCTATATCTACCATTTTAACAAGAGCTTTTTTCATGCCAACGCCCTGACTGCGCTGAACAATTTCACCCATAATAGCACAGCAAACAGGCTTAATGTTTAAGGTGGTAGCTACAAGAGATTTAACGCCTGTAAGTCTGCCGTTTTTCCTAAGAGTCTCAAGAGAATCAAGAACAAAGTATGTGTTCATTTCATCTCTGTAAGCTTCAAGCTTTTCTACAACTTCTGCAAAAGGAAGTCCTGATTCGGCAAGCTCCATGGCAAGCAAAGCAATGTTGGCTTCACCGCAGCAGGCAGAAAGAGAGTCCACGATATGAATGTTCTTGTCGCCTACTTCTTCTTGATATAAGTTTTTGCCTAAAAGGGCACTGTTATAGCTTCCGCTGAGTTTGGAAGTGAGAGTGACAACATAGATGTCATCTGCATCACAATCATAAGCTTTCATGAAAAGCTCAGGTGATGGACATGCTGTCTTGGCACAATTCTCAGAAGCTGCAACCTTGGCAAGATAGTCAGCCTGATCAAAAGTTTCGTCATCGACGATGATATGTTCATCAATCTGAAGGATAAGTGGTACAATCTCAAACCTTGGGTCTTTTCTGTACTGAACCGGCAAATCACAACAACTGTCTACTACAATTTTATAGCTCATAATACCTCCGCTAAATGTTAGTATGGTAAGATGTAGTTTCCGTTACTACATTATGATGATAACACGTATCGATGAGTCAGTAAACAAATGTATTTATGGCTCTTTTTCTTCTGCAATACGTGCAACGATTTCCTTGGCCTGTTTTATTGAATTTATATAGGTAAAAGAAATTGAGAAATCAAGCCCGTTATCCATAGAAACTCTTTTGAAGGCTGTCTTTTTAATATGATTTATATTGATCAAAACGTTGTCATTAACAGGACATATCTGTGGAAAAATAGCACACTGATCATAGAAGTTGTAGATATCGTCCATGACAGTATGGATTCGTCCGTCGGCAAGATGAACATCCAGATCAGCGCCCTTTTTTATTACGCATACAATGTCGTCGTTTTTGGCGTAAACGGTTCCATGTTGTCCTCGCAGTTCCAGAGTAGGAATCGGATCGCCCATGCGAGTTTTGATCTCATCCATAATAGCTGTAAGCTCTGCTACTTTGATGGGTTTGTCCAGAAAAAGAATGTTAGGTTCATTTATGCCTTCTTCGGAAATTTTTTTCCTGTAATCGATAGAAGAAGAGCACAAGATGATTGGATTGGTGACACCATCTGCAAGAAGCATTTTGGCTATCTCCGCACCATCAACTTCGCTGTTTACCATATCTACAAAAAGACCATGGTACATCTGCGGATGTTGTAAAAATGCGCTTACATTCCCATAAGAATCGATATAGAGCCTTTCCCCAAAGTCTCTAAAAAATCTGTCTGATTGCCTTCCGAGAAGTCTTTCGGTCTGTTTCCTGTCGGCAATATTATCATCACATACTGCAATATGCATAACCTCACCCCACAATACAATTAATTATATAAAATCAAATTTTACCGGAGAAAAAAACAACAAAATACCTATAACAATCTGAATAACAAGTATGGCTGGCATGCCTATAATAAAGGATAAATGCTTGGTCTTGTGTCTGAAAAGATGCATGCCAAGAAATGAACCAAGGCTTCCTCCTATTATTGCCATAGCAAAAAGGGTTGCCTCAGGGACACGAAAGGCGTTTTTGCGCGCCTTTCGCTTATCTATTCCCATTAAGGCAAACCCTATAATGTTCACTAATACCATATATGCGATCAGATAAGTGAGTGAATTCATTTATTATTCTTTTCGGCTTCCTGCATCTTCATAGCGCGAACCTTGGATGAAAGACCAAAGAGATTAATGAATCCTTCAGCATCGTGATGGTCGTAAAGATCACCTGTCTTGAATGAAGCAATGCTCTCATTGTAGAGAGAATATGGTGACTTTGTTCCGGCCTTGATGATGTTACCTTTATAGAGCTTGAAAGTAACTTCACCTGTAACGTATTTCTGAGTTGATTCAATGAATGCCTGCTCGGCTTCGCGAAGTGGAGTAAACCATTTCCCTTCATATACTATGTCGGCAAACTTGTTGCCCATATCTTTCTTCATTGTATAGGTATCGCGGTCTAAAATCAACTCCTCAAGCTGCTGGTGTGCTTCGTAAAGAATTGTTCCTCCCGGTGTCTCATATACGCCACGGGATTTCATACCAACTACGCGGTTTTCTACTATGTCTACGATTCCGATACCATTTTCTCCGCCAAGTTTATTCAAAGTACGGATGATATCTGATACCTTCATTTCTTTTCCGTTAACTGATTTTGGAACACCGCCTTCAAATGTCATTGTAACTGTGGTTGGTGTATCAGGAGCATCTTCAGGAGTTTTGCCGAGTACTAAAAGATGTTTGTAATTTGGTTCGAGGGAAGGATCCTCAAGCTCAAGACCTTCATGAGAGATGTGCCAGAGGTTTCTGTCACGGCTGTAGCTTGAATCAGCAGAGAATGGAAGATTGATTCCATGTGCTTTGCAGTATTCAATTTCTGATTCACGGGAATCCATTGTCCACTTGTCATTTCTCCAGGCAGCAATGATCTTGATTTCAGGAGCGAGTGCCTTTATACCAAGCTCGAAACGAATCTGATCGTTTCCTTTTCCTGTAGCACCGTGACAAATAGCAACAGCGCCTTCTTTCTTGGCGATTTCAACAAGCTTCTTGGCGATAAGAGGACGAGCCATTGATGTTCCAAGAAGATACTTGTTCTCATATACAGCGTGTGCCATTACACAAGGAACAATATATTCATCACAGAATTCATCTACTACATCTAATATGTAGAGTTTGCTTGCTCCGCAGCTTATAGCTCTTTCTTCAAGTCCGTCAAGTTCTTCTTCCTGACCGCAATCTATACAAACACATACTACTTCATAATCAAAATTCTCTTTGAGCCATGGGATGATAGCAGTAGTATCAAGTCCGCCTGAATATGCAAGAATTACTTTTTCTTTAGCCATTTTTTCTCTCCTCGTCTTTCTTTTGATGTATTTACGAATTTGTTTTAACATAATATAAACCCTTTATGCATAAAATGCAACAGGAAAATGCATAAATATTTATAAAACATTAAAATTATGCATAAATATTTAAAAATGTGTTGCATAATTCATTTTAGAGTCGTATACTGAAAAAAATTTAAAGAAAGGTCGTAAGAAGATGATAAAAGTTGGAATCATTGGTGCAACCGGTTATGCAGGTGCAGAGATAGTCAGATTATTACAGGGACATCCTGATGCAAAGGTAGTGTGGTACGGATCCAGAAGCTATATAGATGAAAAGTACAGTAATATATATGGAAATCTTTTTAAGCTGGTAGATGCTAAATGTATGGATGACAATATGCAGCAGCTTGCAGATGAGGTTGATGTTATTTTTACAGCTACTCCTCAGGGACTATGTGCTTCACTGGTGGATGAAGAGATATTAAATAAAGTAAAAATAATAGACCTTTCGGCAGATTTTAGATTAAAAGATGTATCTGTGTACGAAAAATGGTATAAAATTGAACATAAGGCACCACGGTTTATAGAAGAAGCTGTATATGGGCTTTGTGAAATTAATAGAGAAAAGATTAAAGGAGCAAGACTGATAGCTAATCCCGGATGTTATACAACATGTTCGATCTTAACAGCTTATCCTTTAGTAAAGGAAGGACTTATTGATCCTGACACTTTGATAGTGGATGCGCTCAGCGGAGTTTCAGGAGCAGGCAGGGGCGCTAAGGTTGCCAACCTCTACTGCGAAGTAAACGAAAGCTGCAAGCCATACGGAGTTGCAACTCACAGACACACTCCTGAAATAGAAGAACAGCTCGGCTATGCAGTCGGAAAAGAAATGGTTATAAACTTCACACCGCACCTTGTTCCTATGAATAGAGGAATTCTTGCAACAGAAT
>JAEEGF010276198.1_pt1 | contig 22630 bp, 11 predicted proteins | sample 9134171 | NCBI WGS metagenome assembly JAEEGF01 (sample SAMN16246542, study PRJNA631951) | gut metagenome | biome: gut microbiome; feature: rumen; material: AP-attached | host: Bos | place: Iran: Karaj | collected 2018-10 | reverse complement strand
GCACGAAGGTGCGTCAGTTCCGCAAGGACAATGAAACAACGAGTATTGAATGGGACCTCACGAACTTTGCTAATACGCCTGTGGCCAGCGGCTTCTACTTGATCCACGTCAAGGATTTGACCAGCGGTGGCGAGCGTACCATCAAGTTCTTCGGTGCCATGCGTCAAGTTGACCTGAACACATTCTAATCAAATGTAATTGCTAACCGTAAATAACTTATCATCATGAAGAAATCATTTAGATATATCGTCTTGAGCCTTATCATCCTTCTTGGATTAAGTGCTCCTCAAGCATTTGCAGGAAATAAAGACCGTTCAGGCCAAGCTGGCGCTTCCGAGCTGTTGATTAACCCTTGGGCCGCTTCGTCGGGTTGGGGTAATGCAGGCATGTCGTTCGTTCATGGCGTTGAAGCCATCTATGGCAACGTGGCTGGCATCAGCTCGTGCCGCACCCTGGATGTAAACTTTACCCACACCAGCTGGCTGGTTGGTGTGGGTAACGACACCCGTATCTCTTCGTTCGGCTTCTTGGCCCGCGTGGGCGAGTCGAGCGTATTGGGATTGTCGTTCATGTCGTTCAGCATCGGTGAGATTCCGATCACGACGGTCGGTAACCCCGACCCACACACTTTGGGTACTTACAAACCCAACCTGATGAACATCAACTTGTCGTTTGCCAAGGCTTTCTCCAACAGCATCAGCGGCGGCTTCAACCTGAAAATCATCAGCGAGTCCATTAAGGACATGAGCGGTGTCGGTGTGGCTATCGATGCTGGTATCCAGTATGTCACTGGTCCCTTCGACAATGTCCACTTCGGCATCACGCTGAAGAACATCGGACCCACGATGAAGTTCTCGGGCGATGGTCTCTCGTTGCGTGTGTTCATGGACAACGCCAGCAACCAGCAATTCACCATGGTGCAGCGTGTCGACGACTTCGAATTGCCCACTCAGTTGAGCATCGCAGCCGCATACGACTTCCTGTTTGCCGAAACCAACAGGATCACCTTGGCCGGTAACTTTGTCTCCAACTCATTCACCAACGACCAATTTATCGTCGGTTTGGAATACGGTTGGAAGGAGATGTTTATGCTCCGCGCTGGTTACACCTACGAAAATGGCATCTGGTCGAAGGAAGGCATCCTTTACGATGATGGCTGCATGAACATCAACCGCGGCCTCAGCGCAGGTTTGTCCATCGATGTGCCGGTCTCGAAGAAGGAAAACGCCATGCGTTTTGCAGTGGATTATTCTTACAGAGACACCTACACCTTCGGTGGCACCCACAGCGTGGGTTTGAGAATTATTTTCTAAAACTGGTATCAGTTCAGAAATAATTCGTATTTTTGCAGTCGCAAACAAAAGGAAGACCCTTATTTCGATAAGGGTCTCCTTTTTTGACACTTTTTTTGAGAAAAACCAAAGTCATGTCAGAAATCAAATACTTTACCCCAGAAGGGTTACAGAAACTCAAGGACGAACTCGACGACCTGATTCTTCGCGAACGTCCGCGTATCGTGCAAGCCATCCAGGAGGCACGTGACAAAGGCGACCTCTCTGAGAATGCCGAATACGATGCCGCCAAAGAGGCCCAAGGCCTGCTTGAAGCCAAAATCGCCGAATTGCAAGACCTCATCTTCAATGCCCGCATCCTCGATGAGTCGAAGATGGACAACTCGAAGGTGCTGCTCTATTCGACGGTCAAGATCAAAAACACCAAGTCGGGTATGACGATGACCTATGCCATCGTGCCCGAAAAGGAAGCCAACTTCAAGGAAGGCAAGCTCTCCATCAACTCGCCCATCGGCCAAGGCCTTTTGGGCAAGCAGGTGGGTGACATCGCCGAGATTCAAGTGCCCGCTGGAAAGGTACAGTTTGAGATTCTAGAAATCACCCGTTAAAAACCCCTACTTATGGCTACCATCTTTTCGAGAATTATTCAAGGTGAAATTCCTTGCTATAAAATTGTCGAGGACGAACGTTTCTTCGCCTTCATGGACATCAACCCCGTGGCCGTGGGTCACACCTTGGTGGTGCCTAAACACGAAGACGACTACATCTTCAACCTCGAAGACGATGAAATCGGAGCCATGATGGTCTTCGCTAAGAAAGTGGCCAAGGCCATCGAGAAGGCCGTTCCTTGTAAGCGCATCGGCGTGGCCGTTATCGGCTTGGAAGTGCCTCATGCCCATATCCACCTCATCCCCATTACGCAAGAAGGCGACATGGACTTCAAGAAGGAACATGTCCACATGAGCGATGAGGAATTCCGTGAGGTGCAGCAACGCATCGTGGCCAGCCTGTAAGGTGATTCGACATTTCTGATTTGTAGAGACGGTGCATGCACCGTCTCTACATTTTTTTTACCTTTGCGCCAAATAATAACACGATGAAAAGAATCACCATATTATTATTGGCGCTTTGCCTGACAGCGGGCCTTTTTGCCCAGGATTTCGACCTGCCCTGCGGCAACATCAACTACAAGCCTCAGGTACAGACCGTGCTGCTCTATGCCGATGACAACCAACTGAACGACCCCATTGTCCCGCTCGAGGACATGATGGGCCGGCTGACCCTCTCGTTCGACATCATCGACGGCGAAGGCGAGGTGCTTAACTACACCTTTATCCATTGTAGCCACGACTGGCAGCCCACTGACATCCAGCGCATACAATATGCTTCGGGATACGATTCGGATCGGCTGGACGACTATGCCTTCTCGCGCAACACGCTGATCGAATACGTCAACTACCAGCTCAAATTCCCCACCGAGGACATGACACCGCTTGTGTCGGGCAACTACCTGCTCATCGTCTTTGGCGACGACCTGCGTGACCTTTACTTCACACGACGTTTCATGATCGTCGACGAGAAATCCCATGTGGGCGCCACCGTGCCACGCTATCCCGACGACTTGACGCTGACCGACACACACCAACAACTCAATGTCAAGGTGAACCTGAACAACTATCTGACAGGCAACACACAACAATACAGCTTCTTAACCATCCGCCAGAATGGACGTTGGGACAATGCCGCCGAGGGCTTGAAGCCCACCTATGTCTATCCCGATTACATCTCTTTCGAACACCATCCACAGACGGTGTTCGAGGCGACCAACCAATACCGACGTTTCAACACCAGCAACTTTTACTTCCAGTCTGAGAACCTGGCCCATATCCGCCAAACCGATGCGAGCTATGAAATCGACATCGCTACCTGCGAGTCGCGGGCTAGGCTGGCCTACACCTCCTATGAGGACATCCACGGCGAGAAGTTCATCTATGTGGAAAATGATAATCTTGACAACAACACCGAAGCTGATTATTGCCGCGTCAATTTCTTCTACAAGTGCGAAGCACCGCTGACCCACGAGGACCTTTACATCATGGGTGCCCTCAATGACTGGTGCTTCAACGAGAGCAACAAGATGACCTACGACTATCGCCTGCACGGCTACACCTGCTCAATGATGCTCAAACAGGGCTACTACAATTTTATGTTTGTCACCCTCTACCGCGCCACCTACGAAATCATGACCGACTTGACCGCCGGCAACCATTGGGAAACCAATAACGTCTACAAGCTGTATTTCTACTTCTACAATGCCTTGAAAGGCTACGACGAGTTAGTGGGCTATTCCGTAGTCAACTCACATTGATTCAAAACTAAGTATTTAAGGATTAATAATGGATTCGGTTTTGACGGATAGAATCACATTGTTTGCTGAGGTGTTGCTGCCGATTCCGGTACCAGGCACCTTCACCTATCGTGTGCCCTTCGCCTTGAACGACCAGGTGCGTGTGGGCCAACGAGCGGTGGTGCAGTTTGGAAAGACCAAAATCCTGTCGGGGCTCATCGTCGGGTTGACAGAACAAGTGCCTTCGGTGGAAGTCAAGTTCTTGACGGATTTGCTTGACGACCAGCCCATCGTAAATGAGAAGCAGCTGAGGTTTTGGGACTGGGTGAAGACCTATTACATGTGTCACCCCGGTGAGGTGATGCAAGCCGCACTGCCCTCGGCATTGAAACTGAGTAGCGAGACCACTGTGGCCCTTTCGCCCGACTATGTGCTCGACTCCGTGGCCTTGAACGACTTCGAATACCTCATCGTGGAAGCCCTGCAAATCAAGCCTAAAATTGCCATCAGCGAGGTGAGCAAGATCATTGGTTTCAAGAAAGTGATGCCGCTGGTTCATTCCATGATGGAGAAGGGCATCCTGGTGATGGAGGAGGAACTGAACGAGAAATACAAGGCTAAATACGAGCGTTTTGTGCGGCTGTCGGCGGAATACCGCGATGAAACCAAAGTTCACGAGCTGATGGACCGGCTGACCAGACGCGCTTACAAGCAATTAGAGGTGCTGTTGGCCTACATCACCCTCGGAGGCGATGCCGACAACGACGTGATGGCAAAGGCTTTGCTGGAAAAGGCCAATGCCACTTCAGCGATCCTGAAAAACATGGTCGAGAAAGGCATCTTTGAGGCCTATGAGAAACAGGTTAGCCGATTGAAGGAATTCAAAGTGCAGACCGATGTGGACAGCATACAACTCACCGAGGCTCAGCAGAAGGCCTACAAGGGCATTAAGACGGGTTTTGAAGCGAAGAAGCCAGTCCTGCTCCATGGCGTGACTTCCAGCGGCAAGACGGCGATTTACATCAAGCTCATCAAGGAAGCGATTGACCAAGGCAAACAGGTACTGTATTTGTTGCCCGAGATTGCCTTGACCGCCCAAATCATCAACCGCCTGAAAGAGTATTTCGGCGACAAGCTTGGCGTGTACCACTCGCGTTACGGCAACAACGAAAGGGTAGAGGTATGGGAGCAGGTGCGAGTTTTTGGCCAGACGCAATCCGCTAAACATCAGATTATTATTGGTTCACGCTCGGCTATCTTTTTGCCTTATTCCGACATCGGCCTTGTGATCGTTGATGAGGAGCATGACAGCAGTTTCAAGCAGATTGATCCAGCGCCGCGCTACAATGCCCGCGATGCAGCCATCGTGTTGGCTGCCATGCATGGTGCACAGGTCTTGTTGGGCTCGGCCACACCGTCATACGAAAGCTATTACAACGCCTTGAACGGACGTTACCATCTGGTGGAGATCACCGAACGCTTTGGTGGGGTTCAGATGCCCGAGATCATCCTTAGCGACATGCGCGTGGAGCATCGCCGCAAGACCATGAAGGCCGACTTCGGCAGCACGCTTTTGGACGCTATGCAAGAGACCTTGGATGAGCACAACCAAACCATTTTGTTCCAGAACCGGCGTGGTTTTTCGTTGCGCATAGAGTGCGAAGACTGTCATTACGTGCCGCAGTGCATCAACTGCGACGTAAGCCTTATCTACCACAAAAGCCAAAACGTGTTGCGCTGCCACTATTGCGGCTATACGGCCAGCGTGCCGAGAGAATGCCCCGTCTGCCATAGTCCTAACATTCGCATGCATGGATTTGGTACTGAGAAGATCGAAGAAGACCTGAGCCTCGTCATGCCTGAGGCCAAAGTCGCGCGTTTGGACTTGGACACCACTCGTTCGAAGAACGACTACCAAAGCATTTTGGAACGCTTCCAGGACAAGGAGACGGACATCCTTGTGGGCACCCAGATGGTTACCAAAGGCTTGGATTTCGACTCGGTGAAGGTGGTGGGCATCCTTAACGCCGACAACATGCTTTCTTTCCCCGATTTCCGCGCCCACGAACGTAGCTTCCAGCTGATGGCCCAGGTGGCGGGTAGGGCAGGCCGCAAGGGCAAGCAAGGCAAAGTCATCATCCAGACCTACGAACCTGCGCATCCCGTGTTGCAAGATGTGTTGCGCAACGACTTTCGCGGCCTCTATGACAAGCAGATGGTCATCCGCAAGCAGTTTGGTTATCCGCCGTTCTTTCGTCTCATTCTCATACGTTTGAAACACAAAGAATACCAAAAACTCAATCCCGCTGCGGCGGAGTTGGCCGCCATGCTTCGTCCCATCTTCAAGCAGGATCTATTGGGGCCGGAATACCCAGTTGTTTCAAGGGTGAAGAATTTGTATATCAAGCAGATGATGGTGAAGTTTAGGCGCGACTACAACACTCAGAAGGTGAAGGAATTGATTGCGCAGCAGATTCGTTTGTTCCAACAGAATGCCGAATACAAATCCGTCCAGGTTCAGATTGACGTGGATCCGATGTGATTTTATCCAAAAAATCTACCACTATATTGCTCAAAAAGACCTATTTTTGCAGTTTCTAAAACGAGCAAACAAATCCCCTTTATGAAAAGACAACTCCTTGTGATACTGGCACTTTTGTTCAGTTTTCCATACACATACGCCATCAATGTTAAAGGCCGCGTTATCGACAATTCGACGGGCCATCCCATGGAATATGCCACGGTGCGCGCTTGCACCTTGCCTGACAAGACCTTCGTGTCGGGTTGCGTCACCAATTCCTCGGGACATTTTACCATGGAACTCGAGAAAGGCCGCTATGAGCTTGAAGTGCAGTACATGGGATTCATCACTTCTTACAAAACCGTCAACCTTGATGGCACAAAAAGCACGGTCGACGTGGGCAAGATCAGCCTTTCACCCGACAGCCGCATGCTGAATGAAGTCAACGTGGTGGCCGAGAAGAGCACCTACGAAATGACTCTCGACAAGCATGTGTTCAACGTGGGAAAAGACGTGGCCAATACGGCTGGCAATGCCATCGAGGTGTTGGAGAATATCCCCGCCGTTTCTGTCGACGTAGAAGGTAACGTGAGCTTACGCGGTGACGACGGTGTGCGTATCCTCATCGACGGCAAGGAGTCGGGCCTCTCGGGCATGAGCACTCAAGATGCCTTGCGCACCTTGCAGAGCGACATGATTGAACGCATCGAGGTCATCACCAACCCCTCGGTACGCTACGATGCCGAAGGCTCGGCTGGCATCATCAACATCATCTTGAAGAAGGACAAACGTCAAGGCTTCAATGGCGCAGTCAACATTAGAGGTGGTTATCCTTGGATGTATGGCGCCAGCCTTTCGGGCAACTACCGCCTGAAGCGTTGGAACTTCTTCGGTAGTTATGGCTTCAATAACCGTCGCAATATAGGTGGTGGCATAAATAGGACAAAGCGCTTCAGTGATATCATTGAAGGCGACACCCTCTTCACCCAACTCACCGACCAGACCACTGAACGTAGGATGAATCGCATGGGCCACAACGTGCGTGTGGGTGCCGACTATTACATCACGGATCGCGACATTGTGAGCGCTGCTTTTGTTTACCGTTACGGCAAATTGCAGACGCATCCCGTGGTGCGTTATTCCGATGAGTATCCGATTTGGGACTCGGCGTCGTATGACGTGCGTGCCGAGGACTATTGGGAGTATGATCCGATGTATGAGGTCACTTTGGACTACGACAAGACCTTTGAACGCAAAGGCCGTAGCTTGAAAGCCAATATGCGTTTCTTCACCAATACCGAGGATGCGGGCTCCGACATCAACGAGTCGCTCTATCCTAGTTCGGATGCGCAGCAGGCTTTATGGACCATCTATCAGAAGACTGGCAACAATCAACGCATGCGCAACCTGCAAGCCAGCATCGACTATGTACATCCCTTCCTCGCCAAGGCGCAATGGGAGATTGGCGCGAAATACACCAACCGCAATATCCTTAGTAACGACAGCGTATGGCAACAAAATGACGGCATTTGGGAGCCTTTGTCCAACTATTGCTATGACTACGAGTATAACGAGCAAGTGGCTGCACTCTACACCAGTTTGGGCAACGAATGGGGCCGTTGGTCGGGACAGGTGGGCTTGCGTGCCGAGATGACCGATATCATGACTAACCTTAAAGGCTATGCCCACGACGGTAACGACTCCATCAACGGTGGCAAGCCTTATTTCGACTTCTTCCCAAGTGCCCATATCAACTATTCGGTGAACGAGTTCAATCAGTTCCAAGTGAGCTACACGCGCCGTATTCGCCGTCCGGGCTTTTGGCAGATGAGTCCCTTCCGTTCCTACAACGACAACCGTAACATCCGCCTAGGCAACCCTGCCTTGACGCCGACCTATATGGACAGCTACGAACTTGGCTACATCCATTTTTGGGACAAGGCGAGCTTCAACTTCACCACCTATTATCGTCATGGTACCAACATGATACGCCATTATACCTACGAGGACGATGGCGTGTTTTACAGTATGCCCATCAACTTCGGCAAGGCTGACGACTTTGGTGTGGAGATGGTGGCCCAAGGCCAGATGACCAAGTGGTGGAACCTCAACGGCAATGTCAACTTCTTCCGTTCCCAGTTCAATGGTACCATCAACGACAAGGTATATGACGATGCCACTTGGATGCTCTTTGGCCGTGCCGTGTCGAAGTTCAAGATCAGCAATTGGTTCGACCTGCAACTGACGGCGCACATCATGGGACCTCACAAGGAGCCGTTGGGTATGCATAAGGGCAATTGGTGGATGGATCTTGCCGTGAGCAAGGAAATCCTTAACGGCAACGGCACGATTACTTTCAATGTGCGCGACCTTTTCAACTCACGCAGCTGGGGTGGCGAGTCGTGGGGCGACGGCTTCTGGCAATATAATACCAGCACGTGGAACCGCCGTTCGTTCTCGCTCAACTTCAACTACCGCATCAACCAGCAGAACATTAAGCGCAACCGTCCTGATGGTGAAGGAGGTGACGACGATGAAAGCGGCGGTGGCGGTGAGGAACAATCAGAGGATTTTTGAATAAATGAAGGAGGCGACCCAATGGGCCGCCTCCTTGTTTTATGGTAGTTCATATAGTGCTGCCATGGTTACAGGCTATCATTGCATGACCGTGACGCGTTTCACTGTCATGCCGTTAGCCGTGGTGATGCGCACCATGTACATGCCCTTGTTGAACTGGGCCATGTTCAGGGTGTATTCGTCGGTGTTGACTTCGGTGTCGAAGACCACTTGGCCGAGGACGCTCACCACCGTGATGTGGTTCATGCCCGAGGCTTGGATGGTCACGTTGCCCTTGGTCGGATTCGGGAAGAGGGCGACCTCGTCGCTCTGTTCGTTCAAACCGACGCTGACGGGGATAAGGACGTAGTTCTGCGTCAAGTCGTCGGCATTCAAAGCCGGGACGGACTCACAACCGTCTTCATAGACCGTGCGGACTTGATAATAGTAGTCAGCAGTAGTCTCGGGCGTGTCGATGTACTCGTAGTAGGTCTGGCCTTCAACGTAAGGCACTTCACCGATGAGGGTATAGTTGATGTTGTCGGTCGAACGATACACATTGTACTTCACAGGAGCGCCGTTGTCGTCGCGCAAGCTTGTAGCATTGAATGAGCTCATGCTTACAGGCTTCACAACCAGGTTGGCCTCGCGGGTCATGCCGTTGGTGAAGTGGGTGCTAGTATCATCGTTCATCGTCAGGAAGTCACCCTTGCCACTATTGGTCACGTGGACAAATTGGATAAAGCTATAGGTGTAGCCGAACGATGACAGCGGGACCCACATGTCTTGGACACCCATCCACATGGTGTTCGGGTCGCCAAGATAAGTTGTCATTGGAGCTGGAGCGTCGATGGAACCGTCGGTGTAGAACATCACCCACAGGTTCTGTGTTCCATCGATGGCCACAGGTTGATCGAGTTGGATAGGCTTCAGGCCTTGCTCGCCATCGATGTAGTAGGTCTGCGAGGTGATCTCTGTTTGAGGAGCATTGTCGCCGCCAAGGTAGATGTGCACTTCGCAATTGCCAGTCAGTTCGGGATCGCCAACGTCAAGGAACCAGATTTGGTCGATTACGCCGCTGGTAAAGCCTTGCTCGACAATCATGCTGGCAGGATACATGCAACCCCAATAGAACGGCATACCTTGTGCGCCAAGGGTGCTTTCGACGGGGAATTCATCATCGATGGACAGGTAAGACAGCCATTCGTTGCCAGGAACGGGTTGCTCACCCCACCATATCTTGGATTGGTCGGTCGCCGTGAGGGCTTCGCCATGGATGGTGATGTCGCTTTCGCAAACCAGAGCAGGTTCGACGCATTCAGGGCAGCTCATGGCATAATAGTAGTTGTTGTCGGGCAGTTCGGCCGTACCGGGATAGACCATGCGAACACACACCTCGCTGGCGTTGCCAGTGTATTCGTAGGTGTTGGTCGGGACGGGTACAAAGGCTTCCCATTCACCGTCGGCAAAGATCATAGCACCGATGCAGTCGGTCTCGCCTGGAGTCGGAGGAGGTGTGGTGCCTTCCTTGATGTAGGCGCGAATCATCCAAGTGTAGTTCAGTGTCGGAGCGGCCTCAAGGATATCCATCCAATCAACGCCATCCATGGAGACCCAACGACCATTGGCATCGCCCGTGTTGTCGCAGCAAGCCGCAGGATAGTTGGCACCGCTTTCGTTGAAGAACACTACCCAGACGTTCTTGGTCGGGTCAATCGTGACAGGCTCGGCGAAGGTGAACTCGACGAAGTCTGCAGCGCCCGTGAAGGTCACGTTCATCTGACCTACCTGGTTGGCAGGAGCCGTGGCACCGTCATTGTAGATGGTCACATTGCCCGTCATGGCCATGTAGTCGTAGGCCGCGACTTTGGTCAAGGCGTTGCCGTTGTAGCTACCAGCAGGGAACATGACGGCCCAGTAGAACTGTCCGCCGCCCGTGCCGATGCCATCCACGTTGACACCGTTGTCGTAGTAGTACCATTCACCGTCGCGGTTAGCAAGGTTCTCGGCAGTGCGGATGGCTCTCGCCGGCGTGGCCACATTCTCACCCATAGGCACAGAAACCATGCCGTTACGGTCAGTGATGGTCAAGTTAATCATGTCGCCCGTGCCTGAGCTGGAAAGCGTGTAGGTGTACATCTTACCAGCTTCATACACCATGTCGTCACCTTTGCTCTCAGCGTTGCCGCTGTTGCCGGCAAACCATATCGTACTGACTTTGTCGGGGTTGATGATGGCATAGTCGTAGGTTCCAGCGGGGATTTCAATGGCCACGCTGTTGTTGACGACGATGTTGGCAGGGTTGATGCCATAGTCGGCGTTCTCGGGAATCGTGTATTCGAAGCCGTCGAAGCTGCCGATTTCATCGAAATACATGGCGGCTGCGAGTTGCGTGTACATCGTGGCGTCGGCATCAAGCAGCATCTGATAGCCGGAACCATCGCCCCAAATGTCGGTCGGGACGTTCAGCACGACCACGGCATTCTCGCCCGGTTGTGGCGGAGGAACGGGACCCGTGCCAGTCGGGTAATTCCAACTGATGGTGTTGCCGTTGACTGTCACACCGTTGAGGGTGCCATTGTAGTGCTCGCAGCTTTCGTATTGCCACACGCATTCTGTCCAGTCGCTCATGCCGGTGCTGTAAACGGCAGCCACCTTACAGATATAGTGCTCGCCTTCGACGAGTTCGTCCGTGTCGACTTGGCAGAACGGGTGCTCGGTATCGGCATTGAAGATAGGTTCACCGTCGATGCTAGTGCACATCACCTTAAAGTACTCAAGGTGACGGTCGCCTTCGCCAGGCGTGCCATTGGGCTCCCATATGGCCCAGCCAGTGCGGGAGACATAGAGGTTGTCGACACCGTAGATGATCTCGGTCATCACATAGCGCATGTGAGTTTCATCCCAGATGTGGACGGTGTCTTCAATCGGATAGTAACCGTCGAAATCGATTTTCACGAGGTAATTGCCCTTGCGGAAGCTGTCCCAGCTGTAGAAGCCCGTCTCATCGAGCGTGATGGAGGCCATCGGGTTGTTGGCTTGTTCGTTTTCGTTCAGGTTGACGAAACTCACTTCGATACCCTCGGGGCTGTCGGCGCTGTTGAGCAACACATTGATGTCGACTAGGCCGTCGCCGAGATACATGCTCTTCTCGAGGCAGTTCGACCAGATGGTCTCGCTCTCACGAGGCAGGGCAAGTTGGTTGAGGTTGCCGCTGCCAGGAGTCGGAGTTGGGCCAGGAGTGCCGCCATCTTCGAGGTAAGCACGAATCATCCATGTGCCATCCAAAGCACCACCGGTAGCATTGTACAAGCCATCCCAGCTGATGCCGTCCATAGAGAGCCACTGGCTGTTGTCATCCCCGCAATATTCAGCATAAGCAGCAACATATTGGCCATCGGAGTTGTTCATCACAATCCAGAGGTTCTGGGTAGGATCGATAGCAACAGGCGTGCTCAACGTCCATTCGGCAAAGTCTTCGCTGCCGGTGCAAGTGTAGGCTTCGGTGCCAACCAAAGTACCAGGAGCAGTATCGCCACCTTGGTAAATCAAGATGTTACCAGTGTGTGCAGTAGCATCATACATGCTCACCTTGGTCAACATATTGCCTTCATAGCTGCCACTAGGGAACATCACGCCCCAGTAGAAGGAGCCACCAGTAGTCAAACCGATAGCATCAATATTGACACCATCGTCATACATCAACCAACCATCTCTGTTGGAAACGCCATCGTTTTCAGTATGGCTACCAGCGGTAGTGCCATTCTGTGCAACGAAGCTACCTGAAGTTCTGTTGACGGCTTGAGGAGCAGTCCAATGGATGGGAGTTTCGATCATTTCGCCGCGGTTGCCCTCATAGACGGCACCGACACCCCACTTGTAGATACCAGGTTCGAGGTCAGCCCACTCAACGTCGATGTAGACGGTGTCGGGCATCCAAACGGTAGCGAGCAGCACGGTGTTCTCTTCGGTGTAGGGACCATCGTTGTAGCAATTCGTACGATACACTCTGTAGTGTGACAGGGCACGGTTGCTATTAGCCATCACTAACGGTCTGCTTGGAGCATTGGGGTTGATGCTCTCGGAAACCACTCTATTGTCGCCCTTCGCAATGGTACGGAGTCTGCTGTCGATCTTTGTGCTTTGACTCATAGCCAAAGGAGCATTTTGGACATTCTTGGCAGAGCCGAGAACCACGCTGCGGCCTGAACGGTCGGTGAAGTAGTTGCGCATGGTCCAAACGCCACCGCCATAGTTCTCCCAGCCTTCGCCGGCATTCCACCAGTCGCCATTCGGGTTGTTGTCGCTGTTGCACATACCAGCGGGATAGCCCAGGCCACCAGCCACGTTCACTTGCCAGATGACCCACAGGTCTTGGCTACCGTTCACAGCAACAGGCGTGTCGAGATCCCAGTCGACCCATTGGCCGAGACCAGCAGGCAGGTCAACAGTCTTAGTGGACACCAAGGTACCGGCACCAGGAGTGCTACCGCCTTGGTAAATGTTGCAGGTGTAGTTGCCGCCCACAGCACCATAAAGGTCGTCGCTGAACATGGAGACCTTGGTCAGCTGGAAGCCGTTGTATTGGACAGTGATGCTCGTCGGATAATGGTAGCCGAAAGCAGGCTGGTCGGTCAGGTTCGAACGCAAGGCATCGTTGAACTCGCCTTCCAGATAGGTGTGCCAACCGGCACCCAAGGGTTCGGGTTGACGGTAGAAGGTGATGTAGTCGACATAGAAGCAGTCGTCGTTGTTGTTCACGCTGCCATCCTTCTCATATCTCCATTGGAATGTGTGGTCGCCAGCGGTGATGGGGAACTTGCGCTCGCCCCAACTGCCAGCACCAGTGTACTGACCCATCTGAGTACCATCAATGAAGAAGTATCCGTAGTCCCAGCCCTGTTCGCTCGAGATCTTGCCGAAGAAGCTCATCTCGCCGTCGGCGGGGATGTTGACCGTCACAGTCATGTTGCTGATGACGCTGTTTACACCAGCGCCGCCGCTTTTCATGCAGTAGGTGCCTTCATACGGATCTGTAGTGGTGATGCTCCAAGGATAGGAGGCATCGAGTTGCCAATCGAACAGGCTGAAATCGCCCGTCTCGAAGGGTTCAATGATTTCTTCACCAGGCAAGCCACAGCCCCAGTACACCTTCACATAAGGGCTTTCCGGGTCGAGGCTGTCGGGATAGTACTCGGCGATGACGGTGCAAACGGGATCGAAGTTTTCGTCCATGAGGAAGTTCACATCGTTCTCCTGGGCGTTGTGGTCTACGGTGAAAGGCAACGGATGGACCGTTACGACATCCTGGTAGCCTTCCTTTGAAGCTACGGCGTTGGTGTAGGTACCGGCATAGACTTGTTTGCTGTAGTAACCATTGGCATCAGTCGTGGCAGTATAGGTCTGGGTATCGCCAAATTCATCTTGACCTGTCAGGGTGACGGTGGCGTTTTCGATGCCGGTTTCGCCATCTTGCTCCCAAACATAGCCGTTGATGCCCGTCTCGTTGGTGTAGCCGCTCACCTGCACGGTGATGATGTTGGAGGGCATGGATTCGCCTTCGTCATAGATGGTGGTCACATAGTATTCGTAGCCGTCCATGTTGTATTCTAGCGGACCGTCCACATAGCTTGTGGCACTCATGTCGTTGGTGTTGGTCTCGCCCACCTTCACGCCGTTGCGATAAATGTAATAGGTGCGGAAGGTGCGGTCTTGGATGGCCGTCCAGCTCAAAGTGACTTGTTGGTCTTCGAAGATGGTGTAGTCGTTGGCGACGAGGTCATGAGGCTTGTTGAGATGTGTGGTGAAGCCCCAGGTTTCGCCGAGGGTTTCGCAACCTTCGCTGCCGTTACGCACATCCACTCTCCAGAAATAGTTGGTGTTGTTCCAGAGGTCGGTCACCGTGTAGCTTTCGGCAAGGTCGCGTGTCCAGTCAACGAGGACGGATTGAGGATGCTCGGGGTCGGGATAGTAGGTTGTGCCGAACACCAAGCGATACTCCGTGGCGAAGTCAGGCAGATGCCATTGCAGGGTCACGCTGGCAGGCTCAAGGCCGTCGGTGTCGTCAGCCGGAGTGGGTCCATAGGCTTGCTCGGGGCAGGGCATGGGCTCGGTGTTGATTTCGACTGTGAACGGATCGGAAGTCGAAGAAGCCACAAGATAATAGGTGCCAGGGACAACGGGCAGGTTCTCGATGACGGGGCCTGCGGTATACTCCGTATTCTCAGGAGTGGTAGGCATCGGACCCGTGTAGTTGTTGTTGGCCATGGGGCCTCCTTCGCCGTTGAAATCTTCGGTGTAGAGGGCCACCTTGCCGTTGTCGCCATTGCTGACGCTAGCATTCAGCACCGCATTGGCATCGATGACAAGTTCAAACACGGCGTCGTTGCCTTCCTCGATGTCGGGGGAAGGCAGCGTGTAGTCGTTGTGCATGCCTGCAACCGTTTCCACATAAGGGAAGGTGATTTCGTCGTGCGGTCGCGGCAGCTCGACCACATCAGGAATCTCGGGAGCATAGAACTCAACGGTGACAGGCCAAACGGAAGCCGTGCGGCCTGCTTCTTGGTAAATGGCCACGAACTGACGTTCAACAATGCCGGCTTCCACACCGTTGGTGCTGATGCCGAGGTCAACGGTTTCGTCGCGACCAATCAGGAATGGCATTTCGATGTCACTCAGGACGAAGAGACCATCATTTGGAGTGAAATCGAGGTTCGCCACCGTGGCGGCAGCGCCTTCGCTTTTCAGTTGGAAGTGGAAAGGCTCCATCCAAGCCCCAACGGGACGGGTGCCCACATTGAGGGCGTCCACCTCTTCCTCATGGACGAGTGCTACCAAACGGTGTTCGGCAGGAGCACTCGCTTCGTAGACGAAAGTAGTTTGGGGCAGGAAATCGCGCGCGATAGGCGTGATGGCTTCAAGGCTGGTGTAACTGTAGTTCTGCACACTGGCTCCTGGAGCGTCAATGCCCTTGAAAGTGATAGATTTGTAGTTACCTCTTATCGGTTGATAGACACCGATTAACAGGTTGCCACCGTGGTAAGTGTAGGGAGTGGTAAAGTCCACCACCAATTGTTCACCCGTTCCATCGAGAGGACCTTCGTAGACGATGGTCGCACCCTCCATGCCTTGGAACGCACTCATGGTGGTGTAGTCCACTTCCGTTAGGAAAACCTGAAAAGTTCCAGTCCAAGCATCAAGTGCAGGGAGGTCGATCTGGAACCTCAAGCTTGTGATGTCGCTGTCGGCCATGCTGGCAAGGTCGGCAGCGGGTGTCACGAACTCCGCCTTTAGGTAGGCGTCAGCGTAAAAACCATAAACCGGCACATAAGCATTAGTGACAGTACCTGAGTTTACGGTCAGTTCTTCGGCTCTCACTAGCCCAGTTATGGCCAGCAAGAGCACCAAAACCAAAGAAATTACTTTCTTTTGCATAAAAAACTGATTTGATAGTTAATAATTTGATGAATAAAAGTTGGAGTGCTCAAAATACACTCTGCATAATTTAGTTGAAGCAATGGCTTGTAGAATAACATCGAAAAGAAAAAATGCCGCAAGACGGACAGCTTACGACATTTTTACGACAATTTAACTACCTATTTGATTAACTAAATCAATTCAGACAACAAGTTAGGTGCAAAAAGGCCACCGAAAGTAACTCTATGGCATTATGGACCTGACTTTGACAATGCGTCACCCTTCGCGCGTACGCGCATACGCGAGGGTTCAGCCTTCCAATAGTGGGCGTATCTGTTCTTGTTGAGGCATTGTGTAGAGTCGTTCGGAGTAGGTCTCTCCATTGGGTAGTCTGAAGCGCAAGGTGGGGATTGTCTTGGCATAGAACAGGGCTTTGTCCAAGCTCATTCCAATGCCGAGTTGCCGGATGGTTCTCTCCAGTTCCTTGTAGACCTTGTACGCCACGAAGCAGATGCAGATGTGCGCCTCGATGCGCTTTGGCGTGAAGTGGAACATCGGCCTCATTTCAAGGTCTGACTTCCCTATGCGGAAGGCACGCTTGACCACCCAAAGCCCGTGGTATTGCTTGATTACCTCCTTGGCATCCAGGCGGGTGTTCGTGATGTAGCCTTTCAGCCCGTCCCAACGGGCGTCCTCTTCGATCTTTTCGTAGTTGATGGAGACGGTGACGTCCTTGCTTATGTCCAGAAACTTGTTGTAGCCCCGCTTGTTCACCTTGCCCTTGGTCAGCGTCCCCCTGGCGTAGGCTTTTTTGAGCCTCTCGACGCCCTTCTCGCGGTTGTGTGCGTTCTTCTTGGCCCGAGCGTCGGAATAGCTCACTATCAGACGCTGGCCGGCCCTTTTCCCGTGCTTCTCGCAACGTCCGTCTGTCCAGTCGATGCCAAGCATCCAGTCCCTGGTTTCCAAGGACTCGCTCCGGATACGGGCGCCAAGGATGTACTTGTACCCGGCCGACTCCAGCAGCCTGATGTTGGCCTCGTTCATCAGGCCGGAGTCCGCCACCACGATGAAGTCCTTCAGGCCAAAGCGCTGGACGAAGTCGTCGATGACGGGTATCATGGTGTACCCCTCATATTGCTTCCCGTTGAAGACCGAGTACGACAGCGGATAGCCGTCCTCGCTCACGAGCAGCCCCAGCACTATCTACGACTCGGTCGTCTTCCCGTCCTTCGAGAAACCGTCCTGCCGCAACTCGTCGGACGGGTCGGGGGAGGACTCGAAGTACAGGGTCGTCACATCGTAGAACACAAGGCCTATGCGGCCTCCAAGGACATCCATGGTGTGTGCCACGCTGATCTGCTGGACTTTCTCCCGCTGCGTGTCGTGCAGCTTGTCCATGTAGCGGTAGATGTTGTGGAGCTTGACGTCCTCGTCGAAGTACGACTTCAGGTATTCCACGGTCGCCGCCTTGCTCATGGGCTGGCAGACGCGGGCAATGGCCAGGTGGCGGAGTATTTCGTCCCCGATGGCATTGAAGCCGATGCGGTCGTAAACACGGCCCAGAATGACCTGCGGCGCATCAAGCGTGGTCCGCTCCACATGAGAAAGAGCAGACCGGAAGTCGGCGATAGCCCGTGCATTCGCCTCGGCGTCGGAGCGCTCCCGCCGCCACTTCTCGTCAAAGTCAATCTGTTGCTGCCCTCCGTATTTGGCAATCCATTCACGGCCTTCGTTATACATCCGACGTATCTCGTCGGGGTCTGCGGACGAGCCTAGGTGGTGAACCTCCTTGAAGCTCCCAGAGTTCTTGAATACCACTGACACGCTGGTTGTGCCACTGCGGTTGCGCTTTTTGCGGACAAACATGCCCCAAATATAGGCTTTTTTGAGGTTTGCGTCACCCGAGTCATCAAATCATTTTTTAAAACAATTGATTATTAGATTGTTATAAATTGAAGCCGAAAAGTGTATCAAAGTCAGGAAGAAGCTGAAATAAGCTATAAGTTATAAGCCGTAAGCATTAAGCTCGGTGGCAACATTACCACAAAGCTAAAAACTTACGGCTTATAGCTAAATAAATCTCTCGCGTCTATTATGTAAACTAAATTTACTCATCTACTTATTTCTTGACGAACTTGCTTGTCTTCACGAACCTGTCGGTAACCAACCTGACCATATAGGCTCCAGTAGGCAGATTCTCGACGGGCACTTCAAGTCGTTCGGAGCATTCCGTAAGGAAAAGCATAAGTTGTCCGGAGAGGGAATAGACCTCACACTTGCGGGTGATGCCGATGCTCTCGACAAACAGCATGTCATTCACTGGATTGGGGTAGAGGACGAGGCTTTCACCTTCATATTCATCTACACCTGTTCCAGAGAACTGGGCCACAAGGTTCCTGTTTCCAGTCACAGTGAAGGTGTAGGTTGCTTCTTGTGAAACCACACTGCCGTTCTCTTTCCAGCAGACGAAAGAATAGCCTTCATTGGGCGTGGCGGTCAGGATGCAGGTGTTGTTCTCGTAATAGGTGCCAGCGCCGGTGATAGTGCCGCCTTCGGCAGGAACTGCCGTGGCCGTGATTTCGTAGGTGTCGGCTGTGGCTGGATGCTTGGTGAAGATGAAGCATTGTGGTGCCGCTACAGTGCTGCCTTCGAGGAAGATACGCACGACATGCACGCCGTCCTCAAGGGCGGTCACGTCTAAAAGGAGGTTGCCGTCGCCCAAAGTGCCTGTCTGCTGATGTCCAAAGTCCTCGTCGAACCAGCAGTGGTAGCTGAGGTTGACACCCAAGTCGGCTATATCAGTCTTGATGAAGAGATAGCTTCGGGTGGCGCTGTAGTTGCTGCCCTTGACTATCAGGTGCAGGGTGTGCAGTCCAGTGGCGAGGTTGCTGACATCCAATTGGAAAGTGCCGTTGCCCACTGTGCCGCTGTGAAGGTTGTTGTGGTGATTGTCAAACCAATAGCGGTATTCCAACGAAGAGGCTCCGATGTTTGAGACTTTGTGGAAGAAGTATCCCTTGACGGGAGTTGAAGTGGTGTCGGTCAGGTAGTAGTGCAGGGAGTGTATGCCGTCGGGAAGCTGACTCACGTCGATTTCGGTGTCCCACACATTGCCGCTGAAGCTGGTAGTCACGCTCTGATCTAGGTTCCCGTCGAACCAGTAGCGGCAGGTGCGTGTTTGGGCCCTCAGTCCGCAGCACAGCATCAACCCGATGATTGCGATGATATAACGTTTCATGGCTTTCATGCATTAATGGGTGATTACTTGCCTTCGTCAATCACTTCGATGTGGACGTTCAGTTTGCCGGCGGGCGTCGACTCATGGTCGACGGTGTTACGGTATGGAGTCATGTAGGTGGGACGGGTGCCGTAAGGCATGGTTCCACCGTGGATGCTTATTTCGGTGCCGTCGTCGCCTAGGAAGTTGTTGGCGATGTAGTTTTTCAGGATGAACATTTCGTCAAAATCGGGGTCGTTGCCGTTAAAGGTTTCGCAAATATCCACAAAGGACTCATACTTAGTGCAATTGATGATGTTGGCATCATTATAACCGCTGGTTCTAATGAAGATGCAGTTGACAAACGTGTTAGTTGCCCCCAAATACTCATTGGTGTTGACAATGCAGTTGGTGGCACTGACTCTTTTGGGATAGGTTTTTCCAAAAACGCAATTTTGGAACGTCAATGGCCTATTGTCGTCACAGTTCCATACTTGCCAAACCACCGAATTAATGAACGTGATGTTTTTGGCTGCGTTGGCATAAAACTGTTTGATAAAGCAATCGATAAAAAGAGCGTTTTCAATTCGGCCGACTCTCATGGTGCCGATATGGCATCTGATGAATTTTCCATAGAGGAAATCGGTTTGTTCGGTCTGCTCTGGGAATTGGATGCCCTCAACAGTAAGGTAATTCGTTTCATCACCTGCAATGTTGAAATGCGCCCATCCAGCGATAATGGTGGGACTGGTGCCCGTTTCGGGGTCATAAGTGCAGCCAGCGCCACGTATGGTGAGGGCTTTGGTGATTTCGAGAGCACTGAAGGAACCGCTCGACAGGGTGATGACATCGCCTGTCTGGGCAGCGGTGTGTGCTTCGATAAGGGCATCAGGCCCATAGTAAGCAGTGATGTTGTCGCCATGCTTCAGCGTGGCCGTCTGAGTGGTGGTCTGTGCGAAAATCAATGTTGAGACGCACAAGAGAACGAAAAGTAAAGAAGCTTTTTTCATAGATTCTTGTTGCCAGTTATTACCACATTGGCCCGTCGGGGGTTAATAGTTGTTTTATGATTTAGTTAGTATTTCCCAAGGTCTTTCGTCTAAACGAACGGACAAAAATATGAAATTTTTGAAATATGCAATAAGATTTTGAAAATAAGGAGAGTAAAAAATGTAATAAACTCGGATTGAAAGAAAAATAATCCCGATAAAAACGCTATCTTTGCGGCATTGTTTCACGCATAAAACCTTGCGCTTATGGTATGCTTTTTCCAATCTGACAATCAGCGAATTATAGCCGTTGATTCCAAATCAGAGCTTTCCGAGGAAACCGTTTCCAAACTCAGTTGGCTTTTTGGTAATGCCGCAAAAATCGAAAAAGACATGGTGAAAGGCCATTTCGTCGGACCGCGCCGTGAGATGATTACGCCTTGGAGTACCAATGCCGTCGAGATTACCCAAAACATGGGCATCAAAGGCATCATCCGCATTGAGGAGTTCCAGAAAGTGGATACTAAGAAGGCTCCTTACGATCCAATGCTGCAAAACCGTTACGAGAACCTTGACCAAAATGTGTTCTCCATCGACCGCAAGCCAGAGCCGTTGAAATACATCGACGACATCGAGACCTACAACCAGCAGGAAGGTCTTGCCCTGAGCAGCGAGGAAATGGACTATCTGAAAGGGATATCCGCAAAGATTGGGCGCAAACTGACTGATAGTGAGGTGTATGGATTCGCACAAGTCAACTCCGAACACTGCCGTCACAAGATTTTTAACGGCACCTTCGTCATTGATGGCAAGCAGATGCCCAACACGCTCTTTGCCCTCATTAAGAAGACCTCAAAGATGAATCCGAACCGACTCGTGTCGGCTTACAAGGACAATGTGGCTTTCATCCTCGGCCCTAAGGTGGAGCAGTTTGCTCCAGCCGAGCCCAACAAGCCCTCAGCTTTCCAAATCAAGCCTATCGAGACGGTGATTTCGCTGAAAGCTGAGACGCACAACTTCCCGACCACCGTGGAGCCTTTCAATGGAGCAGCCACGGGTAGTGGTGGTGAAATTCGCGACCGTCTGGCTGGCGGTCAGGGCAGTCTGCCTTTGGCGGGCACTGCCGTTTACATGACTTCATATCCCCGCACGGAGCAAGGCCGTGAATGGGAGAAGGACATCGAGCCGCGCAAGTGGTTGTATCAGACACCGGAAGAGATTCTCATCAAGGCCTCCAACGGAGCCTCTGACTTTGGTAACAAGTTCGGTCAGCCCCTCATCAATGGCAGTCTGCTGACCTTTGAACACAGCGAGAAAGAGACATTGGGCTACGACAAGGTCATCATGCTAGCTGGCGGCATAGGTTTTGCTAAAGTGAAGGATGCCAAGAAGCTGGAACCAGAGGAGGGCGATGTCATCATCGTTCTCGGCGGTGATAATTATCGTATCGGTATGGGTGGTGGTGCCGTGTCGAGTGTGGATACAGGACAATACAGCAACGCCATCGAATTGAACGCTGTGCAGCGTGCCAACCCCGAGATGCAAAAGCGCGTGAGTAATGTCATCCGTGCCATGGCCGAGAGCGACCACAACCCCATCCGCAGCATCCATGACCATGGTGCGGGTGGTCACCTGAATTGCCTTAGCGAACTCATTGAGGATGCAGGTGGTGTGATCTATGTCGACAACCTGCCTGTTGGCGACCCGACCCTTTCCGACAAGGAAATCATCGGGAACGAATCACAGGAGCGTATGGGTCTCTTGGTCAACAGGAAAGACAAGGAAATTATCAAGGAGACCGCCGAGCGTGAGCGTGCACCGTATTATGAAGTGGGTGAGGTGACGGGTGATGAACGCTTGCGTTTTGTCCGTAAGAAAGGCAAGGCTCCCATCGACTTGGCCATTTCCGACTTCTTCGGCAGTGCACCTAGGACAATTTTGAAAGACAAGACCAAACCTTATCATTTCAAGAAAATCAGCTACACCAAGCGCGATATACACAAGTACCTCAACAATGTGCTGCAAATGGAAGCCGTGGCCTGTAAGGATTGGCTCACCAATAAGGTGGACCGCTCCGTGACGGGTCGTGTGGCACAGCAGCAGTGTGTGGGCGAGATTCAATTGCCTTTGAGCAACCTCGGCATCAGTGCCTTGGATTATAACGGCAAACGCGGCATCGCCACGGCCTTGGGCCATGCCCCAATTGCGGGCCTCATCGATCCGGCCGCTGCCTCGCGTCTTTCGGTTTCCGAGGCCTTGACCAACATTATCTGTGCTCCGATTGAAGGTAAC
>JAEEGF010809005.1_pt1 | contig 22637 bp, 20 predicted proteins | sample 9134171 | NCBI WGS metagenome assembly JAEEGF01 (sample SAMN16246542, study PRJNA631951) | gut metagenome | biome: gut microbiome; feature: rumen; material: AP-attached | host: Bos | place: Iran: Karaj | collected 2018-10 | reverse complement strand
GTTTGGGGTGAAGTAACTTAGGATGAGCAAAAAGATAAGCGAGTATATTTATGGGTGGTTAAATGATCTGAGTATCAGGAGCAAGCTGGTTCTGGTATATCTGATATGTATGATCTTGCCGCTTCTTGTTACTGACGGTATAGTATTCGGACTTTTGGAACACTATGAGAAAAGAGAAGAAGAATACCGCATGGCGAGCGTAGCGGATTCAGTTCGTTACCTTGTCAACAGTTCTTTTGACGAAGCCGTTACAGCTATCAATAAAATCTATCTGGATGAAGATATTTATAAGTTTCTGGATGATGATTTTGAATCTGCATATGATTTTTATGAAAAGAGATATCAAATTAAAGAAAGCAAGATAAATCCCCTTGATGGCGGCAAGGAATCCGCGCTTAGCAGTATTATTCTCTGCAGTGAGAATCCGGGAATTGTCAACGGAGGCAATTTCTATAATCTTAAGGATATCAAATATATCAAGTGGGCTGATCTTTTGGCGTCAAAGAGCTCTATCGTTGTCTTCTTTTATTATCCTACAGATGATGTAAGAAGTATTTCCAACAAAAAAAGAGTTGCCGTTATCAGGATGCTTGACCACTATTCATGGTACAAAAGAAACATGATGGTGTATGTTGACCTGGATTTCAGCGTTCTTCAGCGCAAAATGAAAGCCATGACATACGAATATGCCGTTTTTTTGTGCGAAGGCGACCGTATCCTGTTGTCCAGTCCCTTGCAAAAGAGTGTAAACATGGACTATGAGACACTTGGCGATGATGTCAGAATAGACTATGAGACCCCATGGAATATATATGGAAGAAATCTCAGAATAATTGTTTCCGGAAGTGAAAGCAATTTTAAAAGGATTATACGAGATCATGCATCAATAATTGTACTGCTTCTCATTATGAATTTACTGGCTCCTATCATACTGATAAGGTTCATCAACAGGTCTTTTGCTGTTAGACTTTATAGAATTTCAAAGGCCTTTGATGAAGCGGATATTGACAATAATAAAGGAATTGATGCGGAAAATGCCGGAAATGATGAAATCGGTCTTCTTATACGTGGATATAACCGCATGGTTGAGAGGCTTAATACTCTTATTAGGACAAACTACACGGCAAGGCTTGAGAGGCAGGAGATGGAACTTGCCAGACAGAATGCAGAATTATCAGCACTTCATTCTCAGATTAATCCGCATTTTCTTTTTAACATTCTGGAAAATATCAGGATGAGAAGTCTTATAAAGAATGAAAAAGAGACAGCATCTATGATTGAGAAGCTTGCAACCCTGATAAGACAGAATGTAAGCTGGTCTACTGACAGCTCTACCATTGAGGATGAGATTAGTTTTATTAAATCTTATCTTGAACTGCAAAAATACAGATTTAGTGAAAAGCTTAAGTTCGAAATAAGTGTCAGGGACGATTGCAAAGACTATCTTGTTCCTAAACTTACGCTGGTTACTTTCGTTGAAAATTCCTGTATACACGGCATGGAAGGCAAAACTGCTGCATGCTATATTTATGTTAGAGTATACAAAAACGAAAATACGTTGATCATGGAGATAGAAGATACCGGAAGCGGAATGAATGATGAGGAAGTAATTTATCTCAATGATCGAATGAATAATTGCACTTTGGGAGATGTAAAACAAGGCTCGCATGTTGGTATGCTGAATGCATGTCTCAGACTTCGTATGAGCTCTGCACTTACAGCCAAGTTTAATCTTGAAAGTGAGAAAGGTGTGGGAACATATATAACTATCACGGTTCCTACAGACAGGCTGAAAATTAGTAATGATAAGAGTAATGTTGGTTGATGATGAACCCTTTATATTAGAAGGAATGATGGTTCTCATAGATTGGGCCAAGTATGACTGCATGATAGTTGCCAAGGCTTCAAATGGCGAAGAAGCGCTTGAATATTTAAAGCAGGGAGATATTGACCTTGTTATCACGGATATCAAGATGCCTGTTATGACGGGAATAGAGCTGATGCAGACTGTACGTGAAGAGGGGCTGTCATCTGCTTATTTCGTAATATTAAGTGGTTACAATGATTTTCAGTATGCCCAGTCTGCCATAAGATATGAAGCGCTGGACTATCTTCTTAAACCTGTAAGTGCTAAAGGTCTGATTGACGCTATAGAAAAGGTAAAAAACAAGATAGGTACAACGCAGGGAGCAGAGATAGTAAGTCTTGAAACCTCAGATAAGACTGAAAATGCGACAGTTCTTTTTAAGGATGAGCTAGACAACATCATCTCCGGAATAGAGCACAATGACAAGGAAAAGATAAATAAGAGTATAGACGAACTTTTTCAGAGAACAGGAGAGACAGGCGTTGCTTTATCTGAAAGAGCGATTAATGTTAACAAGAACTACCTTATTTTCAGACTGCTTCATCTAGCTGTTGAGTTGGATGAAAGTATCAATCAGGAGGTTGTTATGATGTATATCTCTGACAATATCCTGATGAATGGCACAGAAATGGGCACTATCTTTCATTTGAAGCAGTTTGCAAACGAATATGCGGGATATCTTGTAAGTCTTAGAAGTACTGTTTCAAAGGGAGTGCTTCGTGATATAGAAAAAGAACTGAATATTAACTATGCGCAGAATATCACTCTTAAGGATTTTGCTGCAAAGTACTATGTTAACAGTTCCTATCTTGGACAGCTCTTCCGCAAGCAATACGGAATGTCTTTCAGAGAATATTTAAATACTATCAGAATAGAAAAAGCTGCTTCAATGCTTCTTAAGACAGATGAAAAGATAGGGCGTATTGCTGAGAATGTAGGTTATCATGATACCGACTACTTTATCGACAAATTTATTGCCATAAAAGGATGCACACCCTCTAAATACAGGAAAAATGGCATCAGTCAGAACTATTAGTATTTTTACAGGATAAATCACTAGAATTTGTCCTGTATTTTTATTGAGTTTGTAGGGGGAAATAAATTTTCATAGTATTAGACTATTTATTAGCAAATTAATTACCCGTGTATGGGAAAAGAAAAAGGGAGGGTTACAATGAAACGAAGAAAAGTAGCATCATTATTGTTGAGTGCCTTGATGATGGCTTCTGTTGCAGTTGGATGTGGCAACGCAGCACAGAGCACACCTTCAAGTAGTGGTGACACAACAAACGCAACAAGCTCATCACAGAGCGCCGGTGGATCAACTGATACTGCAGCAGCATCCGGTGAAGTAACGGATTTCACAATGTTTATCACAATGCCTGGCTCAGAGATCAACGATGACAACGAGATTGCTCAGATGATTGCTGACAAGTACGGGGTTAAAGTCAAGGAAACATGGCTTACAGGTCAGACAGCTTCTGAAGCAACAGGTACACTTATTGCAGGTGGAGAATATCCTGACTTCATCGATTCTGATGAAATGAATCTTCTTATTGATGCAGATGCGCTTGTTCCACTTGATGATTACATTGATCAGTATCCTGAATTCAAGGAAAAATGGTTCACTGCAGAAGAGTGGGAAAAATTCCGTCAGCCTGATGGACATATTTACTGGATTAACCCATTTGGTAACACAAAGGGTGAGTCAAAGCAGACAACTCACAATGACGAAGCTTTCTGGATTCAGGTAAGAGTTCTTGAGTGGGCTAACTATCCTAAGATTGAGACACTTGATCAGTACTTCCAGCTTCTTGAGGATTACATTGCTGCTAATCCTGCAATGGATGATGGTACAGAAAATATTGCATACACAATTCTCTGCGAAGACTGGAGATATTTCTGTCTTGAGAATGCAGGTCAGTTCCTTGCAGGATATCCTAATGATGGATCTGTAATCGTTGACAAGTCTACAATGACAATTAAGGATTACAACACATCAGATGACACAATTGCTTATCTTAAAAAGCTCAATGAAGAGTACAACAAGGGTTATGTAGATCCTGAATCATTCACTCAGACATATGATGAATACATTGCTAAGCTTTCTACAGGTCGTGTTCTTGGTATGGTTGATCAGTGGTGGGATTTTGCTAACACAGTAAACGATTCCTTCAAGCAGACAGGTCTTGATGCTAAGGGCTGCAATTACGTACCATTAGGGCTTACAACTAAGGCAGGAATGGAAAACAGATGGCATACTTATGATGATACAGTTAACCAGGCTTCAGGTATTGCTATTACAAAAGACTGCAAAGATCCTGCAAAGGCATTCAAGTTCCTTGTTGACTGTGCTATGGATCAGGAACTTCATGATCTCAGATTCTGGGGCGTTGAAGGTGTTGACTATCAGGTAGATGAGAATGGATTATACTATCGTACAGACGAACAGAGACTTAAATGGGCAGATACTTCTTACCAGGCTTCTCACAGATGTCAGTATTCATACTTCCCACAGTGGGGCGGCACATCTGATGATGGAAAGAATGCTAACAAGCCTGAAGAACAGCCTTCAGAGTTCATGATCGATATGGCTGCTCCTCTTAAGGCATGCTTCGATGCTTATGGAGTTACAACATATCCTCAGATGATCAATTCTGTAGTAGAAACTAATGGACCATGGTTCCCTATGTATTCTTTCTCTAACAACTTTACAACTGAGACACCTGGTGGTGTAGCTTGGGCAAAGATGGGTGAGTGCAAGCATGAGTGGCTTCCTAAGGTTGTAATGGCTAAGGACTTCGAACAGGGATGGGCTGAATATATGGATGCATATAATGCATGCAAACCTGAGGACTTCCTCGGAGAAATGCAGACTATTCTTGATACATTCAAGTAATAACTAATATGGTAATGGGGGAAAAGGCAGCAACTGTGCCACAGCCAATGTTGCTGCCTTTTTTATAAGAAAAAAAGGTATTGAAAAAAGAGTAATAGTAATAGGAGTGAGTTTATGGCCCGGAACAAAACAAATAAAAAAATGGATATGAAGGCCACGCTGAAAGAGATGAAGCGTCAGAAATTTCTTTTAGCTGTATCACTTGTTGTCGTAGTGTACGGTATCATATTCTATTATTGGCCTTTAACAGGCTGGATCATGGCTTTCCAGAATTATAAGCCAAAGAATGGACTACTAGGTTCTACTTTCGTTGGATTAGCAAAATTCAAATTTCTTTTCGAAGATGAAGTATTTATAAAGGTTATCAGAAACACCTTCGCAATGGGTGTGATCAACTTGGTTACAACCACAATAATGGCAGTTCTTTTTGCGATTGTTTTAAACGAGATTAAAAGAGGATGGATAAAGAAGCCCATCCAGACAATATCATATCTTCCGCATTTCTTATCATGGATCGTTGTTACCAGTATTCTTCATGTATCACTTTCATCAACCGGTATCATCAACGACCTGCTTATGAGATTCGGATTCATTGATCAGGCAATTAACTTTTTTGCATATCCTAAATACTTCTGGCCTATAGTTGCATTTGCCAACTGCTGGAAGGAAACAGGATGGAATGCGATAATCTATCTCGCAGCCATCACAGCTATTGATCCTGCTTTATATGAAGCAGCTTCAATCGATGGTGCGGACAGATTACAAAAGATCAGATATATTACATTCCCCGGTATCAAGCCTACATTCTTAATACTTCTTCTCATGAACGTAGGTAATGTATTAAATGCCGGATTCGAAGTACAGTACCTGCTGGGTAACGGACTCGTACAGTCTGTATCACAGACTATCGATATTTACGTATTGAAATGGGGTATTTCTCAGAACGATTACTCCCTTGGTACTGCCGCAGGATTATTTAAGAGTGCTGTAAGTATTGCAATCATCGTTATCGCTAACTCCATTGCAAAGAGATACAGTGAGCAGAGATTATTCTAAAGGAGGAGCAAGACGATGGATGAGAAAGAATATAAGGTAAGAAGGCCGGTCAGTGATGTTATTTTTGAAATATTTGTAGTACTGTTCCTGGCTATTTTCGTAGTAGTAACACTTTATCCTGTTATCAATACAGTAGCTCTTTCTTTTAACGACGGTATTGATGCTGTTAGAGGCGGTATTTATTTATGGCCGCGTAAAGTTTCATTAAAGAATTATCAGACAGTATTCGCAATGCAGAATATCTGGGTAGGTGCCAGAGTTACTGTGTTAAGAACAGTAGTGGCTACCTTCACTTCACTTTTTGCAAACGCACTTCTTGCATTTGTAGTAAGCCGAAAGAGATTCTTATTTAAGTCACAGCTCTCTTTATTCTGGGTTATTACTATGTATGTAAATGGCGGAATGATACCGGTCTTCCTGTTATATAAAAATCTCGGACTTACCGGAACATTCCATGTTTACTGGATTCCAGGCATGATAAGCGCCTTCAACATGCTAGTTATGAGAACTTATATGGAAGGAATTCCGGAAAGTCTTGAAGAATCTGCACAGCTTGACGGTGCCGGATACTGGGTAATATTTAAAGATATCATTTCTCCTCTTAGCAAGCCTGTATATGCAACAGTTGCTTTGTTCATCGCTGTATGGCAGTGGAATTCATGGTTTGATGCAATGCTCTATAACCGTATGAAGACAGAATATACAACACTTCAGTACGAGCTTATGAAACTTCTTTCTTCAGTAATGCAGCAGAGCGGAAGCGCAGACAGTGCCAAGAACGGTGCAAATACCATAACACCTATTACTATTCGAGCAGCAGTTACGGTTGCGACAATGCTTCCTATCATATGTCTTTATCCGTTCCTGCAAAGATACTTCGTTACCGGTCTTACAATCGGTGGCGTAAAAGAATAAGAAATCGCTACACAGCAGATCCAAAAGGGTCTGCTGTTTTTTTGTGCAAAAATTTAGTGAAAAGTAAAACTTATATTTGCCTATAAGAATAGTATGTTTTACAAGTTTAGCGTGATAAAGCATAATCACTTATAACAAAAAAACAGTATCTTTAGTAGCAAATGGTAGGGCGGTAGAAAAAATGGCTATTGATGAAAAGGTAATACTAAATGAACATCCATGTTTTGGACCATGCAAAAAGAATAAAGGACGTATCCATCTTCCGGTAGCGCCGGGATGTAATATAGAATGTCGTTTTTGTGACAGAAAGATAAATGAAGATGAACAAAGACCCGGCGTTACAAGTGCAGTACTTGAACCTGAGGAAGCATCAAGATTTATAGATCTGGCGCTAAGCCAGTGCCCGGAGATAACAGTAGTCGGAATAGCAGGACCCGGAGATACACTTGCCACGGACAGAGCACTTAGGACATTCAGACTAATTAAGGATAAATATCCTCATTTAATAAAGTGTATGAGTACAAACGGTCTTTTGCTGGATGAGAAAGCAGAAGAAGTAAGTGAGCTTATTGATACTTTGACAGTAACCGTTAATGCTGTTGACCCTGAGATTGAAGCTAAGCTAAACAACAAGATCAAATATCACGGAAAAGTTTATTCAGGAGTTGAGGCTGCCAAAATACTTATTCACAATCAGCTTTCTGGAATAAGAAAGGTAGCAAAGACAGGAACTTTGGTCAAAGTCAATACTGTTCTGGTTCCGGGAGTAAATGATGAACATATAGAAGAAGTTGCAGCTACAGTAAAAGCCGCAGGGGCGATGATCTACAACATTATTCCTTTGATTCCGCAAAATGAGATGAAGGATTATAAAGCTCCAACCTGTGAGGAACTTCATCTGGCAAGAGAAAGAGCGGAAGCCCACATAAATGTCTTTAGACACTGCCAGCATTGCAGAGCAGATGCCTGTGGTGTACCGGGAGTATACGATATCGGCGCCAAACTATATCAGGGAAGATTGTTTGCAAAGGAGACTTTCTCACATGGATGATCAAACTTTTAAGGTCGCTGTAGCAACCTCAGATGGAATAAATGTCGACTCACATTTTGGACATGTAAATGAATTTACCGTTTATGAGGTTGATTCAATAACCGGAGACAGCGAGCCCGTAGAATTCAGGAAAATAGAACAAAACGCATGTAAAAACGCAACCTGTGGTGGTGAAGCCTTTGAACATATTGCAGAAAGATTATCAGATGTTGAGTATGTTCTCGCGGCAAAAATCGGACCTCACGCAGTTCAATCACTTAGCAGAAGGAATATAGTTGCACTTGATGTATGCGTCCCCATAGAAGAAGCACTTCATAAAGTCAGAGATTTCAGAGACAGAAAGAAAAAGATTCAGGAGCGTGCCAAATCTATTCTGCTACAAAACGGAATAGAGGAATAAATATTATGAAAATAGGATGGAGGAGAGATTTAGATGGCAAATGGAAAAATCAGGCAGATCGCTATTTATGGAAAGGGGGGAATAGGAAAATCCACAACAACGCAGAACCTTACAGCCGGTCTGGTATCTTTGGGCAAAAAAGTAATGGTTGTTGGATGTGACCCAAAGGCAGATTCAACAAGACTTCTTATGGGAGGCCTTGCTCAGAAAACTGTTCTGGATACTATTCGTGAAGAAGGTGAGGATGTTGACCTTGACCAGATCATGGGAACCGGATTTGGAGGAACCAGATGTGTTGAATCCGGCGGACCTGAACCGGGAGTTGGCTGTGCAGGAAGAGGAATCATCACTTCCATCGGACTTTTGGAAAATCTTGGAGCATACACCGATGATCTGGACTACGTATTTTATGATGTACTCGGCGATGTAGTCTGCGGCGGATTTGCGATGCCAATCCGTGAAGGAAAGGCGCAGGAAATATATATTGTAGCATCAGGAGAAATGATGGCTTTATATGCTGCCAACAACATATCTAAAGGTATAGCCAAATATGCAAAGACCGGAGGTGTTCGCCTTGGCGGTATCATCTGCAACAGCAGAAATGTAGACCGTGAGAAAGATCTTTTACGTGCATTTGCAAAAGAACTTAATTCGCAGCTTATCTACTTTGTTCCAAGAGACAATATAGTTCAAAGAGCTGAAATACACAGAATGACAGTAATTCAGTATGATCCAAAGTCTCAGCAGGCTGATGAATACAGAAATCTTGCCGAAGCGATTGAAAACAATACAAACTTTACAATACCTACTCCAATGACTCAGGAAAGACTGGAAGAAATACTTATGGAGTATGGTCTCATGGAAAATCTTAAGGATGACTATAGAATTTAACAGACAAATAGGGAGGAGAGACTATGAAGGCTGTGCAGGATCTTACAGAATTGGTGGGGAAAACACCTCTTCTTAAGCCCAACAGATTTTTGAAAGAAAACAATCTGGAAGCAGAAGTTTACTTTAAGATTGAATACTTTAATCCGGCAGGTTCGGTAAAAGACAGGATTGCTCTTGGAATGATCGAAGATGCCGAAAAAAAGGGAATCTTAAAACCGGGCTCAACAATAATTGAACCAACCAGTGGAAATACCGGTGTCGGATTATCTTTTGTAGGTGCGATCAAAGGCTACAACGTGATATTGACTATGCCGGATACCATGAGTATTGAAAGGCGCACATTGGTAACCGCTCTTGGGGCGCAAGTTGTTCTCACACCTGGAGCACTTGGAATGAAAGGTGCTATAAGACAGGCTGAAGCTTTAAATGCTCAGATTGAAAACAGTGTCATTTTGCAGCAGTTTGAAAATCAGGCTAACGCAGAGACTCACGAAAAAACAACCTCAAAAGAAATCTGGGATGACACCGAAGGAAAAGTAGATATTTTTGTAGCAGGTGTTGGAACAGGCGGAACTATCACAGGCGTTGGCAGAGGTCTGAAAAAATACAATGAAAACGTTAAGGTTGTAGCGGTAGAACCTTTTGAATCCCCGGTTTTATCCGGTGGTAACCCCGGACCTCATAAAATACAGGGAATTGGTGCAGGTTTTGTGCCAAAAGTATTTGGTGATGATGTTATTGATGAGGTTCTTCAGATCAGAGGAGATGAAGCTATCGATACTTCAAGACTCCTTGGAAGAAAAGAAGGTCTTTTGGTAGGAATATCATCAGGAGCAGCTGCAGCAGCGGCACTTATGCTTGCGAAAAGACCTGAGAATAAAGGCAAAGTAATTGTTGCTTTACTTCCGGATACCGGAGAAAGATACCTTTCAACTGAATTATATCAGTATCCAAGTGATACACATTAAGGGGAGACAAAATGGGAAGCGCAGCTAAAGGAATAATTGAAAGACCAAGAACAACGTGTGCGCAAGGTGGAGCGTTGGCGACTTTGGCATCTTTACCTGATGTAATTGGAATATCACATGCAGCAGAAGGATGTTCGGGAAACCTCACAGGCTCAATCGGCACATGCTCAGGATATAACGGAGAAGGTTATTGTGGTGGAACACAAACTCCTTCCAGTGCAGTCAGAGAGAAAAACGTAGTATTTGGCGGTACTGACAGACTAAGACAGGAACTAAAATCAGCACAGGAACTTCTTGAAGCAAAACTATTTGTAGTTGTAACAGGATGTATGACTGAAATTATCGGTGATGATGTCCAGGCTGTAGTTGATGAATTTGAAGATGCCCAAACTCCTGTAATCGCAGTTAATACCCCAAGTTTTGAAGGGGATGCTTACTCAGGATATGAAAGAGTACTCACGGGTATTTTTAATAAATACATACCGGAATCAGAAAAAAAGGACGAGAAGCTGGTAAATATATTTGGCTTAATTCCAAACTTTGATCCCAATTACAGAGGAGATCTTGAAGAAATAAAAAGAATACTTGAAAGCGTTGGTCTCAAAGTAAATACATTTTTTACCCCGGACCAGACCTATGAAAACATTTTAGATGCCTCAAAAGCATCACTAAATATTCATTTTTCAAGGATATGGGGCGTAGATTTCGAAAAGGGCTTTGAGCAAAAGCACGGAACTCCTTTCTGGGTAACTGATCTTCCAATCGGTTCAGTGCAGACAACAGCTTTTTTAAGAGAATTATCCGAGCATATCGAAATCGACAAAGACCTTTTGGAAAAGGTAATAGAAAGAGAAGAGGAACGCTATTATAACTATTTCATTAAAACTTTGGACCTTGTTATAAACGCGCAGTTTTTCTACTATGCAGCAACGGTAAGCAATTCAAATTATGCAATTCCGCTGTCAAAATTCCTGAAAAATGAGCTTGGCTGGAAGGTGGATGATGTTTTTGTCACAGATCTTTTGACCAAGATAAAGGCAAAAAAGCTTGAGGAAGCATTTAATCAGACAGAAGCTCCGGGTGAACTTATCCGTGAGACAGATACAAAACAGATAGCATGGCAACTCAACAAACGTCACGCAAGAAATCAGGGACAAAGATATTTTGACCAGCATGGACCACTTTTTATCGTGGGAAGCAGCCTGGAAAAATACGCAGCGCAGGATATCGGAGCTTTGACCTTTGCAGTTTCCTACCCAATTGTAAACCGAGTAATAACACAACGCGGATATTCCGGTTACAACGGAGGGTTGAATTTACTTGCAGACTTAATTTCAGTACCGGTTTCAGGCAGATAAGGGGAGAGAACAGATGGGTGAACTTGAAAATAAATATGTTGAAAAGGCTATTCCTCCTACCAGAGAGGAGAGACTTGAGGCAACGGATGCTTATCATGGATGCAGCTGTGACCTTCTTGAATGCTCAAGAAATTGTTGTCTGAAAGGTCGTGACAGAGATTTTTGGCAGGGAAGCTCTTCATGCCAGATGTTTCTTTCAGTACAGATGTCTGCACCAATTGAAAATACTGTACTTATAATGCATGGTCCTGTTGGCTGCGGTCATCAGCTTCATGTATCCACTTTTGGAACAAATGCAGGAAAGAACGCAAGAGGGCTTGCGCCAAAGCCTGTTAACTGGCTTTCTACCAATCTTTCTACAACAGAAATAGTAAACGGTGGAGAAAAAAAGCTAAGAGAAGCAATAGAGTACGCTGATAAGACATTCAGACCGGAAATGATATTTGTTCTTTCGACTTGTGCACCAAATATCATCGGCGACGATATTGAAAAGATAATTGAAGATGAGGGAAAAGTAGTTTCAGCACAGCTGACTGCAATACATTGTCCGGGATTCAGATCTAAATATGTATCAAGTGCTTATGATGCTTTTTATCATTCACTTATTCGTCATGTGCAGCTTGAGCCTATTGCATATAAGGATTATGTGCCACTTAATCCTGCAGATCCAAATGCACCGTTTTTGGCTGCAGGTTATGAGTATAAGAAAAAATACACTGTAAATGTAATGACTTTGGAGTCCATGGGTGCTCAGGATGAATCAGAGCTGTCAAGACTTTTAAATGCCTTGAACCTCAATGTAAATGTACTTCCTGAATACAGTAATGCAGACAAGATCAGATTTGTTTCAGAATCAGCACTTAACGTCAGCCTTTGCTGGATGCATGATGACTATTTTGTTAAGTATCTTAAAGATAAATACAATGTTCCTTATTACATGGGCATGCCGCTTGGACTTAAAGCTACAAGAAAGTGGCTAGTAGATATCGGAGAACATTTTGGACTGAAAAAAGAAGCAGAGAGGCTTGCTGATTACGAGGAAAAGCTTGTAAAAGAAGCAATCGCTCCATTTAAAGAGAAATTAAAAGGCAAAAGAGTAATGATTTCGGGCGGTAGCGTAAGAAGCGCCGTTGAAGCATCATTGATACATGATGATCTGGGAATGGAAATAGTGTCGGTTATAGGACTTTTGTATGACTCAAATGCTGAAGTAGTATTTGAAGATCTTGCCAAAGACCACCCTGAAGTTCCGGTAGTTGTAAGTGATCAGCCATATGAATTCGTTAATCAGGTTAAAAAATATAACCCTGACATAGTACTTTGCCATGCTAACGGTCTGTCTGAACCTGCCAAACTCGGAGCAGTAACCGTACCGGAATTTGATGTCGGCGGCGCATATTTTGGATATAACGGTGTATTCCAGGTAGCAAGACAGCTGGTATTTGCTCTTGAAAATGACTCTTACGTAAAAGAAGTTTCAAAGCATGTGAAATTCCCATATAAAAAGTCATGGTATGAAAAAGACCCGTTTGCATATCTTAGGGATTGAGACAAGGAGGAGAAAATGAAAAAAAGATTTAGGAAGATTATTGCATTACTTGGAGCAGCGGTTTTAATGACAACAGGATGTGGCAATGCTACTGCCGGAGGGAGTTCTGCTTCCGCTTCTGATAAGCCTCTGGGGGTAATTGAAGGCACAACTGTTGAAGAAAATGGGCTTATAGATTATTCAGCAATCAGCGAAGAGGAGCTTACAGCTCTTTATGAAAAAGAGCCAGCATATAACCAGACAATCACGGTAAACTACACCGGTTCTCTTTGTCCTGTAGCTCTTCCAGTTGCTAAGTATCTTGGTTTTACCGATGAAGAAGGAATTAACTCTTTTGACTTTGTTCAGATATCAGGCAGTGCAGCAAGAGATGCTCTTGCATCAGGAAATCTTACAGTAGCTATAGGATTTTTATCAGACTGGCTTTTGTATTATCAGAACGGAGAAGAGGTTGTAAGTACACTGGCTCTGCACTCAGGATGTGCTTCAGCTGCAGCTTTAGCTGATTCAGATATCACAAAGTTTGAAAAGGGAATGCGTGTAGGCGTATCAGGAGATATTGGTGGCGTTTTCCATAATATCGGACTTAGATTCATCAATCATGATGGTTTCTCTACAGAGGATTTTACCTGGGTAGCTCTTGAACCCGGAACACTTCTTGCAGCACTTCAGGAAGGTCAGGTAGATGTAATTGTAGCAAGTGATGAACTTATCTACAATTTTGTCGAAGATGGATATGCTAAAGTAATCCGTTCCCAGGACTATGATCCGGATTTTGAAAATGAAGTTTGCTGCTCACTTGGATTTAACAAAGACTTCGTTAAAAATAATCCCGTTACAGTGTACAAGATCACAAGAGCAGTTTACCGCGCTTCAAAATGGCTGGCTGCCAGTGAAGAAAACCGTTCAAAGGCAGTAGATCTTTTGCTCGATAAGCAGTACATTTCAGCTTCCAAAGAAATGGGCGTTAAGCTTGTAAATCTTCTTCACTATGGATTTGGTACAAAAGAGCTGGTAAATACAATGAACGTAATCGGACAGGAATACAAAGATTTAGGACTTCTACCTTCTGATTTTGACCTTTCAAATGCAGAGGCTCAGTTCCTCGTAAAATACGATCTTACTAAGATTGAATGAGAAAGAGGTGGCATTATGGCAGAAATAGCAAATGCTTTAAATGTGAATATTTCTCAGCGCGAGCTTAGAATTCTTGAGCAAAGAGATTTAACTGAAAAAGATAAAATCCTAAGAAGGTTTACTGTTTTTTTACCTGCACTTTTCCTTTTGATTCATTTGCTGGAGCATCTGTACTTTCCTTCATATAAAAGCTATTCGCCTTCGATTGTTTATGTAGGAATTCTTGCTGCTTTATTTGTTGCTCTTATTGTATGGATAGTAATCAGCTTTTTTTCGTACAAGGCATTTGAAAAACTAAGACATGCAAGTGCGCTATATGTAGCTATTGCAGTACTTCTGACCGCTTATGATATTGCGACCATAAAGCTTGGCGCTCTGGCACTTCCTTACTTTCCATGGGTTGGAAAGGTGCTGGATGCCATGTTATCTGACAGAAGTAAACTTTGGGAATGTGTTTATCATTCATTCAAACTTCTTTTTACCGGCTATTTTGCGGGAGTTGGAATAGGCCTTGTGTGTGGAATACTGGCAGGTTGGTCTCCAAAGGTTCAGTATTGGATTCAGCCAATTACAAGAGTCCTTGGTGCGATACCAAGTACGACATATATGCCGATAGTAATGATGCTGGCTTCGTCTTTGTTTGGCGGAGCAGCATTCCTCATAGGACTGGGTGTTTGGTTCCCTGTGACAGTATCAGCTATGAACGGTGTTCAGAACGTACAAAAACACTACTATGAAGCAGCACAGACACTTGGAACAAACAGACTTGGAATCCTTACAAGAGTTGTAGTTCCTGCATCGATGCCTACGATTTTCACAGGACTTACACAGGGGATGAGTATTGCCTGTCTTACACTTGTAGTTGCAGAGATGATGGGGGTAGAGGCAGGACTTGGCTGGTACATCAACTGGCAAAAAGGCTGGGGAGATTTTACCAAGATGTACGGAGCAATCATTCTCATTTGCATAACCTTCATATTGGTAAATACAATACTTGGACTTATTAGAAAAAGAGTGCTTCGCTGGCAGGATGGGGGTATCTGATGGCTGTAGGAAATGTTGAGATAAAAGATGTTACAAAAATATTCAGAAGAACTGATGAGCAGGAGACGCTTACGGCCCTGGATCATATCAATCTTTCCATAGAACCGGGAGAATTTGTATCCATTGTAGGCGCAAGCGGCTGCGGAAAATCTACTCTTTTGAGAATTATTGCAGGTTTGGAAAAGCCGACAATCGGTGAAGTTATCTGCGATGGTAATCAAGTTAGCGGAACCAGTGAAAAGAGAGGCCTTGTCTTCCAGAATCATGCTCTTTTCCCCTGGCTTACCGTATGGGACAACGTTCTGTTTGGCCTTAAATCTACAGGCAGGTTAAAAGAAAAGACTGACCTCGCAGATCAGCTTCTTAGCCAGGTGGGACTTGAGAAATTTAAAAAATCTTATCCAAATCAATTGTCCGGTGGTATGAGTCAGAGAGTTGCTCTTGCCAGAGCGCTTACCACAGAACCCGATGTTTTGCTTCTTGATGAACCTCTGGGTGCTTTGGATGCATTCACCAGAATGAATATTCAGGACGCGCTTATTGACCTGTGGAAGACCAGGGAAAAGACAATGATACTTATCACTCATGATGTGGATGAAGCTATTTATCTTTCTCAAAGAGTAATAATAATGTCGCCAAGACCGGGACGAGTGATCGAGACTCTTAAGATTGACCTTCCTTATCCCAGAAACAGAAGCGACTCAAACTTTACATATTACAGAAACTACATTCTTGAAAAACTTGATTTTGCACAGAAAGGTGCACAGATTGAGTACGTAATCTAATAAAAATCTTGGAGGGGAAATATGAAAAATAAAGTATTAACAGGTATCACAACTATTCTAGGACTTTTAGCTGCGGTAGGACCCAGAACTTTTTTTCCGGTTTGCAGCGCAGGAGAGATGAAAATGAGATGCTATTACACGGCTCAGTGGGAGCTGGTTGTTGGACTGTTAGCAGTATTTGCTGGTTTGAGTTTATTCTTTATTACCGATGAAAAGATTAAAACAGTAGTTTCAGCAGTTCAGGTTATTCTTGGAGCACTGATCATTCTGATTCCAACAGCAATAATAGGTGTTTGCGGAAGCCCAATGATGCACTGTGTTACAGTTACTAAACCGGCTCTTTTGGTGATCGGTGTTCTTGAAGTATTTACAAGTGGTTTACTGTTATTTGGAAGTATACGTGAGATATCAAGAAGCTTAAGATTAAAGGCGGCATAATTTGAGAATAATAGATATTGTTTTAAAAAAAATATGGAATGGTAAAACCGGTGGAACCGCAGCTTTTTTCTTTGCTCTTATACTAGCATTTACATTGTTTTCCGGTCGTATATTGTCTATGAGTCTTAACCGCGGCGCAGAAAACCTAAAGGAAAGGCTTGGAGCAGATATAGCTGTGGTGCCGGAAGGCCAGGAATCAAACTATCAGGGGATAATCCTGAGCGGTGAGCCTGTTGAATGTTCCATGAAAAGAGACCTTGAAAGCAGCATTCTGGCTATAGAAGGCGTAGAAAAGGTTACTCCGGTCATTTATCTGGCAAGCCTAAATGCTTCCTGCTGCTCCGTTCCGATTCAGATCATAGGTTTTGATCCCAAAACGGATTTTGTTACATCACCCTGGATATCCGGTGAGTATTCTGCTGATTACGGAGACGGAAATCTTGTAATCGGTGCCAATATTGCCACCGATGAACATAATACTCTTACCTTTTTTGGCAGAACCTACGATGTAAGTGCAAGACTTAACAAAACCGGTACAGGAATGGATAAATCTGTATATGTCACTTTTGACGTGATGGAACAGCTGATAAAAGATGCCAGGGAAAAAGGAGTAAGCTTTGGAAGCACAGATGATGAGAGCAGATTTTCTGAAAATATTACAGACAGCTATGTTTCTGCATTTCTTGTAAGAGTAAAAGATGGCTATAGCACGGATGCTGTAGCCGGAAGTATTCTCAGAACTGTTCCTGCCGGAGTAGTGCAAAGCAAGAATCTTCTTACTTCTGTTACTGACGGGATAAGCTTTATCACAGATTCTATCAGATATATTACATTTGGAATGATGGTGATTGTAATTCTGGTAACTGCGGTATTACATATCTACCGAGTCAATGTAAGACGCAAGGAATGGGCTGTCTATCGGATGATGGGAGCCTCGGGAGACTGGATTCTAAGACTGATACTGACAGAAACTATCTTTATATCCGTGATTGGAGCGATAATCGGTGTTGGAGCATCCGCACTTTTTGTTTTTCCTTTCAGTGAGCTTATAGCTGAGCAGATTAAGCTGCCGTATTTTAAACCGGATGTTTTAGAGATAATAAGAAGTATACTCTTTAGCATTGTGATTACAGCTTTAAGCGCAGTTTTTCCCGGAATCCTTGCAGGAGATATTGCTTCAAGAACTGAATGCTATGAACTTATGCGGGAAGGTGAAATGTAAATGTCCATAATAGCTGAGAATATTATAAAAACCTATAAAAGAAGAGGAAAATCTTTTAATGCGGTAGATAGCGTAAGCATCACCATTCCTAAAGGAAAGATAACTGCGATTATGGGGCATTCCGGAAGTGGGAAGAGCACTCTGCTTAACATCCTTGCCGGAATGATAAAACCTGAGAATGGAAATGTGTTAATCGATGGAACAGATCTTTTTCAGGAAAAGAGTAAAACAAGAGATAAACTCAGAGCCGGGAAAATAGGCATTGTTCCCCAGTCCCAAAGCCTTATCGGAGGACTTACAGCCTACGACAATATAAAGCTTCAATCAGGCTTTTCAAAAGCAGAAAACGATTTTAGCGAGATTGTTTCTTTGCTGGGTATTGATGATCTTATGAGTGCCTATCCCAATAATCTTTCCGGTGGAGAGATGAAAAGAGTAGCTATAGCAAGAGCATTATCAGGTAACGCTGAATACATATTTGCAGATGAGCCTACAGGTGAACTTGACAGTGTCAATTCCAAAAGTGTGATGGAAATATTCAGAAAAGAAGCGGAAAAAGGGAAAGGAATCCTTATAGTAACCCATGACAGGGATGCTGCGGAAATGGCAGATATTATCTACCATATGGATTTAGGAAAACTTATCAGCTGATAAGTAAACTTTAACCCCACCTATAAGCTTTCTTTAATTTCACATATAGATAAGCTGTGATAGTATCATATTATCAAATCAGTTAACAAACAAATTAAACATAAATGAACGGAGGATAATATCATGGCAGACATCAAGGAAAGCGCATTAGAACTTATTGGGGGAACACCACTTCTTAAACTTAACAATTACAGCAAGAATGCAGGAGTTACAAATGCAACACTTCTTGCAAAGCTTGAATATCTTAATCCAGCAGGATCAGTAAAGGACAGAGTTGCTCTTAGCATGATAGAAGATGCTGAAAAGAGCGGAAAACTTAAACCGGGCGCAACAATAATCGAGCCTACTTCAGGAAATACAGGAATCGGACTTGCAGCAGTTGCAGCAGCTAAGGGATACAAAGCAATCCTTACACTTCCTGATACAATGAGCGTAGAGAGAAGAAATCTTCTTAAAGCATACGGCGCAGAGATTGTTCTCACAGAAGGCGCAAAGGGAATGAAAGGAGCTATCGCTAAAGCCGAAGAACTCAACAAAGAGATTGAAGGCTCAATCATTCTTGGACAGTTTGTAAACCCTGCTAACCCTGCAGTTCACAAAGCAACTACAGGTCCAGAGATCTGGAAGCAGACAGACGGTAAGGTTGATATCTTTGTAGCAGGTGTAGGTACAGGCGGAACTATTACAGGTGTAGGTGAATACTTAAAAGAGCAGAATCCTGACGTAAAGGTTGTGGCAGTAGAACCAGCAACAAGCCCGGTTCTTTCACAGGGAACTGCAGGTGCTCACAAGATTCAGGGTATTGGCGCAGGATTTGTTCCTGATACACTTAATACAAAGGTTTATGATGAAGTTATCGCTATCGAGAATGATGACGCTTTTGCAGAAGGCAAAAAGTTTGCTATATCAGAAGGCATTCTCGTAGGTATTTCATCAGGTGCAGCTCTCAAAGCAGCTACCATTTTAGCTCAGAGAGAGGAAAATAAGGGAAAGAACATCGTAGTTCTTTTACCGGATTCAGGCGACAGGTACCTCTCAACTCCATTATTTGCCGACTAATGGATTTGTTTCATAATAATCTTCTTTCAAAATATTGCTCCGAGGCTCATTTGCTTCGGAGCAATAATACTAAATAGGCAAATTAGCCTGGAGACGCGTATGGGAAATTACAATTTTGATGAAATTATCGACAGAAAAAATACATCAAGTTTGAAATACGATTTTGGAATAGAACGAAAAGGCAGAGAAGACCTTATTCCACTGTGGGTTGCAGATATGGATTTCAAGCTCCCTGATGAAGTAATAGAAGACCTTCACAAGAGAGTTGAGCATGGAATATTTGGTTACACCGACCCAAAAGATGATTACAGAAAAGCTCTGAAAAATTGGTATAAAACAAGGCATGGTTTTGAGATTGAAAACGATTGGAATACAGTAGTTCCGGGTATTGTTTATTCAATAGCAGTTGCTATCAGAGCCTTTACAGATCCGGGTGATAGTGTGCTCATACAGCAGCCTGTCTATTATCCTTTTATGGAAACAATAACACTTAATCACAGGAAAGTTGTTAATAATCAGCTTGTTTATAAAAACGGACGTTATGAAATAGATTTTGAGGATTTTGAAAGAAAGATAGTTGAGGGAAATGTAAAATTATTCCTTCTTTGCAGTCCTCATAATCCTGTGGGAAGAGTCTGGACAAAGAAAGAGCTTGAAAAGATGGCTGATATCTGCCTGGAGCATGATGTTTATGTCTTTGCAGATGAAATTCATTCAGATTTTGTATATAGCGGTCATGAGCATACTTCTTTTATCACTTTTGTAGAAGTATATACACAGAGACTGATTCTGGGAACTTCACCAAGTAAGACTTTCAATATTGCAGGACTTCAGGTAGCCAATATCATTATTCCTGATGCGAAGACCAGAAAGGCATTTAAGCTGGAAAATGAGGCTTCAGGCTACAGTCAGGGAAACGTTCTTGGAATGGCAGCAACCATATCGGCATATAACAACGGAGCTGATTGGCTGGATGAACTTCTTCTTTATCTGGAAGGAAATGTTAATTACGTTAGAAGCTTTTTAAAGGAAAACCTTCCACAGGTCAAGCTTGTTGAGCCGGAAGGAACCTATCTGATATGGCTTGATTTTTCAGAGGTTACGGATAATCCGAAGGATTTGGAGAAGCTGATTGTCGATGAAGCTAAGCTTTGGCTCGACAGCGGAGTTATATTCGGAAAAGAGACAGCTCTTTTTGAAAGGATTAATATCGCAAGCCCAAGGAGCTTGATCGAGCAGGCTCTTGAACAGCTTTATATCGCCATAAAAAAGAGAGAAGCAACAAAAAATATAGCTTAAGAGGATGTGAAAAAATGGATTGTAGTGGTTGTAACAAATGTACAGATGTAAATTGCAGTATAGATACAAAGTGTCAGCAGCTTGACAGAAACCTTATGGATAAATGGGGCGCCATCAGCTATCCGATTTATCAGACGGCTACTTTTGCGCATATAGGGCTGGGAGAGAGCACCGGATATGACTATACCAGAATGCAGAATCCCACAAGAAAACAGCTTGAGTCCATAGTGGCTTATCTTGAAAACGGCAAAGATGCAATAGCTTTTGCAAGCGGAATGGCAGCTGTGGCAACCATTATGGAGCTCTTTAAACCCGGTGACCATTTTATAATTGATGAGGATCTTTACGGTGGAAGTATAAGATTGTTTAATGAGATCAGTTTGAAAAATGGTCTTACATATACTGCTATAAACTTAAGCAAAGAAGACATAACTCCATATATCAAAGAGAATACTAAAGCCGTGTATCTTGAAACACCCACCAATCCGATGATGAATGTTACAGATATAAAAAAGCTTTCGCAGATTACCAAGGAAAAAGACCTTATTCTGATAGTGGATAATACTTTTTTATCTCCATATTTCCAGAATCCTTTAAATCTTGGAGCAGATATCGTGGTACACTCGGGCACTAAATTCCTTGGGGGACACCATGATACCATTGGAGGCTTCGTTGTCGTAAATGACGATGTATTGGATGAAAAGCTAAGGTTCATATACAAAACAACCGGTGCAGGGCTTTCTCCATTTGACAGCTGGCTCATTTTAAGAGGCATCCGAACACTTGCGGTCCGCCTCGACAGAGCACAGGAAAATGCCCTAAAGCTTGCAAAATATCTCAAGACCAATAAACACGTAACTAAGGTGATATATCCAGGGCTTCCCGAGCATCCCGGATACGAGATTATGAAACAACAGGCTAGAGGATTTGGGGCAATGCTTACATTTGAAGTTGATTCAAAAGAGTTTGCACATTCAATTCTTAATAATGTTCAGCTCATTTATTTCGCTGAAAGCCTTGGTGGAACAGAAACACTTATCACTTATCCTATTACTCAGACCCATGCAGATGTGCCAGCAGATGTACTGGAGAAAAATGGCATTAATGACAGAGTTTTGCGATTATCTGTAGGTCTTGAAGGAATTGCAGACCTTATCTGTGAATTCAACAGGGTATTTGCTATCGCAGAAAAGGAAACTGCAGAATAAGTAAAATTAATAAAGGTTTTAGGCTTCTTATTGCAACAAACCACCATAATTAATTCCGATAGAACATCACAACCGATCGCCCCAGCGCGCCGGCCCAACGCCCTTTAGAAACCGCCGCTCGCGCCAAACGGGGCTCTTTATTATTGGAGTACGATTTATTCATCAGGCATATAAAAGCCTCATCAACTCCGATATTATATGCTCTTTCTGTATCATATTTAATTCAAAACGACATATAAAGTATTGAGATTTATCGAATTTATATGCTTTTTAGCTATTTTTTTAAGCTTGAAAGGCATATAATATTTGCCATATTGCTCAAATTATAGCTATTTGTCTATGATTTTCTAATATAGGAGCATATAAATTAGACCATTTTCATATATTTATATGTCACTAGCAATAAGTAGAGAGTTGTGGACATATAAAACATTCAAAAAGTACTAATTTATATGCTTTTTTCTGGCTCATCGTATCAAATCAAAACATTTAATTTAAGGTTAAACTACTTTTTCCTTGTTTACCAATAATAAAGAGCCCCGTTTGGCGCGAACGGCGGTTCCCAAGGGGCATTGGGCCGGCGCGCCGGGGCGATCGCGTGCAAAAAACTTTCGTAATGGATATCAACTATAAATTGGTCAATCACAATGAAGTAGGATATCTAGAATGGAATTACAGAAATCCGCACTAGCTGCGGATTTCGTAAGAAAATGATGACATCTTGAATCAAAGATTCAAGATGCAAGCAAATAGGCCATTCCAAAGCGACTTCGTCGCAGGGCCTATTTGCCACCTGAATCATATTCTCACGAAACCCGCAGTAAATGCGTGTTTCTGTAA
>JAEEGF010016737.1_pt1 | contig 22639 bp, 23 predicted proteins | sample 9134171 | NCBI WGS metagenome assembly JAEEGF01 (sample SAMN16246542, study PRJNA631951) | gut metagenome | biome: gut microbiome; feature: rumen; material: AP-attached | host: Bos | place: Iran: Karaj | collected 2018-10 | reverse complement strand
CCGGAAATATGATAGGTTATTGCATTGCGCCGATCACGGACTTGTTTGTGAAGCAAAAAAGTCGCCGCGAACACTTCACTGCAAAACCGTCCGCCGGACGGTTTTGCGGACGTTCAGTCAAATCCCTTCCGATTGTGCAAGCCAAAGAAAGAACCACCCTTCGGGGTGGTTCTTTTCTTTGGCAAATAACGCTAATAATGATACCAAATGCACCCCGGGGATCAAGGCGGGGTGCATTTTGCTCTGTCCGGGGTGCATTTTCGAAGGGTGGGGTGCATCTCGACAAACTGGAATTTGTATCAGAGTCTCAACGTAGCAATTGGTTCTTCGCCATCCATCTCTCCCGTTTCTTCAAAGCCGTATGACCGATATAGCCGACGCGCAACTTCGTTTTCGGGTTCATACGATAGCCAAAAATATTCAGCTTCGCCGCAGGGCAAAGATTTTATGAAGTCTAATGCAAGTTTAACTGCTTCTCTCCCGAACCCTCTGCTTTGATAAGCTTTGTCAATCATCAGACGCCAAAGATTATAGTTTCCTTTTGCAATTTCAGGTGCGTCAGTCCAATAATCATCAACATCAAACCCGATCATTAAAAAGCCTACAGGTTTATCATCGTCATATATGTTTCTTTTTCTTCCTTCGCCATAAGAAATAATGAACCAATAGACAACACAGACATGGAATCAGGAAAACCAGGATCTCCGTGGTGAGCGGGACTCCCTCGCGCACGGACGCGGGATGTTTAATCGCCGCGATGGTCAGGAACAAGCAAATCGTATGGACGAAGCGCACGGTTAGCGATTGTCGCCGCGCTTCCTTGCCTGGTAGTGTGCTGTCAAAAAAGACGACCATGGCAAATTCTACAAGCCCTAAGGCGACCAGCAATAGATTCAAGGGTCGTTCCGGGTGAAACAGGAAGGGACTGGTCACAAGCAGTACACCAATGATGCTGTTGATCTGAAGGAAAACGGAAAGGCCGATCAACTTTCGCATACTGATTGACTCCATCAGCAACTGTTCCGCAGTTTTCTGCTGATCCACAGCGTCAATTATTCGACCGGACAACAGCTCTGGGATGCTGATCTCCAACTCTTTGCATAACGGCTCAAGCAGTGAAACATCCGGCATAGAGTGTCCTTTTTCCCACTTGGAGACCGCCTTGTTGGTAACACCCAGCTTGTCGGCCAGCTCCTGCTGCGTCATGGCGTGTGCCTTCCGCTGATCCTGGATAAATTGTCCGATCAGTTGTTGATCCATTGCGTTGTCCTCCTGTATTGCAACACGATTATAACGCCAGCGGAATGAAAAAGCAATCCACCGTTGGTAGACTGACTCTTTTCGATGTTTTTTCTTGCTCTTTATGAGGCAACGCAGGAACGGATATCCGCTCCTGCGTTGTTTGTTAAGGCAATTCAAAATCCTTATACCGCCAGATCGGTTTAAACTGTTCCGCAAACACTGCTTCAACTTTCAGCAGGTCATCTTTATCAATGATACCCTCTGACCACATTTCTTTCATCAAGGCCATTACAGTCAAATACTTCTGTTGACGTTCTCGCTTTTCTTTTTCCTGTTCCATTTCTTATTCTCCTTTCGATTAGTCTCTTGGCTGGAGAATAGCTATGCTCAGAAAAGCAGAAAAGACAAGTCTCAACTTCGCCCGTGAGGGGAGACGACCCATTCCACACACGATTTCTCTTTCATCTCGCAAACGAAAACACCCATCTCGTACACGGTTTTCTTATCTCGCATACGATTTCCTTTGAAAACTGGAAAACCAGGTATCGAGAACTGTCATTTTCTTCGTCAAAAACAAGCTGATAATGCTAAAAATTGGAGTTGATACGAACGCGTATCAACTCCAATTTCAAAATGGTGCGATAGGCGGGATTTGAACCCGCAAGGTTTCCCCGACGGATTTTAAGTCCGTTGTGTATGCCGTTCCACCACTATCGCATTGATCTTATTGTACACGCTTTCGGGTATTTGTCAACCGCTAAAGCGACAGCAGCCCGCCGAGCGTTCCGCCTGCAAGAATGAAGAACAGCGGATGAATCTTCGACGTTTTTTTCCAGAACGCGAAGAATGCGAACACCGCATACAGCCCGAGCCGCAGCAGTGTGGACAGCTCCGCGCTGAACTGAAACGTCCTGAAATCCGCCTTGATGTTGAGCGCGACGAGCAGCAGCGAAAAACCGGCTGCCGTGATCAGTCCGATAGCCGCGGGACGCAGGCTCAGAAACAGGCTCTGCACAAGATGCGAGGTATAGTACTTATGGATCGCCTTCGCGATCAAAACGATGATGATGACCGAAGGCGTGATCAGTCCGATCGTTGCCATAACCGATCCGGGGATGCCCGCGACGTTGTAGCCGACATAGGTTGCTGCGTTGACGCCGATCGGGCCCGGTGTGGATTCGGCGATTGCGATGATGTTGGCAACTTCCGCTTCCGTCACCCATCCGTAGACGGCGCCCATTTCACGGATGAACGGCACGGTGGCAAGCCCTCCGCCGACGGCAAACAGTCCGGCCTTGAAGAATTCGAAGAACAAAAGACCGAGGTTTTTGAGCAGAATCAGCATCGTTTCATCCACCCCCAGACAAGACCGACAATGCCTGCGCCGAGCACGATAAACACCGGCGAAACGCCGCCTACGGCAACGAACAGGAACGCAAGCAAAAACAGTATGAAACCGGTCGGATTGACGACGGTCTTTTTGAACAGCTTGTACACGGCTGCCGTAATCAGCGCGCATACCGCAATGCGGATACCGGCAAACACATGCTGCACGATCGGATACGAGGCGAAGTTCTGCAGCACCGCCGCAATGACGATGATCAGGATCATCGGCACCAGAATCACGCCGAGCGACGCGACGATTGCGCCGATTACGCGGCGGACCTTGTAGCCGACGAACGTCGCCGTATTGATTGCAATGACGCCGGGCGTGCATTGCGCAACAGCCATGTAGTCGGTCAGTTCATCCTCGGTGATGACCTTGTTCCGCTCGACGAGTTCGCGAACGAGCAGCGGCAGCATCGAATATCCGCCGCCGATCATCATGGAACCGATCTTCACGAACATGGTGAACAGTTTCCAGAGACTCACAAAACCCCTCCCGTATACCCCGCGATCACCGCATAGAAGTAAGCGATCCAGGATGCAATGAACAGAATGCTGAGAACGAGATCCTGCCAGACGCGCCGCACGCGCACCGCAAGCACGACGACAAACGGCGCGGTCATGGTGAGATAGCGCGCGGTATCGCCGATCCGTCCGGAACAGATCACCGCCGTTACGGTCAGCAGCATCAAAAGAACGTGCGAGGAACGGATGCGTTCGCAGCCGAGCACGACGAGCAGACAGCCGCCCGTCAGATACAGAATCTGCACGAGCACGCTTGCGATCAGCACGGGAACCGTCTCCGGCCGGATCACGCGCGTAGCGTCAAGCACACGGTCGAACCAGGCGAACAGCGCGTCGCTGAGCGAGGAAGGCGCAAGCCCGTACGCTTCGATCGACGCGCGGTACAGCGCAAGCGGATCGCCGAACCGCAGTTCGGAGTAGAGCACGACGAGTCCGATGCCGACCGGTACGAACAAAAACGACAGCGCGTTGAAGATCTGCTTCAGGGAGTACCACTTCTCCATCTCGCGGTTCGAGCGCACGTTGTCCACGACGAACACGATGTATTCGAGCAGGATCGGGAAAAACAGCAGTGTGCCGAGCGCGTGCGTCAGCGTCGCGAGCATGGCAAACACGTTTGCCATCACGTACATGCGCTTTCTCAAAAACAGCAGACAGCCGATCGATACGAGCAGGAACAGCCCGTCCGGCACGGTGCCCATCAGCAGACAGGACGCGGGCAGGAAGAAGAAAAACCGGACCGCGCGCCGCGCCGTTTTGCGGTCGAAATCGAGCTGCACGAGATAGTACAGCGCCGCGCCCGCAAGCGCCGTGAACAGGTATGAGCCGATAAAGCGCGCGTGGTTGTAGTTGAAGCTGACCACCCAGAAGACATTGGACAGATACCCGTACAGCGGAAACGCCGTTTCGACGTGATAGTAGTCGAGCCAGATGCGCTGCACTTCGAAGAACGTGCCGTTATAGCCGAACAGACGGAAGTGCAGCACATAGGTCAGAAGAATCTCCAGAAGGCGCAGCGCCATCAGGAGCAGGATCAGTTTGCAAAGCTCGCGCACGCCGCAGCGGCGGTAGGTACGGTCGCCCTCGCGCTCCATATGCGGCTCCGAACCGCCCGCGATGAAGTTCACAAGCAAGCGGATCAGGCGCAGCGTCGCTGCCGTAAACAGCAGGTAGATCAATGTGGAAAGCACAACGGTCTCCCAGTATTTCGGCATGTGCAGATACAGCGAAAGACCGTACAGCAAAGCCAGCACGGTCATCGCGGTCAACGATATACAGAATTGTATGATGTTCTTTCTCTGCACGTTTATCTCAGCGCTTTCGGTTTGCCGAGGATTTCGGAGAGGATGACGCCGTTCAGAATCTGATCCTGCGTGAAGTTCAGATGGAGTCCGCCGCTTTGCTGCGCAGAGGCGCCGGACGGCGTATGCGTCGGTTTGCCCGCATTGGCATCCTCGGCTCGCAGCGAACACAGATCGTGGTCCGGATGCGTCTTGCCTTTCGGACTGTCCGGACGCAGGGCGCAGAAATCATGTCCCTGATGCATCTGCGCGGGCGCCTGTTTGCGCTCCGCAGCCGGTTTCTGCATGCGGGGGCTGACCTGCGGCTGCACGCGCTCCCCGGGACGCGGTCCCTCCCGCACAGGTTTCGGTGCCTGCGCGGCGGGGCGTGCCTGCGTCGGCTGAGGTTGCGGAACACCCTGCTCCCTCAGCTGACGCTCGCGGTTTTGCGCTTCCGCTCTTTTCATCTGTTCCGCCTTCTTCGCAGCCGCGATCACGATACCGATCACGATGAAGGGCAAAACGAGTACGAACGGCATGGTTCAGTTCCCTTTCTTGTCCGTAACGGGAGCCGCGGATTTGCCGATTGCGGTACGCATTTCCGTATCGGACATCACGTTCTTCATGTTGTAGTAGTCAAGCACACCGAGCTTGCCCTCTCGGAGCGCGGCGGAGATTGCCTGCGGAACCTCTGCCTCCGCCTCGATGACGCGGGCGCGCATGCGCTGAACCTCTGCGACGTTCTCCTGCTCCTGCGCAACTGCCATGGCGCGGCGTTCCTCCGCCTTTGCCTGCGCGATGCGCTTGTCCGCTTCCGCCTGATCGATCTGCAGCTGTGCGCCGACGTTCCTGCCGACGTCTACGTCCGCGATATCGATCGAGAGAATCTCGAACGCGGTGCCCGCGTCAAGACCTTTCGAAAGAACGGTGCGGGAGATGGAATCCGGGTTTTCCAGAACCTCCTTATGGCTCGAAGCCGAACCGACGGTGGTGACGATGCCTTCGCCGACACGCGCGATGATCGTTTCCTCGCCGGCGCCGCCGACGAGACGGTCGATGTTGGCGCGAACGGTGACCTTCGCCTTTGCGCGAAGCTCGATACCGTCCATTGCGACCGCCGCGATGATCGGCGTCTCAATGACCTTCGGGTTGACGCTCATCTGAACGGCGTTCAGCACGTCGCGGCCTGCAAGGTCAATCGCGCAGGAGCGTTCGAAATCGAGCGGGATGCCTGCGCGCTGCGCGGCGATCAGGGAGTCGACGACGCGGTTGACGCTCGCCTTGCCGTTGATCTTGCCGCCCTTTGCGAGGTAGTGCGCCTCGAGCTTGTTCATCGGGATCGACAGACCGGCTTTTGTCGCCTTGATCATCGGATTGACGATGTCCGCGGCGTTGACCTTACGGATGCGCATACCGATGAGCTGGAACAGACCGATCCTCACGCCGCTTGCGCTTGCGGAGATCCAGAGTCCGATCGGAACGAACGAGAAGAAAATGATCAGAAACACGACGACAGCCGCGCCGATGATCCAGGGAACGAATGCTTGAAATCCCATATGGTCCTCCTAATGAATGAGTTTGAAATAGAGTGTTATAACGCCCGTAATGAGCAGAATCGCCGCAGGAATCGCCAACGCAAGCGTGATCCAGCGTTTGCGGATATCCTTGCCGGACACGGGTTCACCCGGCGTCGCTTGCTCCGGCTCTATGACGCCGCACTTCGGACAAACGTCCGTCGTATAGAGAACACCGCACTTTTTACAGTACTTCATGCAACCGTGATCTTGGTTCCGTCAACCGCCACAACCGTCACCTCGGCGTCGCGATCCACAAAGGTCGCCTGCGACTCGACGGAGTAGCGTTTGCCTTCGATCGTGACGATCCCGCTCGGACGCAGCGGCGTTACGGCGGTGCCCTTTTTGCCGATCAGGCATTCGAGCGAGCCGGAAGACGGCTTGACCGCTTCCGCTTCGATCTGATCCTTCAGCACGATCGGCGAGCGGAACAGCAGCCCGCCCTTGATCGACCGCATGAACAGAACGAGCATCAGGACCAGGATCGCAACCAGTACGGCTGCCACGATATAAGCGGTCGTCGCGGACGCCGTCAGAAACTCGATCACGATGACGGCAAGCAGACAGAGTAAGCCCATGATGCCGGAAACGCCGAAGCCCGGAAGCATCAGCTCGATGATCAGAAGCGCCAGTCCGAGCAAACACAGAATCAGGCACGGCAGCCACAATGCTCCGAAAACAGCAACCATATCTTCGCCTCCTTTTCGCATTTAGTATACCATGGAAGTCCACCATTGAAAAGTGTTTTTTTCGCGAATTGGATTGCGGTATTTCGGTCTTCATGCTATAATAAATGAACAGAGGTGCTATGATTCGTTTACTTGCAAGATGGTTCATACCGGAACACAACAACACGGCTTCACCGCGTGTGCGCAGCGCATACGGCGTTCTTTTGGGGTGCGTCGGAATCGTTCTGAATCTGCTGCTGTTTGCCGCGAAGTTCGTCGCGGGCTTTCTTGCAAAGGCAATCTCCCTGCAGGCGGACGCGTTCAACAACCTCGGCGACGCCGGTTCGTCGATCGTTTCCATGCTCGGATTCCGTCTTTCCGCAAAGAAGCCGGACCGCGATCACCCGTACGGGCACGGGCGTATCGAATACATCGCCGGGCTTTGCGTATCGATGTCGATTCTACTGATGGCGGTCTCGCTGTTTCGCTCCTCGCTCGACTCTCTGATCCGCGGTTCGGAAACCGCCTACGCCTCGCACTTCTGGCTTTCCTGCGCGATCATGCTCGGCTCGATCCTCGTCAAGCTCTACATGTTCCTCGCAAACCGCATGATGTCCAAAAAGCTCTCCTCGCCGACGATGGGCGCGGTGTCGATCGACAGCCTTTCCGATGCCGTCGCAACGGGCACGGTGCTTTTGTGCGCGTTGCTTTCGCACTTCGTACCCGCCGTGCAGAACATCCGTCTCGACGCGATCTGCGGTCTTTTGGTGTCGCTGTTCATCTTCTATTCCGGCGTCAAATCGCTTCACGAAACCATGAGCCCGCTTTTGGGCAAGCGTCCGGATCCCGCGTTCGTCGAGGAGCTTACGCGCGCCGTCCTTTCCTTTGAAGGCATCAACGGTGTGCACGACGTGATCGTGCACGACTACGGTCCCGGACGCGTGTTCGTCTCCCTGCACGCGGAGGTTTCCGCAGACGCCGATATCCGCGAGATTCACGACGTGATCGACAGCGCGGAGAAATACCTTTCCGATACCTACAGCTGCTCGGCAACGATCCATATGGATCCGATCGTGACCGACGATCCGATCACATCCGACGCGAAGGAACGGATGCAGCATGCGCTTGCGGATATCGATCCGCGGCTCACCCTGCACGATTTCCGGATCGCTTCGCACCCGTCCGGCAAGGCGATGCTGTTCGACGTGATGCTGCCCTACGATCTCAAACTGACCGAAGCGGAGCTGAACGAACGGATCTCGGAAGCCGCAAAGGCGATCGATCCGCATATGACCGCGGTCGTGGAGTACGATCACGGCGAGCCGAGCGATTGAAAGGAGCCCCTATGAAACCCGTTTTGTGCGTCGGCGATGCGTGCGTCGACCTCATCGTTCCCTATGCGGCGGCGCTGAAAGCAAAAGGCGGCGTTGCGATCGAACGCGCAGAGACCGAAGCGTACGCCTGCCACGGCGGCAGCGTTGCGAACACCGCCTGCGCGATCGCGCGGCTCGGCGTGCCGGTACTCTTTGCGGGCGCCTGCGGGAACGATTCGCACGGACGGTTTCTGAAAGCCGGTCTTGAATCGGAAGGCGTCGACTGTTCGCTGCTGCGCATGGACGATGCGCTGCCCTCGCAGACGGTCCTGCTCGTTCTGGACGAGCGCGGAGAGCGCACCGCGTTTGCGTATCCCGCGCACGGCGGCGTCCAGCACGCGATTTTCAAAGAACAGTTCCCCGCCGACATCACAGATCGCATCGGCTGGCTGCATGTGAACGGCATGATGCTGCGCGAGGATCCCGCTGCTTCGACGCAGCTTGCTTTGATGCGCCGCTGTTTTGAGGCGCATATCCCCGTCTCCCTCGATATCAACGCGCGGATCGAATCCAAAAACGATCCCGTTTTTCTGCAGAATCTGCTGGAAGCCGGATGCTTCTGCACGGTGATCTTCGGCTCCGCGATCGATGAAATCCCGTTGCTGACCGAACAGCGCGACGCCGAAACCGCGGCGCTGCAGCTGTCCGCCGGCGGAACCGTCGTGATCGCAAGAAGCGGCGCGCAGGGCGCGGTCTATTACTGCAGCGGCGAACGCATCCATTCCCCCGCCTTTTCGGTCGAAGTCGTCGATACGGTCGGCGCGGGCGACACGTTTGACGGCGCGTATATCGCCGCCGTGATGCGCGGCTGCTCGACCGTCGACGCGCTGCGCGAAGCGAATGCCGCTGCTGCAATCTGCGTCGGCTCCCGCAGCGGCAGAAGCTGCCCCGTCCTTACCGAGCTGCAAGCATTTCTCCAGCGGCATCCCGCATAAGTTTCCGAATTGTAAAATCTTCGCTCCTTCCGTTGACAGAAAGCGTATGGTGTATTATGATATATCATACAGTAACACGGAAGGAGCGCTTATGTTTACGGTTGACAAATGTTCCAGAACGCCGATCTACGAACAGCTGATCCGGCAGTTCGAATATCGCATTCTCTCCGGCGATATCCCCGCGAACGGGCTTTTGCCGTCCGTTCGTTCGCTTTCCCAGGAGCTCGGCATCAATCCGAACACGCTGCAGCGCGCGTATTTCGAGATCGAAAAGCGAGGCATCTGCTATTCGGTCGCGGGAAGCGGGCGCTATCTCACACCGGATGCCATGCAGCGCATCCGCGAGCATGCGATTGCAAAGGCGCAGGATTTTCGCGCAGGCGTTGTCTCGCTCAGAGAACACGGCATCCCGGAAGACATGCTTATCAAGATCATTTCGGAAGTCTATCAAGAAGGAAAGGCGGTTGAAGTATGATTACTGCATCCAACCTGACAAAACGGTTCGGCGATTTCTACGCGCTGAACAGACTGAACTGCGCGATTCCGGAAGGCTGCATCTACGGTCTTGTCGGTTCGAACGGCGCAGGCAAATCGACTCTTTTGAGACTGATCAGCGGCATCTACCGTCCGGACGGCGGTTCCATCACCGTCGACGGGCAGAAGATTTTCGACGAGCCGGACGTCAAGAGCCGTCTGGTCTTCGTGCCGGACGAACTGTATTTTCTGCCGCGCGCGAACATGAAGCGCATGGCAAACCTCTACGCGAACGTCTATCCGCGCTTCTCGTTTGAGAAATTCGAACAGCTGACGCGCCTGTTCAACCTGAATCCCAACCAGAACATCGCAACGTTTTCGAAGGGCATGAAACGGCAGGCCGCGACGATCCTTGCGCTGTCGTGCAGCGCCGACTATATCCTGTTCGACGAAACGTTCGACGGACTCGATCCGGTCATGCGAAACCTCGTCAAGACACTGCTCTACGACGACGTGCTCGATAGAAAAGCGACCGCCGTCATCACCTCGCATTCGCTCCGCGAGCTCGAGGACACCTGCGATCAGCTGGCGCTGCTGCACAAGGGCGGCATCATCTTTGAGAGCGACATCGGCAACCTCAAGACCTCACTCTTCAAGGTGCAGGTCGCGTTCTCCGAGGAGTACGACAAAACGAAGTTCGCAGGCATCACGATCCTGTCCTATTCGAAGCACGGCAGCGTCGCTTCTTTGATCGTGCGCGGCGACCGCGACGAGACGACGGCGAAGATCAACGCCATGCAGCCCGTTCTGTTCGAGATCCTTCCCCTGTCCCTCGAAGAAGTCTTCGTCTTTGAGATGGACGCGCTGGGCTATGAGTTCTCCGAAGTGCTGAAAGAGGAGGTGAACTGACATGAAGCGATTCATTCACCGCGGATATTTCCTCGAAATCTTCACGCAGCTCAGGACCGCGGGCATCGTGATGGCTTCGATCCTGATGCTGTTCAACGTCGCGCCGCTGTTTACGAATATCACCGCGCTGTTATCGCATCAGCTTCCCGCCATACCGAGCAGTACGTCCCTTGCGATCTACATGATCCTGTACATCTACGTTGCGGGACTGGTTCTGACCTTTATGTCCTATAACTGGCTGAACCACCGTTCGACGAGCGACTTCTATCATGCGCTGCCGATCAAGCGTTCGAGAATCTACTGGTCTTCGTTCCTTGCCGTCACGCTCTGGATCGTCATTGCGATCACGGGATATGCGATCGTGCACGCCCTTCTGTATCTCTTGACCGGCATGCCGTTCAACTATCTCAACTATCTGTGCGTCTATCTCAACATGCTGATCGGCGTGATTCAGGTGGTCGGCGTGATCTCGCTTGCGTGCGCGCTGTCCGGCACACGGTTTGTCAACCTGTTTTCGGCGATCGTGATTCTGTTGGTGCCGCGTGCGCTTCTGCTGGTGCTTGCGTTGTTTGTCAAGATCGAAGCCGCGTATCTTCCGGTTCTCCGGATGTTCTTCCTCTTCGATCCTTCCTACAACATCTTCGCAACGCCTTACATGTCGCTGCTGTCCGGCGTAATTCCCGGTTTGTTCGGATCGGGCGCCGTCAGCTACACAAAGCCGCTTGCCATGCTCTATTCGCTGGCGCATGCCTGTCTGCTTGCATTTCTCGGCTGCATTGCGTTCAAGGTCAGAGCGTCCGAAGCCGCCGGCATGCCGATGCGCAACCGCATCATTCACGGCGCGATCCGCACCGCCTTCGGTCTGCCGCTGCTGCTGATACTGGTGCTGATGCTTTCACAGGAATACTTCCTTGTGTCTGCAACCGTGGTCCTTGTGCTGTTCGCATTCGCGTTCTACTGCCTCTATGAGCTGATCTCGACCAAGAGCGCAAAGCGGATGCTGCTTTCGATGCCGCTCTTTATGATCTGCGTCGGCATTGCGGCGCTGTATCTGTTCATTCCGAAGCTGATCGACAAGGCGGCCGCCTCCGTCAAGGCGAATTCCGACAATATCGTTTCGTTCTCGCTGGTCGGCGACGGCGAAACCTTCAATTCCTATAACGACATGTGCGAAACATCGGTCGAGATCGACGACGCGCGCTGCATCAATATCATTTCGAGAGCCTATCGCCGCACGCTGGATCCCGCAAACGATGTATACGGATCGGGCACGCTGGTGCGCATCCGCCGGAACAACGGCCGGGACATTCTCCGCTATCTGCAGCTGACGTCCGGCGAAGAGGAAACGATCGAGAACGCGATCGAAAAAACGGAGCCGTTCAGCGCCGTCGCGCGGGAGTTCCCGAAAGGTCTGAAGTATTACGGCGCGACGAGTCTCAACGCCTTTGAAGCGCGCGAGATCGCGAACCTGTTCAAAGAGGAATACGAAACGCTGAACGAGAACGAACGGAAGATGCTGAAAGACTGGGATCGGTCCCTGACCTATTCCTCGCATCTGTACCGCTCGTACTACACGCTCACGATCCGCGGCGCACGCGGCACCGTGAATTATACGGACAGGATCGTGATCACCGATCTGACGCCGAAGACGGCGCAGCGCTATGCCGAGATCCTGTTTGCAAAGTACAATGAGCACTCCAAGGACGAGATCACGGAATACATCTCGCGCATGGAAAACAAAGACGGCATCCTGACGAACATCCGGATCGGCGATCATCTGTCCATGCCGACTAAGCTGATCTATGATCAGCCGCGTCCTCTGAAGGATACGAATCCGGAATACTATGAGATTCTGGAGATCCTTCTGCACGCGGAGCCGACCGCAAACGCTGCCGAAGGCGCGACCGTGACGTTCGGCGACACCGTAATCGGCAGTTTTTACGACGACGCGATGATTCTGCCCTACCTCAATATGCTGCCGGACGGACAGACCTGCCTGTTCCTGAAGCTGAGCGATGAAGATCTGCAGCACATCGAAGAGCTGTTGGAGCGGCATCAGCAGCGATACCAGGCGTATCTCAACGACAGAACCTACTGAGCGGCAAACAAATCGCCCGCCGGATGATCCCGGCGGGCGTTGCTTTATGCATTCTGTTCTTCTTTCGGTTTTGCGCCCCTGCTGAACGCAAGGAAGATGAAGTATCCGCCGCACAAAAGCAGCAGACCGGCAAAGACGTAATAGCGGACCGACGAGACACGGTTGCCGTCCTCGATGAGCTGCGAAACCTCGTATGGCGTCTTATAGGCGTCGTAGATCGCTTCACGGAACTCGCCGTCCTTGCGGTACGTATAGACATAGCGCTTGATCCTGCTTTGCGGCGGGTTCTCGACGTCTTCGTTCATGCTGACCGCCACGTCGAAGTTGTAGGAGTCATACTCCTCCTTGCCGACGTCGTAACGCGCGTAGGTGTGCAGACCGTCCTCCGAGACGTAGTAGATCGTGTAGGTGCCGTCCTCCTCGACGCTCGCCGCCTGCGCGTAGAACGTGACTTCGCCGAGCGACATCAGATTTTCATACGTTGCCGCGCTGTTGACATTGCGCATGCCGACGACGGCGAACGCCGCAGCCGCGACGATGCAAAGCCCCGCAAGCATCAGCAGCAATCCTTTTTTGTTCATATGCCTGTCCTCCGTGCGATATCATATCGCAACTTTCGCATTTCGTCAATTCTTGAGCGTCACGACCGTCACGCCCGCGTCGCCTTCGCCGTATGCGCCGAGGCGGAAGCTCTTGACGCGCGGATGCGTCTTGAGATAGTTCTGTACGCCCGCACGAAGCGCGCCGGTGCCCTTGCCGTGGATGATATTGAACTCGCTTCTGCCGGTGCGGATGCAGTCGTCGATGAACGCGTCGATCTCGAGAATCGCATCGTCGACGAGGAACCCTCTGAGATCGAGCTCGTACTTGACCGTTTTGATGTCCTGCATGATCTCTCTCGGCTTCGTGACAGCGCGCTGGACGGGTTTTTGCCGTTCGACGGTGCGAAGGTCGTCAAGCGGCACATAGACCTTGATAAGGCCCGCCTGGACCTGCACCATGCCCTTCTGGTCCTGCGGCTTCAGCACCGTCGCGTCGCTGTTGAGGCTCACGACGTGCACCTGCTGTCCGCGCGTGACGGAGGTCGGAACCTCCCCAGTCGTTTCGGGCGTTTCCGGACGGTCCAGCAGCCGGTTCGTCGATTCGCGCAGCGCGTCGCGCGAGCTTTGGATCGCGCGTTCGAGCGCTTTGGTGTCGATGTTCTTGACGTTGCGAAGGTTGCGGATCAGCTCGTCCATCTCGTGCTTGGTCTGCTGCACGACGGCGCGCGCCTCCTCCCTCGCCTTCTCGCGGATCGCCGCGCGGTCCTCCCTGAGCTTTTTGCGCTCGGTTTCCAGCGCTTCGCGTTCCAGTTTTGCAAGGCGCAGTTCCTCGGTCAGCTCCGTCGCCTGCCGTTCCGCGATGCGGCGCTGTTCCTCCGCGCCGGACAGCACGTCCTCAAACGCCACGTCCTCGTGCTTCAGATACTGCTTCGCCTGCTCGATGATCTTGTCATTCAGTCCGAGGCGGCGGCTGATTTCGAACGCGTTGGACTTGCCGGGAATGCCGATATAGAGCTTGTACGTCGGACAGAGTTTGTCGACGTCGAATTCCATCGACGCGTTCTGCATCCCCTCGTGCGTCAGCGCAAACGCCTTGATCTCGCTGTAATGCGTGGTGGCGAACGTCGTCGCGCCCGCTTTCTGCAGATACGAAAGGATCGCCTGCGCAAGCGCCGCGCCCTCGTTCGGATCGGTCCCTGCGCCGAGCTCGTCCAAAAGCACGAGCGTTTCGTCGTCCGCTTCCCTGAGGATGCCGACAAGATTTGTCATGTGCGCCGAGAACGTCGAAAGCGACTGCTCGATCGACTGCTCGTCGCCGATGTCGGCAAAGACCTCGCGGAACACGGCGATCTGGCTGCTCTCGTCCGCTGGAATGAACATGCCCGCGCACGCCATCAACGTAAACAGACCGACGGTTTTCAGCGTGACCGTCTTGCCGCCGGTGTTCGGTCCGGTGACGATCAGCGTGTCGTAGCCGTCGCCGATCCAGACGGAGATCGGCACGACCGTGTTTTTGTCGATCAAGGGATGTCTGCCGTTCTTGATGTGAATCACGCCTTCGCGATTCAGCGTCGGACAGTAGGCGCGCATATCGCGCGCCATGATCGCGCGGGCGAAGATGCAGTCCAGCGTGCCCAGAAGCAGCAGACTTTGATACAGCTCGTCCGCGTACGGTGCGATCAGCGCGGTCAGCCCCGCAAGGATGCGCTCGATCTCACGCTTCTCCTCCGCCTGCAGCTGTTTATAGGCGTTGCCGAGTTCAACCACCGCCGACGGCTCGATGAACACGGTCTGTCCGCTGCCGCTCTGGTCGTGAATGAGTCCGCCGATCTGCGCGCGATGCTCCGCTTTGACGGGGATCGCATAGCGGCCGTTGCGGACCGTCACGATCGGCTCCTGCAGATATTTCTGATACGCCGGGCTCTTGATGATGCTGTTGAGCTTGTCCTTGACACGCTCCGCCGTAATGCGCATCTGCCGCCGGATCCTTGCAAGCTCCGGCGAAGCGTTGTCCGAAATCTCGTCCTCGGACAGGATGCAGCGCTCGATCTCCTCCTCGATCATCCGATGCGAGGAAAGCGGGTTCGCAAGGCGGTGCAGTTCGCTCTCGTCGTCGCCGGAAAGCAGCGTTTCGCGCGCTCTGCGGCTCGTTTTGAGGCATTGTTCGAGGTCGAGCAGCTCCTTCGGCGAAAGCGCGTACGCCGCCCGCACGCGCTGCAGCGTGGAACGCGCGTCGGGAAAGGTGTCGACCGGCGAACGTCCGATGCGGCGATAGACCGCGTCGGCTTCCCACGTCTGTCGGAGCAGCATTTCGGCGCGTTCGAGATCGTCCGTCGGAACGAGCGCGTCAACGAACTCGCGCCCTATGTCGGACGCCGTATGGGTTCCGCATTGGGCGCGAATCTTATCGTATTCTAAACTTTTTAAAGCTCTTTCGTTCATGTTCAGTGCATTTGATTGAGATCGCCGACCGTAATCACGATCTCCAGGGTTTCCTCGCCTCTCAGAACGGTGAACGTAATCTGATCGCCGATCTTCTTTGCGCGGATATGCTCGATCATTTCATCCTGCGTCATCTCAACGCCGTCGAGCGCTTTCAGGATGTCGCCGACCTTCATCCCCGCGACGTCCGCAGGACCGCCCTCCGTGACGCTGTCAACATAGACGCCCGCGGGCTTGTTCTGCTGCATCGCGGCTGCCGGCGTGCGCGTGCCGATCATGATGCCGATGCCGGGACGCGGAACTGCCCCGTTCTGAATCAGCGAATCGACGATCGTCATGACGTTGTTCATCGGAAGCGCAAAGCCGATGCCCTCGGAATGCAGGGTGTTGCCGTTTTCGTCGACGCCCGCCGTGAAGTACTTCGCGTTCGTCACACCGATGACTTCGCCCTTCATGTTGATGAGCGGACCGCCGCTGTTGCCGGGATTGATCGCCGCGTCGGTCTGCATGAACTCGTTCTGGAAGCCGTCGATATTGATCTGACGCGCCTTTGCGCTGATGATGCCGAACGTGACCGAGCCGTACAGTTCGTTGGTGCTGATCGGATTGCCGATCGCAAGGACGAACTCGCCGACGCGGATCGATTCGGAATCGCCGATCGGAAGCGGATGCAGGTCTTCTTTCTCGATCTTGAGCACCGCAACGTCGCTCATGACGTCGCTGCCGATCAGCGTCGCTTCGAGCTCTTCGCCGGTATGAAGAACGACCGTAAGCTTGCGCGCGTCTTCGATGACATGCTGATTCGTCACAATGTAGCCGTCCGCCGTGATGATGAAGCCGGTGCCGCTGTAGGTCGGCTGCAGCTCGAGGCTGAACCGCGAAGGCTGATAATTGAGGATTCCGACAACGCCCGGCGAGCAGGCGTCGATGATGTCCGGGAGGCTCGCGAGCGCTTCCGCGTCAAACGGCTGTGCCATACGCTCCCGATACTGCGGATCCGGACTCGGCGCAGGGGTGACGACAGGCACAATGATATCCGGCGCCTCGATCGTGGGCATCGGCGTCGCCGTCGGCTCCTCGGTGGGCGCGGGTGTGGTGACGGGCGCTTCGGTCGGCGCGGGTGTGGTGACGGGCGCTTCGGTCGGCGCGGGCTCGATTGCGGGCATTTCCGTCGGCGCGGGGGTTACCGCAGGCTGCGCTTCGGAATCGGCGGGCTTGTGCTGCTCTTCGGGCGGCAGGATTCCGCGTTTCAGATTGTCCAGCGCGTTCTCATACGACGCTTCCATATTCTTGAGCGCGCGGTAGTGATCGCTCGTCGCGAAGTACGCGCCGGCGCCGAGAAGAAGCGCGATGAGAATGCACAAAATGAGGACAAGCACGTTGCCGCCGCGTCTTGCGCGACGGACCGACGTCGTGTTTTTGTAATCACAGGGATACGGGATAATCTTACGAGACATTGCGTTTACCTCCGTCGGAAACTCGTTTCATGGAGCTTGCGCGCTCCAGCGTAAATGTGAACTGTGTGCCGCGTCCGCGGGCGCTGCGCACCGTGATCGACTGTCCGTGCTGTTCGATGATGCGCTTGACGATCGAAAGGCCGAGGCCGGAACCCATCTGCGGCGCGGGCGTGTGCGCTTTTTCGACCTTATAGAAGCGGTCGAACACGTGCGGAACATCCTCCTGCGGAATGCCGATGCCGTTGTCGCGCACCGTGACGTAGACCGTTTTGCGCATCGAATAGGTCGAGATCATCAGCGCTCTGCCTTTCGGCGAATACTTGATCGCGTTGTCGATGAGGTTTCTCAGAACCTGTCCGATCTGCGCGGGATCCGCAAACACCGAGCACTGCTCCTGCGCGAACCGCACGTCCATCTCCATCTCGTTTTCGTTGAGCCGCGCTTCGAACGTCAGAAGCGTTCTGCGGATCAGCTCGTTGATGTCGAAGATCTCGAAATTCAGCTGTATCGTGCCGGATTCGATGCGCGCAAGGTCGAGTAGGTCGTTTACGAGCGTCACCATGCGGCGCGTTTCGTTGAGCACGATATCGATGTACTGCGGGAAATCCTCCTCCGGAATCGTGCCGTCCTGCATCGCTTCGAGGAAGCCCTTCATCGAGGTCAGCGGCGATCGCAGTTCGTGCGATACGTTGGCGACGAAGCTCCGGCGCGTGTCCTCGAGTCCGCGCAGCTGCTCCGCCATCTCGTTGAGGCTTCTGCCGAGCTGCGCCGCTTCATCCTTGCCGTCGACCGGGATGCGCGTCGAAAAGTCGCCGCGGGAATAGCACTGCACGGCGTGGTTCATCTCGACGAACGGATTGATGACGCGATAGGACGTATAGTACGTGACGATGCCGGACGCAATGAGCGCAAGCACGCTGATCAGGACCGTCCAGAGGATCAGTTCGAGCGTACTCCTGCGGATCTGCGTCAAATCGCCGTTGACCAGCAGCAGCCCGCTATCGGTCGGTTCGCCGACGGCGCAGTAGCAGGTCAGAACGGGAAACGCGCCTTTTGCAAAGTAATGCCGCAGCGAGTCGCCGACCTCGTTTGCGTGTGCGGCAACGCGCGCATATGCTGTGTCCTTCAAAGACTGCTCGGCATACGCTTTCCAGCGCGCGTCGGTATAGTACGCTTTGACTTCGCCGTGTGCGCCGATCTGCTCAATCAAAAGATCGCCGTCCTGAGCGATCTGCTTGATTCTCGTATCTGCGTCTGACGTATTTCCGGATAAAAGCTCCCGAACGATCTGCGCGTATCGATTCAACTGTGTCCCGTACTCCCCGACCTTCTGCGCATGCACGACGATCGTCAAAACGGCGCCGACCAGCAGCACCGCCAGTGCCACCGTGAGGCACTGCATAAACATCATGCGCGAGAAGATGGTACGGAACCGGATCTTTCGCATGCGGCTCCTTATGAATGCACGTCGAACTTATACCCGACGCCCCAAACCGTCTTCAGCTGCCAGGTTTCGCGCTCTCCGAGCTTTTCGCGGATGCGCTTGACATGCACGTCGACCGTTCTGGAATCGCCGAAGAAGTCGAATCCCCAGACCTGCTCCAGAAGCTGCTCGCGCGTGAACACGCGGCCGCTGTGCGATGCGAGGAAGTACAGCAGTTCGATCTCTTTAGGCGGCATCTCGATCTGTTCGCCGTCGAGCGTGACGGAGTAATTCTCAAGCGAGATGGTCAGGTCGGGCAGCGTGATCGAACGCTCGGACTCCGCCGCCGGCGCGAAGCGGCGCAGGACCGCCTTGATGCGCGCGACAAGCTCGTTGGAATCGAACGGCTTTGCGATATAGTCGTCGGCGCCGAGCTCGAGCCCTCTGACGCGCTCGCCGGTGTCGCCCTTTGCCGTCAGCATGATGACCGGCGTGGAGCTCTCCTGACGAATCTCGTGCAGGATCGACCATCCATCCTGACCGGGCAGCATCACGTCGAGCACGACAAGCGTCGGCTTCGTGTTGCGAAACGTCTGCATCGCATCGTAGCCGGTCGTGCATGTTGCGACCGAGTAGCCTGCTTTCTTCAGATATAACTCAATGATGGCAAGAATGTTTCTGTCGTCATCGATGACCAAGATGGTGTTGTTGTCCATGGATACCTCCGTCATAGTTTCGATTCTACCGTGATGCCGTGCTGCAAGAGCAGTTCCGTCGTGACGCCGTCGCCCTGCCGCAGCGTTCCGGAAAAGGTTCCGTCATAGATCAATCCTTTTCCGCAGGAAGGGCTGCGCGCTTTGAGGATCGCCCGGTCGCACCCGTACAGCTGCGCGATGCGAAGCGTTTCCGCCGCGCCCCGTTCGAATGCCTCCGTCACGTCCGTCCCTTCGCGGGACAGCACGCGCGTTCCGTCCGCCGTGCGTTCCGCCGGTACGCGCGGACACGGCAAACCGCCGAGCATTTCCGGACAGACCGGAACGGCTTTTCCGCACCTGATCAGATCCACGATCCCGGGATCCGGATCGATTTTGCCGTCGTATCTGCACCGATATCCGGCGAGGCAAGCGCTGACTATAATCATCACATGTTACCTTTCTATAGGTAGATACATATTAACACAACTTCTGATTTTTGTCTATACTTTGTTCATATTTTACAGAACAAAACGACGCGGGATCGCCGCGTCGTCCGGTCGGTTCGGTTCAGTTTCTCACAATCTGGAAAAGGTAAAACTTGAGATAGTCGGTCTCCGGCACGTTCCAGAGAATCGGATGGTCCGGCGCCTGCTGCCGCTGCTCGATCTGTCTCAGCTGCACGCCCGCGTCGGACGCCGCATGCACGAGCATCTTCTCGAACAGTTCGGTCGGCATGAAATGACTGCACGACGCGGTGGCGAGATACCCGCCGAGCGGCAAAAGCCTGAGCGCTGCGGAGTTGATCTCGCGATAGCCGCGCTCCGCGGCGTTGACCGTCTTCCTCGATTTCGTGAATGCGGGCGGATCGAGAATGATCAGATCGTACGGCTTTTTGCCGGACGCCGAAAGCTCGGTCAAAAGATCGAACACATCCGCAACGACGAAATCCATCCGTTCCGAAAGTCCGTTGCGTTCCGCGTTCGCCTTAGCCATTTCGATCGCCGTTTCCGAGATGTCGACCGCCGTGACGTGCGCCGCGCCGCCCTTTGCGGCGTTCAGCGCAAACGAACCGGTGTGCGTGAAGCAATCCAGCACCTTCCGTCCCGCGGCGATCCTTGCAACTGCCTGACGGTTGTATTTCTGATCGAGGAAAAATCCGGTTTTCTGTCCGTTTTCGACGTCCACAAGGTATTCGATGCCGTTCTCCGTGATCGTCGTCACGGTGCTTTCGGGTTCGAGACCGGGGATCGGGAACCACCCCTTCCCCTGCTCCATGCCTTCGAGCGCGCGGATCGCGACGTCGTTGCGTTCATAAACGCCCCGGATGCCCGCGCCGTCGGCGTTCAGCACGTCGACAATGATCGGGAACAGCACCAGTTTGATGCGCTCGATGCCGACGGACAGCGTCTGCGTCACCAGAATGTCGTTGAACCGGTCGACCGTCAGCCCCGGAAACGCGTCCGCTTCGCCGAAGATCACGCGGCACGCGCCTGTGTCGGCGCCCATAACCGCCTTGCGGTAATCCCACGCATACTGCACGCGGCGGCGCCAGAACGCTTCGTCGAACCGGTCGTTGGCATTACGCGAGACGAGACGGATGCGGATCTTGGAATTGCGGCTCAAAAAACCGGTGCCGAGATACTTACCCTTCTCGGAGACCGCATCGACGAGCGCGCCGTTTTCCGCGTCGCCCTCCTCGGACAGAATCTCCGCTTCATAGATCCACGGATGCCCGTTCTCCACCCACCGTGTGCCCTTCTGCGTGATCGTGAATCTCGGATATGCGCGTTGTGTTTTCATCGTCTTTCTCTCCGTCCCTTACAGTTGCTTCATCATCCAGAGCGAGTCGGAATAGCTTCCGTCGCGATACTTCGCCTGCTTCGGCAGCCGCGCGTACTCCGCAAAGCCGAGCGATTCATACAGCGCGATCGCGCGCGGATTCTCCGCCGCGACGGTCAGCTCCGCCTGCTCAAAGCCGAGCCGTTTCGCTTCCGCAAGAACCGTCTCCAGCATCAGCCTGCCGATGCCGCAGCCGCAGAATTCCATGTACAGCGCGATTGCGACCTCGCATCTGTGACGGAGGCGCGATTTGCCTCCGAACGACATCAGCGAGCAGTTGCCGATATGGCGGCCGTCGCAAAACGCAAGCAGCATCAGATCCCGTTCGCTGTCGCGGATGGATTCGATGAAGCGCATTTCCTGCTCCAGAGTCAGGTTGATCTCATCCGGCTCGCGCAAAAGGAAGCGCGTCTCCCTTGCGGTCTCCTTGAGATAACGGAGCAGCGCTGCCGCGTCCTCAGGCTCCGCGCTTCTCAGAAGGATTTTCCGACCGGAACGGTCCGTTCTTATGATGGGTTCAAACTGCATCTCGGTTACCTGAATCTGACAGCCGTGCCGTAAGCCATGACTTCGGCTGCGCTCTGCATGATCGCGGAGGTCGCGTAACGCACGCAGACGATCGCGTCCGCGCCGAGCTTCTGCGCTTCTTCGACCATGCGGTTCGTGGCGATGGCACGCGCCTTGTCCATCATTTCGTTGTACTTGGTCAGTTCGCCGCCGACCAGCGTCTTCAGCCCCGCGCCGAGATCGCGCAGCGCGTTGACGGTCTGGATCGTGCTGCCCTTGACGAGTCCGAGCATTTCAAGTTCCTTTCCGGTTACGGTTTCGGTTGTTACGATCAGCATAGGTTCGTTCTCCTTTCGGTATTTGTTTCAGTATACCATAAGCCGCACCACGCGGCAATAGCGAAATCCCCGAAGGTCTCGTTCACGGTTTCTTGATCGGTTACGGCGAAAGGATGCCGTACCGAACGGATTTCCGATTCGAGTGTTGATAACGGACTTGCGCGCAAGCAATTGGCAGTGCAGCGGAGTCGTTGCGAGGGCGTTTACAACCGAGCAAACGGAGCAAGCGTGATCGTGGTACGCGCGGGAAGCGCGCGATCTCCCTCTGTAACGAAGCGGAGCGTAGTGGCTTGCGGAAAGGAGTCGCAGCGGAACAAAGCGCCGCGTTGACTTGTTTGTGAAACAAAAAAGTCGTCGCAAGCCAAGTGAAGCTTGCGACGACGTGGTGCGGGAAACAGGACTTGAACCTGCATGAAATTGCTTTCACACGGACCTGAACCGTGCGCGTCTGCCAATTCCGCCATTCCCGCGTATTTTGGTGGATGGGGATGGATTCGAACCATCGAAGTCTGTGACGGCAGATTTACAGTCTGCTCCCTTTGGCCGCTCGGGAACCCATCCACGTAATACCTATGCAATTGTCAATGTTCGTGTTGGAGCCGGCGATCGGAGTCGAACCAACAACCTACTGATTACAAATCAGTTGCTCTGCCATTGAGCTACGCCGGCAGAAAAAATGGCGACCCGAAGGGGGCTCGAACCCCTGACCTCCAGCGTGACAGGCTGGCATTCTAACCAACTGAACTACCGGGCCACTCTTGGTGGGCCTTCAGGGACTTGAACCCCGGACCAATCGGTTATGAGCCGACCGCTCTGACCAACTGAGCTAAAGGCCCTTGTTCCCAGAAGGAAAAATGGTGATCCCGAGGAGATTCGAACTCCTGTAGCCGCCGTGAAAGGGCGGTGTCTTAACCACTTGACCACGGGACCAC
>JAEEGF011516558.1_pt1 | contig 22646 bp, 17 predicted proteins | sample 9134171 | NCBI WGS metagenome assembly JAEEGF01 (sample SAMN16246542, study PRJNA631951) | gut metagenome | biome: gut microbiome; feature: rumen; material: AP-attached | host: Bos | place: Iran: Karaj | collected 2018-10 | reverse complement strand
TCCTTCCACATGGAACTCCTTCGGAACGGATAACCCTGAGGGAGCGGACTTCCGTGCCTGCGCCGCTTACGGCCCCGTGTACGGCAGACGCTAAACACCTGTAACACATTTTACGAGAGACGAGGTTTTGAACACCTCGTCTTTTTGTTATCGAATCACGGATGGACACGAGTATACACAGATATTGTTTCATCCTATAAATCCTGTCGAAACAATAACTTATCTGTGTGAATCTGTGTACATCTGTGGTTCTTTTCATATCCATCCGTAGTTCCAACAAAAAATCCCCGGAGGATCATTCCTTCGGGGATTTTCGATTAAAGGGAGCAAAGTCCCTTATTGTTTAGCGAGCCGGAGCCACTTTGACAGTCTTCAAAGTGACAGGTCCCAGCATACCGGAAGTCATCGGGGCAGCGTCTTTGCCCCAGTGGTTCCAGGTCGTAAAGGTCAGTCGTCCGGTCGGGCTTTCTTTGCCTTCTTTGAACCATTGCGGCCAATCCTTCAGCGCGGCACCGTTCCATTCACGGTCTTCGGGCAGTTGTGCGTCGCCGATCAGGCGGTTGGGCCAGAGGTTTGTCACCTTGACAGTGAGCTGGTTGGAACCGGCTTTGGCCGCGTCGGTGATGTTCACTTGGAAGGGATACTTCCAGAGGATGCCCAGATCCTTGCCGTTCAGGGTGACTTGGGCAAAGTTCATCACATCGCCCAGGTCGAGCCAGAGTTCTTCGCCCTTTTGCAGACGGTTGGCCGGGATATTGATGGTCTTCTCATAAGTGGCCGTGCCGGAGAAGTACTTGATGCCGTTGTTGGCATGTTCGGTCCAGGAGATCAGGCTGGGCCAGGCGATGGATTCCGGCGCACCCCAGTTGGCGGGGAATTTCAGCGTCCAGTTCTTGCTGATATCCATCGGAGCCGGGATATCCCACGCGCTGGCAGTCAGAGTTTTGCCCCCAGCCGTAGTCAGCAGGAAGCCGCCGTTCTCGGAGGTCTTGACGATCGGCTGGCCTTTGGGACAAGTATCGACCTGCCAGATGGGCATCGTGCCGATATTGTTCTCGCCGGGCAGGCTCAGAGTCTGACTTTCCGCGAGGGTGATACTGGCGGGCTTGCCGTTGACGGTGTAGTCCACCTTCAGCTGTTTTTTGTGATCCTTGGTCGGGTCTTTACCCATGTTGTCATTGCTGACCACGAGGTTGATGGAACCTTTCTCCGCCAGTTTGCTGAGCAGCGGGGTCACATCCATAGAACCGGCGCCGTCAATGGCCTCATAGCTGGCTTTCTGGATCTCCAGCTTGACAGGCTGCTGCCCGACAGAGTCCAGAGTCGAATTGGCGCAGACCACCGGATCAGCATTCGCGGCGGAGTCGCGGAAGATGACAAAGACCGAACCGGCCGGCTCCAGCTGGAGACGAACGGTCGTGCAGTCACCCTGCTGGCTCCAGACGGGCGCTTTCTCGATCACACCGGTGTCCGGGTGCCACAGTTCGGGCACTTTGCCATAAACACGGAAAGTGCAGTCCGCGGTGTCATATTGATACCTCTGGTTGGAGACGAAGTAAATGTCCGCCTTGCCGGTCGTGCGGTGCGTGTACACCAGCGAGCTTTGATCCGTGGAACCCTGGAATTCAAAGTCGGGTCTCAGATTTTGCAGCGAGAGGATATGCGTCAGAGGAATGCCCTGGAAGACATGACCTTTGCCGAACTTGTTTTCAAATACGTTCTTGCCGTTGCAGTCGCCCCAGAGCTTGTCGGCCCATTCCTTCACCTGCTGGTCGCATTGAGGATATCCGGTCAGGCTGGGTGAGTGTTTGGGACGAGGACCCAGAATAGTCGCACCCTGCTTGACGAGCTTGCCGATGCGCTCGATCATGGGCGGGGTCATATTGATGTCGCCGCCGGGCAGGACCAGCACACCGTAATTGGCACCGCTGGCCAGATAGATGCGTCCGTTCTTGACGTAAGAGCCGTTCATGATCACATCAGGGCTGACCGCGTCATAGTCATAGCCGGGATGCAGTTTGACATTGCCGTTGCGCATTTCCACCGGAGCGCTTTCGCCGGTGAAGTAAGCGATATCGGCCACACAGCGGCCCTGCTGCAGCAGGTATTCACAGCGGCTGATATAGTCGATCCACGCCTTGCCGGGTTTCCACCATGTGGACGTGCGTTCAAAATGGAAACCCCACGGTCCCATGGTCATGCCGGGATAGCGGTCGTTCCAGGGCTGCATGGCATAGCGGTGGAAGATATAGCGGTTCAGACCTTGCGCGAACATCAGATCGCCCAGCGCCTTGATCTTGTAAGGATAATTCTGCCACTTGCCGGCACTGTCGCTGGCAGTGAAAGATTCCGCGCCCACGATGGTCTTGCCGTAAATGTGAGCGATGGAGGCGGCCAGCTTCACAGAAGGATGCCCCTGACTGCCGCACCAGAATTCGCCCATCACTACGTCGGAAGTGCTGCCGGCCTGGATGGATTCAAAAGGTCCTGTGTAGGGTTCCACCGCGCTGAGCAGACCGTTCTGACGGCAGAGTTCATCGAAATGAGCGAAATAATTATCGGCGAACAGATCGGAGATCGTCCGGCGCATATCCCACAGGAAACGCTCGGTCACGTCCGAGTTCTCGACTACCATGCGCATATAAGTAGGCAGGTACTTGACCGGATCATAACCGCGGCGTTTTTTGAATTCCTCGCGGAACTTGGCCGTCCAGTCCTGCTGTCCGACTTCATAGCTGTCGATGAGGGAGGTATCCAGCGCTTTACCGGCCAGCGGCCCGATGTCGGCCAGCACCTTGGCCATAAAGCCTTCCCAGTGCGCGTCCAGAGCTTCCTTGCTGAGCTTGTCGCATTCCAGACCGGTGCCTTCGATCGGCGCGGGATGGTTGTTGCGTCCGATGGGAGTATAACCCAGACGGAGGATCGTCCAGTTGCCGGCCGGCACATCCCATTTCAGGTGACCGTCGGCAGTCAGCTTGTCGGAAATGTCGATGATGGAATCCAGCGGAATGACCTGGCCGCTGTGGATCGAAGAAGGCGGCGGACTCATAAAGGTGGAGTCCACAGAAGTCTTGATGACTGCCTTGGCCAGTGCCCACTGATATTCACTGGTGGGAACGATCATGGTGGTGTTTTCATCCGTGATCAGAACGCCGTCCTTGCCGTCCAGCTTGAACTTGAGGACCAGCTCTTTCAGCTCGCCGAAGATCGGATCGCCGAAATTAGCGGTCGTGGCGGCGATTTCCTTAGCACCGGCATTGATCATCTCTTTGACCTTGGCCGTCACATCGCCGCCGGCATCCGTGCTCTTGGAGCGGAAGAGCGCCTGCACGATCTCCAGCTTGCCCGGAGTCTTGGAGAGATTGGTCTCTTCATTGCTCAGAAAAGGCTGAGCCTGATAAGCCAGTACGGCGATATCCTTGTAAAGATCCAGGTTCGTCTTGGGCTGAGCCAGGACTTTGTCAAAGCGTGACGGACCCGTGACCTGGGTTTCGGAAGCGGTGATGCGCTGCATACCGTTTTCGGGGGTGTTCCAGGGACCGCCGCTGCTGGACCAGCCGGCGCAGTTTTCCACAGCCAGCTTCAGTCCCAGACGGTCAGCCTGTTCCACGGCGTATTTGAAGCACTCGCGCCACTGATCGCTCATAAAGGGAACGTCACCGCGCGGGATGCCGCAGTCGGCGTTGACGATGGTCGCGCCGCCCAGACCGATTTCTTTCATGGCTTCCAGGTCGGCCTTGATGCCTTCCTTGGTGATGTTGCCATTCATCCAGTGCCACCAGGTTTGAGGCTTGGCGGAATCAGGAGGATTATTGAAACCCTGAACCAGAGAGTCCGCGGCGTTCGCGGACAGCGCGCAGATTGCCAGCGCGATACAGGAGATCTGATATATGCGTTTAGAAATTTTCATAAATTTTGCCAGAGCTGATAAGGCACAGTACCTAAAAACTCTGCGCAGATTCTACAAGTTTTTCGACACTAAGGCAAGAAAGGTGTCAAAGGGAAAATGAAGTGAATGATATATTTCTTTGTAGATCAAATAGATAACAGAAATATTGACAAATTTGGAATTGGATTCCAAATCTGTCAAAGCAATATATAATCTCTTTATTTCCTTTGTTTTATAAAGTGGCAAGGCGTTTTTTGTCTCAAAAACGCCTTGTCTCGGAAAAATCGGGATGCGGATCGGTTTAGAAGAAGTCCAGACCAATGTCCACGGATGGGGCAGAGTGGGTCAGCGCGCCGACAGAGATGAAGTCCACGCCGGTTTCCGCTTTGCCGCGAACGGTCTTCAAGTTGACTCCGCCGCTGGCTTCCAGCAGGGCGCGTCCCTGGACGGACTGCACGGCTTCGCGCATCATTTCATTGGTCATGTTGTCCAGCAGGATGATATCCGCGCCGGCTTCCACAGCCTGAGCCACTTGCGTCAGGTTATCCGCCTCGACCTCGACTTTCAGCTGGGGATAGGCCGCGCGGGCACGGGCAACGGCTGCCGCCACGGCATTAGGCTGGGCATCCCGCAGGGCGACCAGGTGGTTGTCCTTGATCAGGATCATGTCGTAAAGGCCGATGCGGTGATTGGTCGCGCCGCCGCAGGCCACCGCGTATTTCTCGAACATCCTCCAGCCGGGAAGGGTTTTGCGTGTGTCCAGTATTTTGGCTTTGGTTCCGGCTACTTCGTTCACAAATCGGCGCGCGATGGTAGCCACGCCGGAGAGCCTCTGCAAAAAGTTCAGCGAGACACGTTCCGCGGTCAACAGAGCGCGGGAGGGACCTTCCACCTGGAGCAATATACCGCCTTTGTCCAGCGTATCGCCGTCTTTGGCGCGGAGGGTCACCCGGACGGTTGGATCCAGCTGGCGGTATGCTTCCACCGCGAAAGCCAGACCGCAGACGGTCAGGGACTCACGGGCCGCCATGACGGCTTTGGATTGGAGTTCCGCCGGGACGAGCGCCAGGGTCGTTGCGTCACCGATGCCGACATCCTCGGCCAGAGCGGTGCGCACAGCCTGTTGCACCTGTTGGGGATCCAGTTGGGTCAGATTCATGACTAGCGGTTGAAGCGGAAGTTGACCACGTCATAGTCCTGCATGACGTAAGTTTTTGTTTCCAAACGGACTTTGTTGGCGCGTTTGGCCTGTACCTCGCCGCCGCACTCGATCAGATCCGCGTAGCTGATGATCTCGGCGCGGATAAAGCCCTTCTGCATATCAGTGTGGACGGTGCCGGCGGCATCCACGGCTACAGTGCCTTTGCGGATGGGCCAGGCGCGGTTTTCTTTGCCGCCCAGGGTCAGAAAGCTGATGTAACCGGCTTGGTCGTAGGCTTTCACGATAGCCTGCTCTACGTCTTCGCCCGCAGTCAGCGGAACGATTGCGCGGTTGGTCACGAATTGATAGCTGCCCATCAAGGCTTTTTCTTCATCGGAAAGGGGAAGCTCGCTGATGGCTTTTTCGGATTCCAGCGCGGCGTAAAGTTTTTCAAACAAAGCCTTTTCTTCGGGTGACTGTTCGCGGCCCAGGCGCAGTTCCAGGAATTCCATATCCAGCAGCACCAGGTCGCCTTTGAGTTCCGCCGGCACCAGGATGGCATCGGCTTCTTTCATTTCGTCCTCGCCGACGATATCGGCCTGGACATAGATCTTCTTCTTGGCTTCCACCAGCTTATCCGCCGCGTCCAGACGCGGATCTTTCACATTATGTTTTCCGAGAGAGACTCCCGGCACTTGGTAAACTGCTAATTTCATCTCGCTAATTCAAATTCCGGTTATGATGAAGGTGGAACAGGATCCGCTCCACGTTTCTGCGAAGGATGTTGCCACAAAACGGCCTCCGTTGCAATAAGGAGTTGGTTTATCCGCGGTTTTATTGCCAAAAAAAGACGCGGGCCAGTGGGCTCGCGTCTTTTGAATGTTTTCGGAGCTGTACTATCTCACGGCACGGAAGAATTTCATTGTTTCCGAGGGAACGATCCTGACCGGAGATTCCGTGGCGATGGTCGTCCATTCACCGTTCGCGGTGGAGGCGGCCTGCAGGGTGCCTTCAAACTGGACGACGATGCCGTCGGAGGTGCCCCGCAGAATGGTGAGGGCAGGCGGTTCCGTTGGTTCGGTGTGGATGATCACTTCCACTTCATCGCTCATGACACTGTTGAGCGGATTGCTCACCTCGACTTTATAACGGCCGGCTTCGGTGACGGTCAGGAACGCGGAATCAGTCCCGACCGGTGTGTCGTTGCGGTACCATTGATAAGAGAGGGGCGCGGTGCCGGAGGCTCCCACATAGAGGATGTAGGATTCACCCGGTTCGATCGTGCTGCCAACCGGCTGGGATTCGATGGTCACACCCTGTTTGGGCGGCAGAATGGTCAGGGTCACGGTACGGGTCGTGCGCACACCGCCGATGTTGGAGATGGTGCAGGCGAGCTGGGTACCGTTGTCGGCCATCGTGACGTTCCGCAGCGTCAGTACCCGGTTGGTCTGAGCGGGATCCACTTCGCCGTTGATCTTCCACGCGTAGGTGACGGGTGTGCTGCTCTGGACGAACGGTTCAAAGACGGCATCATCCCCTTCATAGCAGGAGACAGATTTCGGCTGAACCTTGATGAGAGGCGGGTCGAACTCGGTGTCGGGCAGGTAAAGACGGGACTGCGGGATCGGCTCTTCGATAGTGCCGTTGGGCAGCTGCCAGCGGACGATGATATGGTCGCCGCCGCTGCCGTCAGTCTGGAGTCCTTCGATATAGTAGGGCTTGTTGGCTGTCAGCGAAATGCTCACGGACTTCTGGGTGCCGTAAGAATCCCAGCTGCCCACGGGTGCCCAGCCGTAAAGATAAGCGATCCGTTTCTTGCGGCGGGTCGTTTGATCCGTACTCAGCCAGAGCTCGGAGTAGTCATCGCTGCAGATCCAGAAAGTGTAGTCGCCGGTGACGGGCGGAATGATGAAGCCGCTCAGTTTTTGGCCGTAGTAGTCGCCCCAGTCGATCGGGCTGGCAAACTCTGTGAGAGTGGAGGTCAGATCCGGGTAATTCGGATAAGTGTTCTTGCCGGTCAGTGTGTTCAGATTCTCACTGCAATCATACCAGACCTGGCGCAGGAGACCTTGTCCCTGCGGTACGGCCTGCACATAACTGGTGGTGTTATCCTCGATCTTGTTATGATTATAGGAGACATCACACACGTTATTGACCACGAGCGTATAGACGAAGCCGTACCTGATATCTATCGTTTCCAGCATAACGGCCAGAGTGCCGCCGGGAATACCCGGACCGTCCGCGACAACGCTGCTGATGAGGATGTCCTCCTGGATCTTGTAATTGTTGGGGTTGAGCGCGCTTTCCAGAGTGACATATTCAGAGAAAGTCACACGGATATAAGTGCCGTCCACGATCTCAGTCTTGACAATAGTCGGCGGGATGGTCTCGGTCACGACATCGAGTTTCGCTTCTTCGCTGACCCATTGATCGCCCAGACGGACCCGATAGAGTCCTGAGTCACCGCCGGAGACATATACCAGTTCCAGAGTCGAACCGAAACCGTTGAGAATGTCTTCCCACTGTTCGGCGGAGGTGAATTTCTGCCATTGGAGTTTATCCGGGATGATAGCTGTGATGCCGACCGAAAGGAAAGCGTTCTCACCTTCGAAGCATTCAACGTCTGCGGGCTGTTCCAGCAGGATCATCAGTTCATTCGGAGTGCTCAGAGTCAGAACACCATCCAAATCGAACTTGGCCATGTACAGACCGGCATTCTTCTCGGAGACCTTGTTCAGGATCAGAGTGGCGGAATTTTCACCTTCCAGCACTTTCCATTTGCCTTTGGTATTAAATTGGAGCCACTGGATGTTCTCAACGTTTCCTTCGGGGACATCCAGAATGAATTCCACGCTGTCGCCCGGAGCAGCTATTTGATCAGCGCCGTTCGGATAAAGCGCGGAGGCATAACCCGGAGTGCCGCCCAGTACCGCGCTGGGATACCAGTTGTAGGGATGATCCCACGTATTGAGCGGAGCGGAGAGATTCACGATCTCCATGGAATATCCGGTGCGGTCCACTTCGTCCCGATACCAGGAGCGGTCATAAGTGAAGGACTGGATGAGGGTGCCTTCCGGATCGACCAAAGTCAGAGTCTCGCCTTTGCGGGCCAGATTGCCGTCGTAATTGTCCACCAGGATCATTCCGTTGGTGTCATAGCGAGTGGCAAACATATCCGCGTTTTTGGCCAGAACCAGATAACCGTTTGGCGGAATGACGACAGAAGGGAACGTATAGGTGATGCCTTCGGTGAATTGAACACTCTGCATGTTGACAGGCTGTTCGCCGGTGTTGCAGATCTCCAGCCAGGCATAGTCATCATAAGTGCCGGTGTCGTCTTCATTCAGAGACGGCGAGAACATGAGCTCGCTGACACGCAGATCTTCATAGTTTTGGCGAACCAGATATGTGAACTTGCTGAGCGCGCTCCAGGATCCGTTCCGGTAGGTGCGCATATAGACAACAGTGTTTTCATCGATATTCAGAGTCTTGGAATAGGAACCCGTTTGAGGCGCATTTGTGATAGTGCCCAGCTCCATGTCGAAGTACATATCACTGCTGCTGCCGTTGCACTGATGGATCTCCACGGCGATCACATTAGTACCGATGCGGAGCTTGTCCGCGGAAACAGTGAAATCAAAATAATTGCTGTCGGTGCTGGAGTCCACGACCTCAGAGGAGAATGTAGAGAAATCCACGTCTCCCGCGGGCATATTATCACGAAGGATCTCTGTCCCGTTCAGATAAACGATAGCACCGTCATCCCGGTTGAGACTGATCTTCAATCCGGTGATGCCTTTAGTCGAATCCAGAGTAAAGCGCTGACGGAAATAAGTCGTGTTGACAAACGTGCCGTTGGCGGTGGTGCGGGTGGTCTGAGTACTCAGATCAGAACGTCCGCCGAAACCGAAACATCCCGTGCCGGTGCTCCAGGAATTGTCATTATACGAAACCGATTTCCAGTTGACTCCATTGATGCTGGCCGGTTCGGAACCTTGATCGAAATACTTCCAGGCGGATTTTCTGGGGATCAGGGTGACGGCCTGCGGAGTATCATCACCGGAACCGCTGGATGAAACGAGAATGGCGGAAGAAGAGATATTACCGCCGGGCAGACGCGGATCGGTGCCGTCCAGAGTGTAATAGAAAGGAGCGGGGGCTGACAAAGTGACCTTCTCGCCGGAGTCACACATTCCGGAGGGGAGTGTGGAGGCCGGTGCGGCGATGTTGGGATACCAGCCGCGGTTTTTGAACTGGTTCAGAACGATGTCGGTGCGCTGCGGGAAATAGGTTTCGAGCATGTAATTGTTTTCCTTGATCCAGTCCACGTCACGTGTGCGCAGACTTCCCATGCGGGCACCCCAGCGCGCGCTTTCACCAATGACCGCGCGGTCTATCTGATCCATACGCGCTTTATAGCGTTCGATGCTCTTTTTCGGGGTGAAGATACCGTCATTGAAGAATTCTTCCTGAACGATATCAGCAAAGCGCATCTTGTATTCGGGATTGTCGATTAATTTCTGATGAAGCATCATCGGCTCAAACTGAGAGTAGGCGGTGCGTCCCCAGCCGGCGGCGGTGTAGTCCATATTTAATCCCCAGTCGCCGCGGTTGGCAGCCAGACTGTGCTCCGCGTCATGGCGGAACCATTTGAACCCGTCGGGATTTGCCCGGTTATAAAGAGCAAAAAGATTGTTCGGGAAATTGCCGAAGAGAGAATAGGGGTTATCCGGATCACCTGTATAATAGGCGTTGATCATGAATTTGATCAGGTTGTCCTGATCCAGCAGAACGGGATAGTTCGGGTTGCGTGTGCCGTCCGGATTCAGACCGCGCACTTTGTAGTAATTGGTCGCGCGTATGCCGCTGTAGCCGCTCATGCTGATGTCATAGAGGCTTCGCCATGCATCCATGTTGCCATCGCCGGCCACTGTAGCTCGGTCGCTGCTGGACTCGGTCTTGATGCAGTCCCAGTCTTCCTCATTGCCGCCCAGATATGTGACAGCATAGTCGGCGGAGATACGTTCTTCTGTCATGTAGAGTCCCCAGTAGAGACCGTTCAGGAAAAGGTGATAGTAACGGCTGCGGGAGTAAGGAACGCCGGATTCTTTCTGAGAATCGCGGCTGAAGACCTCGCGGACTGCGGTATAGGTGGCAGGATCTTCCCGGTGCCAGGAGTGGTTCTGCTCGGTTCGGAGATCGATCTTGTCGAATTCACTTACGCCTTCTTTACCGAAGAGCGGAAACTGCAGTTTGCTTTCGCCGTACTTGCCGCGGAAGAGCAAGCGGAAAGAGTGCTTAGGATTGCCGCTGGTACGGCTGGCCGCGCCGCGGATGCGCAGACCGGCATTGATAAAGAATTCTTCGCCGCCCTGCGGGTCTATCAGCTCCACGGAAACAGGGCGTTCCCAGGACTCACCGGAGTTGCCGGGATTGACATAGATACCTGTCTGCGCGTTGAAGAGGTTAGGCAGATCGGTGACCAGTGAAATGGTTTGGATGTCTTTGAAACCTTCTCTGAGTCTGTCTTTGTAAAGATTGGACTCGGTGACATTCTTGTTCATGCCGTAGTACATGGTGTGTCCGTTGACACTGCCGCTGGAAGGCCAGCCCGCGGGCGGTGTGGAAGATTGGGTGAACACATCATCGAGGAAGATCCATGTGCGTGTCTGGACTTCGGAAGGAATATGAGAAGGTTTGTAGGAAATAGCTCTCAGAACGGTCGTCTTGCTGATGGTGATCGGCGCAGTATAGGCTGAACCGTTGGTTTCGCTGGGAGTAGAACCATCTAATGTGTAGCGGATCTGCGCGTCACCTTCATCGCAGCTCATTTCCAGCACAAAGGCGTTGTCACAGTAGCCGCGGTCATGGTTGAACTGAACGATCGGTGTGCGGGCCAGATATCCCTTGCCGTTGACCTGTCCGGGAGTGGGCGCAGTAAAATAGCGGTAACTGGCTTCCTTTTCGTCCAGCAGGGTCATCTGCGCCTGAAGGAAAAATTCAGAATCAGATTTGGAGTTGTTCAATCCAGTGATCTTCAAAACATTTTCACCTTCTCTGATAAGGGAGGGTGAGATTTGGATCTTCTGCCAGACCAGAGTTTCTTCGGTCGTGCGTTTCTTGGTGGCAGCGGAATTCCAGTTCAGATCTACAGGAGTGTTTTCGGAAGCGACCTGTGTCCCGTTCAGGCTGGCAACATAGCCGTCAGCGTAGCGCATTTCCAGTGTGACAGTGGCGCTCCGGCTGGGGAGTTTGTCTACCTTGAAACTGTACCCCATATCCAGACGGCTGTTGACACCTTTCATTTGTTTTTCAACATTTGTGGTGATGGATCCGGCGATGGCACCCTGAGTGGCGAGTCCGCCGTTGGCCGTATCGCCGATCAGACGCATCCGGTTGTTAAAGGAACCGTAGTTGCCTTTGCAGGCGTACAGTTCGATGCCCGCGCCGCCGGCGGCTTCAAAGAAAATAGCACGCAGATGGTAGATGCCGGCCTGGGGAAAGTTGAATGTACCCAGAGTATCGCTCATGCTGCGCGCATCAGGATATTCACAGACAAAATCTACATTGTTGCCCGTGATCCTCAGATTGAAACCGTCATCGCTCATGCCGCCGAAGGTCCATTGACCGGCTTCCGGGATCAGAATGTTGCTTTCCATGACCAGGATGAAGTAGTCCTTGTCTTGTCCGGCTGTTTGAGTCGGGAAGGGATTGCTGGGTGTAAAGTGACCCGCGGAGGTGCCGTCATCAAAATTGATGGTCTCATAAGTACTGACAACGGGATAGTTCCTGTCGATTTTCCAGTATCTTCTGCTTTTGATGTAAGTCTCTGCTTCGGAAATGTTATTGACAGAAGTATTCCTCAGTTCATAGTAGGATACGGTGAAACCGCCGTTGCCTTCGGTCTCGGTAAAGCCGATGGCACCCTTACCGGTTCCCGTGGAAGAAGTTCCGGAAGAGGATGGAATACTCCATTCGTAGGAGGTATCCTCGCCTATCAGGTAGTTGATATCCTGATTGATGCCGAAGGAGATGTCAGAATACTGTTCGGGATATTCGGGAGCGTATTCGCTGAGGATAGTCGTCCCGTCCTTATCCACAAGTGCCAGGTATTCACCGGTTTTGCTGAGACTGAAACTGGTATGGAGCTCTCTGCCGGCAATTGGAGGTGTAGTCGTGCTGTCTGCAAAGACGACCAGGTAGCTGTTGGCGCTCATAGTCGTCGGATTGGGGAACTGCCAGCGTGTCAGCTCGTTAGGAGTGTCTGTCAGGTAACAGCCGCCCAGATCGATGCTTTCATTACTGTCGTTGAAAAGCTCAATCCAGTCACTTGCCTGACCGCTGGAGTCTTTATAGGTGGAATTGGAGGCTGAAAACTCGTTGATGCGAACAGCCGCCTCTGCGGTGGAAAGAGTTCCCGCGCAGAGAATAATACACCCTAATAAAGCGATAAAACCGGTAGAAATGTTTAAATTCTTTTTCATACTATCTGATATCTCGAAGCAAAAGTTTTCCTAACTCGCCTACTCAATATAGCATATTTACAGCAAATTTCCAACCAAACGCCTGAAAAAAACAATTTTGGCCGAAAAAATTTTCCTGCGAGATGTCTTTATAAAGCGGAAAAATAATACAATATAAAGATCCACAGTATGTTATGTGATTTAATAAAATCACCGTATGAGGTTGAGATTTTTAATGATGATCATTAGAAGTTTCTATCTCTGTTGGCGTTTTAGGAATAAATGCAAAAAAGACGAGGCTTGCGGACCTCGTCTCTTTAGTGACTCAAGGTGTGTTAGTACAAATAACTGCTGGTTAATATACTGAAGAGTCCAATACTACACATTGCCATATAAGAAACGCGTTTCTTTATCAAGCGGACATTTAGATCCATCCGCATAAAGGATGATACCATCCGCATATTTCACTTCTATCCCCACAAAACAGGGCATCCTTAGCTGTAAAATGATCTTCAAATCTCCGTTTGTATCTTTGTTTACAAACGTATTTAGAACGAGACATCTTTTCCATAAAACTTTTGCCACTTCTTTCTTTTCGGAAAGAGTATATAGTTTTTCTGTGTTCCAATGCTCAAATTTGCTCAATCGTTTTCTGATTACAGCAATATAGTAACGATATTTGATAAGGTATTTTATCCAGAAAAAAATCTGATAAAGCATAAATACCCCATACAAGAGTACCCAATTCCCAACAACTTCTTCCCTTACATGCGCAATATAAGCATTTCGTTCTTGTAACTGCATTTGTTCCTTTAAAGTAGGTGTATCATCAGGACTAAAGTATGGATATATTTCAAAAGATTTATTCTTAAAAATATTCCATTTAATATCGAACAAACTATCCGGAGAGCTTCCTGTAAGCAATACAGTGAAAAGACACTGGGAAATAATGACTAATAAGAATATCGTATAGGATAATCCCTTCAACAACTTAAATAGTGCTGTGCTGTTTTCTGTATTATCACACTCTATATTATTACACTTCATATTTAAAAAACTCCATTGTGATAATGCATACCATATTTAACGAATTCCATTACAAAAAGAATTAACATCGGAAATAATATGGATAATCGAAACAGGCTGTCTTTAGGATATTTCCATAAGAAAAGCAATAGTGAAAAATGAATGGATAATACTACCCAGACATAGGTCATAATAACATAACGGACTGGAATTTCTACTCCATTAATTCCTTCCATTGTGTCAAACCTATGAAATAATTCTATATTATTCCAATAACAATAACACCCTACTAAACACAGTGCTGTTATAATAACAATGGATCGAATGATATATGTCTTATACATTAAGTAATCTCCTTATGGTACAAGGGGTGTTTGTAGGGCGGCACGCCTGGGCTGTGTTGTGGGTTAAAGTCAGCGAAAAAAGGATCGCTGATACGCCGAACGTATTTAGTTTTTGTATATTTATTACATTCATTATAATTCATTTATGTTTAATACATAAACTTTTATTACAGAACCCATAGACAACTTAGGTAATTCAAATAAAAAAATCAAGCAAAAATTTTAAAAATAGTTTTAAATTATTTGTATTAAATAAATTATAAGAACAATACATTCGTCTGTTGTCTCATTGAGGTGCTTTTTCCTTGTCTTTGGGAAGACATGAGAGATAATCACTCTTGCTTTATGAAGAAGACATTAATGAGCTTGATGGGCGCGGCGGCACTGGTCGCCAGCGCGGTGGTCACACAGGCCGATGATAATCCGTTCCTGGGTGCCTGGGCATTCACAACACCAGATGGCGGAGCCGGTTGGCTGGGTGTCAAAGAAATGCCGGGCGGATACCTGGACGGCTCGATGCTGTGGGTCGCGGGCAGTGTGGTCCCTGTGGACAGCATCGTTGTGACACAGCAGAATGGCAGAGATGCTCTGATCATCTACCGTGTCTATGATGAGAACCGCAAGGATAAAGATGGAAAAGTCTTTCGTACACAGAGATATGTAGATACGATCTTTGCTACTCTGGACGGTGATACGATCCGTTTCATGCAGTTCAGCCCGAACCGCAACGGCAAAGGGGTGAATACTTCTACCTTCACGGGCAAGAAGATGGCTCCCATCCCGCCGGCACCGGATCTGAGCAAGGTGAAATACGGAAAACCGATCAAACTGTTCAACGGCAAGAATCTGGACGGCTGGCGGCTGACGGATGAAAACGCGGCCAACGGCTGGTTCGCCGATAACGGCATCCTGGTCTGCGATCCGAAACAGGAAGAGGGCAAACCTCACAAGAACTACGGCAATCTGCGCACGGACGCGGAGTTTGAGGATTTCAATCTGACCTTGAAAGCCAAGGTCGAAAAAGGCGGCAACAGCGGTATCTATCTGCGCGGTGTGTGCGAGATCCAGGTGACAGACAGCTACGGCAAGAATCTGGATTCCCATCACATGGGCGGCCTTTACAGCCGTGTGACACCTTCCGTGAGCGCGGAGAAACCGGCCGGCGAATGGCAGGAGTTCGACATCACATACTGCGATCAGCATGTGACGGTGAAGCTCAACGGCAAGACGATCATTGACAACGCGGCGGTAGAAGGCTGTACCGGCGGCGCGCTGTGGGCGGACATCACCAAACCGGGTCCGATCTACCTGCAGGGCGATCACACCGGCGTGATGTACAAAGACATCGTTCTGCGCCCGATCGAGAAATAGTTTGATCCGATAAAATGAGACCCGGCGCAGCGCGAACTGTGCCGGGTTCGTTTTTAAAAGAAATGAAATACGAGGGATTTCAAGAAATCGACAAAACGGAAGCGCTGGCTTTGCTGAAACCGGAGCGTCGTCAGGAGCTTCGGGAGCGGGCACATGAAGTAACGGAGCGGTGTGTGGAAAAACGGTTTGATTTTTGTTCCATCATCAATGCCCGAAGCGGCCGCTGCTCGGAGGACTGCAAGTGGTGCGCTCAATCGTGCCGCTGGAAAACGGGCTGCTCGGTTTATGGCTGGGTCGGAACGGAAGCGTGCGTGAAAGCGGCAAAGGAGGCGGAAGCCAACGGAGCCGACCGCATCGGCATCGTTACTTCAGGAAAGAGGCTTTCGGCGCAGGACGTGGACAATGTCTGCGAAGCGCTGAAGGCGATGCGTGAAGCGGCGGATATCGACCTGTGCGCCTCGCTGGGGCTGCTTTCGGAAGAGGATCTCCGCCGTCTTAAAGAAGCCGGGCTTCAGCGGCTGCACTGCAATATCGAGACCGCGCCGTCACTTTTCCCGGAGCTTTGCACGACTCACACGATAGCGGAGAAACTTGCTACGATCCGCGCGGCAAAACGGCTGGGCTTCCAGATATGCTGCGGCGGCATTCTGGGTATGGGCGAGACGGATGAACAACTGGTCGAGTTTGCTTTTACACTGAAAGAGATCGCGCCGGATTCCATTCCCGTCAATATCCTGCATCCCATCGCGGGGACACCTCTGGGCAGCCGTGGTATCCTCGACCCGGAACGTGTCATTGATTCTGTAGCGATCCTGCGTCTGATCAATCCTTCGACACCGCTTCGATTCGCGGGGGGGCGCCGTGATATGAGCGACGAAACGGCGGCGAAGTGTGTTTATGTTGGAATGTCCGCAGGCATCGCGGGAGCACTTCTGACAACTCCCGGCGCGAATTTCAGTGATGATCGGGAACTGGCACTTCGGGCGGGCTATACTGTCCGAAGAATATCAAAAACGAAGGCGGAATCAAAAAGTCAGAATCACGGGAATGTTTGAGAATATCAGAATAGCAAAAGAGACACTGGAAATCACCAGTGCCGAAGAATATGTAGTAAACAGCAAAACTATAAAATTGCCAGAGTATGATTTCAAGAAGGTCATAGTTTATGATCCGCGGAAGGGAGAAGAACTGCTCAAGGAAGATTTAAAAGAGAAATCGTCTCTTGAAATTCCCTGCCGTTACCGTGTTAGTACGGAAGATTCTTTTCAGGCAGCGGAACGTTATGAGCACGCTTTTGTTTTAAATTTTGCCAATGCGCATAAAGCTGGAGGGGCTTTTCGATTGGGGGCAAGCGCACAGGAAGAGGCTCTTTGCCGGAACAGTACGCTTTATGCTTCAATATCCTCAAAAGAAGCAAGGGAAATGTATCGCTACAATAACATACATCTGAGCAGAGTAGATTCGGATTATATGCTTTATTCGCCGGATGTATGCGTGTTTAGAAATGAACGGGGAGAATTGAAGGAAAATCCTTTTATGACATCAGTTGTGACTGTTCCCGCGCCCAATAGATATGGAATGGCGTTTTTTGCTTCAAAGAGATACGTTCGCAAAACAATGATGCTGCGAATGAGGATCATGTTTCGGATCGCTGCCAAATATAGGCATAGGAATCTGATCCTTGGAGCTTGGGGATGCGGCGCGTTTGGCAATAATTCTAAAGATGTCGCAAGTGATTTCAAGACAGTTCTTGTTGATGAACACTACGAGAGATTCTTTGATGAAGTCTGCTTTGCTATATACGGACGCGAAAATAGTGCGAATGTGAGAGCCTTTCGAGGGGTGTTTGACTCAACACTTTAGAGATGAAATTCACTTTTAATTTTTTGAAATGGGTAGCATTATGAGAATAAAATCACTTATTTGTTTATGTTTGCTGGTCAGTGTTATGGATGTACTGGCTGATTCATTGCGGTATTTTACCCAAAGTATAGATGCGCCAAAGGTAAAATTTGAATATGGGAATAACACGCCGGCCGGGTGCTATGTCCAGGCCGATGACGCGAAGCTGTACTACGAAGTTTACGGGAAAGGTGGTGAACCGATACTGATCCTTCACGGTGGTGGAGTGGGGTGTGCGTTGGAGATGGGAGCTTTCATTGACAGACTCGCTGTGTCGAACAAAGTCATCGTGATGAGTTCGCGCGGACATGGCCGTTCTGGCATTGGAACGAAACCAGTGACACAGGCGCAGAAGGCTGCGGATGTGAAAGCGGTGCTGGATGACGCGAAAGTTGATTCGGCAACGCTGATTGGTTTCAGTGATGGTGGTTATTCTGCTTATGATTTTGCGGCGGCATATCCGGATCGCGTAAAGAAGATGGTTGCCATAGGTGCCGGGGAGCTTGTGCCGGGATTGAGGAAAGTTGTCATCAGGCTGGATGCGATGGAGCAGTTCGATCCTGCATATTTTGAACAGCAGCGCGGACTGATGCCGGAGCCGGAGCGCTGGCAGGAGTTTTTGGATGATTTTTCCCGCTTTTATAATGAATGCGTCTATTCCAAAGTTTTGTATGCCAAGATCACTTGTCCAGTTCTGCTCGTTGTTGGGGAAAAAGACGGCAACGCACCTCTCTCAACTGTACTGGCAGCTTACCAACAATTGCCGAATGCTCAGCTGGCAGTTATCGCTGGTGCGCCGCATCCTTGCTTTGTTACCGATTTCGCAGTGGTTTGGGGACAAGTCAGTAAATTTCTGGGGAATGGCTACAATGAATGAATTTTAATGAGAAAAGTTGATGTTAAGAGTCATATTATTGTTTTTGATAGGGAGTTTGGTGTTGAATGTAATGGCTGATTCTGCAATAGTGATTTCCATTGCGGATAAGAAGTTCATCGCGGAGATCGAGGATACCGTGACCGGAAAGGCTTTTGTGGAGAAACTTCCGTTGACGCTGGAGATGAGCGAGCTGAATGGAAATGAGAAATACTGTTATGGAGTAACGCTGCCGACCGCGGCCCGCCGTTATGATACGATCGAGGCAGGTGATCTGATGCTGTACGGTTCCAACTGCGTCGTGCTTTTCTACGATACCGCGGGCGGATATTCATATACCCGAATCGGAAAGCTGAAATCAACAGAAGGACTTGCCTCCGCGCTGGGAAAGGGGTCGGTTTCGGTGACATTCGAGAAGGCGCGTTTGGAAGCGAATATCACGATGGTCAACGGTGAACCGAAGATTGGAATCGAAACAAATCTGCCCGATGAGATAAACATAGAGATACTTGCCGCGCCGTCTCTTTCGGTATCCGATGATGAATGGAAAGACTACACGAAACTTACAAAAGAGGAGAAGGAGCAGGTTCGTTTTTTTAAATTGCGAACAGCGGAGTAAAATAAAGTTTGTGATATGAATTGAATAATTTGAATAAAATGCATACAATATGAATGCATTGTTTTTGTGTAAGTATTGAAAATGATGAAAAAGAGACTATTAGTAGAAACGTGGGGAGATTTTCAGAAAATCCCTAATTTGAGTGAATTGATGCCTGTCGAAATGTCCGTAGCATGTGAATTGAGAGATAAAGGACTCATAGAAAGTCTGTTGATAAAAGATGGACTCAAAGGCGCGTACATCGTTTATACCGAGACTGACAAGGAAAAGGTTGCGGAGATTTTGAAGAAACTGCCGTTGTATCCTTATTTTGAAAAGATAGAATATACGCTTGTCGATAAAACTTACTGATCTTTCAGGACAAAAAGAGTATCGTATGCTTTCGGCAGAGTAATATGAAATTAAAAAACATTTGTTTTGTACTAATGATGTTCGCGGGAACCGTATCGGCGCAGGAAGTCATAGATATCCATTCACACATCATCATTCCGGAGTACATTTCCATTTTAGAGAAACATGATGCGATGATGAGTGAAGGATTTCCATTGCCTGAATATGATTGGGACAGACACTTGAAGTGGATGGATGAGGCAGGGATACAGACTTCTGTTCTGACATTGGCGGCACCGCAGCCTTACTTTGGCGATATTGCAGAATCTGCTAAGATGATCCGTCGGATAAATGAGGAATCAGCACGATTAAAGAAAGAGCATCCCGGACGATTTATGTTTTGTGCCGCATTGCCTTTGCCTGATGTGGACGCGGCGATCGAAGAGGTCAAATATGCCTTTGATGTGCTAAAAGCGGACGGGATCAAACTGGCAACGAATGTGTACGGACAGTATCTGGGATCACCGGAACTGGATGATCTTTTTTTAGAACTTGATAAAAGACACGCTGTTGTCATTCTGCATCCGCATTGTCCTGATCCGGTGAATGCTTCCGTGATGGCGCAGACACCATTAGCCATGCAGGAATCTCTTTCGGAGACTACGCGCGCGGTTTCTAACATGATTTCGCGTAATCTGCTTGTACGTTATCCGAATATCCGTGTGGTCGTGCCACATTGCGGGGCATACCTTCCTCTTGCCATTCCCCGCATGAAGTCGCTGACTCCGGTCATGCGTGAAAAAGGTCTTGTAAGTCAGATTGATTATGATGCGAATCTTGCCGCGCTTTATTATGATCTTGCGGGTGCGCATTCACCCGAAGCTATTCGGATGCTTCTAACTATTACTACACCTGATCATTTGCTTTATGGGTCAGATTATCCTTATGCTGCCCCGCAGGTGCTGAAAGCGGGATTGGAAAGGATGAAACAGTACTTGAGCGATGAGAAAGATCTGGCGCCATTCAGAAAGATGATTTTGGAAGAAAATGCCCGTTGGCTTTTTGGGATGGCAGACAAGCCTTCTGCGGAAACAAGTGATATCAAATCGCTTGTCGTCCGCATTGCTGAGATTGAAGTTTACCCAGAATATCTGGAGGAATATCTTACCGCTGCCCGTACTGTTGGAGCGGAATCGGTGGCCAGAGAGAGCGGTGTGATATGCATCTTTCCCATGCAGAAAAAAGAAACGCCGAATCTTATCCGAATCGTAGAGATCTATCGCAGTGAGGATGCGTATAAGAAACACCTGGCTACGCCTCATTTTCGCGTCTATAAAGAGGGAACACCGCACATGATCAAGTCGCTGGAGCTTGTACCGATGCAGCCGCTCGACGTGGAAAACATGAATTTGATTTTTAAGAAAGCTGAAAAATAATAGAAAGCTGTGAAAGTTGTAAAAATAACAGTCCTGGAAGCCTCCTTGAGAAAAGATCTTGTGGAACAGTATGGTGAACCGGGACTGGGACCGTGTCCGATACTCAAAGCGGGACAAGTTTTTTATGCTACGAATACTTGTCCGAAAGGTATGTGCGATGCGGCCTGGCGAACGATCAATCAATATGTGTTTTCATTGTCCTGCGGCGTCAAGGAGTATTATGGCGGAGGCTGGATGAAGCGTCCCGGTGAAGTTATTACCTGCTGCAATGATGGTCTGCGCCCTGTTTACTTCAAACTGGAAGCGACAGATGAAGAGGCTGGTCCTTTCCTGGGCAGGGATCAGTGATATAGATTTTTTTTCGGGCAGTTTTATTTCAATTTGGAGGCTGCCGTCTCGCCGGAGCTGTTTGCAATATATGCTGAATGAGGTCAAAATAGAAGATGGTACCGCTTATCTGCCGCAGGTGCGCTTATTGATCCGGGAATATGCCCGGAGATTGAATCGGGATCTGTCATTCCAGCATCTGGAGGAAGAGTTGAAAGATGTGGCAGCCAAGTATTCCGCGCCTTGCGGTGAATTATTGGTGGCGGTGGAAAATGGAAATGTTCTTGGCATGGTGGCCTATCATCGTCACAGCGAGATCCGTTGCGAGATGAAGAGACTGTATGTCGTGCCGCAGGCCAGAGGCCGTCATATTGGGGAGTGTCTTGTGGCAATGATTTTGGAGCATGCCTGCCGCGCGGGTTATAAGGAAATGGTTCTGGATACGATCACTCCGCTCAAGGCGGCGATCCGGCTTTATCAAAAATACGGTTTCGAGGAATGCGCTCCTTATTATGAGAATCCAATGCCGGATGTGATCTATATGCGGAAGGCGTTATCTTATCCATTCACGGAGCGCAAAATTTTTTGAATGGCCAGATTGGCCAGGTTCAGACCGAAACAGCCGGTGACCATGACGCTGCTGGGCAGGGGAGCTTTGGGAGAAAGTGATGTGTCCGGTGCGGATGTGTTTTCCCTTGGAGAAGGTACGGGCGGTTCTGTGCTGTAAACGCACTCGATGGAATCCATGGGAATGTCTGACTTTTTTAGTTCCCGTCGAAGAGCGCGAGCCAAAGGACAACCCGTCACATGAGGTAGTGTAGTTGTGCGGATGAGCGTTGGATCCTGACGGCGAGCCGCACCCATGCTCGAAACCAGAGGGATCCCGCGGCGGACAGCTTCGGAAATCAAGGCTGCTTTGCCGGGAAGCAGATCTATGGCATCCAGGATGACCTCAGAGCCTGTTTCAAAGATGGGTGCGGTATGGGTATTATCCACACAGAGGTCTAAGGTCTCTACGACACAATCGGGATTGATATCCAGCACACGTTGACGTGCGATTTCCGTTTTTTTCTTTCCCAGTGTTGATTCCAGAGCAATCAGCTGACGGTTGATATTGCTGGGGCAAACGATGTCAAAATCCACTAAGCGCAAATGTCCGACCGCGCTTCGTGCCAGAGCCTCGACAGCGAAGCTGCCCACAGCGCCAACTCCCACCACAGTAACAACGGCATTCCGCAGAGTCTCCAGCCCTTGTGTGCCGACCATACGAAGCAGACGGTTAAAACGGATTTCGGGAGGAATGGTACTCATTGGGCGAGAAATGTTGAGAAATTGCTTTCCAACTGTGCTTCCAGCGCATCGGTTTCCATATCCAGCAGTTGACTGACACCGGAGAGTATCTTTCGCAGATCCGCCGGTTCGCTTTTATCTTTGCCGTCCGCGTCTTTCAGATGACCGGTGCGGTATTGCGGCGGCCCGACCAGATCGGGAGCGTCCGTTTCCAGCAGAAGACGGTTTTTCGGAACCAGCGGGAGAGCTTGACGGGCACGGATATTTTTTTCATAGAGGAGAGTCCCTGCGAAAGAAAACCAGCCGCCGTATTGGATCAGTTTAGGCAGCAGTTCCTTGCCGCCGCTGTAGGCATGAAAGAGGAGTGACGGGGGCAGATGCGGTGTTTCCTTGAGAATGCGTGTCATCCAGTCCCAGGCGCGGACGCAATGGATGACGACCGGCCTCCGCAGTTCATATCCCATCTGAAGATGCGCTCGGAAACATTCTTCCTGAAGTGATTCGTTCAGCGGTTGATGGTACAGATCCAGACCGGTCTCGCCAATGATACTGCCGGGATATTCCCGGAGGAGCTTTGGCAGCCGATCCTGCCAGCCATCCGTGGCTTCTGCGGCATACCAGGGATGGATTCCCA
>JAEEGF011560189.1_pt1 | contig 22651 bp, 24 predicted proteins | sample 9134171 | NCBI WGS metagenome assembly JAEEGF01 (sample SAMN16246542, study PRJNA631951) | gut metagenome | biome: gut microbiome; feature: rumen; material: AP-attached | host: Bos | place: Iran: Karaj | collected 2018-10 | reverse complement strand
AATACTACTACCCCGCTGCGGGACGTCATAATCGAATATTTCTATTGAAATATTTTTACCATTGACAAAATCTATCGATGTTTCCGTGATCGATCAAAAGGACAAGATTTTATCGTATTTTGCAGGACTATCTACGGTTTTGATAGAAAACCACTTATCCATGAGATTAAACTATTTAACTTTTTCAATCCGGTTGACTAAAATCAAATTGAAATCATTCAGTTTTCTTTATCGAAAAGGAGTTATTCATGAAAAACGAAAAATTGATCGTAAGCATTTCAGGCGCGGTCATCGGCATCATCGCTGTATGTCTGGTGATCTTCGGAAACCCTGCAAACATGGGCTTCTGCATCGCCTGCTTCCTCAGAGATACTGCCGGAGCACTCAAACTTCACCAGGCTGCTCCCGTACAGTACATGAGGCCTGAGATCATCGGACTCATCCTCGGCGCAGCCATCATGGCATTCGGCAAGAAAGAACTTGTGGCAAGAGCCGGTTCCAACCCGCTGGTAAGATTTATCCTCGGATTCTTCGTCATGGTGGGAGCCCTCATGTTCCTGGGATGCCCCTTAAGAATGATGCTCAGGATCGGCGCAGGTGACCTCAACGCCATCGTTGGCCTTGTTGGATTCGTGATCGGTATCGGATGCGGCATCTTCGCACTCAACAAGGGATTCTCTCTTGACAGAGCCTACAAGGTGACTCTTTCTGAATCCTACGTATTCCCCGCCATCCAGATCATCTTCCTGGTAGTGCTGGCAGCAGTTCCTTCCCTTCTCATGTTCTCAGCAGAAGGTCCCGGATCCATGCACGCACCCATCATCATCTCACTGGTTGCAGGACTGGTGGTCGGCGGCATCTGCCAGAGAACGAGATTCTGCACAGTTGCAGGTATCAGAGATTCCTTCATGTTCAAGGATTTCACTCTGCTCTTCGGATTCATCTCTCTGATCGTTGCATGCGTCGTAATGAACCTGATCGTCGGCAAGTTCAACCTCGGATTCGAGGCACAGCCCATCGCTCACACTGACGCTGTCTGGAACGTTCTCGGAATGGTGCTTGTAGGTTTTGCTTCCGTACTTCTCGGCGGATGCCCGCTGAGACAGCTCATCCTCTCCGGCGAGGGCAACATCGATTCTGTTGTCACCGTCATCGGAATGACCGTCGGCGCAGCGTTCTGCCACAACTTCGGACTTGCATCCTCCGGAGAAGGATCAACTCCCAACGGACACGTTGCAGTCATCGTAGGCCTCATTGTATGCGTAGTTATCGCATGCGTGAACATTGCAGCCAACAATAAGAAAGCAGGTGCAAACTGATGATCAAAGTAGATGCAAGAGGCTGTGCTTGTCCTCAGCCCGTCCTTATGACAAAAAACGCCATGGCCAAGGACAATTCCGTGGAAGTCATGGTCGACAACAACACCGCAAAAAACAACGTTGAAAGGTTTGCCAGAAACAACGGCGCCAAGGTGGAGATCAAGGCCGCCGAGGCTCCGGACGAGTACGTTCTGGTAATTGAAAAGTAATGTATCTGATAACTTTCCACTCACAATTTGATTCCAATCTTTTCAAAAGGAAGATGCAGGTCTACGGGAAGGTGACCCAGAAGCCCGTGCCGCGGACGCTTTCGTCATCCTGCGGCACCTGCTGTGTCCTTGAACCGGCAGACCCGGACTTCAGTTTTGAAAAGATCCCGGATTTACAGTATGAGAAAATATACTCCGTAACAGATACATCCGAATACCTTTTGATCGCAGAAAGAGGATAGCGCTCCGGCGCTGTCCTCTTTTGTTTTTTTGTATTGTGATTGTACATGGCTGAATGTAAAATAGTATTGACTTTAAGAGGCAGGTGACGACATGAGCAAAAAGATAGTAGCCATAAATGCCGGCCCCAGGAAGGGCTGGAACACAGATACACTGATAGACGAGGCGGTCAGGGGAGCAGAGGAGGCAGGAGCAGAGGTGCAGAAGTTCGATCTGTACCGCTTGGAAAGATTTACCGGATGCGTATCCTGCTTCGGCTGCAAAAAAGAAAGGCACAAGGGACACTGCATCGTTAAGGACGGTCTCACTCCCGTGCTGGATGCGATCAGGGAGGCAGACGGTCTGATCATCGGCTCACCCAACTACCTGGGGGAAATGACGGCAGCGTTCAGGTCACTCTACGAGCGCCTCATCTTCCAGTACCTGACATACAATATAGGAAACCCTTGCTGCAATGAGCGCCTCATCCCGGTGCTTCTGATAATGACCAGCAACGCTCAGGACACGGCTTACTCCGGCCTTCTTCAGAATTACAGGAGGACACTGACAAATTTCGTGGGGCCCACCGAGGTCCTGGTCAGCGGCAACACCCTGCAGCTCAGAGACTACAGCAAGACAGACTGGCAGTGGACAATGTTTGACCCGGAGGCCAAGCAAAAGAGACATGACACCATATTCCCCGAAGAGTGCCGCAAAGCATATTTGGCGGGAGCGGAACTTGCCTGGCAGGCACAGGCCTGAAACAAAGCAGAACCAATCAGCAGATCCAGGAGGTCACACCATGAGAGAACCCATCAAAGATTTTTACGGAAGAGTACTGGGCTGGCTTGAAGACCAGGGAGACAGGATCATCGCCACGGATTTTTACGGCCGCCGCGTAGGCGTTTATGACAAGGCCAGAGATTTCACCAGCGATTTTTACGGTGTACGCGTATGCAGCGGTGACGGTACCGTCGGCCTCATAATGAAGGCCGCCGAGCAGAACAATCAGTGAGCATATTATGGGAAGGATGAGGTGAGCGAAATGTCAAACCCCAATTCTCTTTACAACATAATCAAGACCAACGTCATTGACGGCAGGCTTCCCGGAGATTTCTCCCTTCCGAAGCCGAAGGACAGCGACCAGAATCTCCCCTTTGCTGACGGTGCCATGGACGGAATATATCTCTACCACATGGAGCACAGCGGCCTGACGGGAGAACAAAGGGCAGTCATGGAACTGGCCGTGGACTACATGAATCAGGCAGACCTCATCGGAGCGGATGCAGCCTTCAAAAAACTGGGCAGCATGGCCGGGGCCATCTCCGTGGTGGATGACCTGCAGCGCTACATAGTTGCTCACGCCGTGAACCCCAATGATAAGCCGGATCCCAAGGACCCTGCCGCCGTCAGACTGACGTTGAAGAACATATCAGACACAGCACGCACCTTGATAAGGGAATCCGAAAACAGGGAGTCCGTCAAGTTCGGGCTGGAGGTCTGCGAGATATTCAGATCCCAGCCTGACGACGTCAAGGAGGCCATCGCAACTCTGGGCCTCAGCGATGAATTCACCATCTTTGCTGTGTGGAACATGCTGAACTGGGAGGACGGCAACGCCAGGATCTTCGAACTCATCAAAAAGGTGAGAGGCTGGGGCAGGATACACGCATTGGACAGACTGGAGCCCGATACTCCCGAGATCCGCCGCTGGATCCTCATGGAGGGAACGGACAATGACGTAATGCCTGCGTATTCCGGCCTGATTGCGTGGATCAAGTCCGGTGCGCTGGACGTTCTCAGGGGAGAAGCGACTCCCGAAGAGTTCCGTGCAGTAAGCTTCATTATGGATGCAGTTCTGGACGAGGGACCGGTGCAGGGGATCTCCATTATGGAGGATGCTGAAGGCGCGCTGAATGCATATCTGGATCAGGCGGGGAAGCAGGATCTGAATGCAGACGAATATGATACCATAAAGAGTATCATGGACAAGGTCTCAGAAGATGAATTGGATCTGCCTTCCGTCAAGGCGAGATGCGAAGAGATACTGAACTCACCTGAATGCAAAGATGCTGCCATGAACGCAGTTTCGGAAGGCAGGCATTTCGAACTGGCAGACAGTCTGGAAATAGATTACGCCGGGAGACTTTTCGATCTCATGAAGGACGATTTCGACAAGTACCACGGTCAGTGCCGGAGGCTCATGGCTCTGGAGGAGTATGTGGATCCCGTGATAGATCTTTTCACGGAGAAGCTGCCGTTGGAGGTCATGAAGAGCAAGCCTACTACGAGCTCGGGCCTTGGTCCGGAGTTCGCGGAGTACTCCAAACTTCTTTTCATCCTGCAGGAACTGGATGATCATCCCGGCAAGGGCGAGGAACTCCTGATCACCGGGCTGAACTCGCCGGTGGTAAACAATCGGTTCATGGCCATAAGGGTGCTGAAGAACTGGACGCACAAACTGTCCAGATCCCTCAGGGAAATATCGCCAAAGATCAACGCGGAACTCTACAAGCTGCCGTCAGCCGAGCCCGTTCCTGAGCTGAAGGCCGACATGCTGGACCTGCTCCGGGGCAAAATATTCACGGCCACGGATCTGAACCCGGATGCAAACTGATGCGGCACGTGATATGATATAATACTGTCTGGAAAAAAATCCCCCGGCCTCAGGGCCGTGGGGATTTTTCGCGTTACGATCTCTTTACAGCTGATTGTTGCACCAGGTCTGCCAGGCCTTAACGGTCTCAGGTCCCTTGATGCCGTCTACGGTCACTCCGAGGAATGTCTGCATGGCCTTGGTGGTCAGCGGTCCCCACTCGCCGTCAGCGGTGGCTCCGACCTTGGTCTGGATAGCCTTGGTGGTGATGGGCCCGAGGATACCGTCCTCAGTAACTCCCAGGATGTGCTGGGTGGTCCTGGTGGTCAGCGGTCCCCATACTCCGTCAACGTTCAGCACGTAGCTGGGTTTCAGCTCCTCTACAGCAGCCTCTACCTTAGCTTCTACCTTAGCTTCAGCTTCCTCAGCCTTAGCCTTGGCTGCGGCCAGGTTAGCCTCGATCTTAGCCTTGATGGCAGCGTCGTTGGACTGGATCTTAGCCTTGACTTCTGTTGCTTCCTCTTTGATCTCTTCTTTGACTTCAGCAGCCTTCTCGGCTACCTTCTCTGCTTTTTCAGCAACCTGTGCTTTAACATTCTTTCCGAATAATGGCATTTCTTCACCTCAATTCTATGTCTTAAAACATCTGCTGGTTTGCAATATTTTTATGCAAAATATTCTATATTTATTTTACCGCTTTAACCCGTCATAGTCAATCGCTCAGAGCAAAAAACCGCGTCCCGGAAGCTTCATGCCATGAGATCCTTTCTCATGATAAGCCTGGTGAGACCGAAGTAGATGACCACTTCCTTTACCGGGACGAAACCGTTGGCCTCCAGGTTGGCCATGCTTTTGGCATTGTCAGGGGAGACGCTGGTCAAAGCTTCTGTCGCACCTATGCTCAGTGCCTCGCAGGTACGGACTTCCGTGAACATACGCTGGATGCCATAACCTCTGTAAGCCGGGTCCACGAAGGTGGTCTCGAAGTTCACGCACTTGCTGAGACGCTCTTCATCGTAACCCAGGACGTTGCCCAGATTTTTCTCCCCGATGCCTCCGGAGATCATCAGTGAGAATCCCACCATCAGGTCGCCGTCGAAGACTGCGTAGCAGAAGTCATTCTTAAGTGAGAACTCCAGCTCCTCCCTGGGGTCCGAAATGAACAGGGCAGCGCTCCTCATGTCCTGACCGTGGAAATGCTTCAGATCGTCCACCGCCGGGTCGGCCTTCTCTGCGCGCATGTCTGATGCGATCTTCTGTACGACCCTGTCCTGGAGAGCCACAACCTGATCCAGATCGTCTGCGGTGCAGCGGCGCAGCAGAAGCTCCAGCTCTTTGCCTGAACGGTTCACAACAGTTATCATCTCGCCTCTTGTCAGATCCATGTTTTCCTTCATTGAGCACGGCCTCCCTTTGCAGTATATTTTACCAAAAAACATTATAATCATCAAGAACGGCATCTTGATAATGGGAGGTGGCAGGCATATTATTAAGGCAGGGCCGCGGACCGGCCCAAAACGAACCGAGGAGGGCAAAATGGAAGGATTAGAAAAGATCTATAATTTTTTGAACGAAGCTGAAACATATTATCTGGCCACCGTGGACGGAGACCAGCCGAGAGTCAGACCCTTCGGCACCGTCCTGCTCATGGACGGCAGACTCTACATCCAGACCGGCAAGGTAAAGGATGTGTCAAAACAGATCGCAGCCAACCCCAAGGTGGAGATCTGTGCTTTCAAGGACGGTAAGTGGCTGCGTCTGGCAGGGGTCCTGGAGAACGACGACGCCCGTGAACCCAAGGTGGCCATGCTGGAAAAGATGCCCACTCTAAAGGGCATGTACAGCCCTGACGATGACAACATGCAGATGCTGTACTTCAAGTGCGGGAAGGCTACGTTCAGCTCATTCACCGAAGCTCCCGAAGAGGTCTGCTTCTAATATCGTTAATATACGATAAAGCCCATAATTAAAGGCCCTGCGCTTGGAGCAGGGCCTTTGTGCAGATAACTTGCCTAAATGATTTTCAGGATATCATATAGATCTGAAATGTCATATTTCAGAGTGTTGTAAACTATTGTGAAGCTGACGTTCCCGTAATCATGAACTATTCTGTTACGTAATCCGTAAACAGCGTTCCATGGAATGCCGGCGTAACTCGACTTGAACTCATCGCTGAGATTTCGGGCACTTTCAGATATCTGTATCAAACGGAACATCATAGAGTCCTGGAGCACCGGATCTGCCTCGAAACTATCCGGGGTCTGACCTGCCATGTGTTCCATTATGAAGATCACATCCTCTATAAGTTTGTCCCTGTAGTATTTATCGTCTTTTACCATATATCCTGACTCCATCTCTCAATATCTCATTCAGAAGTTCCGGATTGTTATTTAACTGGCTGAGATCCAGCAGATCGACTTTCTTTTTGAGCGCGGCTCTCAGATCCTCGGTCAGACCGTAGAAACTGAGACCGGTAATGTCAGAGGAAACGAGAATGTCCACGTCGCTTATATCTGTCGCATCTCCTCTGGCATAAGAACCGAACAATATGGCATATTCGACAGGATATTTTTTAAATACAGCGCTGCAGGCTTCAATTATCTCGTCTTCAGACAGTATGCCGTGGGTTTCGTCAACGAAACCGTATTTTGATAATTCGTCGATTATGTAATTGTATTTGATGCTGCCTACTCTTGAACTGTCATTCTCATAAAGCTTGAAAGTTCTGAGCGGGATGTCGGTTAAGATCGCAGCTTCAGCCTGGGTCAGTTTTTTCTCGACCCTCAATGATTTTATAGATTCCATATGGTCACCTCTGAATAGAGTATAACTTAGTTGCACTTTTTTGTAAAGCATAAAGTGCAAAAATTGCACTTTTGACGTTTACAAAAAGTGCAAAATATTGTGATAAGCAGTTCAAAAAACGTAAAAAAACGCCGCCCGCAGGCGGCGTTTTAAGGTATTATCGATCGTCTTCTTCCAGGTGTTCTCTTCCCATGGCGATTATGGAGCGAACGTGCTCGTCGTCCAGGGAGTAGTAGATCTGCTTGCCCACCCGGCGGCCCTTTACCAGTCGGTTCTGCTTCAGGATCCTGAGCTGGTGGGATATGGCGGACTGGGTCATGTTGAGAGTGGCGGCGATGTCATAGACGCACACCTCATCGTCGAACAAAACATACATGATCCGTATTCTGGTGGAGTCGCCGAAGACCTTGTACAGCTCCGCCAGATCGTAGAGCTTGGTCTCATCCGGCATCTGCGCCTGGAGCTTCATCACCAGATCCTGGTGGACCTGACCGTTTTCGAAATTATCTGACATTGTCTTACCTCTTTTTTCAACCATTCCGTATTCTGTTTCCGGCTAAACGTTCTTCACGAAAAGCGCTCTGATGGCATTGAGCACCGCGATCACCATGACGCCCACGTCGGCGAAGATGGCGAGCCACATATTGGCGATCCCCACTGCGCCAAGGATCAGGCAGATGAGCTTGACGCCTATGGCGAAACCGATGTTTTCGTAGACTATCCTCATGCACTTCCGGGCTATGCCGATGGCCTTGGAGATCTTCATGGGATCGTCATCCATGAGGACCACGTCTGCGGCCTCGATGGCCGCATCGGAGCCCAGGGCTCCCATGGCTATGCCGATATCGGCTCTGGAAAGCACCGGGGCGTCGTTGATGCCGTCGCCCACGAAGGCGACCTTGGCCTTGCCTCCGTTCTTCTCCTGCTCATCAGCCAGAAGTTGTTCCACCGCCTCCACCTTGTTCTCGGGCAAAAGCTGGCAGCGCACTTCGTCGATGCCCAGCTGGGATGCAACGTGCTCGCCCGCCTTGGCGGAATCTCCCGTGAGCATGACGGTACGCGTTACTCCGCGTTCCTTCAGAGCCTTTATGGCCTCTGCTGCATTAGGCTTCACCTGGTCGGAGATCAGGATGTGTCCGGCATATTCGCCGTCGATGGCCACGTGGACGAGGGTGCCCACCTGGTGGCAATCCACGGGCACTGCGCCCACCATGGTCATGAGTTGGGCGTTGCCGCAGGCAACGCGCCTGCCCTCCACTGTGGCCAACACGCCTTTGCCTCTGATCTCTTCCACGTCCGTGACACTGTCGCGGTCCACGGGTGCACCGCCGGACAGGCTGTCATAGGCCTCGCGGAGGCTCTTGCTTATGGGATGGCTGGAGTAGATCTCAGCCATGGACGCCAGCCTGAGAAGTTCTTCGTCGGGGTATGAGCTGTGGTGCACGCCGCTGACGCTGAAGACACCCTTGGTCATGGTGCCGGTCTTGTCGAAGGCAACAGTGCGCACCTTGGACAGTGACTCCAGGAAGTTGGAACCCTTGATAAGGACGCCCTCGTGACTGGCTCCACCCAGCCCCGCAAAAAAGCTTAGAGGGATGCTGATCACCAGTGCGCAGGGGCAGCTGATGACCAGGAAGGTGAGGGCACGGTAGACCCAGGTGCCCCAGGTGAAACCTGTGCCAAGGGCCAGACCCGACACAAGCGGCGGGATGACGGCCAGCGCCAGTGCGCTGCAGCACACTGCGGGGGTATAGTATTTTGCGAATTTGGTTATGAAATTCTCTGATCTTGATTTTCTGGAGGATGCGTTTTCCACCAGGTCCAGGATCTTGGATACGGTGGACTCGCCGAACTCTCTGGTGGTGCGGATCTTAAGGAGCCCGCTGTTGTTGATGCAGCCGCTTATGATCTCGTCACCCACTGTGACCGACCGCGGCACGCTCTCGCCGGTGAGGGCGCTGGTGTTCAGGAAGCTGGTACCCTCGATGACCACTCCGTCGATGGGAACCTTCTCCCCGGGAGAGACCACGATGATGCTTCCGATCTCCACGTCGTCCGGATCCACCTGACTTACCTCGCCGTCCTGCTCCAGGTTGGCGTAGTCGGGGCGGATGTCCATCAGATCCGAGATGTTGCGCCTGCTCCTGCCGATGGCGTAGCTCTGGAAAAGCTCGCCGATCTGGTAGAACAGCATTACCGCCACAGCCTCTGTGTAGTCGCCGCTTTTGCTGATGAGGGCCAGGGCGATGGCACCCACTGTGGCCACGGCCATGAGGAAGTTCTCGTCGAAGACCTCGCCGTTGATGATTCCCTTCACTGCCTTGCGGAGGATGTCGTATCCGACGATGAGGTAGGGGATCATGTAGAGCGCGAACCTGATCCAGCCCTCCACATTCACGAAATGCAGGGCCACCAGGAGCACTGCCGCCAGAATTATGCGGATCAGAGCCTTTTGCTGTTTCTTATTCATGTTATTGCCTCTCTGCAGTTTCCATGCAAGCGCTTACAGGTAGATCTCGCAGTCGTCCTCTACCTTCTTGCAGTTCTTCAGAACTTCCTGCATTACCTCATCGGGATCGGCCTCGTCCTCGAACTCCACCTTCATCTTAAGGGTCATGAAGTTGACGACTGCGTCCTTGACGCCTTCTGTGCTCTTGGTGGCCTCTTCCATTTTCAGTGCGCAGTTGGCGCAGTCCACGTCGATCTTGTAAGTTTTTTTCATTTCAATACCTCTTATGGCTCAAAATATATTATGATGAGTGTTGTTTTGATTTAATCATATGAACAATTGCTCATATGTTGATTTAATTATATACCTCCGGCTATGGTTGTCAATAGTGTTTTTAGGATTTTTTGCAATAGTCGAAATAATATGAATAATATGGTATAATCTCCCCAGAATAGGTATTTTTTTGCAAAACATGTGCAAAGAAGGGGAAATATGAGTATCAAGATCCAGAAGACCGGAATAACCAGGCTCGACGTGGACTGCATAGTCAACGCAGCAAACACCAGCCTTCTCAGGGGAGGCGGAGTCTGCGGAGCTATCTTTAAGGAGGCGGGTGCCTGGGATCTGCAGAGAGCCTGCGATAAATACGGATACTGTCCCACGGGAAGCGCGGTGATCACGCCTGGATTCAAACTGAAAGCCGGGTATGTCATCCATGCGGTGGGACCGATGTGGAGAGGAGGCGGCAGCGGCGAGGCGAAGCAGCTCTATGACTGCTATCAGGCTTCCATGAAGCTTGCTGAGGAGAACGGCTGCAGGTCCATCGCTTTCCCGCTGATATCTTCCGGGATCTTCGGCTATCCCAAGCATGAGGCCTGGGAGGTTGCGCTGAGGTCGGTATCAGACTATCTGTCCGCTCACCCGGACTGCGGAATAGATGTGACCTTCGCGGTGCTGGACGACCGCATATATGACATGGGAAATGAGATCCTTGAGAGACTGTGAGATCTGACAAAAGGCCTGAAAACGTAATTGCACCAAGAAGCCCGGGCTTTGACCTGCGGCATCCCACAGACGGAAGGATGACCGGGAATGCGCGGAATATTTAAAAACATGAAGATAAGGACGAAGCTTATCGCAGTCATCATGCTGGTGGCTGTAGGTACGCTGATCCTGTCATATCTTGGCTTATATGGAATGATGGAGAACCTACGCGGACAGGTGGAGGTCATGTACAACGACGTTGCGTCCACGGTCAGCAACTCCACATCCAACGCCATGCTGAACCAGGCGGAGGACGCACTTAAGACGCTTGTCTCCATTCAGACCGAGTCCACCGACCGGTCTCTCAAGGAGATAGCCTCGGCGGTGGGTGCGGCCGGGGATTTCGTGGAAGAACTCTACGCACACCCCGACAACTACGGGCCGTCCCCATATAAGGTAGGACAGAAATCATACAATAATCCCCAGGATCTCTGCGCCCTGTACATGATGTGCGGAGGCGTGCCATTTACCGATGAGGCGGCGCGGGAACTGAACCTGCTGTCCTATGCACAGGCGTTATTTGCCGCAGAAATGGAGGAGAATTCCACCTACGACGGGTTCTACATCGGGACGGAAAGCGGTATCATGTACGTGTACAGCGCAGGGCAGAATTACTCGCCTGACTATGTGGCTAAGGAGAGAAACTGGTACAAGCGGGCTCTGGAGGATCCCGGCAAGGTGGTCTGGACCGATACCTATGTGGACCCCTTCGGAGATACCTACGTCACCGCAGTCAGGACCTTTGCGGGACCCGACGGCTCCATCAAGGGCGTTGTGGCCGTGGATATTTTCTTCAACATAATGGCGGAGGAGATACTGGCCGACGGCCTCGGCGACACGGGAACCAGCTTCCTCCTGGGTGAAAACTACGATTTCATAGCCTATGAGGTGCCTGAGGGCGGTACCTTCGAGGCGTCATTTGACAAGCACTTCAGCGACCCGAACAAGGTGAGGCAGTCGCTGAGATACAATAACGGGAATGCGTTTTTTGCGGTGATGGACGGAAACGAGCTGTACATCGCCTCATCCACAGTGCCTGAGACCGGCTGGACGCTTTGCACTGCCATCAAAAGGAGCGAGGTGGTGGCGCCCATAGACAAGGTATCCGCCCAGACAAAGAAGATGGTGGATACCCACTCCGACAGGCTGAGGAACTACCTGAGCGCCCTGATCATGAACCTGATCATGTCCTTCGTGATAATCGCCCTGGCGGTATCGGTGGTTGGATATTTCCTGGCCAGGACCATTACGAACCCACTGAAGAATCTCAGTGAACAGGTGGCCAACATCGGAGCCGGAGACTTCGACACCAAGATCGTCCCCGGGTCCAGCGACGAGACCGGTGAGCTGGCCTCCAAGTTCAACGAGATGCAGGACAGTCTCAAGAGTTATGTGGAGAACCTTCAGGCTGTCACGGCAGAAAAAGAGAAGATCGGCGCCGAGCTCAATGTAGCGAAAAACATCCAGGCAGACATGCTGCCCCGTATCTTCCCGCCTTTCCCCGAGAAAAAGAATATCATTCTCTACGCATCCATGGATCCCGCCAGAGAGGTGGGAGGAGATTTCTACGATTTCTTCCTTATAGACGAGGACCATCTGGCCTTCGTCATCGCGGACGTTTCGGGCAAGAGCGTGCCTGCGGCGCTTTTCATGGTAATATCCAAGACCCTCATCAAGAACAGGGCGATGCAGGGAGGCACCCCCGCCCAGATACTGACGGACGTCAACAATCAGCTGGCCGAAGGCAACGAGGCGGAGATGTTCGTGACCTGCTGGCTGGGCATATGCGACCTGAAAACCGGACACGTGACAGCGGCCAACGCAGGCCACGAATACCCGGCGGTAGCCGGCGCGGACGGACACTTCGACTTCCTGAAGGACAAGCACGGCTTCGTGCTGGCGGCTTTACCCGGCATGAAGTACAAGGACTACGAGTTCGATCTGGAGAAGGGCGGCGGATTCTTCGTCTATACCGACGGAGTGCCGGAGACCACCAACTCACAGGAGGAGCTGTTCGGAATGGACAGACTGAGGGATGCGCTTAACGGCAAGAGCTGGAAGACGCCCAAGGAGCTCCTGGCCAACGTATCCGACAGCGCATACGAGTTTGCAGGCGACGCTCCTCAGTTCGACGACATGACCATGATCGGCTTCGTCTGGCTGGGAAGTGAGGAAGACGTGGCAGAGGCGGCGGAAGCGGAGCCCGACAAACAGGAGATCGTGCTCAGCGCAGACACCCGCGAACTGGACAAACTCAACGATTTCCTGGCGGCACAGGCGGAGAGATTCGACTGCCCGCCGGCTACTCTCATGAAGATACAGATCTCTGCGGAGGAGATTTTCACAAACATTGCGAACTACGCCTATCCGGAGGGGCAGGGCACCGCTGAAGTGATGTCCCGGGTCACGGAGAAGGACGGATCTGCAGTGATGACCATTCAGTTCTCAGACACAGGGACGCCCTTTGACCCCCTGGCGATGCCCGATCCGGACATCACCGCGCCTGCTGAGGCAAGGGACATCGGCGGCCTTGGGATATACATGGTCAGAGAGACCATGGACGACGTGGATTACAGATATGAGAACGGCAGGAACATCCTGACTTTCTCCAAAAAGATCAGATAGAGGAGGCGCAAAACCATGACGATCACACAGAATTTCAATGACGGTCAGTGGAACATCGCAATAGAAGGCAGACTGGATGCGAACACGTCTCCGGAACTGGAGGAGACGCTGAAAGCAGAACCGCAGGAACTGACCGGTCTTACCCTGGACTTCGGGGAACTGAACTACATCTCGTCCGCAGGGCTCAGAGTGATGCTCCTGGCACTGAAACAGATGAATATGGCCGGGAAGCCAATAAAAGTAGTCAATGTGACGGATCCCGTATTCGAGGTATTGGAACTCACGGGGTTCGTGGATATTCTGGACATTGAAAGAGCATAGATCCAAAGGATCGGAAGGAGTTAATGATGTCAAAAAACGGTATTTCTCAGGAAGCTCTGGAACTGATGAGCAAAGATTTTCATTCTGACAGGGCCAACGAAGTCGCGGCATCAGCCGCAGTGCACAACGGGATCATGGAGGCCGCGGCGGATTACGAGGCGGCCAGGAAACTTCCCATGAACTTCTCTGTCGATCTCAAGACAGGCAAGATCACCAACCAGAAGGCCAGCGGCAGGTGCTGGATATTCTCGGCGCTGAACACGTTCAGATACGAGATAATGAAGAAATATGATCTGGAAGACTTCGAACTTTCCCAGAATTATCTGTTTTTCTACGATAAGCTGGAAAAATGCAACTATTTCCTTGAATCAGTGCTGAAGACGGTGGATGAGCCCATAAACGGCAGACTCTACCAGTTCCTCAACCTGGCGCCTCTGGGCGACGGCGGCCAGTGGGACATGCTGTTCAACCTGGTGGCGAAGTACGGCGTGGTGCCGAAGGAAGCCTATCCTGACGCCGAGGCAGCCACCGGCTCCCGCTTCTTCGACATGTACATGACCACCAAGCTGAGAGAAGACGCAAAAGATCTGAGGCAGATGGTACAGGCCGGACGCACCGCAGAGGAGGTGCAGGCAGCCAAGGCTGAAATGCTCAACGATCTCTACAGGATGCTGGTGATCTCTCTGGGCGAGCCTCCGAAGAAGTTCGACCTGAACCTGAGATCCAAGGACGGCACTCTCTTCAGAGAGTTCGGGATCACACCGCAGGAGTTCTTCAGTAAGTATGTGGGACTTGACCTTGCCGAATACGTCAGCATGATCAACGGACCTACGAAGGACAAGCCCTTCAACCGGATGTACACCGTGAAATTCCTGGGTAACGTAGTGGAGGGCAGACCGGTAACATACCTGAATCTGGAAATGGACAAGATCAAGGCTGCAGCCATCCGTCAGCTTCAGGACGGCCATCCCGTATGGTTCGGCTCGGACTGCAGGAAATTCGCTCTGCGTGACGGCGGATACTTCGACCGCGACACAGCTGCGGTGGAAAAGCTCTTCAACGTGAAACTCAACTTCACTAAGGAGGAGTATCTGGACTACGGCGACAGCGCCATGAACCACGCCATGGTGATACTGGGCGTGAACCTGGACGAAAACGGCAGGCCGGACCGCTGGCACATCGAGAATTCCTGGGGCGGCGATGCCGGCCAGGAAGGCTACTTCGTGGCCAGCGACTCTTGGTTCGATTCCTTCGTCTACCAGGTGGTGGTGAACAAAAAATATCTGGACGACGCCAGCCTGGGACTGCTGGGCGGCGAGCTCCACGAGCTGGAGCCCTGGGATCCCTTCGGGACCCTGGCGGACTAAGAGAGTAAAACGCAGCGGGGACATCCGGGCGGGATGTTTTGCGCGGAGAGATAAAGGCAGGAGGTCAATATGGCTATCGACAAGGTAAGAGAATATTTCAGTGAGCTGGGGCTGGAGGACAGGATCCTGGAATTCAGCCAGTCCAGCGAGACGGTGACCCTTGCCGCCCAGGCTGTGGGCACCGAGCCCAATAACATCGTTAAGACCATGTCCTTCATGGTGGATGGGAAGCCCATACTGATCTGCCTGGCGGGGGAAGCCCGCATCGCCAACTCCAAGTTCAAGGCCACATTCCACACCAAGGCGACGATGCTGCCCCACGATGAGGTGGGGAAACTTATCGGCCACGAGGTGGGAGGGGTCTGTCCCTTCGCTGTAAACGAGGGAGTCGAGGTTTACCTGGACAAGTCCCTGGAAGGGCTGGACACGGTGTATCCCGCGGCCGGCTCGGGCAACAGCGCGGTCAGACTGTCGGTGCCCGAACTGGAGCGGTACGCTTCGCCCCGGGGATGGGTGGACGTGTGCAAAGACCCGGAATGATGCAGGAGCTGTCACAATGTCTATTCGATTTACTGTACAATATCAAAAAGATGAGATCCTACAGTAAAGGGTTCTGTGATTTACTGTAACATATCAAAAAATGCGATTTGTACAGTATGATCCATTGATATATTCACTGCCCTATTTCAAAAAACATGATCTGTACAGTAAAACGCCCGAATAACTACTGTACTATTTCAATAAAGCGTGATCGTACAGTAAGCAAAGAATAAACCGACAAAAAACCACATCCCCGGCATATTTACGTATTAAAAAGACCCCGCGGCCAACCGCGGGGTCTCGTCATTTCATATCTACAGATCTGCTATCGCCCTGAATATTCTGCAGCTCTCTGCCAGCAGTCCGTCATTGTAGTCGAACTCGGCGTTGTGCAGCGGAGCCACGTCCTCTCCGGCGCCCAGCCAGATCAGCGCGCCGGGGGCTTTCATCAGGAAGTATCCGAAATCCTCGGAGGTCCTGATTGGGTCGGGCAGCTCATCGAAGGGCATTCCTATGGACTCACAGGCGCGGCGCACCTTGTCCACCGCCCCGGCATCATTCCTGGTCTCAGGGAATCTGTCGTAGTACTCGATGTTGAGCCTAAGCTCTTCAGCCTTGCAGAGCTCAGCGGCCGTGGCGTTCAGAGAATCGATGAAGGCCTGAAGCTCATCCTCGTTCTCGCCCCTAACCGTGAGGAGCAGCTTGCCGCTGCTGGCGGATATGCCGAAAGCTCTCTCGCCCAGATCTATCTGGATCACCGTGGCCAGGATCAGACCTTTCGCGCCGACGGCTTCCTTTGCCTGATCTATTGCAAGGACCATCTCGCTCAGAGCTCTGGCGGGGTTGCGCCCCAGCTCCGGAGTGCTGGCGTGGGTGGGAGTTCCCGTAAGGGTATATTCAATGCCCACGGAGGCCATGTTGATGGTGCCGGGCCTGGTCTGAGCGTGTCCGAAGGGTACCCCGGGCATGTTGTGTACCGCGTAGACCTCGGTGATACCGGTTTCCCCCATGAGAGAGCAGCATTCCATGGCGCCTGTGCCATCCTCCTCCGCGTGCTGGAAGACCAGGTAGACATCTCTGTCCGCCCCGTTGGTCCAGAGATCCCAGGCGAAGACGCACATCGCGCTGGAGTGCCCGTCGTGGCCGCACTTGTGTGCAACTCCGGGCCTGTGGGACGCATATGCCATGAGCTTCGGGTCCTCATAGGTCGGAAGGGCGTCCATGTCAGCCCTGAAAGCGATGGGTCCCCTGACAGGATCTTTAGCTGTGTACTTCGCATAGAACCACTTGCCTCTGTCCACTATTTCCAGCCCCGTATTGTCCCTGAGGAACCGCATGAGCCTCAGCTTTGTCTCCCGCTCCTGGCCGGAAAGCTCCGGGTTCATGTGGAGCTCGTGTCTCAGATCTGTAGCCTTTGAGAGGATATTTTCGTACATCTCTGTGCCTCCGTGTACCTTATAAAAAACATTTTTTGTCCACATAAATATTACTAAAAAATGAAATAATATGCTATACTTAATTATAGCAAAAGTTTTGGCGCCAACGGTGCAAATGATAGTTGCGTTTTTTGCACCAAAAGCCGTTATTTTAGCAATTTAACGGCAAAAAGCATTGGCATGTAATTTGCTTTAAATATTGGCACCTAAAAAACAATCGTTTTGTTGTAAAGGAGGAAAAAATGAAGAAGTTATTAGTAGTGTTATTGGCACTCACCATGGTATTCGCCATGGCAGCATGCGGCGGCGGAAGCAACGAGCCCGCTGGCAACGAGACAACAGAACCCATCGAGCTGAAGTTCAGTATTTCCGGCCCCGAGACCAGCACATGGTATGACGGAGCTGCTAAGTTCGCAGAACTCCTTGACGAGTACACAGGCGGCGCTTACAAAGTAACCATCTACGCTAACGACCAGCTTTCCGGCGGTAACCAGGCCGGCGGTATCGAGCTCGTTCAGAACGGCTCCACCGACTGCCACATCCAGGACTCTCTGGTATGGTCATCCATCTGCGACAAGGTAATCGTTCCTGCATTCCCCTGGCTGCTTCCCACATATGAGGACGTAGACAAGTACATGGCAGGTGCCGGCGGAGAGGCTCTTAAGGCAGCCCTCAACGAAAAAGGCGTTGTCTGCATCGGAATCGGCGAGAACGGCTATCGTGAAGTAGTAAACAACAGGAACCCCATCCTTGCTCCTGAAGACATGCAGGGCCTGAAGATGCGTGTTCCCGGATCCGAAGTGCACGTTGGACTTCTCAAGTACATCGGCGCTGACCCGCTCACAATGAACCAGTCCGAAGTATTCAACTCACTGCAGACAGGCACCATCGATGCCTGCGAGAACACACTTGACCTTCTGTATTCCCAGAATACACTTGAAGCAGTTAAGTATCTCACAATGTGGAACTACTCCTATGACCCGATCTTCCTCACAGTAAGCACCAAGCTTTGGGACAGCCTTGATGACGAAACAAAGGCTGCATTCGAGAAGGCAGGCCAGGAGGCTATGGACTATGAGAAGCAGGTGACCAGAGACAAGGTCGAGAACCTTCTCACCACAATCCCCGCAGAGTATCCCAACGTAGAGATCGTTGACGAGCTTACTCCGGAGCAGATCGCTGCATTCCAGGAGAAGGTTGCTCCGATCTACAACGACTATAAGGACAAGCTCGGCGCAGATCTGTTCGAAGCATTCGGCTACACATTCAGCTAATAGCTAAAATTTAACTTGATTCTTTTCGGAATCTGAGGTTTGACGGGAGTCCTGTATATATTTAACTGATACAGGACTTCCGTTGTTATTGGGAAAGGAGAAGACAGTGAAGCGGTTTTACAATTTCTTCGCTAAGTTCGAGGCTGTGATCATGGTCATCGGAATGGGCATCATGGTTACTCTGAACTTTGCGAACGTGGTTGCGAGAAAGGCTTTACCCAGTATTCCCATGTCGTTCACCGAGGAGGTCATCGTTCTGATCTTCCTTTGGATCTCCATGTTCGGAATATCCTATTGCTATCGTACCCACTCACATACAGCACTCAACTTAATATCAGAATATCTGCCCAAGGCGGGCAAAATAATCTTCCTGATCATCGGTGCGGCGGTATCCATCGCCTTCGTAAGCTTTCTTACGTACACCGGCTGGAACATGGTCCAGAACTATCTGAAGTATGACCAGATCCTGCCCAGCACCGGTATTCCCATGGCGGTTCAGGGTTTTGCGCTTCCCATAGGCGGCGTTGTGATCATCATCACAGTCATAATGACCCTGATCTTCGACATACAGAAACTTATAAAAGGCGAAGAGGAGGAGAAATAAATGGCATTAGTACTCATAGGATCATTTTTCCTGTTGCTCCTTCTTGACGTGCCGGTAGCTGCTTCCATGGGACTTTCAGCAGCTCTCGGAATGCTCTATGGAGGCTTCGGGCTTTCATCGGTGGCCACCGTATTCTACTCGGCCATCGCCAAATTCACCATGCTGGCCATCCCGTTCTTCATCCTGGCGGGTGTAGTAATGGAATATGCCGGCATCTCCAAGCGCCTCGTCCGTCTGGCCAACGCTTTCATCGGCCACAAAAAAGGCGGACTGGCAGTAGTTACAGTAGTAGCATCCTGCTTCTTTGCAGCGATCTCCGGCTCCGGCCCGGCTACAGTTGCAGCCCTGGGCGGGACCCTGATCCCCGCAATGGAAGATGACAAATACGACAAAAAATTCGCGACGGCAGTTGTTGCGGCATCCGGCGGCATCGGAATGGTAATACCTCCCAGTATTCCCTTCGTTATCTACGCCATGATCACCGAGGTATCCATCGGCGGAATGTTCATCGCAGGTATCATTCCCGGCCTGGTTCTCGGAGCAGCCTTTGCCATCACGGCGATACTCATACTCCGCAAGGACGCCAACATCGTGGTTCGTCCCAAGGCCAGCGCCAAGGAGAGATGGAGTGCACTTAAGGACGCCTTCTGGGGCATCCTGAGCCCGATCATCATCCTGGGAGGCATCTACGGCGGATTCTTCACACCCACCGAAGCTGCAGGCGTTGCGGTAGTATACAGCCTTTTCGTGGGAATGGTCATCTACAAAGAGATCAAGATCAAGGACCTTCCCAAGATATTCAAGAAGGCATGCGAGTCTTCAGCGGTAATCATGTTCATCATGGGAGCCGCGGGAGCATTCAGCTGGATTCTGACCACGTCGGGACTTGCGGGCATCCTCTCCAGAGGACTCCTGTCTGTGTCCAGCAACAACGCGGTCCTGCTCCTTCTGATCACCATAATATTCCTGATCGCTGGATGTTTCGTGGACTCCGCTTCCGGATTCTACCTGCTCCTTCCGATCATCATGCCCGTTGTGTACAGCATCGGCATGAACCCCTATGCATTCGGAGTACTGGCCACCATCAACTTCGCCATCGGACAGATCACGCCTCCTGTAGGATCCAACCTGTTCGTTGCCTGCAACATGGCTAACATCTCCATGAAGCAGCTGGTATCCAGAGTATGGCCCTTCGTCATAGCCGGAGTCATCGCGCTGCTGATCATGACCTACATTCCGCAGATCATCACATTCCTGCCCCATCTGATGGGAATGATCTAAAGGGGGTAATGATATGTTAGTGACTCCAAAGAGTGAGATCGAAAGAAGACAATTGGAAATACGCAAAAGACTGGCAGCCAACGGCCTCAGGTATCTGGTCCTGGGTTCTTCGGGACAGACCAATCACAGAGGCATGCTCAGATATTTTGCTGACTACTATATCTCAGTATTCGAGGAATTCCTTGTAATAGACGCTGAAGGCCCGGTGGTGTTCTTTGCCCACGACGGAGTAGGCGCCGCATACGTAAAGGAAGAAGGCTCAGTGGACGAGGTACTCTTCATCCCCGGCATGGAATACAACACTGTTCCCGGAAAATGTGTAGGCGAATACCTGAGGAAGCACAACGCATCCAAGGTTGCCTATGCAGGATTCGGCGGCATATCCGCCCACTTCCTGCAGTCCATGAAGGACGCCTGCCCCGGCCTGGAACTGGTGTACTTTGACCATGAAGTCTGGGAAATGAGGATGAGAAAGAGCCCCTACGAGGTGGAACTCTCCAAGGCGACCATCAAGCTCAACGAGGACAACTACAATTACTGGCTGAGCCTTGTGAAGCCCGGCGTATACGAGGACGATGCCATCGACCTGGCCGGAGCCTATGGATGGAAACTTCACACTGAGGACCAGTACTGGCTGACAGACACCAGGTTCCATCCCATCTGGAGCCCAGTGCCTCTTGCCAGAGAGAAACATCACATGTGGAAGGAGGGCGACCAGATCGGTATCGTTCTGGAGCACGCCGCTCCCGGAGGCCACTACAGTGAGGTGGCCAGACATGTGTTCATCGGCGAACCCGACAGGGAATTTAAAGAAGGTTACGAGCTTCTTAAGGAGGCTCAGGCTGCAGGTTTCGAGGCAATGAAGCCCGGAAACACCGTCGGCGATGTAGCCCGGGCTGTAGAGAACGTCATGACGAAGAGCGTTTACGGCGCATATCTCAAGGACGGCGTCAACAACATGGGTCACGGCCAGGGACTGGACATCTGGGAGTATCCCATGATCAACAGGGAGGACAAGACAGTCCTCGCTCCCGGCATGAGACTGAACCTGCACCCCAACGTCAGGTTCCAGGACGGGAAGACCGCAAACTGCTGCGAGCTCTATCTGGTCACCGAGGGCGGTGCCGAGAAGCTCAGCACACTTCCCACAGAACTGACGATAATCTAAGATCAGGCGGCTCAGGCCGCAGACCGGACGGTCAGGTTTTTTGAGGAACCAATGATAGCAATTCAGGAGATAAAACAAAAACTCCAGAACATTCTGGGGGCGGATGCAGTGCTTACGGGCGACGAGGCTGTTGCCCCGTACCTGTATGACCTTTCGCTCCCGTATTTCAGGGCTGAGGCTACCACTGAGTGCGTGGTAGCCAGGCCCGAGAATGCCCAGCAGATCTCGGAGATCATGAAGTATGCCAACGAGAAGCTCATTCCCGTTGTGGTGAGGGGCGGAGGCACAGGCCTTTGCGGTGCGGCCATAGTCACTCATCCAGGCATAGTCATCTCCATGGAGAGGCTGGACTCCATAATCGAGGTGGACGAAAAGAATTTCATCGTCACCGTGGAAAGCGGGGTCACCCTGAGAAAACTCAACAACTATCTCAGGAGAAACGTACCCAACATGACCTTCGGGTCCCAGCCCTGCGATGAGAACGCCCAGATCGGAGGCATGGTCTGCGAGAATTCGGGCGGCATACGCACCGAGGGCAACTCTGCCACCAGGTCCAACGTAAGGGGGATCGAGGTGGTGCTCCCCACGGGGGAGATAACCGTGTTCAACGGTAAGATGAAGAGGAACAATGCAGGTTATGACCTGATGCAGCTCATGATAGGCTCTGAGGGCACCCTGGGCATCGTCACCAAGATAATGCTCAGCGTCAGACCCAAGCTGCCCTACGACGCCACCATAATCGCTGCCTTCGACAGCTACAGTCAGGCTGCGGACGCGGTGACCATGAGCCTCAAGACAGGCATACACCTGGACGGAATAGAGTACATGGACCGTTCCACCGCCCTGAGATGTGCGGGACATACCAGACAGCGCTGGCCCCTCACAAAAGGAAAAGTGGACCTGATGTTCATCGTATGCGCAGAAAATGAAGAAGCGGCTTTCAACATCTGCCAGACTGTAGAATCCATCTGCAGCGTGGCAGGCGCAGTGGAAAGCAGGACATATAACGGGGCAGACAAGCAGAAGGAGTTCATCGAGATGAGGACAACCTCGCTTTTTGCCACACAGAAGAACATGGCAGAGACCATGGACATTGCGGTGCCTCCGGCGGAGGTGCCCAGACTCATGAAGGTGTTCCACGAGATATCCAAGAAGTACAATGTGGTCACCGATACGGTAGGACACATCAGCGAAGGCAACGTTCACAACAACGTCTACGCCGAAAAGGACGGAAGTCTGCCTGCCAACTATCATGAAATGAGAGACGAGCTGTACAGGGCCGCCATAGACATGGGCGGCACCATCTCAGGCGAACACGGCATAGGCAAGAGAAAACGCGAAGAACTGAAAATGCAGCTGGACGACATACAGATAGAATTAATGAGGAAGATCAA